>Ga0209470_1000176_pt1 | contig 49715 bp, 51 predicted proteins | sample GraSoiAngelo_125_FD_185882 | JGI IMG/M metagenome (GOLD analysis project Ga0209470, IMG submission 185882) | Grasslands soil microbial communities from the Angelo Coastal Reserve, California, USA - 14_0927_05_40cm (SPAdes) (version 2) | ecosystem: Environmental > Terrestrial > Soil > Grasslands ... | reverse complement strand
ATGGACCTGACTTACATTTCGCTCGAGAAGAGAGACCGTGTCGCCGTCGCGTGGATGAACAAGCCGAAGGCGAACACGTATGACGCGGACCTGATGCGAGATCTTAACACGATGATCGACGACGTCCGTTTCGACGACGACATCGACGTCTGCGTGCTCGCATCGAAACTGGATGGCATCTGGTCCGCGGGCGCGGACATCAATCTCCTCGCTTCGTCCACCCCCGACTACAAGGCGATGTTCTGCCTGAACTGCCAGGAGATCCTGAACAAGATGGAGAGCACACCGAAGCTCTTCATCGCCGCGATCGACGGCCACTGCGTTGGCGGTGGCCTCGAGATCGCGATGGCGACAGACCTCCGCGTCGCCTCCGATGGCGCTTGGCGGGTCGGATTACCGGAGGTCACCCTCGGTGTCTTGCCTGGAACCGGAGGCACGCAGCGCCTTCCCCGGCTCGTCGGGAAGAGTCGAGCGATCGACCTCATGGCGACGGGGCGCATGATCACCCCGAAAGACGCCCTCGACTGGGGCCTGTTCAACCGCGTGTTCCCGCGGGCGAAGTTCTGGGACGAGACGATGGCCTTCGCGAAAGGGCTCGCCTATCCGCAGCATTCCGGCCGGGCAGTCGGGCTCATCAAGAGGTCCGTGACGGAAGGGACGGAGATGCCGATGTACGAGGGCCTCGCCCTCGAGCGGGAGTTGCAGAACCGCCTCTTCGCGATGGCGGACGCCAAAGAAGGATTCCGCGCGTTCCTCGAAAAGCGGGCGCCCAAGTTCCAGGGCAAGTGATTCCGAACGTCGGGCCATGGAAACGGTCTCCTACTTCCCGGGGTGTTAACCTTCTTTAAGGTTGACATGGAAGCGAGGACTCAAGGTGCCCCGTGGCCTTGCCCCGACGTATCCCATGAAATTCGAGACGATTCTGGTCCGTTCTCAGGATTCGATTGCGCTCGTCACCCTGAACCGCCCGGACAAACTGAACGCGATGTCGATGGTCCTCAAGGAGGAACTCGTCCGCGCCCTCCGTGAACTTGACGCGGACAAGGTGACGCGCGTGGTCGTGATCACCGGGGCGGGTCAGAAGGCTTTCACCGCGGGGGCGGACATCCACGAATTCCAGGGACGCACTCCGATGGACCAGTGGCGCATGTACGAGCATGGCACGCTGTACGACGCCGTGGACCGAATGTCGAAGCCGATCCTCGCGATGATCAACGGCTATTGTTTCGGCGGCGGACTCGAACTCGCGATGGCCTGCGACATCCGAATCGCCTCGAGCCGCGCAACCCTGGGACAGACGGAGCTGAACATCGGAATCATTCCGGGTGGCGGCGGGAGCCAGCGGCTGTCCCGCCTCGTCGGACTCGGCAACGCGATGAAGCTCACCCTCACCGGCGACCGCATCGACGCCGCCGAAGCCCTTCGGATCGGGCTCGTGGACGAGGTCGTGCCGAATGCCAGGCTTGAGCCCCGGACGTTCGAGCTCGGGGGCAAGATTGCCGCTCACAGTGCGCTCGCGGTCCGCCTCGCGAAGGCCGCGATTCGCGCGTCCACCCGACTTCCCCTCGACCAGGGCCTCCGGTACGAACAGACCCTGTTCGCCCTCGCCATGGCCTCCGCGGACAAAGAAGAGGGCGTGCAGGCCTTCCTCGAAAAGCGCGAGGCCCAGTGGAAGGACCGCTGAGATCGCGTTCTCGGATTTCATTCGGCGTTGTCAAAGACGATAACCACGTGGGAGGCCTCTTAACCGGTCGGCCGCCTCGTTTTTGCAGCCATGTCCGTCTGGTCTGGCCTCGCCGCAGCGGGCGTAGCCATCACCATCGCCTTGGTCGCCTTCGGCCAACCCGTGTGGGAGTACCAGAGGGTGGATTCGGTGTCCCGGGAGACATGGGACTACCGGCCCTTCAGCGCGGGCCAGACGCTTTACAACAACACGACCGGTGTGACGACCTTCCGCAACTACACGTACGACCAGCTCGCCGGGCTGCCTTCCGGGCGGGCCCAACCTCACATGGCGAAGGTCTTCGCCGACTATCAGAGCTTCATGACCCTGGCTCTCATCGCGGGAGCGGCCGGCATCGCCCTCGGCATCGTCTCCAAGTGGAGGAAGTTTCGGGGCATCTTCGCGGGCATCGCCTTCCTCGCCGCGGCGGCGCCGATTCTGTACACCATCTTCACGATCGCCTTCGCCATTCCAGACGCGGCGACGAGCGACGTGAGTTCGAATATCCGGGAGTTCTCCGGCTCGATCCGCGGTACCGTGAGCGAGGTGTGGGGACAGCGGATCGGCTGGTACCTGCCGATGGGCAGCGGCCTCGCGTTCGCATGGGCGTCCTCCGATCTCTGGCACGTGCGAGCCATGAGAAAACGCGTCCCGACGAAGATCGAAGTGACGTTGAAGCCCGCGTCGTCGCAAGGTCCTGCGCTGCCACCGCCGCCTCCGCCGCCCGCTGAAGCCGCGCCGGTCGCGCCCCCCGAACCCATGATCGAAGAGGTCTTCGTGATCGGCTCCAACGGCCTCCTGGTCAAACACATGTCACGAACCCTAATGACGGACAAAGACCGGGATGTCGTGGGGAGCATGATCTCGGCGATCTCGTCCTTCGTCCGCGAGGCATTCAGCGAGAGGGACGGCGAGGTCCATGAGGTAAGCCTCGGAGACCACCGGTTTGTCATGTGTAACGAGGCCGGACTCGTCGTCGCGGTCCTGGTGACCGCGGGTGAAACCGAAGCCATCGTGCACCGCTTGCGCCACCTGCTCACGGTCCTTCGCGACCGGTATGGTGAGCGGCTCGCTCAATGGCAGGGCGAACCGATCGAGGGAATCGAGGACGAACTCGGGGTCCTTTGGCATCCGTACCACCTGCCCCCGCCCCCGGTCGCATGAGGTACTCACCGCCTCCGGTCGGACGGGTCTGGGACAGATATTTATGGGTCGGAAGCCTCCGGCCGGGGGCCGCACGCCGGGCGTCGCGGCGCATAAAGACGGTCCTCTCCATGGAACGCGCGATCATCCTCCTTTCTGGCGGCATCGATTCGGCGGTCACACTGTGGTGGGCGAAGCAACAGGGCTGGGACATCCGCCCTCTGACGTTCGATTATTTCGGGCGACCCCGGCGCGAACACGACGCCGTGTTGGCCCTCACCTCGCGGATCGGTACGGGGCCGCTGCGTCGCGTCGACCTGCCCTTTCTGAAAGAGGTGGACGACCTCCGTAAGGAGGGCTTCGAGAACCGCCGACTCCTCGATTCCCCGGAGGGGTACATCCCCGGTCGGAACCTGATCTTCTACGGCCTCGCGGGCCATTATGCCGAACTCGATGCCGTCCGATATATTGTCGGTGGCCACAACGGGATCGATCCGGAATCGTTCCCGGACGCGAGCCCGAAGTTCTTCAACTTCCTCAACAGCGTCTTCCATCTGAGCCTCTGGTCCTACGATGCGTCCCCCGTCCAGATCCTCGTGCCGTTGAGCGGGAAATCGAAGGACAACGTGATCCGCATGGGCCTCGACATGAAGGTCCCCTTCGATGTGACCTGGTCGTGCTACTGGGACCGCGAAGTCCATTGCGGCACGTGCGTCTCCTGCCGCGAGCGCCGGGATGCGTTCGCCAAGGTGGGCGTCGAGGACCCGGTCGCGTACGAGGCATGACGCAGGGCTGGCGCAAAATCTAAGGAGGGCGGCGGGTTTCCCGGGCCGCTTGTACTCGACCCACGTTCGGTCGGTCCCCGCGATTCGCTTTTTGGAGGAAGGCAGCCACAACGTGAAGATGAAACCGCTCATCAGCCGCGAAGACGGAGCGCGAAAGACCGCGATGCACGAGCTCATCATTGGAAAGGGCGGGTATTCCACCATGCATCGTCACGAATGGGATCACCAGCTGGTCGTGACCGAGGGCCACGGGATCGTGATCCTGGACGGCAAGAAGATCCCTCTGCGACCCGGCGTCGTGTTCCTCGTACAATCGAACGAGATGCACCAGTTCCTGCAGCGGGGAAAAGGCCCTCTCCACTTCCTCACCGTGACACCGCTCTGAGGGCCGCAGGCCAACCTTTATGGCGGTCGTGCCTTTCGTCGAGAGCGGATGAAACTCGGAGTCACGGAATACATCGATTGCGCGCATCACCTCCCGGGCCACGAGCGCTGCGGTTCGCTACACGGCCACACATACCAAGTCGACGTCTTCATCGAGGGGGACCACAAGGGCGGCATGCTCCTCGACTTCGCCGATCTCAAGAAGACCCTGCGCACGATCCTCGCGGACTACGACCACAAGGACTGGAACACGTTCATCGAGTACCCGACGGTCGAGAATATCTGCGAGCTGATCTCCAAGCGGATGCACGACAAGATCCAGTTCCCGATGCACGTGCGCGTGTGGGAAGGCCACGGCAAGTGGGCCGAACTCTGAGCGCAGGCTGATAACCTGCGAGGGCTTGCGTCCTCCATGTCCGACCTCATTGACGCGATTGCGGCCGAGGCGCTTGGCGACTTCTCCAAAGCACTCGAGCATTACGCGAAACTCACCGAATCCGGATCTCCGCTGGACCGAGTAGGCATCTTTCAGGCGCTCGCCCGTTGCGCGGAGAAACTCGGCCATCTCAAGAAGGCCGGCGCATGGCGCCGGAAGGCTGGACAAGGATATCTCGCTCTCAAAGACGAAGAAATGGCGCCCGATGAACGCAACTACTTGGCCCTCGTTGAATACCGGAACGCCGTGCAAGATCTCCACGGCGACCCGTCCCTCCCGATGGTTGCGAAAGAGTATGCCTCCGTTCTCAAGGATAATTTCGCGGAAGGAGCGGAGGGGCTAACCCACGAAGGCCTCTTCGCGGCCGAGTTCTTCCGAGCGCTGGGGGACCACCTGACTGCGGCGAAGTACTTCTTCGATACGGCAGAAGCGATGAGCGAGCAAGCCTCCACGGCCAGCGACCGGGGTCTGCGCGACGCGACCGTCCTTGCATACGAACTTGCCATGGAGTCTGCAACGAAAGGCGGACGGCCCGACGTCGCTCGCGTGGCGCAGATGCGGGCATACGACCTCAAGCAATCGAAGTGAGCCCGGATGTGCACCCTCATCGGGATCTGGAAGTCGGTCCCGGGCTACGACCTCGTCATCGGCATGAACCGGGACGAATCCGCGAGCCGAGCCGCGGACCCTCCCTCCGTGATCGAAGGCGCGCCGGTCATCGTCGCCCCGAGGGACCGCAAGGCCGGCGGGACGTGGATCGGCGCGAGCGGGACGGGCCTGGTCGTGGCCCTGTCGAACCGGCGCGGACGCGCGTCCGCCACGGCCCGTTCTCGCGGGCAATTGGTGCTGGACGCGTTGCGGCAGCCGAACGTGGCCGGCGTCGAAGTGTTCCTCCAACGAGAAGTGCGTGAGCATGAGTACAACTTCTGGAACCTCTTCGTCGCATCGAAAAAGGAGGTGCTCTTCTTCTGGTACGACGGCGAGCTGTCGATGACCCGAGGGCACGAGGGCCTGAATGTCCTGACGAACGAGGGCGGGAACATCGCGACCGATCCGAAGGTGCAATTCATCCAAGGGATCCTCGCCAAGGTCTCCCTCGATTCCGAGGAGGTGGTCCGGTCGCTCCAGAGGACCCTGCGCACGCACGCCGCGGGACCTGGAGGCATCGGCCTGTGCGTCCACGGTCCAGGCGGCGGCACCGTCTCGTCGACGATCCTCGCCCTCAGCAATGCGGACCCGGGCGAGAACGTCCTGTTGTACGCGGACGGGCCGCCCTGCACGACTCCGTATCGGGACTATCGGGAAGTGATCCGAAAACTCCCGAGTCCGAACTGATCGTTCTGGCAACGGCGAAAAGGCTTTCCGCGCCCCCTGGGTACTGCGGCCCGTGCCGGGAATCACGGACGTCCACGTCCATGTCGAGCCCTACCGGACGCTGAAGCCGGCCATCTTCAAGATGCTCTGGCCGCAAGTCCCGGAACGGGAGAACACTTCGCGGCTGATCGACGATCCCCGCGCGTTCCTGGGTCACCTCGACGCCACCGGGGTGGAGCGAGCGTGCCTGATCAACTACGTCGCTCCCGAAGTGATGGGCTTCACCGAGGACGTGAACCGTTTCGTCGGGGAATTCGCCCGCGAGGACCGCAAGCGTTTGATCCCGTTCGGCTCGGTCCATCCGAAACGGACGAAGGATGCGAAGCGGGACGTGGAACGACTCGCTTCAAAGTGGGAGATGGGCGGCATGAAGATCCATCCGCCCCATCAGCTGTTCCCCGCGAACGGGTACGTGGACGGACGGCTGCCTTCGCTCCGCACGATCTACAAGACCGCGGAGCGGCTTCGGATGCCCGTCATGGTCCACACCGGCACCTCCGTGTTCCCGGGTGCGCGGTCCAAGTTCGGAGACCCCATGGACCTCGATGACGTCGCCCAAGACTTCCCCGATCTCACGATCCTCATGGCCCATGGGGGCCGCCCGCTCTGGTGCGAGACCGCGTTCTACCTCCTCCGCCGGCATCCGAACCTGTACCTGGACATCTCGAGCATCCCACCGCGGCGGCTGTTGGAATGGTTCCCCCGGCTCGAGGAGATCGCCTCCAAGGTGGTCTTCGGGTCGGACTGGCCGGCGCCCGGAGTCCCCGGGATCCGCGAGGAAATCGAGGGCTTGCGGGCCCTTCCTCTGAAGGAGGCGACCCTGGAACGGATCCTGAGCACGAACGCCGCGAAGCTGCTGACGTGACCCTGAGGCCACCCGACGAACCAGGGCAAACCTTCATCTGAACCGGGGCCGAATCATCCATCGAGGTCCACGATGACCGATACGAATCCGAATCGAGAGGTCGCGACCGTCGCCGGCGGATGTTTCTGGTGCCTTCAGCCGATCTTCCAAGACCTCCGCGGGGTCGAGAAGGTCGAGGTCGGGTATTCCGGCGGACATCTGGCGAATCCTTCCTACGAAGCCGTCTGCACGGACACCACTGGTCATGCGGAGGCCGTCCAGGTCACCTTCGACCCGCAGACGATTCCCCTCGTCGACATCCTGCGGATCTTCTTCTCGGTCCACGATCCGACCACGCTGAACCGACAGGGAGCCGACGAGGGCACGCAGTATCGCTCCGCGATCTTCACGCACTCCACGGAACAAGAGAAGGTGGCAAAGCAGGTCATCCGGGAGATCGAGGAAGCCGGGATCTGGCGGAGACCCATCGTGACGGAGGTGGCTCCGCTCACCGCGTTCTACCGCGGGGAGGAGTACCACCAAGACTACTTCCGCAAGAATCCTACCGCGGGCTATTGTCGCGCCGTCGTCGCGCCGAAGGTCGTGAAGTTCCGCAAGCAGTTCTCGGATCGACTGAAGAAGGCGTAGATCGAAGGCTATCCACCGGAACTCCCGGGATATCTTTTTCTTCTCGGACCGCAACTTTGGCCCCCATGAAGTCCGGCCGTCCGTGCCCGAAATGCGGGGTACGGGGATCGAGCGTTTCGAGAGCGTCCGAGCCGGCGACGGCCCCCTCGCCGTCGGCCACGTGCTCGCGGGCGCGTTCGCCGTATTCTCCCAGTTCGAAGCCTTCGCCTGCCACAACTGCGGCTTCACGGAATTCTATCGGAAGTGATCACGGGGACGAGTCCCAAAAGGCCATAGCGACCGGGCGCATGCGTCGTTCGGATGACGGAGAACCGTCCCAATCGCCTCGCGAAGGAGACCTCCACCTACCTCAAGGGGGCTTCCCATCAGCCGGTCGACTGGTATCCGTGGGGCGAGGAGGCGTTCCGGCGCGCCAAGGAGCTCGATCGGCCGATCCTCCTGGACATCGGGGCCACGTGGTGCCACTGGTGCCATGTGATCGACCGCGAGTCCTACGAGGACCCGGACCTGGCGAAGGTCATCAACGAACATTTCGTCGCGGTCAAGGTCGACCGAGACGAGCGGCCCGACATCGACGCCCGGTACCAGCAGGCGGTCGGCGCCATCGCGGGTCAAGGAGGATGGCCTCTCACAGGGTTCCTCACGTCCGATGGGAAGGCCTTCTACGGCGGGACGTACTTCCCGCCGAAGGACACCCACGGTCGACCGGGATTCCGTCGGGTGCTCCTCGCGATGGCCGAATACTACCGGACGAACCGTGCGGACACGCTGCGGGAGGCAGATGCCCTTCACCAAGCCCTCGCGGAGGGCCGGAAACCCCTCGTGGAAGAAGGCGTCGCGAACGAGGCGATGCTGAAGGAAAGCGCGGACTCCCTTCGAGGCCAATTCGACCCCGTCAACGGGGGCATCTCGGGACAGCAGAAGTTCCCCCATCCCGGGACGATGGAGTGGGTCATGGCCCGCTACCGCCGCACTCGAGAGGAGGGCCTGCGGACGATCGTCACGCGCACCCTGACCTCCATGGCCCGAGGGGGCGTCTATGACCAAATCGGAGGCGGGTTCCATCGGTACTCGACAGACCCGCGGTGGATCGTCCCGCACTTCGAGAAGATGCTCTACGACAACGCGGGACTCCTCGCGAACTACGTTCATGCGTGGCAGCTCACGAAGGACCCGATCTACCGAGACGCGGCGGAGGGAATCCTGGCCTGGGCCGAGGAGGTCCTCTCGGACCGCACCCGGGGCGGGTACTACGCGAGCCAAGACGCGGACGTCGGCCTCGATGACGATGGCGATTACTTCACGTGGACCCTGGAGGAACTGAAGGCGGCGGTGGACCCGGAAGAAGCGCGCGTCCTCGTCCTGTTCTACGAAGTCGGGGAGCGAGGGGAGATGCACCACAACCCGCGGAAGAACGTCCTGTTCATCGATCAGGAACCGGAGGCGATCGCGAAGGCCCTCGGGATTCCGGTCGACCGGGTCCGTGATCTCCTCACGAGCGGCCGCAAGAAGCTGAAGTCCGTCCGCGACCGCCGACCGATGCCCGCGGTGGACCGGACGATTTTCGCGTCGTGGAACGGCATGATGATCAGCGCCGTCCTCGAGGCCGCCATGGCGTTCGGGCGCGATGACCTCCGCGCGTTCGCGCTGAAGTCCCTCGATCGGATCCGGAAGGAGATGTGGTCCAAGGAACACGGCATGTGGCATGCCTCCGCGGACGGAAAGCGCAAGGTCCTTGGTCTCCTCGAAGACCACGTCTACGTGGTCGATGCCCTGCTCGTCGCCTTCACGGCCACGGGAGACTCAGGATATCTCCGAACGGCCGAAGAGGTCATGACCTTCGCCTTGAAGCACTTCTGGGACCGGGCCGGTGGCTTCGTCGATCTCGCGTCGGACCTCCACGAGGGCGACGGACTCACGCTCCGGGAGATTCGACGCCGGCCCTTCGAGGATTCCCCCTACGCCGGCGCGAATCCGGTGGCCGCCCTGGCCCTGCAGCGTCTCCACGCGCTCACGGGGAACGACGAGTACCGCTTGCGCCATGATGAACTCCTGATCTCCTTCGCCGGGGAGGCGGGCCGCTACGGTCCCGTCTTCGCGGGCACGTATCACCTCGCCGCCGAGCTATGGATCCACCCGCCCCCGGAGATCGTGATCCTCGGACCACGGACGGCGCCCGAGGTCAGGTCCCTCCAGCTTGCTGCGGCGGAGAGCTTCGCGCCGGGGAAGACCCTGCTGATCGTCGACAAGGAGGACTCTTACATGCCAGCGCTCATCGAGCCGATGAGGAAGACCAAGGAGGCGAAGGCGGGACCTGTCGCGTTCGTCTGTCAGGGCAATGTATGTAGCCAACCGACGTCGGCGCCGGAACGGTTGCGGGAACTCCTTGCGGGAAAGGGAGTCGTACCCTAACCCTCGAGCGCTCCCTCCAAGAGTCTCCGAAACTCGGGCGGAATCGGTTTCGATTTCTTGTTCTCGTAGTCGTACGAAACCTGCACGCTCTTCGCTCGGGCGAGGACACGACCGCTCCGTTTCTCCGACACCTCATACGTCAACGTGAATGACGACGTCCCGATCTTCGATGGCCATGCGGTGACCTGAATCTCGTCTCCCCAGACCGCCTGGGACTCGAAGTCGATGTCCACATGGGCCAGGATGAAGTCGATGTCCTCCAACGCCTTCTTGCGCGCCTGCTTCATGTAGAACTGGGTGCGGGCCAGCTCGGTATAGGAGAGGTACACGGCGTTGTTCACATGGCCCATACCGTCGATGTCCCGGAACCGCATCTGGATGTCGGTCGTGAAGCGCGTCATCGGGGCGCGGATACCCGGAGGCTCGATAAAACGTTCGGAGCTCACTTTTCGCGAATCAGACGAGTGAATTCTTCGGACAAATCGAACACCGCTTGCTTCGAAGGCGTACCGCGAAGCGGCGGCCGTGGAGGAAGGCTTTGTTCCGCGAGCTTTCGGTATATCGTCCATGAAAGGTCGATCCGGCGTCGGAGGGTCTCGTCGACGGAGCGGATCACCTTCGCAGGGACTCCCGCGATCACGCTTCCCGCTGGAATCTGTGCCGACTCCAGGACGACCGCGCCACTCGCGACGACGGAGCCTTGGCCGATCACGGCCCCGCTATTGATTGTCGCGTTCATCCCAATCAGGCAGTCGGCGCCAACAGTGCATCCGTGGACGACCGCGGCATGGCCGACGGTGACCCTGGCTCCCAAGGTCGCGGGCAGGCCGCGATCCACATGCACGACCACGTTGTCCTGGACGTTCGAGTCCCGCCCGACCACGATGGAATCGAAATCGCCACGGAGCACGGCCCCGTGCCAAACGCTCGCGCCGTCCTCGACCGTCACGTCTCCGACGAGCACCGCGCTCGGCGCGACGTGAATCATCGTCTCACTCGAGGTTCACGAGGACGTTCTTCACGTGCGTGTAGAAGAGGACCGCGTCGACCCCTTGCTCCAGGCCCAGGCCGGATTGCTTCCACCCGAGGAAGGGCGTCTGCGGGAACGTGACGGGATACTCGTTGATCGACACCATGCCGGCCTGAAGGCGCTTCGCCACCGCATGGGCCTTTGCGACGTCCTGGGTCCAGACACCCGCGGACAGGCCATAGGGCGTGTCATTGGCCCGGAGGATCGCCTCGTCAAGATCGGCGAACCGGAAGGCCGCCAGAACGGGACCGAACACTTCCTCCCGGGCCACGCGAGATTCGAGCGGCGGGTCCTCGAAGATCGTGGGCTTCAGGAAGTTCCCGTCCTTCAGGTCCGCGGCCTCCGGGCGGTGACCGCCGGCGAGGACCTTCGCGCCCCGCGATACACCCTCGTCGATCGCCTTCGTCACGTTCGCCGCCTGCTCCCGCGACACGAGGGGGCCCATCTGAACGTCCTCCTTCAGGCCGGGGCCGAGGCGAAGTTTCTCGGTCTGGTCCTTCAGTTTCACGAGGAACGAGGACGCGATGTCCTCATGCAGGAGTAGCTTGGACCCGGCCCAACACATTTGCCCCGCGTTTTGGAAGGCGCCCCAGAGAGCGCCCTTGACCGCCCGGTCCATCTTCGCGTCCGGCAGCACGACCTGCGGGTTCTTGCCGCCGAGCTCCAGGGTCGTCGGGATCACGCGATCGGAGACGATCCGGAGGAGCTGCTTGCCGGTCTCGGTGGACCCGGTGAAGGTGACAGAATCGACAGCGGGATGGTTCGCCAGGCCCTCTCCCACCGACCGACCGGGGCCCGTGATCACGTTCATGACGCCGGGAGGGAAGCCCGCCGCGGTGGCGAGCTCACCGAGCCGAAGGGCTGTGAGCGGCGTGAGGGTCGCTGGTTTCAGGACCACGGTGTTCCCCGCGGCGAGGGCCGGCGCGATCCCGCGGGAGGCGAGGAGGAGCGGATAGTTCCAGGGTGCGATGTGGGCCGTCACTCCGAGCGGCTCGCGCAAGGTGTAGTCCAGCCGCGCGCCGGGCACCGGGATGGTCTCGCCCTGAATTTTATCTGCCATGCCTGCATAATATTCGAACAACTTGTACACGTAGGCGACATCGCCCTTCGCCTCGCGGAGAGGTTTGCCGACGTTCAGGGATTCGAGCCGCGACAATTCCTCGAAATGGTCCCGCAGCTGGGTCCCCAGGAGCCAGAGGAGCCGACCGCGCTTGCTCGGATCGAGATCCCTCCATTCCGGGGATTCGAAGGCGCTCCGCGCGGCTTCGACCGCGGCACTCACGTCGTCCTTCGTCCCGGAGGCGACCCGCGCAATCGGTCGGTTCGTCGCGGGGTCGAGAACCTCGGTCTGAGTCCCCGAGGCGGCGGAGACCCATTTCCCAGCGATGTAGTGGCCGTGGTCTTTGATGTCCATCGCGAATCCGCTCCCACCATCGGGGTCCGGCCTATAAGCGTGTGGATTTTGCTCGCGTTCACCGGAGCCCTCTTATTCTCCGCGGGCCGATGCGGACCGGAGAAACCCGATGCCGGACGTCGCGCGCGTGAGCCGCCATCTGCCGTGGCGGGAGGCAGCGAAGGACGTGGACTCTCTTCGGCCGATGCTCCTCGAACAGGTCCGTCACGAGGATTTACGCGGGCGACGCGTATTGGACGTCGGGACGGGCGAGGGGCGGCTCGCTTTCGTCGCGGCCTCGGTCGGGGCCCGAGTCATCGGCGTGGATTTGGACCGCGTGAAGCTCATGCACGCTCGCGCGTACGCGGGCATCCGGGACTTCCGAAACACGGAATTCGTGCTGGGCGATGTCGAGAAGACGCCATACCATGAATTCTCGCGGGATCCCATTGACGCGGTGATCAGCAACCTGTGCATGTCCCCGGAAATCATCTGGCACTCGTCTCGGGCCCTGAGGCCTGGAGGCACGTTCATCTTCGCGGCACATCATGGGGACCACTGGAAGGAGACGCGGCGCGGTTCTCGATTCGCATTCTACGAGGACTCGATGCGCGACCTCCTGGAGGAAAACCGGTTCGCGATCGAGTTCATGGGCGTCGACACGACGGTGGCCGAGTTCGAGGATCTCCGCGAGGTCGAGCTCTTCCTCCGCGACGCGACCGTCCGAAGATGGGTCGAGGACGGCCGCTGGCAAGAGCTGACCGACGCCTTCGCCCGCAGAGAGAGGCACCTCACCCTGTCGTACTTGATCGTGAAGGCCCGCCGCACGACGGCCCCCTACACGGTTGAATGATACCCGATGCGACTCGGCAAAGCTCATCCGCGTGCGTCGGATTCCGAACGGGGACGCCATGTATCTCGGGGCTCACATCTCGATTTCGGAGAGCATCGCCCTCGCCCCGTCCCGCGGCCGGAGCGTCGGCTGCGAAACGATCCAGATCTTCTCGAGGAGCCCACGAATGCTCCGCAAGACGAAACCGATCCCGCCCGAAGAGGCCCAGGCGTTCCAGGAGAACATGAAAAAGCATGGGTTGGCCCGCGCAGTCATCCACGCGAACTACCTGATCAACCTCGCTTCTCCGAAGAAAAACGGATTGCGCTACAGCCGCGCGGCATTCGTGGAGGAATTGGATCGGGCCCAGGTGCTCGGCATCCGGGACGTCATATTCCATCCGGGGGCACACCTCGGCAAGGGGGAGGCCTATGCGCTCAAGACAATCGCCGCGAGTCTGGATTGGTCCTTGGACCATTCGGAAGCGCCCGACGTCTTCGCGGTCCTCGAGATCACCGCCGGCCAGGGCAGTGTCGTCGGGTACACCTTCGCGCAGCTCGCGGAGATCATGAAGGCCTGTTCGCATCCCGAGCGGCTGGCGGTGTGCATCGACACGTGCCATACGTTCGCGGCGGGCTACGACTTCCGTACGCGGGAAGGATACGACGCTCTCCTGCGGGACGTCGAGGGGACCGTGGGGCTGTCGCGCGTTCGAGCGTTTCACCTCAACGACTCGAAGGGCGACTTGGGATCGCGGGCCGACCGCCACGAGGACATCGGGAAAGGAAAACTGGGCCAAGACCCGTTCCGGTTCCTGGTGAATGACGAACGTTTCCGGGAAATTCCCGCGGTCCTCGAGTTTCCAGGCACCGATGGAGGCTACCGGAAGGAATTGAAGCTCCTACGGTCTCTCGTCACCGGAGAGAACCCTCCGACGTCTCCCCAAAAGCCACGCGGCAGACGAGCTGGTCGCGAAACCGGGTGAGGAACCCGTAGAACGCGGTGACCCGAGACATGAGACCCCGAGAGCTACGAAGGATCCGTCCGAACCCCGCACCCATCGGCAACGCTTCGATCAGGGTCGGGACCGCGTCGCCCCCCGTCGTCAATTGACCGCTCGGCGCGACGATATGGAAGGCGTCGAGCATGCGCTCATCGGGAATCCCACGGAGGAGCTCCCGCGAGGATTGTATCGTCCGGACTCGGATCCTATGTCGGAGGTCCGCGGCGCCAATCCAGCGGCTCAACGCGCTGCAGATGCCGCAGTCGCGATCGAAGAGCAGGATGTACTCGCCGGTCTCCATGATGCACACCTAGGACCGCGGTCCGCCGACTTAAACAACTCGTACGTGTCGAAGGAATCCTTATCGCACGCCCGTTGTTCCAGCGAGGAGGCTCTCGCATGATCCTCGATCCTTCGTCGGTCCCCGAACGCCAGGCGTATCGTCTCATGATCTCGGCCTTCATACCGCGGCCCATCGCCTTCGTCTCGACCGTGAGCCGAAGCGGGATCGACAACTGTGCGCCGTTCTCCTACAGCATGGGCGTCTCGAGCCACCCTATGGTCCTCGGCGTGTCCGTCGGAGACCGCGATACGCATCCCAAGGACACGACGCGCAACGTCCTCGACACACGCGAGTTCGTCGTTAACCTCGTCACCGAATCGATCGCGGAGAAAATGAACATCGCCTCGGGCGACTACGCACCCGACGTGAGCGAGTTTGACGAAGCGGGTCTCGCCCGGGCTCCATCCGAGGTCGTCCGGCCCGCGCGAATCGCGAATTCGCCGGTGAACTTCGAATGCCGCTTGGTCCGCGCCGTGCGCGTCGCGGACAACACCGTGTTCTTCGGCGAAGCGGTCCGGCTGCATGTCGATGACCGCGTGTTGACAAACGGAATCGTCGATGCGCGGAAGCTGCACGCCATCGGGCGGTTGGGCGGTCCGCAGTACTGTCGGACGCAGGACGTCTTCGAGATGGTCCGACCGAGGGTCACGGGACCGAAGTCGGCTCGGCCGACGGACGCGAGATGAAACGCGACGAGCCCTCGAGCCATTCGTGCGGTCAGAAGGGGAGTTTGCTGAGGCCGATCGCGAGCGGAAGAAGGGCTTCCTCTTTCCCGAGGAACTTCGCCGTCTGGAGGACGGCGTTCAGATAGCTGATCGTGTGTTCCTTCTCCCCGACCGTCCATTGCCCGTAGAAGTCGACGACCGCGGCGAGGATGTCCTCCAAAGGCACGTCCGCCTCGAGGGCATGCCGAACGGTCTCCTCCGCCGGGGGCGACTTGTACCGCAGGCTCGACTCGAGGGCCGCGAGCATGGAGGGTCGGTCCTGATTTTCCGGCTTCCCGAGCCTCAGGAACTCCGGATACCCGAATCGGGTCGTGAGGGTTCGATACAACTTCCAGGAGAGCCATGCGTTCTCCGAAGGGGTCAGGAATCGGCTCGCGAGGCGCGCCGTGTGCACTTCGGTCAACGTGTGGCCGAGGAACCCCGGCTCCGCGCTCGCCGCGATGAGCAAAGGCCGGTACGCTTCATCGGCCCTCCCTTCGAAGGCGAACGTTTGCAGGATTGGCTGGACGCGATCGAACTCCCATTCCTCGAGGAGCGAGGCCAATGCGTCCGCGTCCGCGTTCCCGCGGTTCGGTGGAGCGAGGGGCGGAATCTCGGTCGGCGGGACTCCTTGGAGACCCACGGATTGCACATATCCGAGGTTCGCCAGGGGCACGAGGCCGCGTGGGAGACCGAGGATCGAAGCGACGTCCGCGTAGCCCACCGCAAGCGCGAGGTTGTGGCCGAGGCGCCCGAGGTCGTCGAGGGAGGTGCGGATCGCCAGGTGGGCCGCCGTCTCGATGCCATGGTCGAGTGCGATTCGGGCAAGGAGGGAAGCGGCCTTAGGACCCATGCGCTCGAACACGAACTTGCGGTAGGCGAGCGCCTGATCCTCCTCGGACGCGGACGGAATCGCGCGGGCAGCCGCCTCGACCTGGGACGCGGTCAGGGGCCGTTTCGGCAGACTGAAATTGTAAAAGATGAGGAATCGGAGGAGACCCAATCCGCCGGGAGGCCGTGTGAGTCGAAGGAGCTCGCGGCCTGCGTGCATCGTCAAGACGCCGTGCGGCGTGTGGAGTTGGGGGTCGTCGTGGTTCGAGACGACGGCCAGGAGTTCCTGCAAGATCGGCCCCGCGGTCGCGGGGTCCTTCGCGACATCGTCGAAGAGCCGAATGCCCTTCTGATGTTCGAATGTCGGGAGGAGAGCGAAGAGGCGCTCGAGGTCCTTCGATGCCACGAGTCGGAGGAAAGTCGTCGTGGTTTTTAGGTTGCGCGTTCGACCGGGGCAACTCTTATGTCGAACCGGGACCTTGAACCGATGTCATGCCTCCCGTCTACGACGTCATCGTCATCGGCTCGGGGCCCGCCGGCCTCACCGCCGCGATCTATGCCACACGAGCCGGGCTGAAGACACTCGTGATCGCCGGTACCACGGCGGGAGGACAGCTCATGATCACTACGGACGTCGAAAACTATCCGGGCTTCCCCGCTGGAGTCCAAGGACCCGAGCTCATGGAGCTCTGGCGCAAGCAGGCGGAGCGATTCAAAGCGGACTTCGTGGATGACAACGTGTCGAAAGTCGATTTCACGAAACGTCCCCTCATCGTATGGACTTCCGACGGAGCCCACGAAGCCCGGTCCGTCATCATCGCCACGGGAGCCAACGCGAGGTATCTTGGCCTCCCGAACGAGGAGCGCCTGAAAGGCCGCGGGGTCAGTGCCTGCGCGACGTGTGACGGGTTCTTCTTCAAAAGCCTCGACGTCGTCGTGGTCGGCGGTGGCGACACCGCGATGGAGGAAGCTCTCTACTTGTCGAAACTGTGCAAGACCGTCAGCGTGGTGCACCGACGGGACGCCTTCCGGGCGAGCAAGATCATGCAGGAACGCCTGCTCAAGACCTCGAACGTGAAGGTCCTCTGGGATTCGGAGGTCGTGGATGTCCTCGGCGACGCGAAGGTAGAGGGGGTCCGAATCCGGAACAAGAAGACCGGGAAGACCTCCGACCTCAAGGTCCACGGCCTATTCCTCGCCATCGGGCATTCGGCCGCGACACAGGTGTTCGAGGGTCAGTTGAAGCTCGAGAAAGGCTACATCGCCCTCCGGCCACACGACGGCCTTGCGACGGCCACGTCGGTCGATGGCGTCTTCGCGGCGGGCGACGTCCATGACTTCCGGTATCGGCAAGCGGTGACGGCCGCGGGTTTCGGTTCGATGGCGGCTCTCGACGCGGAACGATGGCTCGGGTCGCACGCTTGAGCGCGGCGAAATCTTGAAATTCGCCCCCTCGTTAGGCAGCGCGAGACGCTCACATGGTACGCATCTTCCGCGGAGGCGTCCTCGACGAACGGTTCGAGGGTTCCGTCGTGGTGATCGGTCCGAGACCCACGACGATGACTGGACTCGTTCGCGGCGACCTGTTCGTGCGGGACAACAGCGTATGCGACGTGACCGGAATGGTGTCCGGGAATCTCCTCGCGGAGCGAACTGGCAAGGCACTCCTCCATGGCCTCGTGACCAAAGCAGCGAAGTCTGCCGGCGGCGACCTGGAAATTTATGGCATGGTCCAGGGCGATGTGATCAACGAAGGTGGCCGGCTCTTCGTCGACAAGGGGGCGGTCGTCCGCGGCAAGGTCATCGGCCAAACGCACAGCGGTCCGATCCCTCCGCCCGAGAAGGTCGTGGCTGCCCCCGCGGCCCCACCGGTCGCCGTGCCAACTCCCGCGACGAAGCCTCCGGCGCCCCCGACTCCCTAGCTCACGTCTCGATGGCAGGCTCGAGCGGAGTCTCTTTGAGTAGCATCTTCTCCGGCTTCTTCTCGCCCACGGCGAACAGCTGCAAGTACGGAATTAGGTTGCCCACGATCCGGTTCTCGGCCTTCCGCAGGTGCTCTTCGTATGTCGAGCGGCTGACGCCCAGACTCCGCGCGATGTTTTCCGTCGTGACCTCGCGCGGCGAGGTGTAATATCCATACCGGTGGGCCTTCAGCAAGGCGTCCATCTGTTTCGACGTCATGTCACCGAACAAGGTGTTCACCCAGACGGTCGATGGCAGGACCGACAACGGGAGCTCCCGTTTCCGGATCAGCTCGGTCGGTCCGCGCTTGTTGAAGTCCTTGAACAGGTCTCGTGTGCGAACCTCGTCGAACGCAATCACGCGGAAGTAACCCCAGCCGTCCTGGAAGATCGCCGGAGGCGCGTCCACCGCCTCGTGGGGTTCCCACACATTCCACGGGCTGTCCCAGTTCGCGCACGTGCACTTGAGCATGAAGATGCGGGAGTCCCCCGCCTCGGCCCACTGGTCAATGCACTTGCCGGCCTTGCGGATTTCTTTCGCGATCTGATCCAGCACGTTTTCGTCCTGGGTCGGAACCTGGATCATCTCCCGGTTCCAAATGCACCACATCGAGATCGGCAGACCGGGATGGCGGGCCGAGATTTTGATGAACGGATAGTCGTACTGCGTCCGAAAAGAGATCTCCCAGAGGCTCATGGGCAGTCGAACGCGGTCCTCGGCCATATAGGTGGTGCCGTCATTCGACGGCCGCCATAGGCGGGTCAATAAGGTTCGTCGCGGGCGTTGTTATCCCATTTCGAGTAGCAAGACATGTACCTATTCGGACCCGGCAACACGCGAATTTGGACGGACACTAACCGCAACTTCACCCTGCGGGAGTACGGGCGCCTGGAATACGGCACCCCGGACGTTGGGTGGATCGTGGCCTCCGCGAAGCGGTCACGCCCCGCGGCCCCGAAGCGACCAAAGCGGCGACTATGGCTGAGGGTGCGGTATTTCCTGAACGCATACCGCGGCTTTGCCGCCTTCGACCTGAAGGGCCATCGCGACTCGGAAATCTAGGTGCGGCGCAGCTTTTTATTGCACCGCATCGTGCCGGGGATGATGCCGGAAGTCCTGATCCGGTACTGCCTCCCGTGTCGATATCAGCCGCAGGCGATGCAGGATGCGGACGCGATTCTGAAGGAATTCGGTCCCGAGTTATCGGGCCTGCGTCTGGTTCCCGGGGACCACGGCGTATACGACGTGGAAGTGGACGGTCAAGTCGTCTTCTCCATGGATCGGGTGATGCGGTTCCCCGAGACCGGCGAGCTGGTCCGGACGATCCGGGACCGCCTTGGACCGCGAAAGGCGCGGAAGAAGGCCTGAGCCCCCTCGTCGATCCGGCTAGCATATCCCGGTTGGCCCGTCATTCGACGGCCGTCTATGGCGGGTGAACGTCTCTCCCCGAGGACCGTGTTCTCCCTTGTATGTTCGGAAACACGTCCCTGATCATGGGCAGCGACAGAATCGTGAGAGAGCGACTGGGAAGCAGCGGGCTCGCAGACTTCGTCCGATTGGAATTCCGGCTTGAGGACCAACCGAGCGTCATGTTCTCTTTGCGCCGCGCGGCCGTCAAGGAGCGGCGCGGCCGGCCAGCGCATGGAGTGGTCCGGCGATTCCGATCCTGGCGGGCTACGACGAGGGCCCTTCGGGAGGCCGTGATCGCGGGCGACTGAACGCCCGCCTCCGCGTCTGGCCGCGCGACTTAGGGAATCGCGAGGACGACCTTCCCGAATTGTTCCCCACGGCCCAGATACTCGTGGGCGGCTCGGGCGTCTTTGAGGGGGAAGACGCGGTCCACGACCGGCTTGAGCCGGCCCATGAACACCAATTTCATGACCTCCTCGAACTCCCGCTGGTTCGCCATCGTGGATCCGAGGACGGAAAGCTGGCGCCAGAACAGATACCGGGCGTCAAGCTCGAGCATCGATCCGGTCGTGGCGCCTGGAACCACGACCCGACCTCCCTTTCTCAGGGTCCGCACCGAGTCCTTGAAGGTTGCCGGGCCTACATGGTCGACGATCACGTCGACGCCCCGTCGTCCCGTCAACTCCCAGACGGCCTTCGACCACGGGACCGCCTTGTAGTTCACGAGGACATCCGCGCCGAGGGCCTTCGCCTTCTGGAGCTTCTCGTCCGTCGAACTCGTCACGAAGACCGTGCATCCGGCCAGTTTGGCGACCTGAATGGCGGCCGTCGAGAGCCCCGCTCCCGCTCCGAGGATCAGGACGTCCTCGCCCGGGCGGACCTTCGCGCGGCCTACGAGCATCCTCCAGGCGGTCATGAACGCCAGGGGCGCCGCCGCCGCGGCCTCGAAGGACAGGTCTGTGGGAATCTTCAGGGCGTTCCGCGCCGGGACGGCGACCTGTTCCGCGTACGTCCCCGGAAGGTGCTCGCCGAGGATCCGGTAATCGACGCAGGCGGAGTCGTCGCCCTTCACGCAATATTCACAGCGCCCGCACGAGATCCCCGGGTTCAGGACGACGCGGTCCCCGACCTCGAGGTCCGTGACGTCCGAGCCCACCGACGCGATGTGGCCGGCCCCGTCCGAACCGAGGATGTGCGGTAGGGTGAGCTTGAGGGTCGGAATTCCTTCCCGGACGAACAGGTCGAGGTGATTCAAGGCCGCGGCGTGGACGCGGACCACGACCTGGTCAGGCCCGGGCACCGGGTCCGGATAGTCCTGCACGAACTCGAGGACCTCGGGCCCGCCGTACTGCGGCAGGACGACGGCCTTCAGCGTACCACCTGCGCGACGCCGGCGAACGAGGCGGTCCTAGATAAGGGCCGCCGTCAACGGACGTTGTATCCTTTCTGCTGGAGGAGGCGGACGACATCCTTGCGGTGGTCGCCTTGCAGGACGATCACGCCTTGCTTCCCGGATCCGCCGGTCGCGAGTCCTTTCTTCAGTTCCCTCGCGAGCTTCTCGGCCTCGTCGGGTTTCGACTCGAGGCCTCGCACGACGGTCACGGCCTTTCCGTATCGGCGCGTGTCCATCTCGACGGATAGCTGGGTCGTCTCACGACCCAGGTCTTCGCAGACGCAGATCTCCTTGGGCAACCCGCAAGTCGCGCAGATCCCCGCGATCAAGCCGCCTCCGATGGGTTCTCCTTCGTGAGGAGGAAATCCTTCAGTAGACGATAGTGTTTTCGGATGGTGACCTCGCTCACGCCGGTCAGGCGGGCGATCTGGGCCTGCGTCAGCGGGACGTCCAAGTCCTCGGACGCCAGGTAGAGGGCTCCCGCCGCGATCCCGACCGGGGAGTTCGCCTCGAGGATCTTCGAGTCCTTCCCCTGGGCGACCAGGTTCATGGCCCTCTCGCCGACCCGGGCATCGAGCCCGAGCTGGGAAGCGAACCGGGGGACGAAGTCCTCGGCACGGCTCGCTCGGCTGAAGACGCCGAGTTCCCTCGCGACCACCTTCGCGGTCAGTGAGATCCGGTGGACCGTCACGCCCGTGGCCTCGGCGAGCTCATGGAGCCCCCGCGGGGCGCCCAGCTGCTTCGCCGCCAGGTAGACGACCGCCGCCACGATCGCATCCATCGAGCGACCGCGGGAGAGGCCGGCCTCGATCGCCTTCCTCAGCAGGATCGCGGCCCGCTCCCGGAACGCCGGCGCGAGGCCGAGTCGGGAGGAGAGGCTGGAAAGCTGGGCAAGGCCGGGCGCCAACGCCCGTTCGGTCCGATCGTACCGGGTCCAGCGGCTCACGCGCCGCAGGCGGTTCAGGGCCGCCACGCTCCGGGCGTCGATCGGGTTCCCTTTCGCATCCCGAAGGCCGTTGCCGACCATGGACCCGAGGCCCTTGTCCGGCGCCATGACGGAGGGCGGCGGACCCGCCCGGATCCGATCGTCGCCTTCGAACGTCGTCCAGTCGGGCCCCTGGTCCACGAGGGCCTCGTCGACGACGAATCCGCAGTTGTCGCACACGCGCTCCCCGCGGACCGGGTCGACGTACAGGGCGAAGCTGCCGCAATTCGGGCAGCGCGCGGGGTCCCGGCCTTCGGCTGGTTCCCGCTCCCGTCGGAACGTCACGTCGCGTGTGTTCGTATTCGCAAATTGACTCATTGCGTCACCTCGCGAGATCCGGCCGCCATGACCCATCGCGTCGCCCATTCCTCCAGGTCGCGAATCGCCTCGAACAGGTCCTGCCCTTTCGGCGACAGGCGGTACTCGACCGCCACGGGCCGGTCCAGGTGGACCTTTCGCTCCGCGATCCCGACCTCCTCGAACTCCTTCAGCGTCTTCGCGAGGGAGCTCTGGCAGATCCCCGTGGCCACGCGCAGTTCGTTGAACCGCTTGGGCCCGGAAAGGAGGCTGTGCAGGACCGTCAATTTGAGCTCGGAGCCGATCACCTCGATGGCGAACATGGCTCCGCACCCCGGTCCCGAACAGGGACTTTGTTCCTCGGTCATGGTATTTCGTTCTCGCACTAGTATATGGGGTGCCCGCCGTATAAATAGTTTCGTTTTCGTACCACGTTTCAGGTGAGAACCTGGTTCTGCTTAGAAACGGGAAGCCGGACTCCTCCCCTCTCGGAATGGCTCCGGCCATCGGATGGCTAGCGGCCCTTGCCCGCGACGGCCATGTCCAGGCTGTCCGCGAGCAGGTCCAGGGCCGTGTCCATCAGAGGGATCGGGATGTTGATCGGGGGAAGGAGTCGGATGCAATTGTTGTAGAACCCTGCGGTGAGCAGGATGAGGCCGTTCTTGAGCCCCGCCGTTTGGACCGCCAGTGCCAGATCCACATCGGGCTCTTTCGTCCGGGGATCCTTGACGAATTCGAGGGCCCACATGGCCCCGATCCCGCGGGCCTCTCCGATCCGCTCGTGGCCCTCGGCCATCTCGTCCAGGCGCTTGCGGATCCGGGCCTCCAGGCGCTTCGTCCCGGGGAGGGCCTTCTCGATTTCGTCGACGGCCTCGAGGGCCGCGGCGCACACGACCGGGTTGCCGCCGAACGTGCCCCCCAGGCCCCCCGGGCCGGGCGCGTCCATCACCGCCGGCTTGCCGGTCACGCCGCCGAAGGGCAGACCCCCGCCGATCGCCTTGCCGCTCACGAGGACGTCGGGAACCGTGCTCCAGTTCTCGATCGCCCACATTTTCCCCGTGCGCCCGGCCCCCGCCTGGACCTCGTCATCGATGAGGACGATGCCGTACTGATCGCACAGGCGACGCAGGAGCGGGAAAAATTCCTTCGGGGGGACGATCATGCCTCCCTCTCCCTGGACCGGCTCCGCCAGGATCGCGGCCACGCGGCCGGCGACCTCGGGCTGGTTAATCAGCCGATCGAGTTCCTCGACGCGGGCCTTTGCGACGTCCGCGGGAGCCCGCCCTTGAGGATCGCGATACGGGTCGGCGTAGTCGGCGAGGAGGACCTCCCGAACGAGGGGGCCGAAACCCTCCCGATACGGCTTCTCCTTCCCCGTGAGGCTGATGTCGAGCAACGTGCGACCGTGGAAGGCGGTCTTGAAGGACACGAGCCACGCCTTCTTCGTCGCCGCGCGAGCAACCTTCACCGCATTCTCGATGGCCTCGGAGCCCGAGTTCAGGAAGATCGACTTCGTGAGGCCGGGTGGCGCGATGTCGGCCATGCGCTCCGCGAGGTCCAGGACAGGCCCGTAGGTCGCCACCATGAAGCTGATGTGGGTGAGGCGGTCCAACTGGGCCTTCGCCGCTCGGATCACGGATCGGGGCCGATGCCCGACGGTCTGGACGCCGATCCCGCCGCCTAGGTCCACATAGACGTTCCCGTCCGAGTCGCGCACGAAGGGGCCTTCCGCCCAGGTGACGTCGATCGGAAGGGCGACCCGCACACCGTTCGTGATGAATTTCTCCTTGCGGCTCAGCGCCGCTTTCGACTTGGGTCCCGGAGGGATCGCGACAATCTTCGGTCCGCGAGGACCCTTCGAGTTGCGTTTCGTCATCGGATCGTGCACCCTGGAGAACCTGTCCGGCTCGGTTCCAGGAAGGAAAGGGGAGAAGGGAATATAGGTTTTGTATGTCCCCACGTTGGCTTATCCGGACGCCTCAACGAGTCGCGCCTCCCTGAGAGCGCGGAGGTGCTTCTGCCAGGCCGACCGACCCCACAAGTAGTACAGGGCGACCACGAAGGCGATCGTCGGCAACGCCGCCGAGGTCGTCTCCCGCAAGGCCGGGAAGCCAAACGCGATGGTCCAGTACAGCGCGGTCCCGCCGAGGAGCGTGACGACGGCGGGCCAGTTCCATCCGCCGCGGTACCAGTAGTGCCCCCCCTCGCTCGCAAAGAGGTCATCCGTGTACCGCCGCGCCTTCACGAGGAAGTAATCGACGAGGGTGAGGGTCCACAGAGGCACGACAATCGCCCCGAGGAAGTCGAGGAAAAAAATGTAGGTGAACACAAAGTTCGTCTCGAACAGCGGGAGGATCGCGAGCGGGACGACAATCGCGGAGGACACGAGGAGGAGCCTCCGCATCGACATCTTCCACCGTGTTGCGATGTTGGTGATCCCGAGTGCGGAGGCGTAGATGTTGCCCGCATTCGTAGAGATCGTCGCGAATAGGATGATCAGATAAGCACCGAGACCGAAGCCGAGCTGGGTGGCCTTGAAGCTCGGGTCCGAGATTGCCGCGAAATTCACCGAGCCTGGAGAGGCAGTGACCAGGAACGCGACGGTCATCAACGCGCCGACGGAGAAGAACCAGTACTCGGCGAGGGACGCGCCCGCGAACGGCCCCCACGTCCCTGCCCGCTTCGACCGAGCGAACCGGCTGAAATCGCCGATGAACTCCCAGGTCCAGTTGTAGGCGATGAGCAGGTCGAGCAGGAGCGGGAGCGTCAGGGTGTAGGTAAACCCATTCCCAAGGGCGCCGGCCGTGAACGTGAACGAGAGGGGTCGCGTCGGCCGCCACGCCCAGAGCTGTCCGAAGTCGAAATCCTTCAGGACGATGTACGACGCATAGGCTCCCAATCCGACGAGGGCCACGGTGGATGCCCAATTCAGATATCGTATCGCCCGATGGCCGGCCGTGGCGAACAGCCCTTGCAGGAAGCAGATCAAAAGGATCGATGGAACGAGGTAGTAATTGATCGGCGAGCCAGCCGGCGTGTGGAACGCATCCGGCCACCCGAGCGTGAGATTGAAGACAAACGACATCGAGATCGCGGCGATGAAGACGTTCACCGCGGCCCAACCGTAGCCAAAAAAGAGGTAGAAGACGGAGGGCAACTTGCTCCCCCGCAAACCGAACGCCGGTCGGAGCAGGGAGACGGACGACGCACCTTTGTCCGCGGCAATGTAGCCGATCAGGGCCCACGGGATGAACGTGATCGTGGACGCGAGGAAAATCAGAGCGAAGGCTCCCGGCAGGCCGTATGCGCCGGTCATGTAGCCGCCGTAGAGCCATGCCGCGGGCAGCGAGGCCGCGGCGAACCAGAGCGTGAACTGATCCCATCCCGTGAACTTGCGGGCCTCTGTCGGGACCTGGTCGGTCGCCTTGTACTCGGCGGCGATCACGTCGAGGCCCCTGAAAACTTTCACGAGCGCGACGCATCCCGCAGGGCTATTTTAGGATTCTGACCGAGGCCTCAAGCCGCCGATATCTCGGGGAATTCGATGGGGGCCGCCGCCACGGCGCGGCGCGGGAAGTCCTTCACATAGGCTCCGTAGTACGGGACACGGTTCGCCACGACCTTCCGGAATGCGTCCCTCACGCCGTCGTCATCGAGGCCGCGGGTCGCGATGAGGTCGTCGTTCCGGTTCAGGCACCCTTTCAACTCGCCTTGGTGGGTCACCCGAATCCGGTGGCAATTCATGCAGAACTCTGCGTTGTACACCGGATCTACGACCTCGACTTCGGCGCCGTTGAAGATGTAGATTCGGCGATGGTGCATCTCCCGCACCAACACTTGGTCGGCGCGCAGCTCGAGCCATTTTTTCAGGGAATCGATGTCGACCATCCATTCCTGTTGGCCCACGAGCTCGGGCATGAACTGAATGAGCTGGAGCTTCAGGCCGTCGCCGTGGGAGATGTGTTCGATCATCGCGGGGATGTGCGGGAGCGTCTGCTTGAACACGACCAGGTTGAGCTTCACAGGTTTCAGGCCGACTCGCAATGCGGCTTCAATGCCAAGGAGGACTGGGGCGAGCTCCCCTTTCCGAATTTCGCGGAAGGCTGCCGGATCCAGCGCGTCGATCGAGACGTTGACGCGTTTGAGGCCGGCCGAGCGCAAGCCCTCCGCCCGCTTCGCGAGCATCGAACCATTCGTCGTCATCGAAACGTCTGGGATTTGCCTCACGGCGCGGTCAATGATCTTCTCCATGTCCAACCGGATGAGCGGCTCGCCACCGGTGAACTTCACGGACCGAATCCCGTACTCCCGAGCGATGCGGAGGAGGCGCTCGATCTCCTCGACGGACATCTCATCTTCGTGAGGCATCCGCGGTTTGAGCACCGGGCCGAGGCCCTCATCGTGGCAATAAATGCAGCCGAAGTTACATCGCTTCGTCACGCTCACACGAATGTCTGTGACGCCGCGACCGAACGCGTCTACAAGCATGGGTGTGCGTGGAATCCCGGGGTCGCGCTAAATAGTTGGTGGCGCTTTCGAACGCGCGGCCTCCAGGAAAAAGTCGAAACCGGGCGCACGTGAGCGGCCCGATTAATTCTTCGACGCTTCCGAATGTTTTTATAGCAGCGGTTCGTCAGGACAGTTAGCCCACATCGTCTGAATTCGCCTGGTGGTAGGTTTTTCCCGACCCTTTGCGACTCGGCGGCTTGTGTCGGCAGAAGTGAAAGCATGGACGAAAAGACAATGACGAAAGTGAAAGACCTGACCCCCGCATCCAAGCAGGTAAATGTCTTGGTGAAGGTCGTCGGGTTGAGTGAAGAGCGAGAGATCACGTCGAAGTTCGGCGAAGCGAGAAAGCTCGTCGAGGCGACGGTTGGGGACGAGACCGCCACGGTCCTGCTCACCCTCTGGAACGACCAGATCGGTCAGGTCCAGAAGGATGAGACGGTCCTGGTCGACAACGGCTACGTGACCCTCGTGCGAGGCCACATCCGGCTGAACGTCGGCAAGTATGGGTCGATGACGAAGTCGGATCAGACGATCGAGACGGTGAACACCGCCCTCGACGTCAGCGCGGTCGAGTACGAGCGCGAGCCCCGCTATCGAAGCGGCGGCTACAGCGGCGAGCGACGCAGCGGCAGCGGCGGAGGGGACCGGCAATTCGAGTTCGGGACCTTCGGCGGCGGCCGTGGTGGCGGCGGCAGCGGCGGCGGTGGACGCGACCGGGATCGTCGCGACCGCGGCCGGCGACGGTTCTAAACCAGATTCAACGCCCTGGCCTTCGGGCCAGGTTTTTCCCATTTATTTTACGCGGTCGAGCCGTGGCTCTCATCCGTTCGGTTGGATGGAGTTTCTAGATCGACCCAGCTTAGCGGCGTCGCGGAGGCCGCCGGTCCTCGAACCGCTCCGGCGTCTGATAAATTCGCTCGGGCTGCCGGGACTCGAGCCGCCCGTTGTAGAAGGCGCGGGCGTTCTCCTCGGTGACTTCGACGTGAAGCAAGTCCAGCTTCGATTTCATGAGGTTGCGAAACTTCTCCCGCTTCGACTTGTTCTCCTCATTCCACATGCGCGTGAACTGCTGGTTCTTGAAATCTTCGACCATCGATGGCACCGCCCCGAGGCTCGGTGGGAACACGGTCGGAGTGCAAGATGGCCAATCGGTTCTTCCGGTCGCGGAGGACAACAGGAGCGAGGAGAACCTCGTTCATAAGCCTTTTCTCGTTGCCGACTCGGAGCTCAGTATGTGAAGGTGACGATCACGTCGTCACCGACCGTTTCGATTCGGTACACGTTCAGCGGAAATTTCGCGGGAAGATCCTTCGGCTGGCCTGTCTGAAGATCCCAGGCGCCGTTGCAATCCTTGCATACGACGGCGACTCTCTCCCGGTCCACGTGGCCGTCCGTCAGCATGGCCCATTTGTACGTGCACGCCTCGTCCACGCAGTAGAAGTGGTCCCCGAGCCGCACGACCATGACGTCATACCCCATGATCTCGAAGTGCTTCAGGGCACCATCGGGGATTTCCTCGACCTTGCACAAGGTGACGTCCTGTTCCATCGGCGAGGCGAACCCGGTGAGTGTCTTAAGGATTTGCGGCTCACGCGGCTTTTCGACGCAGAAGGGAAGCGAGCCAATTTCTCGCGGACTGTGCGGGCGCGGCCGAGGCCGGGGGAACGGACGCCACCCGCAGGACGATCCCATCCACCGCACGGATGTACGCCTTCGATTCGGCCGGCAGGTTTTCGTCCGAGACCGCCTGCCAGAGCTCGCCGCGATGCGTCACGTAGCCTTTCTCCCCAGGCCGGAGCCCGTCTTTGACGATGGCAGGCAGTCCGACCATCTCTCCGACGATCGGGGTCCGATGGCGGACCTGCTGGACTTTGTACATGGCGAAGAGCAGAAAGCCGCCGAAGAATCCGGTCGGTGTGAGAAGGGCCGCAAGGAAGTACAGTTGATAATCCGGTGAGACGACGAACCGCGGGGGACGAAGTGGGGCGAGGAACGCGGCGGCGAGGATGATCGCGATGATGCCCCCGATGCCGAACACCCCGTGTCCCGGCGTCTTCACTTCGACGATGATCAAGACGACGCCGACGATGAACAGGAGAAGCGCGATCGGGTCGACGCTGAATCCAAGGCCGATCAGGGCGAGGAGCAGGACGATGACCCCGGCAATCTCGGCACCGTGTCCTGGCGCGGATATCCCGAAGATCACGAGATAGATCCCGAGGATCAGGAGGAGCGAGGAGACGAGCGGGTCGGACAAAACCCTCAGCAGCGAGACCCGACTAGACGAGCTGAATGGGACGATCTCTGCGCCGGCCGTGTTCAGCGTGAAATCCTTGTAAACGGTCCCATTGCTCTGCACGACCACCCGACGGCCGCTCGCGAGCGAAGCGAACTCCTGCGCACTCGGTGCGACGAGTTCCGTCGCGCCCCGGCTCTGGGCTTGTGTCGCGTTGAGGTTGAGGTTGTCTACGACGAAGGCGGAGGCGAGGTCGATCGGCCGGTTGTGCAGGGCCAGTTCCTCAGAAATTGCGGTCACGACCGCGTTGATGATCTTCGGGTCTGTTACCGGCACGACGCCGCCGGGCCCGACCTCGACCGGCTGAACGGAACCGATCGTCGTGCCAGGAGCCATCGCGGCGAGATCCGTCGACACGAGGAGGATGGTCCCCGCGCTCCATGCGTGCGCCCCGACTGGACCGACCCAGCCGAGGATCGGCACATCGCGGGCGTTGTTGAACATCTCCGCGATCGCCACCGTCTCTGCAAGGCCTCCACCTGGTGTGTCGAACCGGACCATGAGCGCGGTGTATCCGCCACTCCGCGCCTCACCCACCGCCTCTTGCAGATAGTCGACGGTGGAACGATCGATGGCGCCGGTCACCTCGGCGAGGAGGATCCGAGGCCCCTGGCCCCGGACCGCGGGCACCGCGCCGGCGAGGAGCATCGCCAGGAGCGCGATCAGTAGGACGACGCGGACCCGCCTCGCCGCACCACGCGTCACTCTTTCTTGTCCCCTTTCCGAGCGAGGGCCGCGGTGAGGGACGCGACCTCGCCCGTGATATCCCCCGCGGCGGTCGTGTTCGTGACGACGATCATGTTCTTCTCCCGGGCGATTTCGGTCAGCGTCTGCAGTTCTCGGAGGCGCATCGCGCTCGGAGCGGAGCCGTAGAGCATGGCGGCCTCGCGCATCTTCTCCGCCGCCTGGTACTCCCCCTCCGCCATGATGACCCGCGACCGCCGCTCCCGCTCCGCCTCCGCCTGCTTCGCAATCGCGCGGACCATCGTGTCGGGCAGGGAGACGTCCCGGAGCGTGACAGCTTGCACCTTGATCCCCCATGGCTCCGTCGAGATGTCGAGGAGGACCTGGATCCTCTTGCTCAGCTCCTCGCGCTTCGAGAGGAGCTCGTCGAGCTCGACCTGACCGAGCACGTCCCGCAGCGTCGTCTGAGCGAGCAAGTTCGTCGCCATGATGTAGTTCTGGACCTCCGTGACGGCCTTCAATGGATCGTACACCCGATAGTAGACGACGGCGTCGACCTCCACGGACACGTTGTCGCGGCTCACGACGCGCTGCCTCGGAACATCGAATGCCACGGTGCGCAGGTCGATCAGGACACGCCGGTCGAAGATCGGGATGATCCAGGTCAGTCCGGGACCTTTGGGCTTGGCCAACAGCCGTCCCAAGCGAAAGATCACGAGCCGCTCGTACTCCCGGACGACCTTGACCGCCGCCCGAAGAATGACGACGATTAAGATGATCGCCAGTACCGTCGCAAGAATGAGTTCCTCCCCCGCCATAGCCAACACCCTCGACCCGTCAAGGTGCGCTCCGCGAATAAAAGGGTTGTCTGGGCACGCCGCCAGAGGACCCAAAACGGCATTGGGCGTCCCTGACAGCCGACCTCTCCACGGGGCTCCCGGTGGCCTGGTTTCATACCTCTGAGTAGAGGCACAAACCTAGCAAGGAAATTCTCCATCGACGGGCCGTCTCGCGGCGGAAGCCATAAGAGGAATGGGGGCAATGGAAACGGACATGGACGGCGCAACTCGCCGTGGCCTTCCGACCGCCGAAATCAAGGCAAGCGGGTCATCGTTTTCATCGTCGGTCTCGGGCTCATGGGTCAGGCATATTCCGAGCGGTTCTACCTTGGTTCTTGCTGCACCAGGCCGCCTCCCGACTACATCCTTCCCTTTGCCCTCATGGTCGCGGGTGCTGGGATTGTGAGCCTCGGTGCGGTGCTCCGTCGGCGCGCTAAGGACGAGTAGACCTGGCACGGGTCTGGTACCGGAATGAAGATCAAGGGAGGTACTCGACGGAATAAATTCGAATTGACCGGATTGAGTCCTACTTCGACCCGACGTCTCGTACTTCACAGGTGCGCGAACATGGCGGCCATGTGCTTGGTGCCGCCGACGAAGTCCGTGAGGCGGATGTTCTCGTTCGGCGCATGGAAGTTCGAGCCGTCGTAGGAGACGCCCGGGCCGGAGATGGAGGGTACGCCGACGACCTCGTTGAAGAAGCCATGGGCCGATGCACCGATCGACCAGGGCCAGACCTCCGGTTCCCTGCTGTATGCGTCGACGGACCCCTTGATCGCGGCTTTCACGACTCTTGCGCTGAGGGAGATTGCCGCCGATTCGAGTTTTTCAGCAGCCGGTAGGAGCTCGATGTCGCCGAATCCCTTCGCCTTCAGGTGCTCCCGCAACTTCGCGAGCTGCTTTTCCTGCTTCATGTTTGGGACGAGGCGAAAATCGATCTTGGCCTTCGCGACCGCCGGGTTCACGGTCTTCGTTCCTTGCTCGATGTAGCCGCTCACGAATCCGCAAATCGTGCACGTTGGGGAGTAGATGAGATGTTTCAGGAGCTCGAAATCGTTGTCCCCTCCGATGAATTCCTTGACTCCCCAGAATCCTTTGAGTGCCTGCGAAGAAAAGACGCTGGACTTCAGGAAGCGCAATTCGCGCGCTGTCGGCCGGCGCGCGTCCTCGTACCAGCCCGGGATCTTGATCCGGCCCTTCGCATCCCGGAGGGTCATGAGGGCGTGCATCAGCCGCCATGCCGGGTTCGGCGCGATCGCCGCGTACGACGAGTGCTGGTCCACGGACGCGGTCCGGCTGACCATCTCGACGTACAGGATGCCCTTGCAGCCGAGTTCGATCTTCGGCGTGCCCTCATGGAGGTGGTCGCCCCCCTCGATCGTCGCGCCGTCCGCCTTCAGGATCTCTTTGTTCGCGTGGACGAACGAGGCGAAGTGCGGGCTCCCAACCTCCTCCTCGCCTTCGACGACGAACTTCAGGTTGATCGGCGGTCGGCCTTCGACGGCGCGCCAGGCCTGCACGGCGAGGAGTTGCATGATCAGGTTCCCCTTCGTGTCCCCACACCCGCGTCCCCAGAACTTGCCGTCCTGGATCGTCGGGTCGAACGGGTCGTGCTTCCACTCGTTCAGCGGGTCGACGGGCTGGACGTCGTAGTGTTGGTACATCATGAGGGTGGGCTTCCGCTCGTCGACGATCATCTGTCCAAAGACGACGTTGGGACCCCCTTCCGTCGGATATTCGCGGGCCTCGAAACCGTTCTCCGCGAGGAGCCGTCGCACGAACGCCGCGGTCTCCGGTTGAGCCTTCTTGTGCGCCGAGATCGTCGGGAAACGGCAGTACTCTTTCAGCGTCTCAAGGGCCTTCTCCGCATCCGCTTCCACCCGTCCAAGGACGTCCGACAGGGCCATGCCACACCGGCCGCGGGTAAGCCAGGAGGCCATAAGAACCCGATGCGTACAACCCGACGCCAGATGGATCTGGGCCGTAACGAGGAGAAAGGGAGGGCTGTGACCCGTCATACGCGAAAGGAATATCTCGGGGAACGCCTGTCGCCTCACAGGTGGCGTAGATGGAACTCGTGAAGGGTGTGCATGTCATCGAGACGTACGCGACGACGACGCTTCTCGTCGACGATCGACTGATCCTGGTGGACACGTCGGCCGACGCCGATGCGGGCAAGGTCGTGGACTATCTCAACCACATCCGCGTGAAGCCCAAGGACCTCTCGACAATCTTCATCACCCACACGCATCCCGATCATGTGGGCGGACTCGCGGCCATCAAACACGGCTCGCCGGCGAAAGTAGCCGCCCACCGCATCGAAGCCGAATTCATCGCCCGCAAACGCGTCTACGACGGCCCTTCCGGTCCTCAGAACCATCCGGGCACCCCGGTCGATGTGCTCCTAGACGATGGCCAGAAGGTCGATGGACTCGAGGTCATTTTCACGCCGGGCCACACCCGCGGCAGCATCTCGCTCTTCGACGCGTCCCATTCCCTCCTGATCGCTGGCGATGCGGCGAGGAACGAGTCCGGCCTCCAGCCCATGGACGACCGTTACAATGTCGACCCGAAACAACACCGAGAGTCGATCAAAAGGCTCGCCAAGTTCCACTTTGAGAATGCGGTCTTCGGACACGGAGCCCCGATCAAGGGCGGCGCGGGCGCGAAGATCACGGACCTTGCGAAACACCTTTGAGCCTCGAGTCCCCGCGACCGTGTTGCCCCCGAAAATTAGGGGCAGAGGTTTATGAGGGGGCTCGGTTCATCAGAGGCTTACAACCTCTTCCGTGCGGAGGCCCTCCCCCTTGTTGATCGGACGGATTGCTCGTGTTTCATTGCGACGGATGGCCGTATTCCTGGCCGTTTTCGCGGTCGCTGGCACGTTCGTCGGCGGGCTGACCGGTCCGGTCGTCCGCGCCGAGAGCGTCGCGACGAACTTTCCCGTTCATGCAGAGTTCCGTCCGAACGATCCGTACTACCTCGATCAGTGGGGCATGCAGAAGATCGGCGCGCCGAACGCGTGGGACGTGACCCTCGGCAAGCCATCGGTCGTCGTCGCGGTCGTCGACACGGGGGTGTGGTGGACCCACCAGGACATTCAGGCGAACATGTGGGTCAACCCCGCCGACGGCACGACCCATGGATACGACTTCATCAGCGGCGACACGAATCCGATGGACGAATCGTCTGGGGTGTACCACGGGACCGGCGTCGCCGGCGTCATCGCGGCCATCATCGATAACGGCCAGGACGTCGCGGGGACCGCCCAGGTCAAAGTGATGGCCCTCCGGGCCCTCGGGTTGAACGGCCAAGGATCGTCCTTCAACACGTCCCAGGCAATCCGCTGGGCCGCGCAGAACGGTGCGAAGATAATCAATCTCTCGCTGGGCACGAACGAGACGTTCGGGGGACCAACGGACATCCAACTTGCAATCGATTACGCATGGTCGCGGGGGGCTCTCGTCGTCGCCGCGGCCGGAAACGCGGGCACGGGGACCCTGGATTATCCTGCGCGGCTTCCGAACGTCGTCTCCGTCGCCGCGATCGACGAAACCGGCCTCAAGGCGTCCTTCTCGAATTTCGGCTCCGGACTCGATCTGGCGGCTCCGGGCGATCGCATCCTCACCCTCGACGGGAACAACCAGGTCCATTATCTCACGGGGACGTCGTTCGCGGCGCCCTTCGTGACCGGGGCCGCGGCGCTCCTCCTCTCCGTGGATCCGGCCCTGACCAACGTCGAGCTGTGGAATATCCTGAACAGCACCGCGGTCCAACCGAGCGGCGGGCCGGCCTACAACACGAACTACGGCTGGGGCGTCGTGAACGCTTGGAATGCGATCAACGCCCTGAGACAGCCGTTCATCTCTGTGAACGCGTATCCGACGAGCGTCTCCCGAAGCTCGACCTTCGGTGTCACGTGGTCGATCCTCGGGCCCGTCGGCACTCCGGTCGCCGACACCCATGTCGTCTGGGGAACGGCCTCCGGACGCCTCGGGAACGCGACGCCCACCCAGTCGGGATCGACGCACCAATCGTACACCGCGAACGGCTTGACGCTGCCGTCCGGTACCGACACCTTCTACTTCAAAGTGGTCGCGATGGTAAACGGGACGTCATACGAATCTCGCGAGTACACGGTCGGTGCCTCGAACCTGCCGGACTTCTTGTTCGTCCTATACCAGCTCCTCGCGTCGAACCTGCTGTACCTGGCCCTCTTCATCCTAGCCCTTGCCGCGGTCGTCGCCTTCATCCCGCAGCGACGTGCCGCGAGGGCCCGGCGAGCTGGGTTCCGGCCCAACACGTTGTACCCAACGAACTACTACGTCCAAAGCCCGCATGCGTCGCAACCTCCCCCCACGGCCACGCTGGCGCAACCCAGGGTGGAAGGCCCGCCCCCGCCGATCGAGTTCGTGCGGCCCGCGCCCACCCAGCAGATGCCTTCCGCTCCCATTCCAACCGCGACGGCGATCAAGAAGCGCTGCCCGAATTGCGGGACGATCGTGAACGCGGACAACCTGTTCTGCTTCTTCTGCGGGACCCCGTTCCGCTGACCCTTGCCAGCCCGACCGACATGAGGATCGTCCTCGACATACCTCTGAGTAGAGGTATGAAACGTGTGTCCGATCGGGACCGTGGTTCACTCATCCGGTATCGTGCCGGTAGAACTCGTACGCGGACATCGGCTTGTTGTAGTCCACACGCCACGCCCGGTTGGCCGGGGCTTTCCCCAGGGCGCGCGCCATCTCCCGGACATGGATCGGCACGGAGCCGCAGCACGATCCGATGTAGTTGATCCCGAGCGATTTCGCCTCGGCGGCGTACGCGCCCATCGCGCGCCGGGAAAGGACGAGGGTCTCCGTCTCGTACGGAAATTCCTTCGTGGCCGTGAAGTCCGGGATGTCCGGGGGCGTGCGGTACGCCGTCGGCTGACAGGCGACGAACCCGCTGACGGCCTTGCGCATCTCGGCGGCGATCGGGAGCAGGAGCAAGGGGTTCCGCAGACAGTTGACGCCGACGACGTCGGCACCGGCGTCGTGCAACGCCCGGGCGCACTCCGCCGGGGTGCGCCCGTCGTACGACATGGGGTTCTTGTCGAATGACATCGTCACCATGGAGGGCAGGCCCGTCTTCTCGATGCGTTCGACCGCGAGGAGAGCTTCCCCGAGCCACGAGAATGTCTCCGCGATGACGAAATCCGGCGCTTCCCGGAGCTGGGCGTTCAACTGTTCGTCGAACAGAGTGCGGACCTTGTCGCTCGACGCGCCGTCCTTCGGATCGTACATCCATGTCAGGCTGAGGTTCGCGGCCACGAGCGCGCGGTCTCCCGCGACCTCCCGCGCGAGCCGCACGGCAGCCCGGTTGATCTCGCCCACGCGGTCGGCGAAGCCGGTGGTCGCGAGCTTCTCCTTGCTCGCGTAGAACGCAAGGGATTGCAAGACCTCCGCGCCCGCGTCCAGGAATTCCTGATGGAGCTCCTTCACGGCGGAGGGATGCTCCAGGACGACCTCCGGCGTGAAAGGACCCGCCTGCACGTACCCGCGCTTCTCCAGTTCGAGCAGGTACCCGCCGTCGCCCAGAACGACGCCCTTCGCGAGCCGTTCGAGGATCCCGGGACCCCGCGACGCGGCACGATGGGGTTCCTTGCGGGGCATCGGCGTCCGGAACGTGGAGCGCGGCTTATAGTTTCACGGAGAAGCATCGTGGAGCACGAAACCTACATCGGTCTTGGGCACTCTAGAGGTGGGGCGGCGGGCGATCACCGGCGGGAAGACCTAAAGGCTCCAAGTCCGGTACTGCGACAGACATTTTTCCTCCGATCGCTTTATGCGGGCCAGCATGGAAGCCACAAAATCGGCCACGCCCCCTCTCATCGATCCGAACGCGACGCCAGCCTGCGACGTCTGCGGCGGACCGACCTTCGAACTCCGTTGCAAGATCATTTGCCGCACCTGCGGCTACACGCGGGATTGCTCGGACCCCTGAATTTCGACACCTGACGAGACTCTCGGCAATTGACGTGATAATCAACGGCAAAAGCTTTAGTCCTCCCGGGTCGTGCGCGCGGGACACCGGTGAATCGAATGGACCCCAATATCGCGCAAACCGAGTTCGTGCGCCGGATGCTCGTCGAACGGCCCGTCGAGCCGGATGCGACGTATGCCCAGGATCTCCTCGCCCTAGAGCGGTTCCTGTCGACGAAGGCGGTCGGCATGGCCGAATCCATCGCACTGTCGCACCTCGTCAGCCGCTATCCCCGGGAAGCAGATGCCATCGTCAGGGAGCTTGGGGTCCGCTCCTTCATCCCGTTCGAGGACGGACGGGTCGCGGCTCTCGTCGACGAACGCTTGAGGCTCGCCTTGAGCCGCACTCGTCTGCCACGTCTCCGATCCGACGAGCTAGTCGACCTACTCGAGCTCTGATTCCGCCCGACCCCGGTTGCAGAATCTTCACTCTGCCAAGATTTTTCTTCCAAAACGAAGCTCCTGGGTCTCTGCTGCGACCTCTCGATTGTGTCAGACACGAGGCCTCCCTCAGACCCTCCATTCCGTTTGTCGGACGCGTTGGCGCGACGGACTCGCCCTCGCAAATTCGAGCCGAAAAAACGCGCTTCTGAAAGCGCGCGAAAAGTCGCGGTTCCACATCAACATTATTAAGTAGCATATTGACGAATGAGGCCCCCAGTGCGGCGGCTCGTCCTCGCGGAAAAGTTCAGTGCTGCCCGCCGCTTGGCCCAGATCCTGTCGCAAGGGAAGACGGAAACGGTCCGGGCAGAGGGCTTCAGCTATTTTCAATTCTCAAGGGCCGGTGACCACGTGATCATTTTCCCGCTTCGCGGGCACGTCGTGGAAATCGACTATCCTGCTGAGGCGCACGATTGGAAGGACACCGACCTGGACGTCCTCATCGACATGGAACCGATCCGCCACGAATCGCCTCCCGCGCTGCACGACACTTTGCGGCGCCTCGCTGAGGGGACGGACGAGGTGGTCCTCGCAACCGACTACGACCGCGAGGGCGAACTGATCGGAGTCGAGGCCCTCGAGACGCTCCGAGGTCAGCGGCCGGATTTGCCCGCTCGGCGAGCGCGGTTCAGTGCGATGTCGCCCTCGGAGGTGCGGCGCGCGTTCGAGACACTCACGGAGCCGGACTGGGCCCTCGCGCAGGCCGCGGCGGCGCGGCAGCGAATCGATCTCGCGTGGGGAGCGGTCCTCACGCGCTTCCTCACGTTGGAGTGTGCCTCGGACCGCCAGATCCTCTCCGCGGGCCGCGTGCAGACTCCCACGCTCGGCCTTGTGGCGGAGCGCGAACGGGAGCGGGAAGACTTCGTTCCTCGATCCTTCTGGAACGTCCGGCTGGTGTGCGGAACGCCGCCGTTCGAGGCGACCGCCGTCGGCGGCCCATTCTGGGATTCGGGGGCGGCCCAAGCCGTCGTCGCCCTCTCAGGCCTCGGAGGCGAGACCGCAACCGTGGAACGCATCACACAAAGCGAACATCGGGAGCCTCCGCCAGCGCCGTTCAACACGACCTCCCTCCTCGCGAAGGCCTCCCGCGAAGGCATCAGCGCCTCCCGCGGAATGCTCGCGGCTCAGGATCTGTACGTCCATGGAGAAATCAGCTATCCGCGAACGGACAACACGGTGTATCCCTCTTCCCTTCCCGTCCATGAAATCCTTGGACGGTTGCGCGAATCTGCCTATGGCCCCTACGCGGAGAGGCTGCTTGCCCAGCCCTCATTGGAACCCAGCCGAGGTCCCATTCAGACGACGGACCATCCGCCGGTGCACCCGACCGCCGCTCCTGCGAAGCGGCGGGACAGCGTCCGGTCTCGGGTGTACGACCTGGTCGCCCGCCGATTCCTCGCGACGCTCTCGCCCGCGAGCGTGACGGCCGTCACGGAAGTACGACTCACCGTGGGGGACTCGGCGTTCCTCGCGACCGGGCGAAAAATCCTCGATCCGGGATGGCGGGAGATTCTCCCGGAGCCCGAGACAATGACGGAGCTGCCTTCCCTTTCCGAAGGCGAGGCGGTCCCGATCCAAGAGATCCGGGTGGTCGAAGACCGAACCAGATCCCCGCCGCTCCACTCCCAAGGGTCCCTCCTCCTGGCGATGCAACGTCTCGAACTCGGGACGAAGTCGACGCGCCATGAGATCCTGGATCTGCTTTTCCGCCGGCAGTTCGTCACAGGCCGTTCCATGCGAACGACCGCGGCGGGACGGGCCCTCGTGGACGCCCTGGCCATCTATGGCCCTGACATCGCGAGTCCGGAGATGACCCGCCATCTGGAAGAACGGATGACGGCGATTGCGGAGGGCCATGCGACTCTCGAGGACGTGGTGACAGAATCCCGGAGTGCTCTCCACGCCGTCGTGGCGGAATTGAAGGCGCATCGGACCTCGCTCAGCCGTTGGATCCGAGACGCGACGTTCCTGGAGAAGGACTACGGGCCCTGCACCGTTTGTGCGGAAGGCCGTCTCGTGCGGCGTCGCGCCCGGAACGGATGGGCCTTCCTCGGTTGTTCGAGCTACCCGGCCTGCAAGAACCGATTGCGGCTGAATGCGCTCGGCCAGCGCCTCCCATGGGAGCAGAGGGAGGCGGGGACCGAGATCCTGCCGACCCCCGCTTCGACGACCGCGTAACGGCGGCGACGTTCGGGCGTTCGAAGCCTTCATGCTCTGATAGCTCGCTCGCTGGCTGAGGCAATCGCGGTATCGAGCCCCGGTGGGCGCCGCAGCCTCCTCGGGGTTCGGCATGGTCTTCGTCCGCGACGTGATGACGAAAAGCGTCATCGTCATCGATCCCGAACGGACGGTCCTGGACGCGGCGAAGCGGATGGCGGCGAAGAAGATCGGTGGTCTCGTCGTCGTCAAATATGGCCGACCGATTGGCCTGGTCACCGACCGCGATATCCTGTGGAAGGTCACGTCGACCGGAAGGAACCCATCGAAGGTCTTGGTCCGGGACATCATGACCTCGCCTGTGGCAACGGTCAGTCCGCTCACGACCCTTCGCGCGGCGGCACGCGTGATGCTCGAGGAGGAGACCCGGTGGCTTGTCGTCACACGTCTCGACAAGGTGGAGGGGATCATCACCGCGAGCGACTTGACGCAGGGATTCCTCGAAGCCTTCGCCCGTGCGACGAAACGAGGAATCGCCCCGAAGTAGGATCGCGGCCCTCAGCCGGGGAGAAGCCACAGGAACAGATAGGTCCGGACGATGCCTCCGATCAGGTTCGCGATGATGAAAGGCCAACGGCCGACGGCTTTGCCCTCCTCGTTCAACAGGGAATAGAAGTAGTTCACCGCGGTGTCGCTCATGAAGGGAATCGCGAGGAGGACCACAAGTCCGATCCAGCCCGTCTTCCCGACGAAGGTCTCCAGAATCTTGAGAATCCTTGCCCCGAACGGATGGCGGCCCATCCACCGCTCGATGAGCGGGTTCACCTTGTTCCCGACGTAGAAGACGAAAATCGCTCCGACCGCTTTGCCCAGGCCAAGAACGACTGCTTTCACCGACACGTCGATCCGCGGATAGAGAGGCAGAAGAATCTCGACCGGCAAGGGAAGGGCGACGGCGGCCGCGATCGCGTAGAGGAAGAGGCCGACGAGGTACCCGACCTCGCCGGCGGCCTCCAAACCAAGCTGGAATGCCATGAGGACGGGGACGTCGATCTCGGACCCTCTCGGACCGGCAAGGGGGAGTCGCACGCTAAAGGGTTCCGCGGGACTGCCGAAGGGATTCGAGACTCTTACGCTCCCGCGGAGCACCATCTGGACTAGCCGGTACGACGTTGCCGTCTAGACTGCACGGAGAAGCCGGCCTTCAGCTCATCCGACCGAGGCATAGAAGACGTCAACGACGTTCCTAGGTACTCCGTTGATCAAGATCGTAAGTCTGCTGTCGGCCCACACCGCAAACGTGGTCTCGCCAACGGTCACCGCTCCGATGTAATCACCGAAGTTCGGCCGGATGTTGACGGTTCCAGCGCACCAGTCGGAGGTGGCTGAACTAATCTTGACCGGCTGTCCGAAACTCTGGCCGCCGTCGTCCGAGCGAACGATCTTCGAGTCTACGAACGAATGCGCCGGCCCAATGCGACGCAGCCCGCCGCCAATCGCGATGTTGCAGTTCGAGCCGTCCGGCGCCGATTTCTCGCGGCTTTCGTAGTAGACGACGTTCACGGAGCCTTCGGAGCTCACGGTCACGACCGGCCAGAACCGTTTGACCCCCGTCGAGGGAACGGAGCCGGCGACTGGGCGCGGTGTGCTCCACGTCGCGCCTCCATCGTCCGAATAGCTCAGGAGCACGTTGGTCGAGTTCAGGTTCTGAGCTGTGTTAGGTGCCGCCGTGGGAACTTTCGCGCTTGGGAAGACAACGAGGACGCGTCCGTCATGGTCCCCGTTGTTGAGGACCGCGATTCGCGGATGATCGTTGAATCGAGCCCGGTTGTAGCCGACCGGGGGATCCTGCCTCAGCGAATTGGTGTCGGCCACCTTGACGGGCGCGCCGAACGTCGCACCTCCGTCCAACGAACGGGCGACGAAGACGGCGGCGTTGGTCGAAGGAACGCCGCTTGCGCTGAAGGTGGGACCGACCGACCAGGTTACGAAGACCTCGCCATTCGGGCCGAACACGGGTACGGAACTCTGCTGCAGCGTCCCGGAGTTGCCACAGTTGGCAACGGAGTCAGGCTGTTCGGGTCCTGCGATAACCGGACCCGACCAGGTATCCCCGCCGTCCTGAGTGCGCCAAACCTCAATCTGGCCAAAGCCATTTTGCGGCAGGCCGCACAGGATTTGGAAATTGGTCAGCGAGACCACCGCGTTGTTGGCGTCATTCGGGTCGGCCGCGATCGCTTCCTTGTCATAGAAGTCGTTCGCGCCATTCGGCGAATTAAACACTCGAACGTCGTGCCAAGCAAATTTGGCTCCACCAAAGGATCCTCGGTGGACGCTCACGCCCAAGTCAGCACCGGTATCGCGATTGACCGCCAAGTTCGCGTAGAAGAAAGTCTGGCCATCGGCGTCGGTGGTGAGCCATGGATCGCCGCGGGTGAAGACCGGGACGCCTACGGAAGCGAACCCGAGATCTGGATCAGGCGCCCCAGCATCCGTCCATGTCGAGCCGCCGTTAACCGAGAATCCGTAGCCGGAGAGTCCATTCGGCACCTGGGGAGCACACTGGGCACCGAACGGAGGCCCGCAGAAACCCTGGGCATCGTTCCAGCCGGCCACCATGTGATGACGGTCCGGGGCGACAGCGATCGTGGTCTCACTTCTCCCCAAAAAGCCCGCCGGAGCAGGCGCCTGCGGTGCGTTGACACGCACGTTCGGACTCACCGGGCCGGAATTCTGGCCTCCCTGTTCGGAGGCGTCCCCGGGGCTCGGCGCTCCGCGCAATTCGAGCTTCCAGGCCGGAACTGAAGTCGCGCCGCTAGCGGCCGCCACGTGCGAGAACACGGGCACCGCGAGGAATCCGATCAACACAAAGGTGGCCACCATGGCGAAGCGCAATGTCGTGGATACTCCTCCCTCCCGGACTCGGTCCAGGGGCGAGGCGGCATGGCAATCCAGGGAATAAAAGCTTCCCAGAACGGCAAGAACACAGTCGCGACGACCGCAATGCCGGAAGGAACTCGAACTGGGCGATCGCTCCAAGTCCACTACAAAGGGGAGCCTCATCCCCCGTTGGGAATTCAGCCTTCCAATGATCCGCGAGCTGTTCGAAAAAGGGGAGGAAGGTGGATTCCCTGGGCCGCCGCCCGAGCGAGGAGTCCTGTCCAGATGACTTCTGAAAGGTCTTGCATCTGCGCCAGCGAGAGTTCATCATACCGAAGCCGACGCACCGCTCTCCCGGCCTTCCCGAACCGACTCGCTTCCACAATAGCGCGTCGGCCCGTCTTCAAGACATGAGCATGCAAGTCAAGGAGGGCACCGGCCGCGGCGCCGGAGAACCAGATTGCCATCTCACGTGCCTCGTCTGCGTCGCCTGCCTCGATGGCGTTCCAGAGCTTGCCGACGTCCTCGTACACCTCCAGGCACGCCCAGTATGCGGCCTCCCGAAACTGTCGCGGAGGGGTTCGGCGGGCCCGGGCTATGAGGCGTCGGAGGAGTCTGGTCGGATCGTACAGGGGCTTTAGGGCGGTCCAGCCGCCAAGAACGGCGTTGAGGTCCGGCCGAGATCCGGTGACTTCGGACTTCGCCTCCTCCGCGGTTTGCTGGAGAATCGTCGCTACGATCCCGTTGCGGACTTCATGGTGGATGTGGCGGCTTTTCCTTCGCACGACGACGAGCAAGTCGATATCTGAGTGACGTCGCTCCTCACCGCGCGCGACCGAGCCGTAAACGCCGACCGCCAGAAGGTTGCGTCCCTCTCGACCTCGGACATCCGCCGTAATCGACTTCGCGAGCACGAGACGCTGGGAGTCTGCCATGGATGGGGGCGATCGCCGAACGGGGTAGGAGGATTTCAACCTCGGGTTCGAGGTCCGCTATCGGATGGGTGCGACCGACCGAATAGCGAATGCCCCGACAAGGTTCATGCCTTCGGGGGGGTTGGTCGATTCGAATGGCCACGGACGTCCACAGTCCGCGTCTGAAGCTCGAGCGTCGGCTCGCCGCGGCTCTGGGAATCGCCATCGGCGCTGCCTTTGTGGAAACGCTCGGCAGCTGGTGGAGCGGTTCGCTTGCCCTCCTGAGCGATGCAGGCCATGTCGGGACGGATGCCGTTGCCTTGGGCCTGAGTCTCGCGGCCCTTCGTATCGCCGAGCGTCCGCACACGCCACAGATGTCGTTCGGATATCATCGAATCGAGGTCCTCGCGGCCTTCGTGAACGCGGTGCTTCTCGCGGCGATCGCGTCCTCGCTGGCCCTGGCCGTGTATGGTCGAATCGCGCAGCCTCTGCCGGTACAGGGAGAAACGATGTTCGCCATCGGACTGGCGGGCCTCGCGGCAAATCTCGTGATCGTTTCCCTGCTCAGCGGCTCGGCCCAAAAGAACATCAACGTCCGCGGGGCATTCCTCCACGCGTACGGGGACACTCTCGGGTCCATCGGGGTCGTTGCGGGAGCGGTCATAATCGCCGTCACGCACTTCGTCCTCGTGGACACGCTGATCGCCATTTTCATCGTCGCCCTAATCGGCGCGAGCACCGCGCGCCTCCTCCGAGATTCCGCTCGAATCATCCTTGAAGGCACTCCTGTGGACCTCCGGCCGGACGAGGTCGCCGGGGTGATCCGGTCGATCCCCGGCGTCCGCGGCGTCCATGACCTCCATGTGTGGACGGTCACATCCGGTCTTGTCGTCCTCACCGGCCACCTCACTGTCGCTGGGAACGAGACCGTCCAGGAGGCAGCGCGGATCGTGGACGCTGTCCAACAGCGTTTGCGAGAACGGTTTCAGATTACCCATTCCACCCTCCAAGTCGACAGCCTGCAGGACGAGATCATCGCGCCCGCGGACGTCGCCCGGATGAATCCCTAGCCACCCTGTCCGTGCCCAGCCGCTCGTGAACGGACCAGACTCACGGAGATGGAAGGTCGTCATCCGACGTGCTCCCGCGGCCCGATGGATCTTCGCCGCTCGACCTCGCCAGATGAACCGACCCCCCTACGGCCCTTCGCCCGCGAATGGGGGGTATGTATTTATCCGCTCGGTGGCTTCGCGGGCACCGGGGAGCCTCCATGTCCGAATACGAAGCCTTGGCGAAGAACGTCATCCGAAGGACCTTGCACATTCAGCCGAAAGAGAACGTGATCGTCGAGACGTGGAACCACGGGCTCCCGATCGCGACGGAGGTCGTCTATCAGGTCCGGGCCGCCGGGGCCCGCCCGTTGCTCTTGTTCGAGGACGAGGATACCTACTGGAAGTCCGTCACCACTCTCCCAGAGTCGAAACTTGGACAGGTCGGAAGCCACGAATGGAGGGCGATGTCGGAAGCCGACGGTTACGTCTTCATTCCCGGCCCCGCGGACATCACGAAAATCCGAGAGGCGGGGAAGAAATACAGCGCCGCGACCGCGTACAACGACGAATGGTACCGCCGCGCGAAGCGGAACCGACTGCGAGGCGCCCGACTGGGCCTCGGGTACGTCACGGAGGGCCGCGCCCGTTCGTACGGGTTCGACGAGCCGGCGTGGCGGGCGATGGTGCTTGAGGCGAGTTCCGTGGATGGTCAGCAGATCGTTCGCATCGGCCGCAAAGTGACACGCGAATTAGCGAAGAAGGGACGACTCGAAATCACCCATCCCAACGGAACGCGGTTCTCGTGCGACCTCGTCGGGAGACCCGCCGGGATCGAGGATGGAATCGTCACCAAGGAGGATCTCGACGCGGGAGAGAACATGGCCAACATCCCCGCGGGCGAAGCGTTCGTCGTCCCGGACGAAAAGTCCGGGGACGGCACGATCGTCTTCGATCGGCCCATCGCGTGGCTCGGCCGATGGATCCGCGACGTCCGGGTGGCCTTCGATGGAGGCCGAATGGTAAAGTTCTCGGCTTCGGAGAACGAAGATCTCATCCGCTCCGACTGGGACGAGGCAAAGGGGCCGAAGGACCTCCTTGGGTACCTTGACATCGGACTGAATCCGAGGGCCCGATCGGGGTTCCTGCAAGACGCCATCGTCGCCGGAAACGTCTACGTCGCGGTCGGAGCGAACGACGAGGTCCCCGGCGGGAAGAACAAGACGGATTTCTACCTGGGCGCGAGTATTTCGGGTGCGACGGTTACGATCGACGGTCGTCCGATCATCCGGAAAGGCGCGTTGGCGGCCTAAGACCTGCGGCGGCCGATCATCGTTCGTCACCTTTCTTCCTTTCGATTCTGGCCGACGCAGATTTATCCGTCGCCGACGTCGTGAGCGCCTGTCGATGGTGCCAGAGGGCGGCGGACCTCGGATCGAACCTGCCTCGCTCGACTTGCGCGAACACGACCGAGAGGTCCTTGAATTCCTGTCACAAGATCCGTCGTCTCAGGTTGCGTTCCAGGGATTGCGACGGCGGCTCGGGATCCACCCCGAACAACTTTCCCGGGCGCTTCATCGCCTCGCGGACGATAACCTGGTGGAGCATACGGATCTTGGATACCGCGTGACCCCTCGCGCAATGCAGGTCCTGAGTCCGGGCAGCCTCCCTTCCGAGGAACCGGGTGTCATCATCCTCCAGACCTACCTCCCCGCGAACCTGGACCTGCGAGGACTTGTCCAAGGGCTGCGAGGAGCCTGGATCGGGCCCTTGCGGTGGTACGGCCTCTCCGAGTTCGCGGATGGCATGCGCCTTGCATGGGCGCTCGAAGACGATACGATTCGACTTGAAACGTTCATCCGACCGGGACAACTCGTGGTCAGCGCGAAAGTTGCCTCTCCCGATCGGCTGGACGACGCCGCACGCCTTGGTCATCAGTTGTTCCAGCACATCGTTCGAGAAGTCTCACGCGAGCCGTTTTCGGGAATCAGCGGCTGAGTCGGCCGGCCCGCTTTCGAGGCCGCGGCTCAAGAGGCGGAATCAACCCTGTCATCGTTCCGTGCCTGAACAATCGCACAGAAGCCGTCGGATCCGATTTCGAGCGGGATGTTCAGAAGATTGTAGTAATTCTCGATGGCGTTCACCCAAGTGATCTCGGCGATCTCCTCCTCGCTGAAGTGCTTCCTGAGCTCCTCGAACGTGGCGTCGGAGACTCGCCGGTTGCGCGTTGCCTCCTCCGCGTACGCCAGCGCTGCTCGCTCCCGAGGGGAGAAGAGCGGGTTGGTCCGGTACTCGGACAGCGCGCTGAACTTCTCCATGCCGAGGTGTTCGCGGATTGCCATGGACCGCCCGAGGTCTGTACAGAAGTCGCACCCGTTGATCATGGAAGCGAGGACCCCCAGCATGTAATGGAGGGTGGGTTCGAGCCGGATACCGTTCAGCTCGAATTTGGCGATCGCGTTGCTGAATCGCAGCGACCCCGGCATCCGCGCGAGGATGACCTTCATCGGAGTCATCACCTTCCCGAACCGACGGCGCGTCCCCCAGTAGGCCATTCGCGCGATGAATCCCTTGGGCTTCTCGATCGGATCCAGTCTCATCGTCCCGTCTCCTTATCGTCCCGCCCCTATCGCCAACCCTGGCATAATGTGTCTGCGGACGCGGTATTCGAGTCAACATACTTAACCCACGACAGAGGGACCGCGAGGTTCGAGACGACCATGTGCCTCGAATTCGCAATTCGATTTTGTTGAGCAGGCCGAACGGGTCGCGCGTATTTCTATCTGCCCTGGAGTGTTTGTCTCAGTACCAAAACCGCGGCAGCGGTGCATGGCCTTAGGTGCGGACTCATGGGCTTACCTCCTCTTCCACGTACTCAAGACAACTCTCCGAGCCGGTGGCAACGGCAATCGTCAGGACGGCCTTGGGGGCGAGCCCCCCTTCGGGCGAACACGACGTAGGGTCAACACGACTCCAATGGCGACCACTGCGATCGAAATTCCTGCCAGCAGTGCGTACCCTTCCGGAGCAGGGAGGCCGAGGAACGAAGGAGGCGGCGACGAAGCAGCGACCACGTGGAATAGGATGCTCGATGTCGTATGGGTGAGAGAACCGCTCGTCCCCGTCACAGTGACCGCATAATCACCGGCGGCGGTGGCCCCGCACGATAGGGTTGCGGCCTGAGGTGAGCTGCCGAAGCTCACGCTCGATGGAAGGGTGCAGGTCAAGCCGGACGGCGAGGACGCCGAAACGGATAGACCGACCGTTCCAGTGAAACCGCTGAGAGCGGTCGCCATGATTGTGGATGTGCCCTGGGAACCGGCGGAGATCTGGTCAGGCGACAAGGCGCCTGCAGACATGGAAAAGTCGGAGGGCGCGCGGACCATGAGGGAAATGGCGACAGAATAATATGAACCCCCACCAGCGGCAACGATTGAGATTGAGGTGGTGACGTTGTCCATGATTGGGGACGGCGTCGCCGAGAATCCTACCGTGACGGTACACGTCGGACTGCAGGGGTTGTTCGTGAAGATTGCCGTGATGCCTGTTGGGAGGGGAGATGCAGTGAAGGTGACATCTGTGGAAGTGGCTGCACCGTCGACTAAGGTCGCCGTAATCGACGATGAAGGACTCGTTCCGCCCTGAACGACGATGAGGCTGCTCGGGGAGGGGGTTGAGAGGAAGAAGCCGAATGCCGCTGTAACCGTTAGCTGGAGGGATACGGAGTGGGATCGACCACCGCCGGTCACATTAATCGAGACCGTAACGGTGCCCGTGGGGACGGATTCGGTTGCGGTGAAGGAGACGCTGACGGTGCAGGTTGGACTGCACGGGTTGTTCGTGAAGTACGCTGTGACACCATCCGGAAGATCCGAAGCGGTGATGGTTACCGGAACCGCGGAACCGGTGGTGAGAGTAGCGGTGATCGAGGACGAGGGACTCGTATCGCCCCGAACAAAGGAGATAGAACCAGGCGATGGAGAGGAGAGGCTGAAATCGAAGCTGGGTTGCTCGACGGCGGAAATCACGCTCACGGTGCCCGAGCAGTAGTTCGAAACGTAGAGGTACCCGTTTCCGCTGTCATACGCCACCCCGTCGGGACAGTTCCCGACGGGAACTGTCGCGACGACGACTGTCCCGGAGATCACGCTGACGTTGGATGAGCTATAGTAGTATGAGCCGAAATTTGCCACATAAACGAAGCCGTTCCCACCATCGTACGCCAGGGCACCGGGAAGGGTTCCGACTGGGACCGTCGCCACGACAGTCGTCCCGTCGATCACGCTGACGTTGTTCGAGCCGTAGTCCGCCACGTAGACGTACATGTTCTCGCTATCGTACGCCACGCCCCTGGGAAGGTACCCCACGGGGACCGTCGCCACTACCGTGTTCGTCGTCCCGTCGATCACGCTGACGTTGCTTGAGAAATAGTTCGAAACGTAGACGTACCCGTTCCCGCTGTCGTACGCCACCCCACTGGGACCATCCCCGACCGGAACTGTCGCGACGACGACCGTCCCGGAGATCACGCTGACTGTCTGCGAGTCAGAGTTCGTCACATAGACGTATCCATTCTCGCTGTCGTACGCCAAGGCATTGGGCTCTCCCCCGACCGGAACCGTCGCCACGACAGTCGTCCCGTTGATCACGCTGACGTAGGTTGTGTCGTTTGCCACGTAGACGTACCCGTTCCCGCTGTCGTACGCAACGCCCGAGGGATTGTACTCGACTGGAACCGTCGCCACGACAGTCGTCCCGTTGATCACGCTGACGATGTCCGAGAACGGGTTAGTCACATAGACGTACCCGTTCCCGCTGTTGTACGCCACCCCAGCGGGATTCCCCCCGACGGGAATCGTGGCCACGACCGTGCCGCCCCCCGAGTCCACTGTCAGAGCCGAGGCCGCGAAACCTTCAGTCGATTGGTTTTCCCCGATCTTCGCCCCGCCCGAACTAATCTCCCGGGGACCTGCCCACGCCAACGATGAGAGGACCACGAGCACCAACAGCCCAGCGACAGCCACGATTCGGGGAAACGACGATCTCATCGTGGCAACCCCCCGAGCACCCCCTGGCCGAAATATGTCTCACGGTCGCTATATCGCTTTCGGCCGGGAGGGATTCGGACTGCCTGCCTCCGCTCAAAACTACGCGCGTTTCCCTCAACAGATGACTCGAAGGGCATAGCCCGTCAGGCCCTCCGGGCGAAGCTGTTTTGGATCGAGAACCAGCGATCAAAGTCATGCATTCATCCCCGGCGAGCATGTCGCCCGAAGATCGAGTCGGCTTTCCGGGGAAGGGCCGCGGCCTCAGGTCCCTAGTGTGGCGGGGGAACTCTTGCGGCATCGAGACTCGTCCGCGGCTCGTTCCCTCGGCCCCGTGACCAGCCTTTGGGCCTTCGAGTCAACATACCCGACCGCCGTCATTAGAGGCCCAGGTGCCTAGAATGACCACAACGGTCGGAATACGAAGCAAGGACGGCGTCGTCCTCGCGGCGGACAAGCGCGCCTCGAAGGGGTTCTTCGTCGGATCCAAGGTGGTCCAGAAGATCTTCTCCCTCGATGGCGCGACCGCGGTGGCGATCGCCGGGGCAATGTCGGACGCGGAGTACCTCGTGAACCTCGCGAAGGCCGAACGTCGGCTGCTCGCGTTGCGTCGCGGCTACCCGCTGTCCGTGAAAGAGAGCGCGAAGCTGATCTCGAACATCGTGTATTCGAGCATGAAGTCGTACAACCCGTTCTACGTGGAACTCGTCGTCGCGGGCGTCGACCAGGAAGGGGCCCACGTGTACACGAGCGACATGAGCGGGGCGATCACCTCGGAGGACTTCATGTCCTCGGGGAGCGGCTCGCCGATCGCATACGGCGTGCTCGAACAGGGGTTCCGCAAGGAATTCTCGCTCGAAGAGGCGAGGAAGCTCGCGGAGGCCGCGGTCCGCGCGGCGATGGAACGCGATCCGGGCAGCGGGAACGGCGTGGACGTCCTCGCGAT
>Ga0209470_1000172_pt1 | contig 50001 bp, 48 predicted proteins | sample GraSoiAngelo_125_FD_185882 | JGI IMG/M metagenome (GOLD analysis project Ga0209470, IMG submission 185882) | Grasslands soil microbial communities from the Angelo Coastal Reserve, California, USA - 14_0927_05_40cm (SPAdes) (version 2) | ecosystem: Environmental > Terrestrial > Soil > Grasslands ... | reverse complement strand
CGAGCATCTGACCAGGGTCGCCACGACGCGGTTCGGGGAGTTCTGGGTGGACGACCACATGCGCAACATCCCCGACCACTGGCACGCCCACGGCCGACCGGCGGGCGGCTTCTTCGGCCACGGTGTCCAGCGGAGGAGCACGTGAACAGGCATGCCTCCGCTCCCGTGATCGTGCTGTCGGCCGTCCTGGCGTCGGGTTGCGCCGCGGCGCCACCCGCTCCGCCAGCGCCTGCCGGCGCCGCGCCCCCCGAGCTGATCGCGCTGAGCCACTTCTTCGCCAGTCGCGAGGCCAACTGGGGCTACCGCGTATCGCCAGACGGCACGCGACTCGGGTGGATCACCTCCCACGGCGGCCGCAGCACCACTCACGTCCGCACGTTGGGCCGGAACGATACCCGTCCCATCGACACCCACTCGCGGCGGGCGATTTACTGGTTCACGTGGGCGCGCGACAGCCGCCACGCCTTGTATCTTCAAGACGAGAACGGCGACGAGAACCACCACGTGTACCTCGCGTCGATCGAGCGCCCGGATGACCCGCCCGTTGATCTGACCCCGTTTCCCGGTAGCCGTGCCTGGATCGACCGGGTGATCCGCTCCGATCCCGACCATATCGTCATCGCGTGGAACAAGCGCGACCGGGCCGTGTTCGATCTCTACCGAGTGAATCTCGCCACACGCGAGCACGCGTTGATCGCGGAAAATCCCGGCGATGTCACGGAGTGGCTGACGGATTCGGAGGGACGCGTGCGCGGCCGGATCCGCCACGTTGGCCCCGACGTGCGGCATCTCGAGGTCCTCCGTGACAGCGGCTGGGCGGTGCTGCAGCCCCTCGACCTCGAGGAGTTCAACCTCCAGATGCTCGGCGTCACCCCCGACGACCGCGGGCTCTGGCTCCTCTCGAGCCGCGGGCGCGACCGGCTCTCGCTGGTCCGCGTGGATCTCGCCAGCGGGGCAGAGTCGCTCGTGCACGACGACCCCGAGCTCGACCTCGAGTGGGTGGGCATGAGCGAGCGGACACGAGAACCGCTCGCCGTCGTCACGGATCCTGGCCGCCAGGCGATCCGTTTCTTCGACGCGGCGCTCGAGGCGGACCTGGCGGTTCTCCGGCGGCATTCGCCGACGGGCCTCCGCATCCTGAGCTTCGACGACGGTGAGCGCCTCGTGACTGTCGAGGTGTTCACCGAGAAGGGGTACGAGAATTATCTCGTCGATCGGCGGACAGGGGAGACACACCTTCTCGGTCGTTCGCAGATGGTCCAGTTCGCTCACGCGCTGGGCACGACCGAGCCGATAACGCTGAGCGCCCGCGACGGCGTCCGCCTCCGCGGGTACCTCACGCGCCCGCCGGGCTTCGGGGCCCCGGGACCGATGGTGCTCGTCGTCCACGGCGGGCACTGGGCCCGCGACTACTGGCGCTACGCTCCCGTCGTTCAGTTCCTGGCCAACCGAGGCTACGCTGTCCTCCAGGTGAACTACCGCGGCTCGACCGGCTACGGGCGTGCCTTCCGCGAGCTGGCGGTTGGCGAGTACGCGGGCAAGATGCATGACGACCTGATCGACTCCGTGAGATGGGCGGTCGCCGGCGGCGTCGCCGATCCGGCGCGGGTGGCGATCTACGGTGGCAGCTACGGCGGATACGCCGCGCTCGTCGGCATGACGTTCACCCCCGATGTCTTCGCCTGCGGTGTCGACATCGTGGGCATCTCGAACCTGGTCTCGTTTTACGAGACGGTGCCACCGTACTGGAAGGTGTCGGTCATGCCGCTCTTTCACAAATACGTCGGCGACCCGAGCCGTCCCGAGGATCGCCGGCGCTTGGAGGCGAAGTCGCCACTCTTCAAGGCGGACCAGGTCAAGCGCCCCCTGCTCATCATCCACGGCGCCAGGGACATCCGCGTCAACGTCCGGGAGTCCGAGCAGATGATCGCCGCGCTCAATCGGGCCGGGAAAGACGTGCGCTCCGTCGTCTTCCCCGACGAGGGGCACCGGCGCGAGTACGGCAACTGGCGAAATGCGCTTCGACATTACTCTGAAGTGGAGAACTTCCTCGCCCGCTGCCTGGGGGGCCGGAAGTCCGGGCCATGAGAACGGTCGCGATCACGCCGACATTCGAGGGCTGGCAGTCTGCGGCGCGCGCGCTCCTGCGCGAGGGTGTCGCCCCGGCGGAGGTGGGCTGGCGCGAGGCCGCGCCGGGCGAAGCGCCGACGAACGCAGCGCACGACGCGCCGGCGCCTGGCGCCGCGCGCGTGCCGCGCCAGTTCTTGGATCTGGCGCGGCAGGCGGCGAGCGCCGCCGATCCCGCGCGCTGGCAGGTGCTGTACGACGTGCTCTGGCGGCTCGTCCGCGAGAACCGCGATCTCCTGAACGACACGTGCGACCCGCAGGTGCGAAGGCTCAACGCGCTCGCCGCCCAGACGCGGCGCGAGGCCCATCGCGCCGAGACCGACGAGGCGCTGAGGCTCGAGCAGCAGGGCGCGGGCGCCGCGCCGTTCGTTCCGGCCGGCGCGAGCCTCGCCGAGCTCCGGGCGGCGGCGGCGCGCTGCACCGGGTGCGAGCTCTACCGCCGGGCGACCCAGACCGTCTTCGGCCGCGGTCCCGCCGAGGCTCGCATCGTGCTCGTCGGCGAGCAGCCGGGCGACCAGGAGGATCTGAAGGGCGCGCCGTTCGTCGGCCCGGCGGGCGAGGTGCTCGACCGCGCCCTGGCCGAGGTGGGCCTGGACCGCGCGCGGCTCTACGTCACGAACGCGGTGAAGCACTTCAAATTCGTCGAGCGGGGCAAGCGCCGCATCCACCAGACGCCGCGCCTCAGCGAGATCGCGGCCTGCCGGCCCTGGATGGAGGCCGAGATCGCGGCGATCAAGCCCGGGGTGCTGGTGTGCCTCGGCGCGACCGCCGCGCGCGTGATCGTCGGCCCTGACTTCCGGCTGCTACGGGATCGCGGCCGGTTCCTTCCGACGCGCTGGAGCGAGAAGACGATCGCCACGCTGCACCCCTCCGCCGTGTTGCGCGGCGAGGACGCGACGCAGCAGGCGCGGCTCTACGGGATGCTGGTCGAGGACCTCAAGCTCGTCGCGGGAGCCTAGCGTCCAGGCGGACGCCCTGCAAGAGGAGAGACCGATGAACGTCGATCGTTCGTACGTCGGTGAGAACGATGCTCAGCGCGAGCGGCTGCGCGCGCTCGTCCGGCGCTTGACCGACCAGGAGCTCGGCCGCCCGATGAGCGCCGGCTGGACGATCGCCGGCGTCCTGGGTCACCTGGCGTTCTGGGACCAGCGGGTCCTGGTCCTCCTCGAGCGCTGGGAGCGCGCGGGGCCGTCCGCCGTGCCGCCGGTGCTCGATCACGCCGCCGTCGACTGGATCAACGACGCCGCCAAGCCGCTGCTCCTCGCGTTGCTCCCGCGGCGGGCGGCCGACCTGGCGGTCTCGATCGCCGAGGCGGTCGATCGCAAGGTCAAGGCGCTGCCGGACGAGTTCGTCGTGCGAAACGTGGCCGCAGGCACCCCGGTCAACCTGCTGCGCGCCGAGCACCGCCGAGAGCACCTCGACGAGATCGAGCGGGCGCTCCGGGGCTGAGGCGGCGCGGATCGCGCGTTACGCGGGGAGGGCGCGCGCGGTCGTCTGGATCTTCTCCCACGCCGCCTCGACGTGGCGGCGTCGGGTCGTGGTCTGGCCGATCGCGAGGCGGATCGCGTAGGCGCCGTGCACACGGTTCTGCGTCAGATAAAGCTCACCGCTGTCGTTCAGCGCCTCGAGCAGCCGCTCGTTCAGCCGATCGAGCATCGCTCCATCGTCGAGACCGGCCGGATGGTAGCGGAAGTTCACCAGGGCGAGGCTCCGCGGCGCCATCAGCTCGAAGTCGGGCGCCGCCGCGATCCACTCTGCGGCCTCGCGCGCCAGCGCGATGTGCGCGGCGACCATCCGTCGGAGCTCCGCCACACCGTACGAGCGGATCACGAACCAGAGCTTGAGCGCGCGGAAGCGGCGTCCGAGCTGGACGCTCCAGTCGCGGTAGTCGGTCACGTGGCCGCGCTCGCGCGTCTTGAGGAACGCGGGCAGGATCTCGAGCGTTCGCACGAGGGCGTCCGGGTCGCGCACGTAGTGGGCCGAGCAGTCGAAGTTGGTGAAGAGCCACTTGTGGGGGTTGAACACGAAGCTGTCCACGTGCTCGATGCCGTCGAGCAACCCGCGGTGCTCGGAGAGGATCAGGGCGCTCCCCGCCCAGGCGGCGTCGACGTGAAGCCACACCCCGTGGCGCCTGCACGCCTCGCCGATCGGGCGCAGCGGGTCCATCGCGCCGACGCCCGTCGTCCCCAGGGAGGCCACGACGCAGATCGGCGTGGCCCCCGCCGCCAGATCCTCACGGATCGCCGCCTCGAGCGCGTCCGGTCGCATCGCGAACCGGTCGTCCACGGCGATCTTGCGGACGTTCCTCATGCCGAGCCCGGCGATCTTGGCGCCCTTCTCCGTCGCCGAATGGGTCTCGGTCGAGCAGTAGACCTTGAGCGGCCCGACGGCGTTGACGCCCTCGTCGTTCGCGCGCCAGCCGGTCGCGCGCTCGCGCGCGGTGAGGAGGGCGCAGAGGATCGCGCTCGACGCGGAGTCCTGGATGACGCCCGTGAACCCGTCGGGCAGGCCCGCCATCTGGCGGAGCCAGTCGAGCACGCGCGTCTCCAGCTCGGTCGCGGCGGGCGAGGTCTGCCAGAGCATGCACTGCGCGCCGAGTGTCGCGGTGAGCATCTCGGCGAGGACCGAGGGCGGGCTCGAGTTCGCCGGGAAGTAGGCGAAGAAGCTCGGGTGCTGCCAGTGGGTGATCCCCGGCAGCACCACCGACGTGAAGTCGGCGAAGATCTTCTCCATCGGCTCGCCGCGCTCGGGTGGTGTCTGCGGCAGCCTCGCGGCGACGTCACCGGGCTTGACCTGGGCACGCACGGGATAACGCTCGACCTCGGCCAGGTAGTCGGTCATCCAGTCGACGAAGGCGTGGGCGTGCCGTCGGAACTCCTCGGTGTCCATGACCGACAGCTTAGCAGGCCCGCCCGACCCTCCGGGTCAGGCACTTCCCCGATACCGCATCCAGGATCAACCGGATAGGCGTCTCCGCCTCCAGAGGCCAAGCTGCACCCTGTGACCAGGGGTCGCGGAATGAAGGAGACCCTGCTCAGGCTCTTCGCGGTCGCGCTGTCGTCGACCCTCGTGTGGCTGGCCGGCCCTCACGGTGCCGACGCGGGAGTCAACGTCTGGACGACCAACGGGCCAGCAGCCACCAGAATACTCGTCCTCGCGATCGACCCCGAGAGCCCGACCACGATCTACGCCGGCGCCGAGTCCAGTGGCGTCTTCAAGAGCTCCGACGGAGGCGGCAGCTGGACCCACACAGGCTTGACCGGTGTCGACGTCAGGGCCTTGGCCATCGACCCGTTGACGCCGACCACGCTCTACGCCGGGACCTACGGGGCGGGCGTCTTCAAGAGCACTGACGGAGGCACGAGTTGGATCGCGGCGAACACCGGCCTGCCAGACGGGTACGTGCGGGCCCTCGCAATTGACCCCCAGACGCCGGCCATCCTCTATGTGAGCATCTCGAGCTATCCCCGCCGTCTTTTCAAGAGCGCTGACGGCGGCGCCAGCTGGAGCGCCTCCGACGGCGGCCTGTACGACGACATCTACGTCGATGCCCTGGCCATCGACCCCCTGACGCCGACCACCCTCTACGCGGGCACCCACGGCTCCGGCGTCTTCAAGAGCATCGACGCGGGTGGTCGTTGGACCGGGTCGCACGCCCCGGCCCCGTTCGTTCTCGTCCAGGCCATCGACCCCGTGACGCCGTCGACCATCTATGCGGGCACCGAGCTGGACGGCCTCTTCAAGAGCAGCGACGGGGGCGCCGCGTGGAGCGGCGCCAACGCGGGCCTGCCCATGAGTAGCTCGAGTCTTCTCAGCGTCACGTCGCTGGCCGTCGACCCGGGCACCCCGCCCACCCTCTACGCGGGCACCAGCAGCGTCTTCAAGAGCACCGACGGCGGCGGGAGCTGGAGCCGGCTCGACTCGGGCCTGCCGGAGCTCCGCGTCAATGCCCTGGCGATCGACCCCCTGACTCCAGCGCTCATCTACGCGGGCACTGACGCCGGCGTCTTTGTCCTCGAGCAACGCGAGACCGGCCCGCCGGGGGCTGACGCAGGCCTCGACTCGGCCGTCGAAGCGACTGTCATTTTCGGATTGCGGTGAGCACGCGCGCCCGCGCGAGGGCGCCGAGCCGCGCCGCCGCTTCGACGAGGCCACCCGGCAGGAGCAGGACGATCGCGACGAACAGGAGGCCGAAGATCAGCAGGTGGAAGTCCACCCAGCGGATCGCGAGGTATTCCTTGAGGAAGACGTAGAAGACCGCGCCCAGCACGGGGCCATGGACCGTGCCGACGCCGCCGATGAACGTAATGAGCAGGGCGTCGAAGGTCCAGGTCGGGCTGAAGGGGTGCGCCGGGTAGTAGCTGATGTGGTAGTAGGCGAAGAGCCCACCGGCGAGCCCCGCGAGCGCCGTCGAGAGCGCGAGCGCCAGGAGCTTGAGCCGGAGCGCGCCGACGCCGCTCGCCTCGGCCGCCTCCTCGTCCTCGCGGATCGCCCGCATGCCGAGCCCGAGACGCGAGCCGCCCAGCGCCGCGACGACGGCGACGGCGGCGGCGGCCAGCGCGAGCGCGAGGTAGTACCGGTGGGCGAGGCGATAGCCTGCGATCGTCGCCGCGGGCAGCGTGGAGATCTCCGCGCGCACGTTGCCCACCGTGATGCGGAGGATCTCGCCGAGCGCGAGCGTGCCGATGGCGAAGTACGCGCCGCGCAGCCGGAAGGCCGCCGCGCCGATCAGGAGCGCGAACCCGACGGCGACGGCGGCGCCGGCGACCATGGCGCCGAGCACTGGGGCTCCGGCGATCCAGAGCGCGCGGGTCGTCAAGGCGCCGAGACCGAAGAACGCCGCGTGCCCCAGGTTCACCTGCCCCGCGTAGCCCGCGACGATGTTCCAGCTCTCGGCGAGCGTGACCGAGAGGAGGACGAGGAAGAGGAAGTTCAGCACGTCGTCGCGCCGGACGACGAGGGGGACCGTGGCCAGCGCGGCGGCGGTCGCGAGGCCGAGCGCGCGGGAGCGGCGCCCCGTCACCGAACGAACAGCCCGCGCGGGCGGGCCACGAGGACGACGAAGAAGACGACGAGACCCACGACCTCGCGATACGGGCCGCCGAACACGGTCGCGCTCACCGCCTCGGCCAGGCCGAGCACGAGGCCGCCGACGAAGGTGCCGAGCATCGAGCCGAGGCCCGCGAGGACGACGACGATGAGCGCCTTCAGCGTCCACTCGAGGCCGATCGACGGGCTGATCGAGTAGCCGACGCTGACGAGCGTGCCCGCCGCGCCCGCGAGCGCCGTGCCGAGGGCGAACGCGAGCAGGTAGGCGCGCCGCACGTCGATCCCGGTCATGAGCGCGGCCTCCCAGTCCTCCGCCGTCGCACGGATCGCGCGCCCCCAGCGCCACCGCGCGAGGACCAGGTGGAGCCCGCCGCAGAGCGCCAGGGCGAGCGCGAGGCTCGCCAGGCGCACGACCGGCACCGCCAGCCCGGCCACGGTGAGGACGGCGCCGGCATAGCCCGTCGTGACCGAGCGCTCGTCCGCCGTCCACAGACGGACGGCCGCCGCCTCGAGCGCCAGCGCCAGACCGAAGCCGATGAGGAGGGAGTTCTTGACGCGCGTCTCCTCGGGCGCGCGCACGACCCAGCCGAAGAGCGTCCAGTAGAGGACCCCGCCGGCGACGAGCGCGGCGGGGATGACGACCGCGAGTGACGCGAAGGGGTCGAGCCCTCGGAGCGCGAAGAGCCAGAAGGCGCCGTAGCCGCCCAGCATGATCAGCTGGCCGTGGGCGACGTTGAGGACCTTGAGCACCCCGAAGACCAGGGAGAGTCCGGCGGCGGCGAGCCCGTAGAGCCCGCCGATGAGGAGTCCCAAGACCAACTGCTGGAAGAGGGGCGTCATCGCGCCAAGGGGCCGAGGTAGGCGCGGCGCACACGGGGATCGTCGAGGAGGGCGGCGGCGCTCCCCTCACCCGCCACGCGGCCGGCCTCGAGGAGGTACGCCCGGTGCGAGAGGGTCAGCGCCGCCTGGACGTTCTGCTCCACGAGGAGGATCGACACGCCGCTCCGATTGATCTCGCGCAGGACGTCGAAGATGGACTCGACGAGCCGCGGCGCGAGCCCGAGCGACGGCTCGTCGAGCAGCAGGAGCTTCGGGCCTGCCATGAGCGCGCGCCCGATCGCCACCATCTGCTGCTGGCCGCCCGAGAGGGCGCGGGTGATCTGCCGCCGCCGCTCTCTGAGCATGGGGAAGATCGTGTAGACATGCTCGAGCCGCGCCGCACGTTGGGGCCGCGCGCGCGGCACGAAGGCGCCCAGCTCGAGGTTCTCCTCGACAGTCATCGCGCCGAAGAGCCGCCGCCCCTCGGGAACCACCGCGATGCCGCGCTCCACGATCGCGTGGGCCGGCACGCGGTCGAGCGGTGCGTCCTCCCAGCGGATCCCCCCGGCGCGCGGGCGGAGGAGCCCGGTGATGCACCGGATGAGGGTGGTCTTTCCCGCTCCATTGGGGCCGAGGAGCGCGACGATCTCGCCCGGACGGGCCGTCAACGTGACGCCGGAGAGCGCGAGGAAGGGCCCGTAGGCGGCCTCGACCCCCCGAACCTCAAGCACGCCGCGCGCTCCCGCCGGCCCCGCCGAGATAGGCGTCGATCACCGTGGGGTCGGCGGCGACGGCGTCGGGCGGCCCGTCGGCGATCTTCTCGCCAGCGCTCAGCACGATGATCCGCCGAGACAGATCCATCAGCGCCCACACGATGTGCTCGACCATCAGGAGCGTGACGCCCTCGCCCCGGAGCCGCCGGATCAACGCCATGGCGCTCTCGGTCTCCGCCGGGTTGAGCCCGGCCATCAGCTCGTCGAGCAGCAGGAGCCGCGGCGAGGTGGCGAGCGCGCGCGCCAGCTCGAGGCGCTTGAGGTCGATCAGCGTGAGCTGCGCCGGCAGGCGGTGCGCCTTGCCCTCCAGGCCCACGAGTGTGAGCAGACGCTCGGCCTCCCGCACCCCCGCGCGAGGGTCGCCGCGGGCGCGGCCGTAGAAACGCCCCACGAGCACGTTGTCGAGAGCGGAGAGCCCGGCGAACGGTCGAGCGCTCTGGAACGTGCGCGCGATACCCTCGGCGCACACGCGGTGCGGCGGGAAGCCGGTGATGTCGCGATCGTGGAGGCGGATCGCGCCGGCGTCCGGCTCGAGGGCCCCCGTGATCAGGTTGAAGAGCGTCGTCTTGCCCGACCCGTTGGGGCCCATGACCCCGATCAGCTCGCCGTCCTCGACGGCGAAGCTGACCTCGCTGACCGCGCGCACCCCGCCGAACGCCTTCGAGACCCGTTCCACCTCCAGGAGGGTCAGCGCCCGTCCCCTCGGTCCGTCACCGCCTGCCGAACGGCGGCGCCGGATAGACGAGCGGGGCGGTGGCGGCGTCCCTGGGCCAGACCAGCTCCTGCCGGCCGTTGATCCACTGGACGAACACCGGGTGGACGATGCCGGTGCCGTCGGCGCGGAACTTCACAGGGCCGATGACCGTCGACATGTCGGTCGCCGCGATCGCGTCGCGGATTCGGTCGCGATCGAGCGAGCCCGCCTTCCCGATCGCCGCGGCGAGTATCTGCACGCACGCGTAGGCGGGTCCGGCGATCGGATCGGCGGGGCGCCCGACCTTCTTCTCGTGCGCCTCGTTCAACTCCTTGACGCCCGGCGCCTTGAAGGCGTGATGCCACCCCGGGCCCAGCACCACGTAGTCGCCGTCCTTGCCGAGGTTCTTCGACCAGACCGGCGGATCGGGGGCGCGGATGAGGAGCAGCATCTTTGGACTGTAGCCGAGCTCCTTCATCTGCTTGACCATCGTCATCCCGTCCGGAGGCGTGGGGAGCCCGAGCACGAGGTCGGCGTTCGCGCTCTTGGCCTTGAGGATCAGATCGGAAAAGTCCTTGGCACCCGGCGCGTACTCGCCATTGACCACGACCTGGTAGCCGGCGGTCGTGCCGGCGTCGGTCCACGCCGTCGCCATCTCACGCCCCCAGTCGGTCTTCTCCTGGAAGATCGCCGCCGTCTTGGGTCGCCCGGTGAGGGGGATCGACCCGAGGAGATCGGCGGTGGACTGGCGGATGTCGGGCGACTTCCAGAAGGGCGAGAAGAGGTAGCGGAACCCCTGCGTGTGGATCTTGTGGAGCGCGAAGGCGACGCCGAGGTACGGCGTCCGGTTCTTCTCGGCGACCGACGCGGCGGCCGCGTGCAAGTCGGAGCCGAACCCGCCGAGGTAGGCGACGGCGCCCTGCGCGGCCAGCGTCTCGAGACGGCTCACGGTCTTGGTGGCGTCCGACTCGTCGTCGAGCAGCACGAGCTCGAGGGGCAGCTTCTTCCCGCCCACGGCGACGCCGCCGGCGGCGTTCACATGCTCGACGCCGATCTCGTAGCCGGCCCGGACCTGGGCGCCACCGCCGCCGTAGCGCCCGGTGAGCGGGACGACGGCGCCGACCTTGATGGTCTGGCCGGCCGCGAGCGCGGGCCAGGCGACGAGCAGACCGAGCAGCGCGACGCTGAGCGGGTTTTTCATGGCGGCCACTATAACGCAGGGACCTCGCCGGGGACAGGACCTCGGGCGGGAACGAAAAGGGCTCGGGGGCGGGACCGGTACGCCGCCCCCGAGCTCGTCTGGTGTTGTGCGCAGCCCACGCTGCGCGTCTCGGCATGCGCCGAGAACTCAGTGTTGCGAAGCGATTCCGACGCGCGCCACCGGCGTTACAGCACCCGTGGCGCGCCCGTCGACCCGGGTGGAGTTTCCATGATCACCTCCACTTCGGTTGGCGCCACGACCAGGAGGAGGCGCCTTCCCCTCCCGTCGTTCTCAGTTAACCCCCGGCAGGTCAGGAGTCAAGCGGGCCGAAGGTGGGCCGGATCGGCGGTATGATGGCGCCGCGAGTCATCCCCAAAAGAGGAGCGCCATGACAGCCATCACCCAGTCCGTCGACCTGGACCGCCGGGGCCGCATCGCGGTCCTCACGGTCAGCAATCCCCCCGTCAACGCGCTGAGCCAGCACGTACGCCAGGGGCTGCACGACGGCGTCAAGCAGACGACCGCCGACGCGGCCGTGGGCGCCATCGTCGTCACCTGCGCCGGACGGACCTTCATCGCCGGCGCCGACATCACGGAGTTCGGCAAGCCGCCGAAGGCGCCCGGCCTCCACGAAGTCCTGGTACTGATCGAGCAGAGCGAGAAGCCGGCCGTGGCCGCCGTCCACGGCACCGCGCTCGGCGGCGGGCTCGAGGTCGCGCTCGCCTGCCATTACAGAATCGGCTCGAAGACGGCGCGCTTCGGCCTGCCCGAAGTGAAGCTCGGCCTCCTGCCGGGCGCTGGGGGCACGCAGCGTCTGCCGCGCGTGGTCGGCGTCGAGAAGGCGCTCCAGATGATCGTGAGCGGTGACCCGATCGGAGCGGACGAGGCCCTCACGCACGGCCTGCTCGACGCGATCGTCGAGGGTGACCTCACGGCGGCCGCCGTCGCCTTCGCCGAGAAGGTCGTGAGCGAGCGGCGGCCGCTCAAGAAGATTCGCGACCTCGAGGACAAGCTCGCCCCGGCGCGCGGCAGGCCCGAGCTCTTCGCCGCCTTCCGCAAATCGGTGGCGCGGCAGACGCGCGGGTTCCGGGCGCCGGAGAGCTGCATCCGGGCGGTCGAGGCCGCGGCCACCCTGCCGTTCGACGCGGGACTCGCCCGTGAGCGGGAGCTCTTCCTCGAGCTGTTGCACTCGCCGGAGTCGAAGGCGCAGCGCTACTTCTTCTTCGCCGAGCGCGAGGCCGCGAAGATCCCCGACGTCCCGCCCGACACGGCGGCGAAGGAGATCCGGAGGGCGGCCGTGCTGGGCGCCGGCACGATGGGCGGCGGGATCGCGATGAACTTCGCCAACGCGTCCATCCCCGTCACGGTGGTCGAGGTCGCGCGCGAGCCGCTCGAGCGCGGCCTCGGCGTCGTGCGGAAGAACTACGAGGCAACGGCGAGCAAGGGGCGGCTCACGCCCGCGGACGTGGACCGGCGCCTGGGGCTCATCCACGGCACCACCGACTTCGGCGAGATCGCCGACGCCGACATCGTGGTCGAGGCGGTCTTCGAGGAGATGCGCGTCAAGCGCGAGGTCTTCGCGAAGATCGACAAGATCTGCAAGGCCGACGCCCTCCTCGCCACCAACACCTCGACCCTGGACGTCAACGCGATCGCGGGGGCGACCGGGCGGCCCGAGAGCGTCATCGGCATGCACTTCTTCTCCCCCGCCAACGTCATGCGGCTCCTCGAGGTCGTGCGCGGCGCCAAGACGTCGAAGACCACGATTGCGACGGCGATGGCCGTGGGCAGGCGCATCGGCAAGGTGCCGGTGCTCGTCGGCGTCTGCGACGGCTTCGTCGGCAACCGCATGCTCCACGCGCGCGGCCGCGAGGCGGAGAAGCTCATCCTCGAGGGCGCGCTCCCCGACCAGGTCGACAAGGTCCTCTACGACTTCGGGTTCCCGATGGGGCCGTTCGCGATGGGCGACCTCGCGGGCCTCGACGTGGGCTGGCGCATCCGGAAGGGCAAGGGGGTCACGTCGCCGGTCGCCGACCGGCTCTGCGAGATGGGGCGCTTCGGCCAGAAGACGGGCGCCGGCTACTACCGGTACGCGGGGAGCGATCGCACGCCGATCCCCGACGCTGACGTCGAAAAGATCATCCTCGAGGTCGCGAGGGACCAGGGGATCCAGCGCCGCGCGATCTCAGACGCGGAGATCCGCGAGCGCCTGCTCTATCCGATGGTGAACGAGGGGGCGAAGATCCTCGAGGAGAGACTCGCGATCCGCGCGAGCGACATCGACGTGATCTGGGTCTACGGCTACGGCTGGCCCGTCTACCGGGGCGGGCCGATGTTCTGGGCGGACCAGGTGGGGCTCAAGACACTCAAGAGCCGGATGCTCGAGTTCGAGCGCCAGCACGGCCCGGTCTGGCAGCCGGCTCCGCTCCTCGCCCGGCTGGCGGACGCCGGGCGGGGGTTCGTCGAACAGTAGGCGCCCCCCTCAGCGCGTGACGCTGTCCAGGACGAGCCTCACGAAGCCGTCCACGCTCGCCTTGTCGATCCAGCGGACGACGGCGACGAGGTCGTGCTCCGGATCGAGGAGGACGAGGTTGCTCCCCGCGCCTCGCGCCGCGTAGCACGACGCGGGCGCGCTCGGAAACTGGCGACGCCCCGTGTTGAGCCACCAGAGCAGGCCGTACTCCGGATTGAGCGGGCACGGCTGGCGTAGTTCCGCGATCCACGCGCGCGTGAGCAGCTCCCGGCCCTGCCACTGGCCGCCGCGATGGATCAAGAGGCCGAAGCGCGCATGGTCGCGCGTGGACATCCAGAGCCCACCGCCCCAGTGCGAGCCTCCCGGCACTGACGGCATCCGCACGCCGTCGATCTCGACCCACGAGTTGCGGTACGGCTGCCACTCCCACGAGGACGACGCGCCGAGTGGCTGCATGACCGCCTCGCGCAGCACGTCGGGCAGCGGCCGGCGGAACACCTGCAACAGCGACAGGGAGAGGCGGTTCACGCGCACGTCGTTGTATTCCCAGAGGGTGCCGGGCGGCCGGAGCGGTCGCGGCCGGCCCTTCTCCGCATAGCCGAGCTCGCTCTTGCCGACGTCACGGTTGTGGTCGATCGAGTCGGGCTTGCCCCACAGCGTGCCCTGCCACTCGCTCGTCTGCTGGAGGAGGTGGCGCCAGGTGATCGCGCGGTTCTGGGGCGAGTCGAAGCCGTCGTCGAGGGCGGAGCGGCGCGCCGGGTCGTCGATGTCCTTGATGAGCCCGCGCGTCAGCGCGAGGCCCGCGAGCGCCGCGAGGTAGCTCTTGGCAACGCTGAAGGTCATGTCGGCGCTGTGCGTGTCGCCCCACTCGGCGACAACGAAGCCGCCCCGGAGGATCAGGCCGTTCGGCCCGCCACGCGGCCGCACGGGACCGAGCACGTCGTCGGGTGCCGGGGGTTCGTCGTTCACGCCGATGTACCGCCCGGACTCGCTGAGGAAGTCGCGCCGCCACGTGGTCTCGTGAGCGCGGTGGTAGTCGATCGCGGCGGCGAGGCCCTGGGCCGTCATGCCGACCTCCGCCGGACGCTTCGTTTGCCAGTCGTCGCGCGAGGGGAAATAGTCGATGTAAGGTATCTTACCGCCATGAGAGAGCCAGCGGCTCGAGGGACGCGAGCGGGGTTCTCGGTGTACAATGACGCTCGACCTATGAACCGGGTGATCCGGCTGACTCCCGAGCACGCCCTGCGTCGGGCCGCGAAGCGATTCCTGGCGGAGCCGGGGAGCAACTGCCCGAAGTGCGAGAGCACGTTCGTGCGCCGCGAGCCCGCGTTCATTCACTGCCGCTACTGCGGCAACCTCGCGCGGATCGCGGACGCGTCGCTCGCGGATCAGGAGCTGTACGAGCTCTCCTCCGGCCTGCGCCTGGCGTCCTAGTTAAACGACAGGGGGAGCGAGCGCCGCTCCCCCCCGTTCCCCCCCACCGGCGACGCACGCGCCCTGACCCAGACCGGCGCGCCTAGGACACCGCCCGCCGCTTGTTGCGCACGTAGTCGACCAACACGTACTCGCCCAGACGCTCGGGCGCGGCAAAGAACGCGCGCCCGCGGTTGATGCGCGCCATCTCCTGGACGAAGGCGGTCAGCATCGGGCTCCGATCGAGCATGAAGGTGTTGATCGTGATGCCGTCACGAGTGCAGCGCTGAACCTCCTTGAGGGTCTCCTGGAAGGTCCGGCGCGTGGGCGGGTAGGCGAACTCGGCCTCGTCGCCTTCCAGGTGCGCGGTCGGCTCGCCGTCGGTGATCATGATGATCTGCTTGTTGCCGACCTTCTGGCGCCCGAGGAACTGGCGTGAGAGCGCAAAGCCCGCGTGCATGTTGGTCCCGACGTTCCAGTCGGTCCACGTCAGGCTCGGAAGCTGCTCGGCCGTGAACTCGCGCGCGTAGAGCGAGAACCCGACGATGTGGAGGCTGTCGCGCGGGAACTGACCGCGGATGAGCGCGTGGAGCGCGAGCGCGACCTTCTTGGCGGGCATGAACAGGCCGTTGTTGATCATCGAGCGGCTCATGTCGAGCATCACCACCGTGGCGGCCCGCGTCGACAGCTCGGTGCGGAACACCTCGAAGTCGTCGGGGACCAGGCGCACGGGCGTGCCCGGGCCGCCCCGCTCGACCGCGTTCATGAGCGTTTCCTTGAGGTCGAGCAGGAACGGGTCACCGAACTCGTAGCGCTTGGTGTCGTCGGTGCGGTCGCCGCCCGCGCCGCGATGGCTCACGACGTGCCGGCCGAAGCGGTCGCGCTTGAGATGGGCGAAGATATCGCGCAGCGCCTTGTCGGCGATCTTTCGGATGGCGCGCGCGGTCAGCTCGAGCCGGTCGCCGCGGCGCTCGAGGTAGCCCGCTTCCTCGAGCCTCTTCGCGATCTCGCGGAGCTTCTCGAGGTCCCGACGAGCCTCCTCGCCCAGGAGCTTCGCCACCTGGGCGGGGTCGATCTTCTCGATATCCTCGGGGCTCTGCGCCTGGCGCAGCTGGCGCTCGAGCTGGTCCATCTGCTGAAGCTCCTCCATGAGCTTCATCGCGTCGCGGAGCGTCAGCTCCTCGTCGCCGCCGAACTCGTAGCGGCGGCGCAGCTCGTCGAGCGGCAGGAACTCCTCGAGGTGGCCGGCGAGCTGGGCCAGCGCGGCCTCGAGGCGCTCGTCCTGCATGAAGAGCGAGCGCATCATCTCTTGAAGCTCGGCGCGCTGGCCGGGCGACATGCTCTCGAGGAGCGACTGCATCTGCGCGATCCCGCGCCCGAGCTCGCCGAGCAGGTCGTCGAGGCTCTCGGCGCCCGGGAAGAACTGGCCCCACTTATCCTTGAACGCCTGGAAGTCGGGCTCCTCGCCCTGCGCTCGCTGGCGGAGCATCCGGTTCAGGTCCTGGAGCATCTCGCGCAACCGCCGGAGATCCTCGGGCGTCATCCCCTGGAGCCCCTGCTGCATGGACTTGAGGAGCGGCTGGAGCATCTGCGCACGGAGCGTCTGCATGAGCTCGTCGAAGAGGCGCTTGGCCTCGGGATCCACGAAGTCATAGGTCTGCAGCGCACGGATCTGGCCTGGCGCGTCTGGCGGAAGCGTATCGAGCTCGGCGAGCTTCTGCTCCGCCGACTTCCCGGCGAGGCGGTCCTTGATCCCGTCGCGCTCCTTCTGGGTGATTTCGGCGAGCCTCTTCTTGATGTCTTCGAGCGCCCCGCCGAGGTCGTAGCGGTCGAGCCGCTCCTGCCGCTGCTGGCGGAGCCGCTTCAAGAGATCTTGAAGTCCTGGCGCCCGCTGGCCCTCCGGATGCTGGACACCCTGCTGGAACAGGCGCCGGAGCGCGCGCCAGAGGTCACCGTCCAGCATGAGGTCGTCGGACATCGCGGACAGGAGATCGTCGGCGTCGAGGTCCTGGACCGCTTGCGAGCCGTCCCAGCGCGAGTAGCGAATCAGCATCGGTGCATTGATTATAGAGCCTGTCGTATCCTAGCGTCATGACAACCAGCCCGACCGCCCGCTTCGAGCACCTCCTTTCGAGTCGCGCCGGGATCCGCTGGGGAGCCCCGGTGGCGACAGCCCGCCCCGTCGCAGAGCCGCTCTACGAGTTCGGCGGCGGCTATCCCGACCCGGCCTCGTTCCCGTACGACGACATGGTCGAGGCGACCGCGCGAATGATGAAGGCCGAGGGAGCGCAGGCCTTGACGTACGGCGACCCCCAGGGCTATCGCGGGCTCCGCGAGCTCGTGTGTCACAAGTACCGGGTGTTCGAAGACCTCGAGGTGGCGCCGGAGAACATCTTCGTCGCGAATGGCTCAGGCCACGCACTCTCGCTGGCGTTCAGCGCGTTCGTGGACCCGGGCGATCCGATCATCTGCGAGGCGCCCACGTTCGCCGGGTCGCTCAACACCATCCGGCGGCACGGCCCAGAGATTCTCGATGTCCCCGTGGACGCCGAGGGCATGGTCACGAGCGTGGTGCGCGAGCGCCTCGAGGGGCTCAGGCGGCAGGGCCGCCGGTGCAAGCTCGTCTATACGATCGTGAACTTCCAGAACCCGGCGGGTCCCGACCTGTCGCTCCGCCGCCGCCAGGAGCTGGTCCAGCTCGCCGAGGAGCACGACACCTTCATCCTCGAAGACGACGCGTACGGCGAGCTCAGGTTCGAGGGTGAGCCGAAGCCGCCCGTCTACGCGCTGGACCGACGCGGCCGGGTGATCCGGGCCGGCACGCTCTCGAAGATCCTCGGCGCGGGCGTGCGGCTCGGGTGGCTCTGCGCCCCGAGCCCGATGCTGCCGTCGTTCCAGGCCTTCAACTTCGGCGGTGGGGTGAGCCCTTTCATGTCGCGCGTCGCGACCTGGTATCTGCGCGACCACATGGAAGCGCACGTGAAGCTCCTGCGAGACGTCTATCGCGCCAAGCGAGATGCGATGCTTCGCGGCCTCTGGGAGGTGCTCACGCCCACCGACGTCGAGATCAGCCGTCCCCAGGGCGGGTTCTTCATCTGGATCAAGCTCCGGGCCGCGACCGACCCCGCGCGGCTGGAGGCGCTGGCGGTGGCGGCTCGGGCGCAGTACACGCCAGGACCTCTGTTCTTCCCGAACGGCGGCGGCGAGCGCTTCATCCGCCTGGCGTTCAGCTACGAGCCGCCAGAGAAGTGCTACGAGGGGGCCCGGCTCATCGCCCGCGCGATCCTCGACGCCAGACGCTAGTGTTCCGCACCGGGGCTGCAGTGCGAGGTGGATCGTCTATCGCGCAGCCTCGAAGAGTTCGACAACATTGCCATCCGGATCCTCGAGCAAGATCTGCTTGCCGCCAGGCCCTACGACAATATCGTTACGGAAACGTAGGCCGGCCCGCTTCATTTCCGCCACGCGTGACGCAAGATCATCAATTTCGACGACGAAGCGATTCCATCCGCCAGGCTCGGGACGTCGCGCGTCAGACATGGGCCGAGCCGCGGAACTCTGTGGTCCGGCGAGCCAAAGGGTCAGATCGTTGTTGGAGACGCGAGCGAAAGCCGGAGCCATGCTCTGATCTAGCTTGAAGCCGAGCGCCTTCGTGTAGAAGGCTATCGAACGCTCAACATCGGTGACCAGATATCTCACGGTTGCCATGATGTTCGCCTCCGATTACCTAAGAACGCGGCTTGCGCTCCAGCACGCCTTTCAGCGTCTTCAGGTCGTTCTCGACCGCCGCCTTGTCCTGAGCGAACTTCCGGTCGGACATGCCCGGCTGGCGGATAAGCGTGAACACGAACTCGCTGCCCTCTGCGTTGGGCACGACTCGCATGGGGTTGTGGATGGTGACGCCCGACTCGAGCTTGACGTCATGATCCAAGACGCCGAAAGAGTTCGGCTGCACGAATCTCACCCTGACCTTGCCGAACGGGGCGTCCGCAACCCACTCATCGCCTTCCCTCCTGACCTCGGAGCGCGCCAGCCCTGCGGCCCAGCGCGGCAGGTTCCTCGGGTCGGAGGCGAACTCGTAGACCTCGGCCGGCGGGCGGGCGATGTAAACGCTGATGTGCTGGACGTCGTGCATGGGACCACCTCTCCCGGACGTGCAGGCTCCTCCGCCCGCCGGCGGCGGACGACGTCGACTTAGTCGCGTCCCGTGGCCGCGCTGCCGGCTGAGCCCCGATACCGGGCGCGGCCGGCCTGGACGTCCTTGTTGAGCTTCCTCGAGAGGTGGAGCCCTTCCAGGATGAACTCGAGCGCCGACGCCGCGCTCGCCGGGTCGGCCGAGCCGAGCTTCTTCACCGCCGCCTGGAGCGGGCTCACCTGGCCGATCTGCTGCATGTACTCGGCGGACGCCATCGTGTCCGACACGGTGATCGCGAGCCCGCCCTGGAACGCGGCCACCACCTCGTCGAGCTCGCCCGCGCGGAAGCACCGCCCGAACACGTTGAGCACGGCGCGCTGGACGAGCTTGCCGAGCACCTTGTCCTCGCCGCCCTCGCCGACCGTCTCGAGCTCGATCTTGCCGCTCGTCGAGGCGAGGACGGCGCCGAGGTCGCTCACGCGCGGCGCGGCCGCTTGCTCGCCGAGGCGGATCGCGCGCTTGAGCGCGCTCGAGACGAGGTTCTCATAGTTGCAGATGCTGACGCGCACCGAGACGCCGGAGCGCTGGCTGATCTCCGGCGCCTTCCGGGCCAGCTGGGTCAGCTCCGCGACGATCTCCTTCATGTAGCCCGGCGTGACGGTCTGGAAGCCGTCGGCCGGGAAGCGCGTCAGCTCGGCCTCCATGATGGCGATCTCGTGCTCGAGTCGCTTCGGATAGTGCGTGCGGATCTGCGAGCCGAACCGGTCCTTGAGCGGCGTGATGATCCGCCCGCGGTTGGTGTAGTCCTCGGGGTTCGCGCTCGCGACCACGTAGAGGTCGAGCGGCAGACGCACCTTGTAGCCACGGATCTGGACGTCGCGCTCCTCCATGATGTTGAGGAGTCCCACCTGGATCCGCTCCGCGAGGTCGGGCAGCTCGTTGATCGCGAAGATGCCCCGGTTGGTCCGCGGCAGGAGCCCGTAATGGATCGTCAGCTCGTCGGCGAGGTACCGGCCCTCGGCCACCTTGATCGGGTCGACCTCGCCGATGAGATCGGCGATCGTGATGTCGGGCGTGGCGAGCTTCTCGCCGTACCGCCGGTCGCGCGGGATCCAGACGATCTCGACCGCGCCGCCCTTCTCGGCGATCCGCGCGCGGCAGGCGCCACAGATCGGCGCGAACGGGTCGTCGTTGATCTCGCAGCCGGCGAGCGCGGGCACCGCCTCGTCGAGCAGCGTCGGGAGGAGGCGCGCCATGCGCGTCTTGGCCTGGCCGCGCTCGCCGAGGAAGACGATGTCCTGACCCGAGAGGATCGCGTTCTCGAGCTGGGGCACGACGCTCTCGTCGTACCCGACGATCGCGGGGAAGAGCGGCTCCCCGCGCCGAAGGCGCGCGACCATGTTGTCGCGCAGCTCCTGCTTGACCGACTTCGCCTGCCAGCCGCTGGCCCGGAGCTCCCCGACCGTGCGTGCCCTCATCTCGCCTCGCCTTTCTCGCCCAGCACCCCGCACAACCACGCGGAGAGATCGTCGACCTCGTCGCCACACACCGAGTGCGGCATCGGGTACTCGCGCCACGTCACACGATAGCCCAGCTCGGTGAGCTTGTCGCGGGATCGTCGCGCGCGGTGGAGCGGGATCAGCGGGTCGTCGGTCCCGTGGGCCATGAAGATGGGCACGTCGCGGTTGGCCGGGCTCGCCTCGACGGCGAGCGTGTCGCCGAGCGGGAGATAGCACGAGAGGGCGATGATCCCCCCGAGCCGCTCGGGGTGGCGGAGCCCCGTGTGGAGCGCCATCGCGCCCCCCTGCGAGAAGCCCGCCAGCACGATCCGAGCCGCGGAGAACGCGCGCGCCTTCTCGCGCGCGATCAGCGCTTCGACCCGCGCCTGCGATGCCCGGATCCCCGCCGTGTCCTCGCTGCCGTCGCCGACGACGTCGTACCAGGCGCGCATCACGGACCCGCGGTTGATCGTCACGGGCCGCATCGGCGCGTGGGGAAAGACGAACCGGACCGTGAGTGTCTCCGGCAGCTCGAGCTCGGACACGATCGGCTCGAAGTCGTGGCCGTCGGCGCCGAGCCCGTGCATCCAGATGACCGACGCCGCCGGGCGCGGCCCCGTCTCGAGCTCGATCGCGTCGAGCACCTCGCGGCCTCGAATCAGCTCGCGCGCTCGAGCCGGGTCAGGATGAACGCGTAGTCGAACGCGAGCTCGCGGAGCGCGTCGTAGCGGCCCGAGGCGCCGCCGTGACCCGAATCCAGATTGACCTTGAGGAACAACGGCCGGTCGTCGGTCTTGAACGTCCGGAGCTTCGCGACCCACTTCGCGGGTTCCCAGTACATCACCTGGCTGTCGTTGAGCGCGGTGCGCACGAGGATCGCCGGGTAGCGCCGCGGCGCCAGGTTCGTGTAGGGGCAGTAGGTCTTCATGTACTCGTAATGCTCGCGGAGCTTCGGGTTGCCCCACTCCTCGAACTCGCCCACCGTCAGCGGGAGCGACGCGTCGAGCATCGTGTTGATCACGTCCACGAACGGCACGCGGAGGACCGCGGCCGTCGAGAGGTCGGGCCGCATGTTCAGCGTGGCGCCGATCAGGAGGCCGCCCGCGCTTCCGCCCTCGATCACGAGCCGGGCGTGCGTGGTGTACCCCTCCCCGACCAGGAGCTCGGCACAGGCGATGAAGTCGGTGAACGTGTTGCGTTTCCGGAGCAGGCGCCCGTCGTCGTGCCAGCGCTTGCCGAGCTCCCCACCGCCACGCACGTGGGCGACCGCAACGGACACGCCGCGCTCGAGGAGGCTCAGACGGTTCGATGAGAAGGTCACCGGATACGGCATCCCGTACGCGCCGTAGCCCGTGAGCACCATCGGGCTCGTGCCGTCGCGCGGCGCGTCCTTCGTCGAGACGAGCGACACCGGGATGCGCGTTCCGTCGGCGGCCGTCGCGTGAAGCCGCTCGGAGCGGTAGCGCGTGGGATCGTAGTCGCCGAGGACCTCCGTCCGCTTGAGGAGCCGAAGCTCGCGGGCCACCGTGTCGTAGTCGAAGATCGACGGCGGGGTGACGAACGACTGGTAGCGGAACCGGTAGGCCCCCGCCGCGAACTCGGCGTTCCCCTCCGGCTCGACGTCGTACGCCGGCTCGGGGAACTCGACGTGATGGGAGGCGTGCGACGGGAGGCTCGTCACGCGCAAGCGTGCGAGCCCATCCTCGCGCTGCTGTAGGACATAGAAGTCGGCGAACACGTCCACGCCCTCGAGCATGACGGCCTCGCGGTGCGGGACCAGCTCGCTCCAGCGCTCGGGCCGCGGGTCGGCCACCGGCGCCACGACCAGCCGGAAGTTACGCCGCCCGCCGCCGTTCGTGCGGATGTAGAACAGGTCACCACCGTGATCGACCTCGTACTCGTGCTCGTGCTCTCGCGGGGCGAGCACGGTCCACACGCCGCCGAGGTCCCCCGCCGCGACGTAGCGCGCCTCGGTGGTGGTGTGGCTCGCCGAGTACAGGAAGAGGTACGCGAGGCTCCGCGAGCGCGCGACGCCGAGCCGGAACAGCTCGTCGGTCTCCTCGTAGAGGAGATCGTCCCCGGCGGCGCCCAGTCGGTGGCGCCAGAGCCGGTACGGGCGCTTGGCGTGGTCCTCGGTGACGTAGAAGAACGTCGCGGGCGTCGCCGACCACGCGACGGACGCCACACGCTCGACGCGGTCGGGCTCGAGCATCCCCGTGCCGAGGTCCTTCACGTACAGCGTGTACTCGCGGAACCCCGTGACGTCGACCGTGTACACCAGGCGCCGGCCGTCGTCGCTCACGGCCCAGGCGCCGAGCGCGAGGAACGCGTGCCCCTCGGCCAGGCGGTTGAGGTCGAGCGTGATCTCTTCGGGCGCGTCGAGGCTCGCGTGCTTGCGACACAGGATCGGGTACTGCTTGCCCTTCTCCGTGCGCGTGTAGTAGAAGTGCCCGCCCCGCCGGTAGGGGACCGTCGTGTCGTCCTCCTTGATCCGGCCGAGCATCTCCGCGTAGAGCGTCTCTTGGAACGCCGCGGTCGGCTTCAGCCCAAGGTCGGTGTAGGCGTTCTCGGCCGTCAGGTACGCGAGGACGTCGGGATCGTCCCGGTGCCGGAGCCAGGCGTAGGGGTCCTGCCGACGGTCGCCGTGGACGACGTCGATCTTCGGGATCTTCTTCGCGACAGGAGGTGTCGGCACGGTACGCAAGGCACAGTGTACCGCCTCGGTCCACGCCGCACTCGGTGATCCATCTCGACACGTCGCTGACCCTTCCGCGCGACCAGACGTCAGCAGCCGAGCTGCTCGGCGAGATCGATGAAGTCCTCGGCGACGACGTCCCAGTCACGCGCCGGCCGGAGGTCCGTCATCTGCGTGGGGCCGTGTTCGGTCCGCCGGTGGACGAAGGCGGTGCGGAAGCCGAGGGCACCGGCCGCGGCCAGATCGCCGTTGTGCGCGGCCACCATCATGCACTGCGCGGGCGCCAGTCCGAGGAGGTCCGCCGTCGTGCGATACGCCTCGGGTTGAGGCTTGTAGTGGCGCGCGACCTCGGCGCCGAGGACCGCGTCCCAGGGAAGCCCGGCGCGCTTGGCCATGTTCACCAGGAGCGCCACGTTGCCGTTCGAGAGCGTCGCGAGGATGAACTTCCGTTTGAGCCGCACGAGACCCGGCACGGCGTCGTGCCAGGGGTCGAGCCGGTGCCAGACCCGGTTCAGGTGGTCGATCTCGTCCTCGGTGAGCCCGACGACGCCGAACTGGACGAGGAGCTGGTCGAGCGCCATTCGATGGAGATCGTCCAGCTTGGTCCACGGGATCGCGCCGCTCCGGACCCGTTCGAGCATCGGCTGGTAGAAGCCGCGCCACCCGTCGGCGAAGGCCGACCAGCTGACCTTCAGGCCCTTGGCGCGCCCGAGCGCCTCGCCCTCGCGGACCAGGCTCGACCGCCAGTCCACGACGGTCCCGAAGACGTCGAACGTCAGCGCCTTGACCGACGTGGGGTCGATCGTCACGGGGCTACTGTGGCCTCAGCAAGCGCGATCGTCAACGTCCACGCCGAGGCCACGCATGACCCCGGTGGGCTAGCGCGTCGTCGGAGGCGACGCCAGGCCGATCGTCCGCCCCATCTGGGGCGGCCGCGCCAGCGCGTCGTGCGCCTTCTGGACTTGCGCGAGCCGCTCGAGGATCTCCCGAGCCATCGGGGTGGACCGCCGCGTCGACTCGTTCACGTGGAGCGACATCAGCTCGTTCGTCGCCGCCAGATACCCCGCCGTCGCGTGGTACATCGCGTGAAAGTAGTGGATCCGCTTCGCGTCGTGGCCGAGCAAGAGCGTGGTGAAGCGAAGCGGGTCCGCCGACCGCACCTCGCGGTGGTAGGTGACGTGCGCCTCCAGGCAGAAGGTCGTCACGCCGTGCTCCCGGCGGTGGCGCGCGTCGAGTCCCACCCAGGCGAGGAACTCGTCGGTCGCGTAGTCGAAGACGACGAGGTAGTAGCCCACGTTCATGTGGCCGTTCCCGTCGATCCACTCGGGCCGGACGCGGTCGCGATGGCGATCGAACGGTGCCGAGAGATCGATCATGAGGCACAGTATACGCAGGATGCCCGAGCTGCCCGACGTCACCGTCTACATCGAAGCGCTCGAACGGCGCCTCCTGGGCGCGCGGCTCGACGGCGTGCGGCTCCTGAGCCCGTTCGTGCTCCGCTCCGTGGATCCGCCCCTCACCGCGGCGGTTGGCCGGACCGTGAGCGGGCTCCGGCGTCTCGGCAAGCGCATCGTCATCGGGCTCGACGGCGACCTCTTCCTGCTCCTGCACCTGATGATCGCGGGACGCCTCCACTGGCGCCCGGTCGGGGCTCGGCCACCAGGCAAGATCGGCCTCGCCGCGCTCGATTTCTCCACGGGCACCCTCGTGCTGACCGAGGCGGGCACGAAGAGGCGCGCGGCGATCCACCTGGTGCGCGGCCAGGCGGGGCTCCGCGCGCACGACCCGGGCGGGCTGGAAGTGCTCGGCGCGGACCTCGCGGCGTTTCGTGCGGCGCTCGTCGCCGAGAACCACACGCTCAAACGGACGCTCACCGACCCGCGACTCTTCAGCGGGATCGGCAACGCCTACGCCGACGAGATTCTCCACCGCGCGCGCCTCTCGCCGGTCAAGCTCGCGCGGCAGCTCACCGACACGGAGCTCGCGGGCCTCTTCGAGGCGACCCGCGCGACGCTCCTGGACTGGTGCGCGCGCTTACGGCGGGAGGCCGGCGAGGATTTTCCCGAGGGCGTCACGGCGTTCCGCGAGGGGATGGCCGTCCACGGGCGCTACGGCAAGCCGTGCCCGGTGTGCGGCGCCCCGGTTCAGCGCATCGTCCACGCCGAGACCGAGACGAACTATTGCGCGCGGTGCCAGACGGCCGGCCGGCTCCTCGCCGACCGCGCGCTCTCACGGCTGCTCAGGGAGGACTGGCCGCGGACGCTCGAGGACCTCGAAGAACGATCGGCCGGCCGTGGGGTGTCGCGCGCGCGGCCCGGTCCCACTCGTCCTTCCGCGTGAGGAGCTCGTTCTGCGCGACGAGCCCCTTGTCGGCGACGATCTTCTCGAGCGCGGCGAGCCAGTAATGGTAGTAGCGGCTGCCGTCGTCCGCCTCGCCGCGCGCCCGGGCCGCCGTGATCTCGTCGGCCAGGTACCGCGCCCACTCGTTCCACGTGAACGTGCCGCGCTCGGCGAGCGCCACCGCCATCCCGAAGGCCTGGGCCTCCCAGGGCTCGCGAAACACGGGACCCGCGTCGTCCTTCGGGATGGCGGGCAGCTCGGAGAGGTCCGGCGGGGTCATGCGGCCTCGACCCTCACGCCGGATCCAGATGGTCGTCCCAGAGGTCCAGATAGACGGCGTCACGCGGCGAGGCGTCGGGCCCCCACAGCTCTCGCGCGGCGAAGCGAACGCCGTAGAGGTGCTGCGGCCTCGGCCCGAGCCCCATGGCGTTGGCGTCGGCGAAGATGAAGACGCCGTGGTCGCGATCGATCACGCCGCGCCGGCCGCGCGCATAGCGCGGCAGCCGGGTGTGGCCGGTGGGCTGCGTGTTGCGGGCGACGACACGGTCGGCCACCTTGAAGCGCGGGGGGACGTCGTCCGGGAGCCGAAACCCGCGGCCCTTCGTCAGCGCCTTCTCGACGTCCGCGGCCCGGAGGACACGCCCTCCCGACACCCTGCCGCGCGCCCGGCCCGTCGCGACCTCCTCGCGGGTGAGCAGGCCCTGCTCGAGCAACAGCAGCTCGAGGCCGTAGAGCCACTTCTGGTAATAGCTCGCCGCGAGGTACTGCGCGGGCGGCATCCGCTCGCGTGCGTGACGTGACGCGTCGATGTTCCACGCGCCGAGGGCGCCGGCGGCCAGGTTGAGGGCCAGCACGCGCCGCTCCCAGTCGTGGTGGAAGACGGGTTCGTTCGCCTCACGCTCGATCGGGCCCATGCCGTGCATGCCGCCCATGTCGTGGACGCCGTTCATCGTCGCCCCCCCTGCACCGGCGGCTTCACCCTGGCGACACCGATCATCGCGTCGCGCGTGACGAGCTCGGCCAGCGCCGACTCGCTCATGCCCTCGGTACCCTCCGGGCGCTCCGGCAACACGAGGTAGCGCACCTCGGACGTCGAATCCCAGACGCGCACCTCGACGTCGTCGGGCACCTCGAGCCCGAACTCGCGCAGGACGCCGCGGGGATCGAGCACGGCGCGCGACCGGTACGGCGCCGACTTGTACCAGACGGGCGGGAGCCCGAGGACCGGCCATGGGTAGCAGGAACAGAGCGTGCAGACGACGAGGTTGTGGACCTTCGGCGTGTTCTCGAGCGCCATGATCTCCTCACCGCCGCGACCCTGGTAGCCCAGCTCGGCGACGGCCGACCGCGCGTCGGCGAGGAGACGGGTCTTGTAGGCGGGGTCGACCCACGCGCGGGCCACGACGCGGGCGCCGTTGCGCGGTCCCACTTTGGTCTCGTAGGTGTCGATCAAGACGTCGAGGGCCGCCGGGTCGACGAGCCCCTTCTCGACCAGGAGGGACTCGAGCGCCCGTACCCTGAGATCGGTCTCGGCGAGGGGCGAGCCCGGCTCGCTCGCGTGGTCGTGGTCGTGATGGTGATGGTCGCTCATGGTTCGGCCCCTCGCGCCTGGCAGGTGGACATCCGGCCCCAAGCATAGCAAACTCGTGCAATGCCGCTCGCCGCGCTCGTGCTCGTGCTCGGCGCGGCCGTGTGCCACAGCGCCTGGAACCTCCTCGTCAAGAGCGACGCGCGGCGGCTCGAGATCCAGTCGGGAGCCCTGATCGTCGGCGCCGTCCTCTGCTCCCCGGTCCTCCTGATGTATCCGCTCAGCAGCGTGAGCCGGGTCGCATGGGGGGTGATTCTCCTGTCGGGTCTCCTGGAGACGGCGTACGTCTTCGCGCTCTCCGCAGCGTACGGGGCCGGCGATCTGTCGCTGGTCTACCCGGTCGCGCGCGGCACGCCGCCGCTTCTCGTCGTGCCCCTCGCGATCGTCTTTCTCGGCGAGCGCCCGTCGTGGCAGGGTCTGGCCGGGATCGGTCTGGTCGTGCTCGGGATCTGCGCGAGCCACGCGGGGCCGGCGGCCGGCCATGGGCCCGGGCAGCCGAACCGCCGCGCGCTCGGGCTGGCGCTCCTCACGGGAGTGTTCACCGCGGGCTACTCGCTCGTGAACAAGGTTGGCGTCCACCTGGTCCCGGTGCCCCTGTACGCCCTTCTGGTCTTCGGGGTGGACGCGGCCCTGATCTATCTCGTGCGGTGGGTGCGCGGCGGGCTCGCGGCCCCCCGGGTGGGCGACGCGCCCTGGGGGCGGACTGTCGTCGTGGGTGTCCTGATGATGGCGGCGTACCTCGCCGTCCTCGCCGCGATGGCGCAGGCCCCGGTCAGCTACGTGGTCGCCGCGCGGGAGGTGAGCGTCGTCGTCGCGGCGGTCCTGGGCGCGCTCGTCCTCGGCGAGCGCCACTCGGCGGCGCGCGTCGCGGGCGCCGCGGTCATCTTTACGGGCCTCGTCTTGCTCGCGCTCTCCCGCAGCCCGTGAAGGATTTTCGCCGGTCAGCGTTCGTCCGCACGCGTCCTGAGCTGTCCGCGGATCTCGCCTGCGTTGAACTTCGTGTTAGCAACGCCGCCCGCGTTGGTCGAGTGGACATTCGCGTAGGTCACCCCGGCACGGACCGCGGTCACCAACTCGGCGAACTCGCCGGCCGTCGAACCCTGCGTGGCCGTGGATTCTATTCCTTGGGCGTCGGCGCGGGTCGTCACGTTGGCTCGTGTCAGAGTCCCACTCACCGTCCCTGACTGAGGGCACGTCGGCGCAAGACCGGTGGGATCCGGAGCCAAAGTCGTCTGACACAGAAAGACAACGATCCCCCCGTTGACACGCCGTTGGCCCAGGTGGATGTGGGCTTGCGTGACCGTCCCCTCCAGGCCGGAATAGCTCAGCGTGTACCCGATCGAAAGCTCGTCCCGATCGATGTCCCCACGGAACGTGCCACTGGCGGTGGTGGAAACCGCCGGGACCTCCTCGAACCCCCGCAACGTGGCCCTGAGCTCGACCTCACCATCGGCGGCCATTGCCACGGGCGAGACCCCGAGGATCGCGAGCAGCCCTATACCAATCCGACGTCCCTTTGCCACGGCCTTCCTCCTCTCTCCTCGCCCCGACATGGGGGAGTGCGGACGCCCGACGAAATGCCGGGCCGAGCAAAAAAGTTCCCCGAATCTCCCCGACGGGCATCGCCGGCCTCATTTTGCAGGGTTTCCCTGATTCCCGGCTGAGTGTCGAAGGCCTACGCTACTCGGGGGTCGCCTGGTGGCTCGTCTACTCCTGATCGTCTCGCGCGCTGAACCGGCACGCTACGCGTATCTCAGGCACGTATTCGGCAGCGAGACGGTGGACGTGATCTTCGACCGCCGCCTGGGTGAGCGGCGTCAACGCCAAGAGCTCCGCGGGACCGAGAGGCGCCGGGGGTACCGTCGCCACCAATACGTGAGCCACGATCTCAAGGCATCCGGCTGGGCCCTGGTGCGACGCTGAGCCTTTCCGGGCGCTAGGCGTGTCGGCGAGGGAGGACGACGACGGCCTGGCCCTGGGCGATCGTCTCGTCGCGCTGGTTCACCGCGACGAGATCGACCGTGACCTCGCCGCGCCCGTCGACGACGGCCTTCGCCGCAACGCGGCCGCGGCACCACGTGGTGTCGCCGATCAGGTTGTGGCGTCGGACCTGGACGTTGAGCCGGGCCAGACCGCCCGCGTCACCCATCCAGTTGGTGACGAGGTGGCCGAGCCACGCCACGCGCTCGGGACCGTAGTCGTACGGCGCCGGCACGCCGACGGCGCGGGCGAGATCCTCGTCCCAGTGGACGCGCTCGGGCGGCTCGGGCACGCCGAACTCGTTTTCGATCCCGAGCGCCGGGTGGCGCTCGAAGAGGTCGAAGGCGAGGCCGTGCGCGCGCACGTAGAGGCTCCCCCAGCCCTGGACGAAGGCGATGACCGACGTCACCGTGAGCGGCCCCTTGACGACCGTCGGGAGCAGCTCGCCCACCTCCACGTCCTCCCAGTGGCGCGGCGTGGCGCCGCGGATCGCCTCGTCCGCGTAGGCGCGGCGGATCCGCTCGATCTCCCCGGGCGCGTAGCGGTGGGGCTCGAACGTCCGGTATTTCCCGAGCTCGCGCGCCGCATCGCGTTCCGTCCGGAAGCACCAGGAGTCCGCCTCGCAGACGATCGCCCCCGCGTCGTCCACGAAGGTCGTGCGGTAGGTCTGCTTGATCGCGCGTCGCGAGAACGTCGAGGCCTTTTCCTCGAGGTCGCTGAGGACGCTCCGCCCCACGACCCGGTCGCCCTCACGGACCGCGCGGCGCCAGCGGAAGTCCGTGCCCGCGTACATCGCGTGGATGCCCGGGAGCCCGGTGACGTAGCCCGACACGATCCGGTCCATCGCGAAGAGGATCGTCGGCGGGGCGACCCGGGCGGCGGCCCAGAACGGGTTGCGGTCGCCGATCCCGTGGGCCCAGTGACGGATCGCGTCGCGCGTCGCGACCTCGACGTAGGGCTCGGGGCGCCGGATCTCCTTGCCGACCAGCGCGCGCAGCGCGCCGAGCGCCTCGTCGGTGATCGTCGGGAAGCGACTCACGCGCGTCCGCCCGCCCGCTCGCGGAGCGCCCGCCGGTCGGTCTTGCCCGCCGGGGTCTTCGGCAGCTCCTCGACGAACTCGACCGCGCGCGGGTACTCGTGCTGGCTGAGCCGCGCGCCGACCCACTCCTGGAGCTCGCGCGTGAACACGGCGTCGCCGCGCTCGGCGACGACGAAGGCCTTCGGGATCTGGCCGCGCAGCGCGTCGGGCGCCGCGACCACGGCCGCCTCGCGGACATCCGGATGGCTCAGGAGGGCGTCCTCGATCTCGACCGCGCTCATCGTCCAGCCCGCCGAGATGATCACGTCGTCGGAGCGGCCCTCGTGGTAGAAGTAGCCCTCCGCGTCCATCCAGCCGCGGTCCTTGACCCGGAACCAGCCGCCCTTGCGTCGCACGGCGATCTCGCCCACGGTGGAGGGCGGGAGCGGTTCCCCCCGCGCGTCTACGATCGCGACCTCCCAGCCGGGCGCGGGCCGGCCGAGCGCGCCGGGCTTCACCACGTAGCCTACGAAGCCGGGATAGTTCACGATGATCACGCCGACCTCGGTCGAGCCGTACATGCCGCACGGCGTGACGCCGAAGGCCTTCTCGACCCACTGCCACGTCCGCGAGTCCATCGGCTCGCCGGTGAACGAGATCCGCTCGAGCGCAAACCGCCGCCCGTCGGCGAGCCCCGAGCCGCGCAGCATGCGAAAGACCGTCGGCGCGGCGGCGAGGTTGGTGACGCGAAACTCCTCGAGCGCCTCGGCGAGCCGGCCGGCGTGAAACTTCCCCGAGTAGGCGCCGACGGCGACGCCCAGCGCGAGCGGAGCGATCGTGCCGTGCCAGAGCCCGTGGCCCCAGGCCGGTGAGGACGGGCAGAAGTAGCTGTCGCCCCGTCGGAGTCCGAGGCCGTAGAGCGCGGCCACCATCAGCGTGACGATCGCACGATGGGTGTGGCGCACGGCCTCGGGGAACCCGCGGGTCGTCCCCGACGTGTACTGCAGGACGGCGAGGTCGTCGGCCCGCGTCGCCGGGACATAGCGCGTGCTCTCTCCCGCGAGCCGAGTCAGGAACCCGTCGTCGACGGCGACCACGCCGACGTGCGGGAAGAGCTCCCGCCACCGCTCGGCGTCGCGCGCGACGAGCAGGCGGCGCGGCTGGCAGTCGTCCACGCGGAGCCGCACGCCGTCGGGGCCGAGGAGCGGGAAGAGCGGGACCGCGACCGCGCCGCGCTTCACGGTCCCGAACACGGCGCCGTAGAAGGCGAGCGACGGATCGAGCATCACGGCCACGCGGTCGCCCCCGAGGACGCCGTCGGCCTCGAGGAAGTTGGCGAAGCGCGAGGACCAGTCGGCTAGCTCGTCGAAGCTTCGCTCCTCGGTTCGGCCGTCCGCGTGCTTCAGGCGGAGCGCTGTTCCCCGCCCGACCCAACGGTCCACGCACTCGTGGGCGAGGTTCAATCGCTCGGGATCGCCGTCGAAGAGGTCCCAGAGCGCGCTCCAGCGAAAGGTCTGACACGCCTCCGGGTAGCGCTGGACGTCGACGATGCCCGCCACGGCTCCGTCGTTACTTCACGATTTCCAGGAGCTCGATCTCGAAGACGAGCGTCGCGCCGGGCTTGATCGTGGGGGGCCGGCCTTGATCACCGTACGCCAGATCGGAGGGGCACACGAGCCGGCTCTTGCCGCCGACCTTCATCATGGGCAAGCCCTCGCTCCAGCACTTGATGATGCTGCCCAGACCGATCGTCAGCGGCTCGCCGCGCTTGACCGAGCTGTCGAACACCGTGCCGTCGATGAGCTTCCCCTCGTAGTGGACCTTCACCTTGTCACTCGCCGCGGGCGAGGCGCCGTCGCCCGGTTTCAGCGTACTCATGATCAGCCCCGAGGCCGTCTTGACCGCGCCCTGCTCGGCAGCGATCTTGTCGAGAAAGGCCTGCGACGCCTTCTTCTCGGCGACGGCCGCCGTCGAGGCGCGCGCCGTCGCGAGCTCCTGGATCTTCGGGCCCCAGGTCTCGAGGTCGGCCTTCGGTTTGGTCTTGAGGATGCCGTCGGTGATGCCGGCCTCGACGACTTCGAGATCCGCCTTGGTCAAGTAGAAGCCGGTGAGGTTCCGGGCGATCACGAGCCCGAGGGCGTAGAGGGTCTTCTGCTCGTCCGTCTTGAGCTCGGGCCCCGCCGCTCCCGCGGCCTCGGCCAGGACGAGAACGGCGGCGATCGATACGGCAACGGCTTTCAGCATGAGGCATCCTTTCTGTCGTCGGTTTGGTACGATAAGGCGATCATCTCACGGGAGGCACGATGCCGGAGTCGATTCCCGCGTCGCTCATCATCGACACGCTCAAGGACACGTTCCGGGAGGCGCGGGCGTGGCTCGCCGCCGAGGTCGCCGAGCCGCCGCGTCACGCGCACCTCGGCTGGATCCTGAGCGTGCCCGACACGCACCAGAGGACGGTCCTCGCTGCGCTCGACAAGGAGCAGGCGATCCGTGTCCTCACCTGCGCGACCGAGGACGAGGCGACCACGATTGCCGCCGGCCTCTGGATGGGCGGCGAGCCGTCCGTGCTCATGATTCAGCACGCCGGGCTCTACGCGTCGGTGAACACGCTCCGGGGCGTCGCGATCGATGGGCGCGTGCCCGCGTTCTACATGATCGGGCTCCTCTCGCGCGAGAAGGACACGGACCCGCGCGAGTCGCGCCATTCGATGGTCCGCTACTGCGAGCCTCTCCTCGACACCTTCGGCGTGCCCCACGCGCGGCTCGAGGGCCCCGACGACGTGCCCCTGATCCCCGAGTACTTCCGCCTCGCCCGCGAGCGGCGCGGACCCGCGGCGGTCCTCGTGGGTCTGGAGACGATCTGATGCTCGCCCCCGAGGACGTTCTCCGCGCGATCGCCGCCGCGCGCGGCGACGCGATCTGCGTCCCGACGATGACCACGGCGCCCGCCTGGCGCACGCTCGCGCCGGACGACCCCTCGGTCACGTGCGTGGGCTTCATGGGCGGCGCCTCGTCGCTCGGGCTCGGGCTGGCGCTCGCGCGCCCCGACCGCCGCGTGATCGTCTTCGACGGGGACGGCTCGCTCCTCATGCAGCTCGGCTCGCTGGCGACGATCGCCGGCGCCCAGCCCCGGAACCTCACCCACCTCGTCTTCAAGAACGGCGTCTACCACACGTCGGGCGCACAGGACATTCCCGGCGGCTTGACCGTGGACTTCGTGCTGATGGCGAAGGGCGCAGGCTACAAGAACGCCTACGCGATCCGTGAGGCCACCGAGTTCAAGCGACGCCTGCCCGCGCTGCTGACGGAGGAGGGGCCGGTGCTCGTCGAGCTTCACACGGGCCTCGCGGAGAAGACGCCGATGACCGACCGCGGCGGCCTACCGTTCCACCGGCAGGCGGAGGCGCTCAGGGTGAAGCTCCTCCGGCCGCGCGCCTGAAGGGAATCCGGACCGCCCCACCCCCCGTCCCATGAGACGCGCGAAAAAGCCGAGCACGAGCACGGCGACCCGGAAGGCAGCAGGCGCCGCGATTCTCGCGTGGGAAGACGACCCGCAGTCCGGCGGCAAGCCGATCAAGCGTCCGGTGCCGCGACTCGCGAGGGTACCGCTCGCACTGACGATCACCGCCGCTGCGGTCCCGGCGAAGGTCTACCGGCCGGGAACACGGGAGTTCCGGTACTGGGCGGCCGCCGAGGCTCTCCGCCGCGGCGCCGATTTCTGGGGTGGTCTGTTGCCGCGGGGCACGTCGTGGCAGCCCGGCCGGACGCTCAGGGTCACGCTCGACGCCGGCGTCGACCTCAACGCGTATTACGACCGGCACGGGCTCTCGTTCTTCCACGACACGGTCGGGCGGATCACGGTGTACTCGGGTGAGAGCCCCGACGTCCTGTGTCACGAGCTGGGGCACGCGGTGCTCGACGCGCTGCGGCCGGAGCTCTGGGACGCGATGAGCGTCGAGGTCGCCGCGTTTCACGAGTCGTTCGGGGATCTCAGCGCCTTGCTCGCGGGTCTTCAGCTCCCGTCCCTCCGGCGTGCCGTGCTGAGCGAGACGGGAGCCCGCATCGGCCGGTCGTCGCGGCTCTCCCGCCTCGCCGAGCAGCTCGGCTGGGCCCTCCGGCAGATCCTCCCGGGCTCGGCGGAGCCGGACTGCCTGCGTAACGCGGTGAACCCGTTCTTCTATCGGGCGCCGGAGACGCTGCCGCCGTCGGGCCCCGCCTCATCGCTGACGGCCGAGCCGCACTCGTTCTCGCGCGTCTTCACGGGAGGCTGGTTCGAGGCTCTGGCGGGAATGCTCGCGAGCCGCGGGTCCTCACCGACCGAGGCGGATCTTGGCCAGGTGAGCCTGGACGCCGGCCGGCTGCTGGTCGACGCGATCCCTGCCGCGCCCATCGTGGCGGACTACCTGAGCCAGGTCGCCGCGCACCTCATCGAGTCCGAGGCGGTCCTCTTCCGAGGCCAATATCGAGACGCGCTGAAGAGCGCCCTGGTGCGGCGTGGGATCCTGTCGCTTCAGGCGGCGAGCGTCGTCCCGGGGCCCGGGACGGCGACGCGGGCGCGACAACCGCGCGGGGCGACGCTGGCTGGCGGGTCCACCGAGACCCACACGCGCCGGCTCTCGCTCAGCGCCGACCAGTTCGGCCTCGAGGGCCGCGCGCTCGTCGTGGAGGCTCCGGGCGAGGTGCGACGGTTCGAGGTGGCCTCCGCGGCCGAGGGTCTCGGCTCGCGGACGGCGCCGCCGCCTGAGCAAGACGCCCGGCGCTTCGTGGAGTACCTCTTCAGGCGAGGGCGCGTCGACCTCGGCGCGCACGGGCGAGCCGAGACGCGGATCGCCCACCCGTTCGCTCGCAAGACCCACCAGCTCGTGCCCCAGGCCGCGGACTTCGCGCTGGTGCGGCGGACGTTCGATTGCGGCTTCGACTCGGCGTCGTGAAGGAACCCATCGCGCTCGGCAACCGGGCGGTGTAGCATACCGCCATGAAGAAGCGCGCGAAGACCGCCAAGTCCCAGCGGCGCGCGCGCGCGGCCGTGCGAGCCCGCGCACGGAAGTCCGCGCTGGGTCGGATCGCGAAACCGGCGGCCGAGCTGTTCGTCAAGGGCGTGCTGGTGCGGGGTGAGGCGGCGAAGGCGGTCAAGGGCAAGCTCCCTCCCGGCGTCACGCACGAGATCATCGGCAAGAGCGCGGACGGACTGCTCCTCATCAAGCGGCGGCGCTTCTCGCTCGCATAGCGCTTCTCCTCCGGGCTCGATCCATGAACCGCGACACGCTCTGCTGGATGAGCGCGGCCGACCTCGCGGCCGCCATCAGAAAGAAGAAGGTCTCTCCCGTCGAGGTCGTCGAGGCCGTCCTGACGCGGATCCAGGACCTCAAGGACCTGAACGCCTACGTAACCGTGGACGCCGAGGGGGCGCGCCGCGCCGCGCGTGAGGCCGAGCGCGCTCTGATGACGCGCGGGGCGAGGCTCGGGCCGCTCCACGGCGTGCCGTTCTCCGTGAAGGACCTCGTCCTCACCAAGGGCCTCCGCACGACGTTCGGCACGCCGCTCTACCGCGATCATGTCCCCTCGGAGGACGCGCCCATCGTCCTCCGCATGAAGGCCGCGGGCGCGATCCTGATCGGCAAGACGAACACGCCGACCTTCGGCTGGATCGGCATCACGGACAACCTCCTGTTCGGCGTGACCCGCAACCCGTGGGACGCGGGGCGCACCCCCGGAGGCTCGTCGGGCGGCGCGGGCGCCGCCGTCGCCGCGGGGTTGGCTCCGCTCGCCATCGGCACCGACGGGGGCGGGTCCATCCGCAAGCCCGCCGCGTGGTGCGGCATCTTCGGCCTCAAGCCCTCTTACGGGCGCATCCCGGTCTACCCACACGGCGCCGCCTGGAGTCTTTCACACGCCGGGCCGATGACGCGTACCGTGAGGGACGCGGCGCTCATGCTGAACGTTTGCGCGGGCCCCGACGAGCGCGATCAGTACTCGCTGCCCGCGGCGAGCGTGGACTACGTGAAGGCGCTCGGGGGAAGCCTCGGGGGCCTGCGTGTCGCGTACAGCGACACGCTCGGCTTCGCCCCGGCGGTGGACCCGGAAGTGCGCGCGGCGACGCGTCGCGCCGCGCGGGCGTTCCGTGAGCTCGGCTGCCGTGTCGAGGCGGCCGACCCCAAGTGGCCTTCGCCGTACGAGTGCTGGCGGACGACGTTCTACGGTGGCATCGCCGCACGGCTCGCGCCCTACCTCGACCGGCGCGCCGAGATCGATCCGGAGCTCCGGCCGATCGTGGAGGAGGCGCTGGCCGCTCCGCCGACGAAGTACATCCAGGCGTGGTTCGACCGGCTGGCGTGGTGGCAGCATGCGCGCGCGTTCTTCGAGACCTACGACCTGCTCCTCTCGCCGACGGTCGCGTGCCTGCCGCTCCGCGTGGGCGAGCCGTGGGTGACCGAGATCGGCGGCGTGAAGGTCGGGCGCGAGGCCGGGAGCGCCTTCACGTTCGCGTTCAACCTGACGGGGCAGCCGGCGGCCACCGTCCCCTGCGGCCTCACCCGCGACGGCCTGCCGATCGGCCTGCAGATCGTCGGCCGGCGCTTCGACGACGTCACCGTGCTGCGCGCCTCGGCGGCGTTCGAGGCGGCACGGCCCTGGGCCGATCGCCGCCCCAGCTAGGGCGGCGGTGCTCGCACCGATCCCGCTCACGAGCCTCCGGAAGGTCGGCGTCGGCCTCCAGCGCCCCGAGGACGTGGTCGTCGGCAGGGACGGCCGCGTCTGGGCCTCCGACCAGGCGAGCGCCTGCGCCGAGATTCTCCCCGACGGGACGTTGCGCCGCGTCGGCAAGGCGGGCGGCGCGCCGAACGGGATCAACATGGACACGCGCGGGCGCATCGTGATCGCCAATTTCGGCCTGGGCACGGCGCCGACGGGACCGCTCCAGCGCCTCGACCCGGTGACGGGGGCCGTCGAGGTCCTCTTGGACGCGATCGACGGCAGGCCGCTCGTGGCGTCGAACTACCCCATCCTGGATCGCGCGGGTAACGTCTGGTGCTCGCACTCGACGTACGATCGCGCGCGGTCCGAGCAGGGGCTCGCCGACGGCTTCGTGTACCGGGTGCGGCCCGACGGCCGCGCCGAGGTGATGGCGTCGGGCTTCACCTTCGCGAACGGCCTGGCCCTCGATTCGGACGAGTCGTACCTCTACGTCTGCCAGACGATGGGCCGGAACGTCGTGCGCCTGCCCATCCGTGTCGACGGCTCGCTCGGCCCGGCCGAGTCCTACGGCCCCGTGCTCGGCGAGCCCGCATTCCCCGGCGCGACGCCCGCCCAGCGCGCGCGATTCGGGGCGACGGACGGCTGCGGCTTCGACCAGGAGGGGAACCTCTGGGTGACGCTCGTCCTCGCCAACAAGGTGATCGCCATCACCCCGACGCGCGAGGTCGTCACGATGCTCCACGATCCCACGGGCGAGCTCATGAGCTGGCCGACGAACGTCTCGTGGGGTGGCTCGGACATGCGCGACCTCTACATCGGCACGATCCGCCGGAACTACGTGCTCCACGCGCGGAGCCCGGTCCCGGGGCTCCCGCTCGTCCACCAGCGCTAGGCCGTGGCAGACCAGGCGATCCTCTGGCGCAGGCTGGACGCGCCGGGCCACGAGTCCTGTCGGCTCTTCTCGAAGGGTTCCGCCTGGCATCTCGTGGGAACGGCGGTCTTCGCCCACGACCGCCAGCCGTGCCGGCTCGACTACGTGGTCGTCTGCGATTCGAATTGGAGAACCACATCCGGGCGGGTGACGGGCTGGGTGGGGGGCCGGGCGCTCGAGCTCGAGCTGGCGGTCGACTCCGCCCGCCGCTGGCGGCTCAACGGCGCGGAGTGCCCCGCGGTGACGGGAGCGATCGACCTCGACCTGAACTTTAGCCCGTCCACCAACTCGCTCCCGATTCGTCGGCTGGGTCTGGCCGTCCTCCACGAGGCGGAGGTGCAGGCGGCCTGGCTCCGCTTCCCGAGCTTCACCCTCGAGCCGCTCACGCAGCGCTACCGCCGGCTCGATGCGACGACCTACCGGTACGAGAGCGCGGGGGGCAAGTTCGTGACCGAGCTCCGCGTGAACCCGGCAGGGTTCGTCATCCGCTATGGGGACTACTGGGAAGCCGAGGCCGGCGGCTCGTAAAAGACCGCGCCCAGCACGGGATGCGGTCGCTCGGGGAGTGCGATCCCCCGCTCGGTGGCGAGCTCGATCAAGAGCGGCCCTTCGTCCCGCGCCGGATCGACCTCGACGACGATCCGCATGGGGGAACCCGGCCAGCGGTAGGTCACGACGCCGGCCGCGCCCTCGCTCGCCTCGCCCCCGAGCACGCGTCCCCACTGCGTTTCGGCCCGCTCTCGAGAGCGAGCGACCATCCTGAGCCCGAGCACCGTCACGGGCGGCGGCGGGTTCGGCGGGCCCGGCGGTGCCACCCAGCGGCGGCGCTCCGCGTCGCCGCTCCCGGGCTGCGACGCGGCGAGCTGGACGACGATGCCGAGCGCCTGCTTCGGATGGAGGAACGCCTCCTGCCAGCGCGCGTCGGAGTCGTCATAGCCCACGACCGTGTAGCCGTGCCCTCCCGCGCGGTCGCACGCCTCGCGGAGGCTCGGGACCAGGAAGGTCACGTGGTGGATCCCTGGGCCCCGCTGGGCGAGGAAGCGGTGGAGGAACCCGTCCGCGCCGCGCGGCTCGAGCATCTCGAGGCGGCCGCCGTCCTTGAAGCGCCACTGGCCGAACCTGTAGGCGCGCGCGATCCCGCCGTGCGCGGGCGTTCCGCCCAGCTCGCCGACGAGGAACGCCGGGGCGTCGGCAAGACGCGGCACGGCGATCGCGATGTGATCGAAGCGGATCCGTCGCACCCGGGGCTAGCTCAGGACGGCGAGCGTGTTGCGCCGGACGAGGTCGAAGTCGATCTCCGCACCGAGGCCCGGCCCGTCAGGGGCACGCACGAGGCCGTCGGCGTCCACGCCGATGTCGCGGACGAGGCCGTACTGCTGGGCACCGGGCGGCAGGAGCACCTCGAAAAACTCGCAGTTCCGGATCGCCATGATCACGTGGAGGTTCGCGACGTTGTTGAGCGAGTTGCCGCCGTGGTGGACCTCGAAGTTCATGTGGAACGCCTCGGCCAGGTGCGCCGTCTTCACCAGGGACGTGATCCCGCCCTTGACCGCGACGTCGCCCCGGAGGAAGTCGGTCGCGCGCGCCATGATCCAGGGCGCGAACGCGGTGAAGCCGCCGGGGGAGTACTCGGTGGCGAGGATCGGGATGTGGAGCTGCGCCTTGAGCTTCACGTAATTGTAGAGGTCGTCGTCCGCCAGCGGGTCCTCGTACCAGTAGAAGCCGAGCTCCTCGATCGCCTGGCCGACGCGGAGCGCCGCCGGGTAGTCGTACGCCCACGTCGAGTCGAGCATGAGCGTGAACCCATCGCCGACCGCCTTCCGGACCGCGCGGCACACCTCGATGTCGGCCACCGGGTCGGTCGGCGGGTGGATCTTGTACGCGGTCCAGCCCGCGGCCCGGAAGCGCTCCGCCTCCTCCGCATACGCCTGCGGCGACGGGAGCACCGCCGAGCTCGCGTAGGCGGGCACCCGGTCCCGGTAGGAGCCGAGCAGCCGGTGGATCGGCAGCCCCGCGACCTTCCCCGCGATGTCCCAGAGCGCCACGTCCATCGCACCGATCGCGCGGAACGTGGTCGCGCGGCTCCGCTGCCACATCGCCTGGTAGAGTCGTTCGCGCTCGAGCGGATCCTGCCCGAGCACCACGGGCTTCAGGGATTGAACCAGCGACGTCGCGTCGAGATGGGCACCGCGCATCGCCGAGCCGAGGAACGCGTGCCCCTCGACGGCGGCGTCGGTCTTCACGGTGAGCAACCCGAGCTGGCTCTCCCCTCCGAAGCGCCCGGAGTGCCGCCCGTATTGGGTCGGCGGGATTCCGCGCCACGCGAAGAGCGTGAGTGTGACGTCGGTGATCTTCACGGCGCCCCGCCTCCGCGGATCTCCCGGTCGTGCTCGCCGAGCCGCGGCGCGCGCCGCCGGAGCGGCGGCCGCTCGCCGTCGAACGTGATCGGCAGGCCCATCAGCTCGAGATCGAGCCCGGGCACCTTCTGGATCATTCCCGTGGCCGCCGTTTGCGGGTGGGCGAGCACCTCGAGGAAGGTGTGGATCGGCGCGCACGGCACTCCCGCCTCGTCGAGGAGATCCACCCACTCGCCCTTGGTGCGCGTGAGCATGATCGTCTGGATCTCCGGGATGAGCGCCGCCTTGTGCCTGAGCCGGAGCGCGTTCGTCCCGAAGCGGGGGTCGGTCGCCCACTCCGGACGGCCGAGGGCCACCGCGAGCTTGGCGAAGAGCCGGTCGTTCGCCGCGGCGATGATCACTGGCCCGTTCTTCGTCTCGAAACCCTCGAACACGACGAGCCGGGTGCTGCCGGTGCGATGCCGGACGGGTGGAGTGCCCGAGATCCGGTAGCTCGCGAAGTGGTTCGCGAGCCAGCCAAGCCCGGTCTCGAAGAGCGACGTGTCCACGACGGCGCCGCGCCCCGTCCGCTGGCGCTCGACGAGGGCCGCGAGCACGCCCAGCGCCGCCCACATCCCCGTGCCGGAGTCCAGGACGGAGGTCCCCATGCGCATCGGCGGTCCGCCCTCTTCGCCGTTCACCATCATGAGGCCCGCGAACGCCTGCACCATCGGCTCGTAGCCGGGTCGGAGCCGGAGCGGTCCGCTCCGGCCGAAGGTCCGGAGCGAGCAATAGACGAGGCGCGGGTTCTTCGCGAGGAGCCTCTCCGGGCCGAGCCCGAGCGCCTCGATCACGCCCGGGCGCAGGTTCTGGACGAGCACGTCGACCCCTCCGAGGTACTCGACGAGCCACGCCACCGCGCCGGGGGACCGCAGATCGAGGGTGATGGAGCGCTTGCTCGCGTTGGCGGCATGGAAGACCGACGAGAGATCGGCGAGGAACGGCGGGCCCCAGCCCCGCGCGTCGTCGCCGCCGTCGGGCCGCTCGACCTTCACCACGTCGGCGCCCAGCCGCGCGAGGATCTCGCCGGCGAACGGCCCCGCGAGATTCTGCGCGACCTCGACGACCTTGATCCCCGCGAGCGGCAGCGCCGTCATGGTAGCGAGTGCCGCGAGGCCGGAGCACACCGTGGGTGGCGTGCCGTGGGCACGACGTGGCTCCGTTCCGCTCTCGCCTTCACGCCAACGGGCGTCATCGCGCCGTCAGGGTGGGCCAGAGCGCGTCGGCCCCCCAGAGGGCGACGTCCCGGCCGAGCGAGGACGCCCACCAGCCCTCGCCGCCGAACTCCGCGCGCCAGGACCAGAGCCGCCGCGTGACGAACTGGAGGTCATGCTCGTAGGTGAAACCGAGGGCGCCGTGGACCTGGTGCGCGATCGACGCGGTGATCCCCGCCGCCTCGCCCGTCCGCACCTTGGCGACGCCGATCTCGAAGGCGGCGTCGCCCCGGTCGGCCGCGCGGAACGCGTGGGCGGCCGCGATGTCCGCCGCCGCGGCGTGACCGGCGAGGACCGCGAGGTTCTGCTGGATGGCCTGATACGCGCCGATCGGCTTGCCGAATTGCCGGCGCTCGGTCGCGTAGCGCGTGGCCAACTTCAGAATAGCGTCGACTCCGCCCGCCATCTGCGCGGCCCGCGCGAGCGCGCCGTACTGCCACACCGCGTCGGCCGGGACGCCTCCACCCGCGGGAGCCGCCGAGACGGGCGTCCCATCGAAGAAGAGCGTGTCGCGCGGCTCGCCGGCGAGGTTTCGATCGGGCGCGACGCGGAAGGAGCCCGCCACCGCGCGCGCCACCATCGTGCGACCGCCCACGGCGGCGGCGACGACGACGTGGCCGGCCACCCCGCCCCACGGCACGCGGCGAGCGGTGCCGTCGAGTCGGAAGCCGCCGTCCGCCGACGACAGACGCAGGTCGTCGTCACGCTGGGCCGGGGCCAGCGTCAGCGGGCCCGCCGGCACCTCGAGCCCGGCGCCGGCGAGGAGCCACGCGGCGACGATCGTCTCGGTGAGCGGCAGCGGGACGGCGTGCCGCCCGGCCGCGCTCACGACGACGTGCGCATCGCTCCAGGTGGAGCCGGCGCCGCCCTGAGCCTCCGGAACGAGCGGCAGCGTGAGCCCGTTCTCCTCGACGGCGGCCCAGAGCGCGTCGGGCCACGTGCCTGCCTCGGCCGACTGGCGGAGCTCCCGCGTGACGCGCTCGGTGAAGAGTCGCGTCACCACGTCGCCGAGGATCGCGCGCGCCTCGTTCATCGGGACGTCATCGTACCGGGGTCCGCGAGCCCGGCGCCCACCGTAGGTGGCCTGCCCAAGGTGCCCGGGGCGTCATCGGAGTCCGAGCCCCCGCGCGATGATGCCGCGCAGGATCTCACGCGTCCCGCCACGGAGCGAGAACGACGGCGCGCGCTGGACGAGGTAGCCGAGCGTCTGCTGCAGGTCGGTGCCGGACGCGAGCGTCGGCTCGACGCCGGTGAGCACCTGGACGACCTCCGGGAGCTCCTGCTCGAAGGTCGTGCCGACGTCTTTGACGACGGCGGCTTCGAGGTTCGGATTCTCGCCCGCCTGGAGCATTCCGGCGACGGCGAGCGACATCTGGCGGAGCGTGACGAGATGCGCGACCAGTCGTCCGACGACCGCGGCGGCACGCTCGCCCGGCTCCTTGCCAGCCTCGCGGATCAGCTCGACGAGGAGCGCGAGGCTCGACAGGTACCGCTCGGGCCCGCTCCGCTCGAGGGCGAGCTCGGTCGTCACCTGCGTCCAGCCCCCGCCCTCCTCGCCCACGCGCATCTCCTCGGGGAGGAAGACGTCCTCGAACACGACCGTGTTGAAGTGGTGCGAGCCGGCGAGGTCGATGATGGGGCTGATCGTGATGCCGGCGAGCTTGGTGTCCACCAGGAACTGCGTGAGCCCCTCGTGCTTCCGAGTCGGATCGGAATGGGTCCGGAAGAGCGCGATCATGAAGTCGCTGAGGTGCGCGTTGCTGGTCCACACCTTGGTGCCGTTGACGCGGTACCCTCCGGAGCCGCGCTCCGCCCGGGTCCGGAGCGAGGCGAGGTCCGAGCCGGAGTCGGGCTCGCTCATCCCGATCGCGAATGCGAGCTCACCCCGCGCGATGGCCGGCAGGAACCGCTGGCGCTGGCCTTCCGTGCCGAAGCGGAGGAGCAGCGGGCCCGACTGCCGGTCGGCCACCCAGTGCGCCGAGACGGGCGCCCCCGCAGCCAGCATCTCCTCCAGCACCACGTACCGCTCGAGCGCCGAGCGCTCGTGGCCGCCGTAGCGTTTGGGCCACGTCATGCCGATCCAGCCGCGCGCGCCGACCTTGCGGCTGAACTCGCGATCGAACCCGCCCCAGGAGTGCGCGCGCCGGACGGGCGCGCGGTCGCCGAGCTCGGCGCGGAGAAAGTCGCGCACCTCCTCGCGGAGGGCCCGGGTCTCCGGGGGCAGCTCGCAGAGGTCGAAGCGAAACGTCGCCATGACCGGCTAGTCGTACCGCTCGCGCGTGCGCAGCTCGACGAACACCCCGTGCGCATCCTGGGGATGAATCCAGGCGATCTCCCGGCCGGGTCGGTGATCGACCCGCACGCCCTGCGTCTTGAGTCGCTCGACGCTCCCCTCGATGTCATGACACTCGAAGCCGACGAGGTAGACGCCCTCGCCGTGCTTCTCGAGGAAGCGCCCGACCGGCTTGGTCGGGTCCGTCGGCTGCAAGAGCTCGACGTGCCCGATCCCGGTCGGCAGAATCGCGTTCTTGAATCCGAACTCCTCGGACTCGCCCCGGTGATGCACGTGGAGGCCGAAGACTTCCGTGAACCGCTCGATCGCGACGTCGAGGTCCCTCACGACCACCGACAGCTCGACGACGTCACCCAACATGGTGCTGCCTCCTTCCCGCGTCGGCGGGGATCATACAGTAGAATCGGGTGACCCGATACGGCAAGTCGAGGAGCGCCCCATGAAGCGGTGGGCTCTGTCGGTGCCGGTCGACGGCTTCACGCTCGCCGAGCACGGCGAGCTCGCGCGCGAAGCCGAGCGGCTCGGCTTCAGCGATGCGTGGTCGCTCGAGGTGGACGGCGTGGACTGCTTCGCGCCGCTCGCCGTCGTCGCGCTCACGACGCGGCTGCGCGTCGGCACCGCGATCGCGAACGTCTACACCCGCGGCCCGGCGACGCTCGCCCTGTCGGCCGCGGGGATCGCGGACATCGCGCCCGGTCGGTTCTGCCTCGGCATCGGCTCGGGCTCCCAGCCCGTCGTCGAGGCGTGGAACGGCGGCGCCTTCGCCCGCCCCGCGACCCGCGTGCGCGAGACGGCGCAGTTCCTCCGCCGGGCGCTCGCGGGCGAGCGCGTCGTCTTCCGCGGTGCGACGTTCGCGGTGGACGGCTTTCGTCTGACCAAACCGCCCGTCGCGCCGGTCCCCATCCACATCGCGGCGCTCCGGTCCGGAATGCTGCGGGTCGCGGGCGAGGTCGGCGACGGCGCGATCCTCAACTGGCTCGCCGCCGACGACGTCCCGAAGTCCGTCGCTGTCGTGCACGAGGCCGCCGCCCGGGCCGGGCGTGATCCCGGGGCGATCGAGATCACGGCGCGCCTTCTCGTCAATATCGATCCGCCGGGGCCCGCGGCGGACACGGCGGTGCGGCGCCACGTGACCGCCTACCTCAACGTGCCCGTCTACCGGGCGTTCCACGAGTGGCTCGGGCGCGCGGCGGCGCTCGGGCCGATGTGGGACGCGTGGGGGCGTGGCGACCGCAAGGGCGCGGTCGCGGCCGTGCCCGAAAAGGTCATCGACGACCTGATCATCCGCGGCTCGATGGACGAGATCCGCGCGCATGTCCGCCGCTATCTCGCCGCCGGCATCGACACCGCATTCCTCTCGTTCTCGACCGCCGAGCCGGACCCCGTCCGCAAGCGCCAGCTCGTGCTCGGCGCGATCCGCGCGCTCGGGCCGGGCACCCCGTGATCCTCGAAGCGTTCGCGCCCGGCGATTCAGGCGCCCGCCAGCGGCAATCGGCCGAGGATGTTCAGCACGTGGTGCATGACGTTCGTCCCTGACAGCGTTCCGAGGCCGCCGCGCGCGCACGCCCGCTCACCGAACGCGACCACGTCATCGACCCTGACGCCGCTCCCGCGGAGCATGATGGGGACCGGGTCGGCGGAGTGTTCCCTGAGCGCGCACGGTGTCGAATGGTCGCCGGTCATCACGAACAGCGTGTTCGCCGGCAACGATTCGAAGACGCGCGCCGCGCGGTCGATGGTTTCGATGAAGGTCCTCTTGCCGATGAAGTCTCCGTCCTCGCCAAACGAATCGGTGGCTTTCACGTGGACGAAGACGAAGTCGAAGGTCTCGAGGCTCCGGAGCGCCGCGCGGAACTTCGCCGGGACGTCGCTGTCCGGCAGCCCGGTGGCCCCCGGCACCTCCAGCACCGTCATTCCGAGGTACCGGCCGATGCCCTTGTACATCCCGCCGCCCGCGATGCAACACGCCGACAGACCGTAGCGCTCCCTGAAGCTCGGAACCTCACGGTAGTGCCCCGCGCCGCGCAGGAGCAGGTAATTCGCCTCGGCGTGGCCGTCTCGCCGCCGTTCGATGTTGAGGGGATGGTCGTGGAGGATCGCGGAGGCCCGGTCGATGAACCGGTTCAGCACGTCCGCCGTCCGGCGGGCCTCGGGCGTGTTGTCGCGCGGGCTGACGCGTCCCAGGCGCGCGGCCGCCTTGTGGGGGTCGGCGTCGGTCACGCTTGCCGACAGTCCCTCCCCGCGCATGACGACGACGGCGCGATGAGCCGTGCCCGCTTTGACCATGAAGGTGACGCCGTCGAGCTCGATCCCATCGAGGGGCTTCACCAGCGGCTCGACGACGCGGATTCGCCCGGCGCGACGGTCTCGGACGATGCCACCGCCGTCCACCGTCGCGAAATTTCCGCGTAAGGCCACGTCGCCTGGACGGAGGAGAATGCCGAGACCCGCCGCCTCGATCGTCCCTCGTCCGGCGTAATACTCTTGCGGGTCGTAGCCGAGGATCGCCAGGTGCGCCACGTCGCTCCCGGGGACCAGGCCGCGCCCCAGTGGATACATCAGTCCACACTCGGACTCCCGCGCGAGGCGGTCCAGACATGGCGTCTCGGCCGCCTCGAGCGGCGTCAGGGCGCCCAGCTCATCGATCGGGCGGTCGCCCAAGCCGTCGCAGATCAGAAGAACGACCTTCTCTACCATCGTCCACACCTCACATCGGCGGTACTATACCCGGCGGCAGGGAGGTTCTGGAATGACACACCCGGCTGGTCGTTCGCGCGCCGCGAGTGGAGAAAAGGCCAACCTCAGGCGCGAGCTCGCGCGCGCCTGCCGCATTCTGGCGATGGCCGGGCAGGGCGACGACATCTGGGGACATGCCACCGTGCGTGTCGCGGGGACCGACACCTTCTGGATGAAGCCCCACAAGCTGGGGCTCGAGGAGGTCCGATCCGAGGACTTGCTCCTCGTGAACCTCGAGGGGCGGGTCGTTCGTGGGACGCGACCGCGACACAGCGAGGTCTTCATCCATACGGAGATCTACCGGGCGCGGCCGGGCGTCGGCGCCGTCGTCCATACCCACCCGGTTGCCGCGACGGTCTTTTCCTCGCTCGGCGTGCCCCTACGCCCGATCACGCATGAAGGCGCTTACTTCACGCCCCCTGACGTCCCGCGCTTCGACGAAACCACAGACCTCATCGTCACGGCCGAGCGGGGCAAATCGGTCGCCCGCGCCCTCGGGGATCGCACGGCGCTGCTCCTGGTCGCTCACGGGATCGTGAGCGTCGGGGCGACGATCGAGGAGGCCACGGTGAACGCGCTCTGCCTCGACAAGGCGGCGCGCGCTCAGCTCATGGTGCCCGGTGGCGTACCCCGTCAGTGGAGCTCCGACGAGGATGCCCTGGCCAAGCGTGCGCGCGTCCACAATCCCCAGAACTTCGCCGACCGCTGGAGCTACCTTCTCCGAAAGCTCCAGGAGTGACCCCGCCCCCTTTCAGGGTTCTCCCTACGGCTCACTCAGGCACTCCACTCATTCCCCGCTCCGGATTGGGCGGGTAGCGTGTGCAGGGAGTGCGAGAGTCGCAACAAAGCGGCCACGGCGGCCGAGCCCGTTTCCTCCGAGAGGAGGGCCTCAGATGACCAGAGCCTCTGTGAGGCTCGGGCTGCTCGCCGCCGCGACGCTCGTGTTCTGGTCGGTCCTTCCAGGCTCCGCGCCGGCCCAGACGGTAGCCTACAGTTCCGCGAGGAGAGATTTCGCGGTCGGACTTCACCCTCGTTCGGTGGCCACGGGCGACTTCAATGGCGATGGGGTGCCGGACCTGGCGGTGGCCAGCCAATTCTGGTGCTGTCCCGTCAAGCCCGGCACGTTCTCGGTGCTGCTGGGAAACGGCGATGGGACCTTCCGGGCGGCCACCATCTTCGCTTCGGGCTCGAATCCTCGAGCCGTGGCTCTGGGCGACTTCAACGCTGACGGCAAGCTCGATCTGGTGGTGGCCGACGGTATGGGTTCCGCCGTCTGGGTGTTGCTGGGCAACGGGGATGGGACCTTCCAGACTGCGGTGACCTACGCCGCTGGCGATAGTCCCTACGCCGTGGTCGTGGGGGACTTCAACGCCGATAGCAAGCTGGATCTGGTGGTGGCCGTTGGTTCCGCCGGCGTCTCGGTACTCCTGGGCAACGGCGATGGAACCTTCCAGCCACCACTGACCTTCGGCGCTGGCAGCGGCGCTTCTGCCAGTGATTCTTCGGTGGCCGTGGGCGACTTCAACGCCGACGGCAGACTCGATCTGGCCGTGGCCAATTCTGATTCCAACAACGTCTCGGTGCTGCTGGGCAACGGGGATGGGACCTTCCAGGCGCCACTGACCTTCGGCGCTGGCAGCGGTGCTTCTTCGGTGGCCGTGAGCGACTTCAATGGCGATGGCAAGCTGGATCTGGTGGTGACCGTCGGTTCCGCCGGCGTCTCGGTACTCCTGGGCAACGGCGATGGAACCTTCCAGGCTGCGGTCAACTACGCCACTGGCAGTAGTCCCTACGCCGTGGCCGTGGGCGATTTCAATGCGGACGGCAAGGTCGATCTGGCGATTGCCAATGGAGACGCTGCGGATGTCTCAGTACTCCTGGGCAACGGGGATGGGACCTTCCAGACGACGGCGTTGACCTTCTCTACTGGTACGTGGCCTTCGTCAGTGGCCGTCGGCGACTTCAACGCCGATGGCAGGTTGGATCTGGCCGTGGCCAACTTTGGTGCTGCCTCTGTCTCAGTGCTGCTCGGCAACCCCTCAGCTGTGCTGGGCGGAGCCGATGGGACCTTCCAGGCGGCGCCGACCTACGCTGCTGGCACGAATCCTCTCGCCGTCACCGAGGGCGACTTCAATCGCGATGGAGTGCCGGACCTGGCGGTGGCCGACTCTGGTTCCGGCACCGTCTCGGTGCTGCTGGGCAACGACGATGGGACTTTCCAGACGGCGCTCGCCTTCCCTGCTGGGAACGGGCCTGAGTCCGTGGCCATCGGCGACTTCAATAGCGATGGCGAGCTGGACCTTGCCGTGACGAACCCTGGGTCCGCCACTGTCTCGGTGCTGCTGGGGAACGGCGATGGGACCTTCCAGGCGCCACTGACCTTCGGCGCTGGAAGCGGAGCTTCTTCGGTGGCGCTCGGCGACTTGAATGCCGATGGCAAGCTGGATCTGGTCGTGGCCAACCGCGGTTTCAGCACCGTCTCGGTGCTGCTGGGCAACGGCGATGGGACCTTCCAGGCGCCACTGACCCTCAGCGTTTCGCGTGCTCAAGCTGTCGCCGTCGGCGATTTCAATCGCGATGGGGTGCCGGACCTGGCGGTGGCCAATCGTAATAGTGGCGACATCGGTCGCGATACCGTCTCGGTGCTGCTCGGGAACGGCGACGGGACCTTCCAGGCTCCCGCGTTCTTTGCTGTGGGCGGTGGCGCCGCTTCCGTGGTCGTGGACGACTTCAACGGCGATGGAGTGCCGGACCTGGCCCTGGCCAGCCCGGGTTACACGACACACCACGAGTCCTATTCCTTGGTTTCGGTGCTTTTGGGGAACGGCGATGGGACCTTCCATGCGGCACGGACCTTCTATGCGGGCGGCATTCCTTCGTCTGTGGCCGCGGGCGACTTCAATGGTGATGGCAAGGTGGATCTGGCGGTCGCCACCAGCGGTTCCAACGCTCTCTCGGTCCTTCTGGGGAACGGCGACGGGACCTTCCAGGCACTGCAGATCTTCGGGGCCGGCAGCGGTCCTGTTTCCGTGGCCAGTGGCGACTTCAATCGCGACGGGGTGCCAGACCTGGCCGTGGCCAACTTCTATTCCAACAACGTCTCGGTGCTGGTCGGTCGAAAGACCAACGACTTGACGACGACGGGAACGACGCCCGAGACCGGAAGCGGCTCGCCGACGTCGATGTAGTCGAAGGCGCCCAGCTCGAGCTCGTCAACCGCCACCAGATTGAGCTTCGCGCGGAGCTCCTCGAGCAGGAGCCGGCCCATCAGGCGCGCGATATCGCGGTCGAAGGCGAGCACGACGGGCGCCTGCCGGCCGTCGAGGGCCTGAACCAACCCCTGCCCCAACAGGGTCAGCTCGCTGTGGCTCGGTCCAAACGGCCAGCGAATGGCAAGCGCCAGAGGACCGTCGAGCAGCTCGGGATCGTGGGCCCGGCCCGCCTGCCGCACGGCCTCGGCGACTCCCGCAACACTCAGCGGTTCCCCGAGCCTCACGGAAAGGACCGGCAAGTTGCGGATGGGAAGAAGATCGGGCTGGGGCGTGAAGATCGTGCTCCCGCTGACCTGCACCGTGTACTGGGCCGCGCCGATGACCGTGGCCCGGATGCCTTCGAGAGGCGTCGCCAGGCTCCCGGCGAGCGGGTGGTGGCGCAGGCGGCTCCTGACAGCCTCACCCAGGGCCTTCCCCAGATCACCGAAGGTGGCGCGCTCCCGCTCGTAGATATATTCGGACACGCCGCCCGAGAACATGAGGACATCGATCGGCCCGTCGTCGTCGAGCGGCGGCGTGTGCATGAGCCGGCGCGTCAGCGACGAGAACGGGCGCCGGTCGATGAGCTCGAAGAGACACGCGGTCATCCTCTCGGCAAGGGCCGCCTTCCGAGTGTCATCGATCCGCTGGCCGACCGCGAGCCGGAGGCCGACTTCGTCGCC
>Ga0209470_1000164_pt1 | contig 50419 bp, 50 predicted proteins | sample GraSoiAngelo_125_FD_185882 | JGI IMG/M metagenome (GOLD analysis project Ga0209470, IMG submission 185882) | Grasslands soil microbial communities from the Angelo Coastal Reserve, California, USA - 14_0927_05_40cm (SPAdes) (version 2) | ecosystem: Environmental > Terrestrial > Soil > Grasslands ... | reverse complement strand
CCAAGGTCGTGGTCGACGCGCCGGGTGGGAGATTCAGAAACGTCGCGGTCGCCCCGACGGTGTCGGCCATCGCCATGATCGTGCCCCCGTGTAGCGCGCCGCCGACGGTTCGCAGATCGTCGCGGATCGTGAGCTCCGCGACGAGGCGATCCTTCGAGGCCTCGGTGTAGCGCATGCCGAGCAGCCCCGGCAGGAATCCGCGTTGAAGCTCCATGAGCTGGGCCAGGTCGATCGTCACGAGCGCTCTCCTTCGATGGGCGCGCGCGCCGCGCCCGATGGGCGCGCGGTGCGCGCGCGGGGACTTCAGACCGGCGAGTAGTCGCGGTACTCCATCTGGTTGGCGATCCGCACCCGCGCGCCGGCGCCCCAGTATTTCTCGACCAGGTACAGCCCGAGGTCGAGCGACGACGAGACGCCGCCCGCGGTCACGACCTCCCCCTCGTCGACGACGCGCCGGTTCGTCACCACCTCGCGGCAGAGCGGACGGAGCAGGTCCACGGTCAGATGGTGGGTGGCGGCCCGCTTGTCCTTGAGGTAGCCGGCGCGGCCGAGGAGCAGCACGCCCGAGCGCACTGACGCCAGCGGCCGCTCGTCGCCCCAGGTTTTCAGGTAGTCGATGGCGCGCTTGTTGTCCATCAGCGCGACGGTCCCCAGGCCGCCCGGCCGATGAGTGACCTTGGAGTCGATCGACATCGCGGCGACTCGTCGCAGCGCGTCGTAAGCGCCGATGAAATCGAGCAGGGTCAGACGCGGGAAGACGAGGAACGCGAGCCGCTTCGGCGCCGCCATCTCAGCAGGGCTGGACGGAGGCCTTGTGGCGCTGCGCGAGCGCCTGATAGCCCTCGGGGTTGGCACGCACCCAGCGCTCGGCCGGCGTGCCGGCGAGCGGGCCGCGCACCTTCGCCGGCGCGCCGAGCGCGAGCGTTCCCTCGGGGATTTCCGTTTCGGGCGTCACGAGCGCGCCGGCCGCCACCATCGCCCGGGCACCGATGCGCGCGCCGTCGAGCACCGTCGCGCCGTTGCCGATCAGACATTCCTCGCCGAGCGACGCGGCGTGGATCGTGCAGTTGTGGCCGACCGTCGAGCCGGCGCCGATCTCGGTGCCGCCGCGCGGCGTCACGTGGACGACCGCGCAGTCCTGCACGTTGGCGCCGCGGTGCACGACGATCGGATTGAAATCACCGCGGAGCACCGCGTTGTACCAGACGGAGGCTCGCTCCTCGATCGTCACGTCGCCGATGATCACGGCGGTCGGCGCGATGAACGCGGTGGGATGAATCTTCGGGCTCTTTCCCTCGAAGCTGAACAGTGGCATGCGCTGGACCCCCGCAGTATCCTCGGAGTGCACACATCTTACTCCCACACGCCGCGACAGGAGGAGGGAATGCCGTTCCCGAGGATCGCGGCCGTCGCCACCGCGACGCCGCCCCACCGCTTCACGCAGTCCGAGATTCTGACGCTCGCGGGCTATCGAGACGAGGAGCGGAGCGGATTCTTTCGCCGGAGCGACATCGAGGGCCGCTATCTGTGGATGGATCCCGCGACATTCCGGCCGAACGAGTCGGTCGACGAGATGAGCGCCCGCTCTCGCGAGGGCGCACTCGAGCTTGGCGAATCGGCGGCGCGCCGCGCGCTCGAGAGAGCCGGCTGGGACGCGGTCGACGTGGACTTCATCGCGACGACCACCTGCACCGGACGGCTGACGCCCAGTCTCGACGCGCATCTGATCGCCCGGCTCGGCTGCCGCGCCGACATCCAGCGCGTCCACGTCGGCGACACCGGCTGCGCATCGGCGATGGTGGCGCTCCAGCAGGCGTCGAACTACCTCGCCGCGTATCCAGGGCGCCGGGCGCTGGTCATCGCCGTCGAGATCTGCTCGGCGGCCTATTTCCTCGACGACCGGCTCGAGAGCGCGGTCGCGCACGCCATCTTCGCCGACGGCGCCGGCGCCCTCGCCGTGACGACCGATGGACAGGGCCCGTCGCTCGTCGCGCAGCGGACGCTCTTCCGGCCCGAGCATCTCGACGCGATGGGCTTCGAGTATCCGGGCGGCCGGCCGCGGGTCGTGCTTTCGAAGGACGTGCGCCGCATCGGCGCGGTCATGATGGGCGAGATGGCGGCGATCTTGATGGCGGCGCAGGGGCTCAAGCGTGAGGACATCCGCTATTGGATCCTGCATTCGGCTGGACGACGGGTGATCGACCGCGCGCGGACCTTGCTCGATCTCAGCGAGGATCAGGTCGGCCACTCGCGCTCCGTGCTTCGACGCTTCGGCAACATGTCATCGGCCACGATCCTGTTCGTACTGGACGAAACGCTCCGTGACGAGTCTCCGGTTCCCGACGACTGGGGCGTGATGATCGGTCTCGGCCCCGGCTTCGCCGCTGAAGGAGCACTGCTACGGTGGTAACCAACACACACGGTTCGGACGGTGGTCCGGGCGTGTCGGAGCCACGCGCACCTTTCTCAGGCCACCCTCGGTACGAGCCGGCCTCAAGGCACTCGCTCCAATGAAACGGGCGGAAGGGGTGCCCGAAGTTCTCGACGGCGCCGTCGCGGCGCCGGAGCGCGCGGCGTCGCTGGCGGACATCGACCGGCTCAACAGCTGGTTCGGCGGGTACGCGCTCTCGCTGCGCGCGATCCGTCGCCTGTCGGCCGAGGCGCCACGGGACCGGCCGCTGCGTGTGGTCGACGTGGGCGGCGGCACGGCGGCGTTCGCGGTGCGGGTGGCCGAGTGGGCGCGGCGTAGCGGGCGCCCCGTCCGCGTCGTGGTCGTCGAGCGCGACGCGACGACGCTTCGGCTCGCGCGCGAGGCCGTCGCGGGGTACCCGGAGATCTTGCTGGTCCGCGGCGACGCGGCCGCGCTGCCCTGCCGCGCGCGCGCCGCCGACATCGTCACCAGCGCGCTCACGCTGCACCACCTCGAGCCGGCGCAGGCCGCGGCCGGGCTTCGCGAGATGGCGTCGACCGCCCGGATCGCCGTGGTGGTCAACGATCTGCTCCGTCGTCGCCTCTCGCTCGGTCTGGTCTGGCTCGCGACCCGGCTGCTCGGGTGCCACCCGATCTCGCGCCACGACGGGCCGCTCTCGGTGCGGCGCTCCTATTCGAGTAACGAGCTGCGCGCTCTCGCGGAGAAGGCCGGCGCGCGGCGCGTGACGATCCGCGAGTATCCCGTGCTCGGGCGGCTGCTGGCGGTCATGTCGTGACGGCCGACGTCCTGATCGTCGGCGCCGGTCCGGCGGGCGCGGCGACGGCCATTCTCCTGGCCGAGCACGGGCTCTCTGTGCGCCTCCTCGATCGTGCGCGATTCCCGCGGCCGAAGGTCTGCGGGGAGTATTTGAGCCCGGAGGCACCGCGGCTGCTCGATCGGCTCGGCGCACTGAAGGCCGTCGACGCGGTGGCGAGCATCTTGAAAGGCATGCGCATCACCGCGCCAAACGGCCGGACGCTCGTCGCGACGTACCGGCCGATCGGAGCGTGGCGGCCCTATCGCGAGCACGCGATGGCGATCACGCGCGAAGCCCTCGACGCGATTCTGGTCGACCGCGTCCGCTCGCTGCCGGTCGACTTCCGCGAGCAGACGCGCGTCACCGATCTCGTCGTCTCTGGCGACCGCGTCCTCGGCGTCGAGGCAATCGACGGCGACGCGCGCCGCCACACCCTGCGCGCCCCGCTGACGATCGCGGCGGACGGCCGCGCGTCGGTCGTTGCCCACCGGCTCGGGCTGCGCCGGCCGCATCGCCTGCAGCGGATGGCGATGGTCACCTACGTCGAGGACGTGCGCGGGCTCGAGCGCTTCGGCGAGATCTTCGTCGATCCGCCGGACTACGCGATCCTCAACCCGGTGGCACCCGGTCGCGCGAATCTGAGCGTGGTCGTGCCGCTGGCGCATGCGGCGCCGTGGAGCGGCCGGCTCGATACGTTCTTCGACGCGCGTGTGAAGCACCTGCCGCACCTCGCGCGCCGCATCGCCGGCGGCCGGCGGGTCACGCCGGTCCGAGCGATGGGTCCTCTCGCGTACCGGGTCGACCGGCCGCGGACCGGCGGCGTGCTCATGGTGGGCGACGCCACGGGTTTCTTCGATCCCCTCTCGGGTGAGGGCATCTTCAACGGGCTCCGGAGCGCCGAGCTGGCCGTGGAGACCGCCGTCCAGGCGCTCGGTCGCGACGACGTGTCGGCGCGCGCGCTGGCCGGCTACGATCGCGCCCGGCGCCTGGCCTCGCGCGACAAGGAGCGGGTGACGCACGCGCTCCAGATCGTCATCGGCCATCGCCGCCTCGCGAACGTGGCGGCGCGCCTCCTGGCTCGACGCCCACGCCTGCTCGACCTGCTGCTCGGCGTGCTCGGCGACTTCGTGCCGCCGCGCGCGCTCCTGACCGACATCTTCCAGCGCTCACGATTCTGACCGCCCGCGGCCCGGACGGAGGTGCGCGCCGCAAGCCGTCGCGGGGCTGGGGACCCGCCGGCTGAGGCGCGCGTTGAAGAGAGGTGTGCGCCGCAGGCCGTCGCGGGGCTGGGGACCCGCCGGCCGAGGCGCGCGTTGAAGAGAGGTGTGCGCCGCAAGCCGTCGCGGGGCTGGGGACCCGCCGGCCGAGGCGCGCCTCTGAAGGGAGGACACTCTCGATGAGCCCGAGCGACAACCTGCCGCGCCGCTTCGCGCGCGTCTACACGGCAGCGATCACCGACGTCATGGACGAGATGGGCCTCCGGCGCCAGACCCTGCCGGCGACGATCCAGCCGCTGTCCTCCGGGATGCGGACGGCGGGCTACGCCTTCACCGTGCGCGGGCGGCCGCACAGCGGCTCACCGCGCGAGCGCGACCAGACCTTGCGGCGCTTCTTGGGCATGCTCGGCGCGGTGCCCGCCGAATCGGTCCTGGTGGTCGCGGCGCACGACAACGTCGCGGCGCACTTCGGCGAGCTCAGCGCGGCGTGGTTCCGCGCCCGCAGGGTGCGGGGCGCTGTGATCGACGGCGCGACGCGCGACGCCGCCGCCATCATGCGCATGGGGTTTCCGACGTTCGTGCGGTATCGGACCCCGCAAGACTCGGTGCCGCGCTGGCGCGTCGCCGACTGGGGCCAGCCGGTGACGATCGGCGGCATCCGCGTGAGCCTCGGCGACGTCGTGGTGGGCGATCTGGACGGCGTCGTGATCGTCCCCCGCCGCGCCGCGCACGAGGTGCTGCGGCGTTGCGAGAAGCTCGTGGGGACCGAGAATCGGGTCCGTTCCGCGGTGCGCCGCGGGATGACGCCGCTGGCCGCCTATCAGAAGTTCGGCAGCTTCTGACGCCGGCCGCCGCCGGCCCGGGGGCTCAGCCGGTCGCGACGGCAGCGCGCGCCGCCTCGCGAACGACCTGCACGGCCGAGCGGCCAAATACCACGGCGACGAGCAGGCCGATGACGATGTCCGGCCACCCTGACCCGGTCACGGCGACCGCGACGGCGGCGATCAGGACGGCGGTGTTGCCGATCACGTCATTGCGCGAGCAGACAAACGCCGATCGCATGTTGATGTCGTCGCCGCGCCGCCGCCAGAGCAGCGCCAGGCAGCAGAGGTTCGCGGCGAACGCGAGCACACCGACCGCGCCCATCAGCTCGACGCTCGGCGTGAGACCCTGTGCGAGCTTGACGGCGACCTGGACGAGGACGCCGAGCCCGAACGCCCCCATGACCAAGCCTTTCAGCAGCGCGGCGCGGGCCTGCCATACGAGTCCACGTCCGACGACATAGAGGCTGAACCCGTACACGACGGCGTCACCGAGCATGTCCATCGAATCGGCGAACAGTGCGGTCGAGTGCGCGAGGACACCGGCTACCGACTCGGCGAGGAACATCGCCGCGTTGATCCACAGGACGACGTGGAGCACCCGGCGCTGCTCGCGCGGAATCGGACGGACCTCGCAGCACTCGTCCATGGCTCGAGCCTATGCCGGCGGAGCGATGACCGCCAGCGGGCTAGCGGCGGCGGCGGGCGGCGCGGGACGCCGCCGCCCGCGCCGGCTCCTCCGGCTCGTCGCGCGCCTCGGCGCCGCTGATCTCGGGGAGCGCGGCCTCCTTCAACGGCTTGCCGACGTGGTCGCGGATCCACTTGACGTCCCACCACTCCAGGGGTGTGACCGAGATGCCGTTGACCAGCACCTCGTAGTGGAGGTGATCGCCGATCGCGAGCCCGGTCGAGCCGGTCCGGGCGATCTCCTGACCTTTCTCGACGGCGTCGCCCACCTTCACCGCGGTGCTCGAGAGATGTGCGTAGAGCGTCTGCAGGCCGAGGCCGTGGTCGATGACCACGGTGTTGCCGTAGATCGTGAGGGGCTCGGCGAAGACCACGACGCCCTTGTTGGAGGCCGGCACCGGCGACTGGCGCGTCGAGGCCAGGTCGTACCCGAAGTGGATCTGACGGTCGATCTCTTTGCCGCCGTGGACGTAGGTGCGGGTCTCGGCGAAGTTCGCGAACACCTTCGTGTTGCGCGCCTGCACGAACGGCCCCTGCCAGAGCGGCTTGTCGGCCGTGGTCGCGCCGATCTTCCGCTTGGTCTCCTCGGCCTGTCGGCGCAGGTCGCGGTTGATCACCAGGAACCCCTCGACCAGCGACTCGGTGGGCGACCGCTGCGGTAGGAGCTCGGGGACCTTGGCCTGGAGGAACGCGTCCTTGACGTCGATCGTGTCCTTCGGGAACTTGCGCGGGCGGATCTCCGCCGGGATCCCGCGCGTGGCGGTATTGCCCGCCTCGTCGGTGGCGCGGATCTGGATCGGCGTGGCCGGATCGTAGTTCCACGGCAGCGCGATCAGCGCGATGCGCGCGCCCTTGTCGGCCGGGCCGAAGGCGAACGACGGGAAGGTCGTCGCACCGGCCAGCACGTCGGTTCGCGCCGCGCCCGAGACCCGGAACGCCACGAGCCCGCTGCCGCCCGGCGAGAGGTAGCGCGTCGCGGACAGCAGCTCGACCTTCGGCGGCGTGAGGTCGACGGTGACGGGATAGCCGGCGATCGCGCGGTCGTCGCGCCGGATCGGACGCCAGAACGTATCGCGTCCCCACACCTCGATGGTCGCGCTGCCCTCGCGCAGGCCGAGCGCCGAGCTGTCGACCACGACGGGCAGCTCGACGCGCCGGCCGAGGCCGCTTTCTTTCGCGGCCACGGGCGTCGACTTGCCGGATTGCTCGATGCGGACCTCGACGCGCGCCACGTTGCCGCGCCGCGCCTCGACGACCGCGGTGAACGTCGTCTTCTGTCCGATGAAGCGCGGCGGGGTCGTGAGCGATTGCACGCCGGGGACGGTTTGCCGCCAGACCAGATACGCGACCGAGCCGACGACGGCCACCAGCAGGACCACGACGATGAGCACCCAGGCCTTCGCGCGAGACCGCTTGGGCACGAAGCGGATGATACCATGCCGACCCGTCACGAACCTCGGAGGTGATCGCGCGTATGAGCCCGCTCGTGGTGATCGCGTCGCTGTCGCTGTTCGTCCTGGCCGGCCTCGCCGAGATCGGCGGGGGATATCTCGTGTGGCTGTGGCTTCGCGAGGGGCGGAGTGTGCTCCTGGGCATCCTCGGCGCCGCGGTCCTGTTCGTCTACGGCGTCGTGCCGACGCTCCAGCCGGCGCCGTTCGGTCGCGTCTACGCGGCGTACGGAGGCGTGTTCGTCGTCCTCTCGCTCCTCTGGGGCGCGATCGTCGCTCGGGAGGCGCCCGATCGATTCGACGTGCTCGGCGCGCTGCTCTGTCTCGCGGGCGTGTCCGTGCTGATGTACGCGCCGCGAAGCTGACGTCGCCGACCGCTGTTCCCGACGGGGCGTCCTCGACACCCCGGCGTCCTTGACACCCCCGGTGGGCGCTCGCTAGCATGACCCGGTGTCGACCACCCTCTGGCTGATCCCCCTCTTTCCGCTCGTCGGCGCGCTGCTCAACATCTTCTTCGGCAGGCTCCTCGGCCGGCACGCGCACTGGGTCGCGGTGCCCGCGCTGGCCGGATCGTTCGTCGCGGCGTGCCTGCTGTTCTCGCGCGTCGCGTCCGGCGAGGTGATCGACGCGACGCTCTTCAGCTGGGTCGGCGCGGGCGACTTCGAGACGTCGGTGGCCGCGTACGTCGACCCGCTCACCGGCGTCATGCTGCTCGTCGTGACTGGCGTCGGCGCCCTGATCCACCTCTACTCGATCGGCTACATGCACGGCGACCCGGGATACCCGCGCTACTTCGCGTATCTGAACCTGTTCGTGTTCTCGATGACGATGCTGGTGCTGGCCGGCAACTTCCTGCTGCTCTACGTCTTCTGGGAGGCGGTCGGGCTCTGCTCGTACCTCCTGATCGGCTACTGGTACACGCGGCCGGCGGCCTCACAGGCGGGCAAGAAGGCGTTCATCGTCAACCGCGTGGGCGACTTCGGCTTCGGTCTCGGCGTCATGTGGCTCTGGAGCGCGGTCGGGACGCTCGACTACGACGCGGCGTTCGCCGCGGTCGGCGGCCTCGAGCCCCGTACGGCGACGGGCATCGCGCTGCTCCTCTTCATGGGCGCCTGCGGCAAGTCGGCGCAGCTCCCGCTCCACACCTGGCTGCCCGACGCGATGGAGGGGCCCACGCCGGTGTCCGCGCTCATCCACGCGGCGACGATGGTGACGGCCGGGGTGTACATGGTCGCGCGCAGCCACGCGATCTTCGAGCGCTCGCCGGTCGCCCTCGAGGTGGTCGCGTGGATCGGCGTCGCGACGGGGCTCTTCGCGGCCACGGTCGGCCTCGTGCAGACCGACATCAAGCGCGTGCTCGCATACTCCACGGTGAGCCAGCTCGGCTACATGTTCGCCGCGGTCGGCGTGGGCGCGTACGCGGCCGGGATCTTTCACCTGGTCACCCACGCCTTCTTCAAGGCGCTCCTGTTCCTCGGCGCTGGCAGCGTCATCCACGGCCTCGGGGGCGAGCAGGATCTCAGGAAGATGGGCGGGCTGTCCTCGCGGATGGTCGCGACGACGATCACGACGACGATCGGCGGGCTCGGCCTGGCCGGGCTGCCGGGGCTCGCCGGCTTCTTCTCGAAGGACGAGATCCTGGCGGCCGCCTACGCGAGCGGCCACAAGGGGATGTGGGCGCTCCTGCTGCTCGGCGCGTTTCTCACCTCGTTCTACACGTCGCGGATGCTGTTCCTCGCTTTCTACAGCGGCCCGCGCATGACGCGCGAAGCCGCCCACCACGTCCACGAGTCTCCCGGCGTGATGACCTTCCCGCTGTGGATCCTGGCGTTGCTCACCGTGATCACCGGCGTGGCGTTCGGAATTCCCTCGGAGCACGGGACGCGATTCGAGCGCTTCCTGGCGCCGGTGTTCCCCATCCACGAGAGCGGCCACAGCGGGGTCGTCGCGCTGATGCTGCTCGTCTCCGCGGTCTTCGTGTTCGTCGCCGGCGTCATGGTCGCGTGGTCCATGTACATGGCCTCGGCGGTGAGGCCCGACACGATCGGGCGGCCGCGGACGGCGGTCCACGCGCTCCTGCTCAACGCGTACTACGTCGACGCGCTCTACGATCGCGCGATCGTGCGTCCGTTGCTGGCGCTCTCGCGGTTCCTGGCGGGGGTCTTCGACGTGCGCCTGGTCGACGGGCTCGTCAACGCGCTGGGCCGCGCCGTCGTCACGAGCGCGGCGCGGCTGCGGCGGCTGCAGACGGGCTACACCGTCAACTACGCGCTCACGATGCTGGCGGGTGCCGTCGCCATCGTGGCCTTCCTTCTCGCGCGGTCTTGATCCCGCTCGTCTCGGTCGTCACGTTCCTGCCGGGCCTGGCCGGGCTCGCGCTGTTGTTTCTGCCGCGGCGCGCGGCGGGCGTGCTCTGGCCCGCCGCGCTGGCCGCCGCGGTCGTCACGTTTCTCTTGTCGCTGCCGCTCTACTTCGGGTTCGACGCCGAGCTCATCGGCTATCAGTTCGAGGAGCACGCGCGGTGGATGCCGACGCTCGGGGTGAGCTACCACGTGGGGGTCGACGGCATCAGCCTCTTGCTCGTGCTCCTGACGACGTTCCTCATGCCGCTGGCGCTCGCGTCGGCCTGGGACTCCATCGAGGACCGCGTCAAGGAGTTCGTGGCGACGATGCTGATCCTCGAGACCGGGATGCTCGGGGTCTTCGTCAGCCTCGACCTCTTCCTGTTCTACGTGTTCTGGGAGGCGATGCTGATCCCGATGTACTTCGTCATCGGGGTCTGGGGCGGCCCCAACCGGATCTACGCCGCGGTGAAGTTCGTGCTCTACACGATGGTCGGCTCGATGCTCATGCTGGTGGCGATCCTCGCCCTCTACTATCAGTACGGCGCGGCGACGGGACGGTACACGTTCGACCTGCCCCTGCTGACCCAGTACGTGATGGCGCCGGGCCGCGCGCAGAGCCTCATGTTCCTCGGCTTCGCGCTGGCCTTCGCGATCAAGGTACCGCTGTTTCCGTTCCACACCTGGCTGCCCGACGCCCACGTCGAGGCGCCGACCGCCGGCAGCGTGATCCTGGCCGGCGTCCTCCTGAAGATGGGGACGTACGGATTCCTGCGCTTCTGCCTGCCGCTCTTCCCCGACGCGGCCCTCGCCTACGGGCCGCTGGTCTTCACGCTCGCGGTGATCGGCGTGATCTACGGCGCGTGGGTGTCGACGGTGCAGCCCGACATGAAGAAGCTCGTGGCCTACTCGAGCGTGAGCCACCTGGGCTTCGTGATGCTCGGCATCTTCACGCTCAACCAGCAGGGGCTCGTCGGCGGCCTCATCCAGATGGTGAACCACGGGCTCTCCACGGGCGCGCTCTTCCTGATGGTCGGGATGATCTACGAGCGCCGCCACTCGCGGCTCATCGCCGACTTCGGCGGCCTCTGGCAGGTGATCCCGGCCTTCTCGGCGCTCTTCCTGGTCGTCACCCTCTCCTCGCTCGGGCTGCCGGGGCTGAACGGGTTCGTCGGCGAGTTCCTGATCCTGCTCGGCGCCTTCCAGCGCAATCCGTGGATGGCGGCGCTGGCGACCACCGGGATCATCTTCGCCGCGGTCTACATGCTCTGGATGTATCAGCGCGTGGTGTTCGGCGAGGTCACGCGGGACGCGAACCGCCGGCTCGCCGACCTCACGACGCGGGAATGGGCGGTGCTCGTCCCGGTCGTGGCGCTCATCGTGTGGATCGGCGTCTATCCGGCCGCCTTCACGGGCAAGACCGAGACCACCATCGAAGCGCTGATCGCCCAGGTCCAGAGCAAGACCAGCGCGCACCGCTGACCATGGACACGATCGTCTTCCCGTCCGTCCTCTTCGGCCCGCTGGCGCCGACCCTGGTCGTGCTGGGCGCCGGCGCCCTCGTGCTGGCGCTCGACATCCTTCCCCGGGCGGCCCCGCGCGAGATCGCGGCGATGGTCGCGCTCGCGGGCATGGTCGGGGCGCTCCTGGCCACGGTCGCGCGGTGGAGCACACCGGGCCGCGCGTTCCGCGACATGGTCGTGCTCGACAACTTCGCGCTGTTCTTCAACGTGGTCATCTGCTACGCGGGCGCGCTCATCGTGCTGCTCTCGATGGACTACCTGCGCCGGACCGGCGCCGAATCGAGCGAATACTGGGCGCTCGTGCTCTTCGCGACCGCGGGCATGATGCTCCTGGCGGCGGCGGGCGATCTGGTCGTCGTGTTCCTGGCCCTCGAGCTGATGTCGCTGTCGCTCTACGTCCTCGCGGGCCTGTTCAAGCGCGAGCTGGCCTCGGGCGAGGCGGCGATGAAGTATTTCCTCCTCGGCGCGTTCGCCTCGTCGTTCCTGCTCTACGGCATCGCCCTCGTCTACGGCGCTACCGGGACGACGAACCTCGACCGGATCGCCGCGGTGGTCGCCTCGCGCCCCCGCGACCCGCTGTTCGTCATCGGGCTCGGGCTCCTGATGGTCGGGTTCGGCTTCAAGATCTCCTCGGTGCCGTTTCACATGTGGGTGCCCGACGTGTACCAGGGGGCGCCGACGAGCGTGACGGCGCTGATCGCGACCGGCTCCAAGGCGGGCGCCTTCGCGGCGCTGATTCGCGTGCTGACGGTGACCCTCCGCGGCGTCCCGCCCGACTGGGCCGCACTGCTCTGGGCGATGGCCGCCGTCACGATGACGGTGGGCAACGTGGTGGCCCTGGCGCAGTCGAACCTCAAGCGGATGCTCGCGTACTCGTCGATCGCGCACGTCGGCTACATGCTGGTCGGCCTGGTCGCCGGCGGCGTGGGCGGCGCGGGCTCGGTGCTCTTCTACCTCTTGACCTACACCTTCACGACCGCCGGCGCCTTCGGGGTGATCACGTTGTGCGAGCGCGCCCGCGGCGAAGCGGTCGAGGTGTCCGACTACGCCGGGCTCGCGCGCCGACATCCCGTGCTGGCGGCGGCGCTCGGGCTCTTCCTTCTCTCGCTCGTCGGGATTCCGCCGCTGGCCGGGTTCGTCGGAAAGTTCTACGTGTTCGGCGCCGCCGTGCGGGCGGGCTATGTCTGGCTGGCGGTCATCGGCGTGCTGAACTCCGCGGCCGCGGCCTACTACTACCTCCGGATCATCGTCTACATGTACATGCGCGAGCCGGAGGGAGCCGCCACCACCTACGCCTCGTCGTTCGCCGGCGGCCTCGCGCTGGCGATCGCGCTGCTCGCGATCGTGCTCCTCGGCGTGATGCCGGCCCCGTTCGTCGATCTCGCCCAGGCCGCGGTCGCGCCCCTCCTGCGCTGACCCGGGCGCGGCATGGCGGGCTTCGCGCTCCCTCATCGCGGCTGGCTCTTCGACCTCGACGGCACCGTCTATCGCGGCGACACGCTGATCCCCGGCGCCGACGGTACGATCGCCGCACTGCGCGCCGCCGGCCGGCGCGTGGCCTTTCTCTCCAACAAGCCGCTCGAGACCCGCGCGGACTACGCCCGGAAGCTCACGCGTCTGGGCATCCCGGCGGGCGAAGAGGACGTCATCAACTCGTCGCTCGTGCTGGCGCGCCACCTGGTCCGGCTCGACGCGCGGGCGCCGGTGTTCGTCATCGGCGAGCCGCCGTTGATCGCCGAGCTGCGTGCGCACGGCTTCGAGGTGCGCGGAGATCACCGCGTTCGCTGGGTGGTGATCGCGTTCGACCGCACGTTTGACTACGCGAAGCTGAACACGGCGCTCCAGGCGGTGCGGCAGGGAGCCAGGCTGATCGCGACGAATCCCGATCGGACGTGCCCCACCGAGGACGGCGAGATCCCCGACTGCGCGGGGATGACGGCCGCCGTCGAGGCGGTGACGGGGCGTGCGGTCGAGGTCGTGGTCGGCAAGCCCTCGCCGATCATCCTCGAGGTCGCCCTCGAGCGGCTCGGGGTCGAGGCTCGGGAGTGCGTGATCGTCGGGGACCGCCTCGAGACCGACATCGTCATGGGCAAGCGCCTCGGCCTGGCCACGGTGCTGGTGCTCACGGGCATCACACCCGCCGGCGACTCGCGCATCGCCGAGACGGCGCCCGACCTCGTCGTCCCGTCGATCCGAGAGCTCGTCTATTCATAATCGCGCCTCGGCCGGTTGGGCCCGAGCCCCGCGACGGCCGCGGCGAACGGCCACTCGTAGTCGCCCCTTGTAGTCCGCCCGGGCCGGCGGGGCCCAGCCCCGCGACGGCCTGCAGCGCGAAATGCCACTCACGATCGCGCCGCCGAAGTTGACGGCCGTCGGCGCCGGGCAGTACGGTGATGGCTGGCGCAGCGCGGAGCGCCCGAGGGAGCGAGCGAATGATCGAAGCCACGACCCGGCGTCGGAGCGCCTGACCCGGTGCAGGGCCGTCCCTGGCCGCTGGAGGACGCCGAGTACGACGTCGTCGTCGTCGGCGGCGGGATGGCCGGCGCCGGCGTCGCACGCGAGCTGGCACTCCGCGGCGTGTCGGTCGCCCTGGTGGAGAAGGGAGACTTCGCCTCCGCGACGACGTCCCAGTCGTCGAAGCTCATCCACGGCGGCCTGCGCTACCTCGAGCTGTTCGACTTCGGGCTCGTGCGGGAGTCCCTCCGCGAGCGCGAGACTCTGCGGCGCCTGGCCCCGCATCTGGTGCGGCCGCTGCCGTTCCTGGTGCCGATCTACCGCGATTCGTCGCGCGGCCTGATCAAGGTCCGGATCGGCTTGAAGCTCTACGATTGGCTCGCGCCCGGGCGGCGCCGTGAGCGCTATCGCGTGCTGCGCCCGGTCGACGCCCTTTCCCTCGAGCCGGCCCTGCGGGCGGGCGACCTTCGCGGCGCCGGCTACTACTTCGACGACCTGCTGCTCTACCCCGAGCGGCTCTGTCTCGAGAACGTCCTCTCGGCGTGCCGCGTGGGGGCGCGGGCCTTCAACTATACGCGGGTCGCCGAGATCGCGCGCGACAAGCGCGGCCTGATCACCGGCGTGCGCGCACGCGATCTCCTGACCGGCCGCGTCGCGACCCTGGGCGCGCGCGTCGTGGTCAACGCGACCGGCCCCTGGGTGGACGAGCTCCGCGCCGCCGCCGGCGTGTCGGAGCGCGGCCCGCAGATCCTCAGACGGACGAAGGGCATCCACTGCCTCGTGCCGCGGCTCACCGACCGCGCCATCTACCACTCGACCCGCGACGACCGCATGATCTTCGTGATCCCGTGGCGCGAGTTCTCGCTGATCGGCGCCACCGACACCGACTTCAACGGCGACCTCGAGCGCCTGCACGCCACCGGCGACGAGGTCGCCTACCTCCTGGGCGAGGTGCGCAAGGTCCTGCCCGACCCGCGCGTGGCGCTGGACCACGTCGTCTACACGTATGCCGGGGTCCGTCCGCTCTCGTTCGAGAAGGGCAAGCGCGAGTCCGACGTCTCGCGCGCGCACAAGGTGGTCGCCGAGGAGCGCGGGCGCTTCCTGTCCATCACCGGCACCAAGCTCACGTGCTTCAGGAGCCTGGCCGAGACGCTGGGCGACCAGGTCATGACGAGCCTCGGGCGCCGCGGCGAAAGCCGGAGCGAGCGCATCGGCCTCGACGGCACCGATGACGAGGCGTCGTCGCGGGCCGAGGCGCGCGCCTGGCTCGATGTCTCGGGCGAGGTGGCGGCGACGGGACTCGGGCGGGACACGCTCGAGACGCTCGTGTCGGCGTACGGCCGCGGCTGGACGCGGGTGCTGGCGCTCGCCGGCAAGGTCGCCGGCGGCACCGAGCGGCTGTGCCCCTCGAATCCCGACATCGTCGCCCAGCTGCACCACGCGGTGCAGGACGAGCTGGCCGTCTCGCTGCAAGACGTCCTGCTGCGGCGCACCGGCATCGGCACCAGCCGCTGTCAGGGACAGGACTGCGCGGAGTCGATCGGGCGGCGCATGGCGCAGCTCTGCGGCTGGACGCCGCGCCGGCTCGACGCCGAGCTCGAGGCCTATCACGCGCACGTCGCGCGCTCGCACAAATTCCGGACATAGCGGCGCCGGGTAGGGGCGCACCTCGGCCGGCGAGCAGCCCGGCGGCCTGCGGCGCGCACTGCCGAACGTCGTCGCACCGTCACCGAGCCGTCGCACCCGTGTGCTATAGTGCGGCGCACCTGGCGCGGATGCTTCCCCGCACGAACCGCGTGAACACTATGGAGGCTCTCATGAAGCGCTCGACCTTGAGCGTGCTCGTCTCGGCGGTGCTCCTCGTCGCGCTGCCGGCGTCGGCACTCGCCGCGACCGAGATCCAGTTCTGGCACGCGATGACGGCGGTGCTCGGCGAGCGGGTCAACGATATCGCCGCCAAGTTCAACGCCTCGCAGAACGACTACGTCGTGAAGGCGGTCCACAAGGGCTCGTACGCCGAAGCGCTCAACGCGGCGGTCGCGGCGTATCGCGCCAAGCAGCCGCCGCACATCGTCCAGGTGTACGAGGTCGGCACGCAGACCATGCTGTCGTCGGGCGCGGTGTATCCCGTGTATCAGCTCATGAAGGACAACGGGATCGCGATCGACTGGAACGATCTCATCGGACCGGTGAAGAGCTACTACTCGACCGGCGGCAACCTCTACTCGATGGCGTTCAACTCCTCGACGCCGATCCTCTTCTACAACAAGGACCTCTTCAAGAAGGCGGGCCTCGCCGACCGAGCGCCGACGACCTGGGACGAGGTCGAGGCGATGGCGAAGAAGCTCCAGGGCGCAGGGGTGAAGTGCGCGTTCGGCTCGGCGTGGCCGTCGTGGGTGCTGGTGGAGAACATGCACGGCTACCACGATCAGCCCTTCGCCGATCACGCCAACGGCTTCGACGGGCTCGCGACGACGCTCAAGATCAACGGTCCCTTCGGCGTCAAGATGATGGAGCTGCTCGCGCGCGGCGCCAAGGAGGGCTGGTTTGCATATGGCGGCCGCGCCAACAAGGCCGAGGCGCTCATGACCGCCGGCGAGTGCGGAATCTTCACGACCTCGTCGGCGTACATCGGCAATCTCACCCGCGCCTCGGAGGGAAAGTTCACGTGGGGCACGGGCTTCCTGCCTCGGCTGGCCGGCTTCCCGCAGGGCAACTCGATCATCGGCGGGGCCACGCTCTGGGTCATGAAGGGCGGCAAGCCCGAGGAGTACAAGGGCGCCGCGCAGTTCTTCAAGTACCTCGCCTCCACCGAGAACCAGGCGTGGTGGGCGGGGGTGACGGGGTATCTGCCGCTCACGAACGCCGCCGCCAAGGCGCTGGAAGCCTCGGGCCACTACACGAAGAACCCGAACCAGAAGACGGCCGTGAACCAGATGAACGCCGGCAAGACCACCCCCAACAGCCAGGGGATCCGGCTCGGCAACTTCACCTCCATCCGCGACGCGATCGAAGAGCAGATGGAGCACATCTTCAGCGGCAACAAGACGGCCAAACAGGGGCTCGACGACGCGGTGGCGAAGGGGAACGAGATCTTGAAGGAGTTCGCGGCGCTCTACAAGTAGCGGGCGGCGCCGGCGGATGAAACGCACGGTCTTCCCCAATCGCTGGCTGCCGTACGCGCTGGTCGCCCCGCAGCTGGCCGTGACGATCGCGTTCTTCTTCTGGCCGGCGTTCGACTCGCTGCGCCTGTCGCTCTATCGGGCCTCGCCGTTCGGCGATCGGCTGATCTTCATCGGCCTTGGCAACTTCGAGCGGCTCCTCTCCGATCCGGCGTACTTCCGGAGCGTCGCGACGAGCTTCCTCTTCTCGGCCCTGGTGACCGTCGTCGGGCTGGCGGTCGCGCTCCTGCTGGCCGCGCTCGCCAACGCGAAGATCCGCGGGCTCGCCGTGTACCGCACGCTGCTCCTGTGGCCGTACGGGATCGCGCCGGCGATCGCCGGCGTCATTTGGCTGTTCGTCTTCCATCCGTCGTTCGGCGTGCTGCCGTACGTCCTGTCGTTCGTGACCGCGTACCAGTTCAACTGGTTCTTGAAAGGCTGGGTCGCGCTGGTCCTGATCGTCGTCGCGGCGATCTGGAAGCAGTTCGGCTACAACCTGGCCTTCTACCTGGCCGGCCTGCAGGCCATTCCGGGCTCGGTGCTCGAGGCGGCCAGCGTCGACGGGGCCGGCCCCATCAGGCGATTTTTCGCGATCACGTTCCCGCTCCTGTCGCCCGTCACCTTCTTCCTGTTCACGCTCAACATGACGTTCTCGTTCTTCGACACCTTCGGCCTCGTCCACGCGGTCACGCAGGGCGGGCCGGGCGACGCCACGTCGATCCTGGTCTTCCGGGCGTGGAAGGACGGCTTCGACGGGCTCCAGCTCGGCTATTCCGCCGCGCAGTCGGTGATCCTCATGCTGCTGGTGATCGCGCTGACCGCCGTGCAGTTTCGCTTCGCGGAGAAGAAGGTCACCTACTGATGGCCGCGACCAGTCCCGTCGCCTCCGCCGGCGCCGTGGCCACGGCCGAGCTCGCCGGGCGCCTCCCCGCGGCGCGTCGGCGCGACATGAGCGGCGCGATCGCTCACGCGATCCTGCTGGCGTCCGTGGTCGTGCTGGCGTTTCCGCTCTACTACGCGTTCGTCATCAGCACCCAGACGCTCGACGAGGTGACGACCCTGCCGCCGAAGCTCGTGCCGTCGACCCACATGGTGCAGAACTACGCGGATGCCTGGGCGCGAGCGAAGATGGGCCGGCTCCTGCTGAACAGCGCGATCGTCGCGCTCGCGGTCGCGATCGGCAAGATTGCGATCTCGCTCCTGTCGGCGTTCGCGATCGTCTACTTCGACTTTCGCGGCAAGCAGGCGGTGTTCTGGACGATCTTCATCACGTTGATGCTGCCGGTGCCGGTGCGGATCGTGTCCACCTATCAGGTGGTCAGCGTGCTGGGCTGGGTCGACACGTACTGGGGGCTCACCGTCCCGCTGCTGGCCTCCGCGACGGGCACCTTCCTCTTCCGCCAGTACTACCAGACCATCCCGGACTCGCTCGCCGAGGCGGCCCAGCTCGACGGCGCCGGCCCGCTGCGCTTCCTGTGGTCGTTCCTGCTGCCGCTCTCGAAGGCGAACATCGCCGCGCTCTTCGTCATCCTCTTCGTGTACGGCTGGAACGACTATCTCTGGCCGCTGATCGTGACGAACAGCCCGGAGATGCGCACGGCCGTGATCGGGATCGACTCGCTAATTCCCCGCACCTCGCAGCTGCCGGAGTGGAACGTGGCGATGGCCGCGGCCATGATGGTGCTGCTGCCGCCGGTCGTCGTGATCGTGGTGATGCAGCGGTGGTTCGTGAAAGGCCTGATCGAGACCGAGAAGTGACGCGAATCGCGGCGCATCGCGGCGGCGCGGCCCTCTGGCCCGAGAACAGCCTCCTCGCGTTCGAGAGCGCGATCGCCCTCGGCAGCGACCTCCTGGAGCTCGACGTGCACCTGACCCGCGACCCGGCCGTCGTGGTGATCCACGACGCCACGCTCGAGCGCACCACCGACGGCCGGGGTCCGGTCGCGTCGGCGACGGCCGCCGACCTGCGCCGCCTCCGGCTGCGGGGGCCGGGCGCGACCCTGACGGGCGAGCACGTGCCGACGCTCGACGAGGTCCTCGCGGCGGCGGCGGACGCGCCGGCGCCGGTCGGACTGCTCGTCGAGGTGAAAGGGCCCGCACCGGGTGTCCGCTACGAGGGGCTGGAGGAGCTGGTGCTCGCCGCGCTCGCGCGGACGGGCCTCCAGGGGCGCGCGACCGTCATGGCGTTCAACCCCGACGTGATCGCGCGGGTCCGTGAGCTCGCGCCGCGCGCCCGCACGACGTTCCTGGTCTCGCGCGGCGCGGTCGAGCGCGCGGGCGCGCGCCCCGAGCAGACCGTCGAGTGGGCGGTCGGCGCCGGCGTCACCGACCTCGGCGTCGAGTACACCCTGGCCGACGACCGGCTGGTCGCGGCGGCGCGCGCGGCCCACCTCGCCCTCGGCGTCTGGACCGTGAACGATCCAGAGGACATCCGGAGGATGCTCGGCCTCGGCGTCGACATCATCACGAGCGATCGCCCCGATCTGGCCAAGCGCCTGCAGCGGGGTGACGGTTGACCCGGTCCTTCCGCGTCGGGCTCCTCGCCTCGCGGCTGCTGGCCCAGGCGGGCCCCGCGACTCCGACGGCCGGCCCGGCGACGCTCGTCGCCGCGCACCGCGGCGGCGCGGGGCTCTGGCCCGAGAACAGCCTCCTCGCCTTCCGTCAGGCCCTGGCGCTCGGCGTGGACGCGCTCGAGTTCGACCTGCACATGACGGCCGACGGCGAGATCGTCGTGCTCCACGATCCGACGCTCGACCGCACGAGCACCGGCACGGGACCCGTGCGCGACCTGAAGCTCGCCGACCTCGCCGGCGTGAGGCTCAAGACGCGCGACGGGGCGGTCACGAGCGCGTCCCGACCTTCGCCCGGCTGCTCGACCTGGCCTCCTCGGCGCCGGTCGAGCTCCTGCCCGAGATCAAGGTCGACGCGAATCGGCAGCGCTACGACTCGATCGAGGACAAGGTGCTGGCGCTCTTGCGCGCACGCGGACTGCTGGCGCGGACGACGATCCAGGCGTTCCAGGTCGAGACGATTCGCCGCCTGCGCGAGCTGGAGCCGAAGGCCCGGACGATGCTCCTGGTGGCGCGCGGCGACGTCGAGCGCGACCGCGCGCGCCCGGCCGAGGCGGTGCGCCGGGCGCGCGAGCTCGGCGCCACGGACCTCGGCATGAACCATCGGCTGATCGACGCCGACGTCGTGGCCGCGGCGCGCGCCGCGGGCATCCGGATCTCCGCGTGGACCGTCAACGAGGGGGCGGACATCCGCCGGATGGTCGACCTCGGCGTGGACGTGGTGATGAGTGACCGGCCCGATCGGGCGAAGCGGCTCGCCGGGCGATGACCGCGCGGCGCTACGTCCTCGCCCTCGATCAGGGCACGACCGGCTCGACCGCGCTGGTCGTCGATCTCGACGGCCGCGTGCTGGCGCGCGGCTACGCCGAGCTACCGCAGCATTATCCGCAGCCCGGCTGGGTCGAGCACGACCCCGAGGAGATCTGGTCGACGGTCGAGCGGTCGGCCCGCGCGGCGCTCGCCGAGGCCCGCGCGGCCGGCGGCGAGATCGCCGCGGTCGGGATCACGAACCAGCGCGAGACGACGATCGTGTGGGAGCGCGCGACGGGCGCTCCGATCCATCGCGCGATCGTCTGGCAATGCCGCCGGACGGCGCCGCTGTGTGATCGGCTTCGCGCCGACGGTGCCGAGGGGACGGTGCGCCGGATCACGGGGCTGGTCATCGACGCCTACTTCTCGGGCACGAAGATCCGCTGGCTCCTCGACGAGGTCCCCGAGGCGCGCCGCCGCGCCGAGCGCGGCGAGCTCGCCTTCGGCACCGTCGACTCCTGGCTCGTCTGGAAGCTCACGGGCGGCCGCGTGCACGCCACCGACGCCACCAATGCCTCGCGCACGCTCTGCCTCGACCTCCGCACGGGTGACTGGAGCGACGAGATGCTGAGGATCCTCGGCGTCCCGCGCGCGGTGCTGCCGGCGGTGGCGCCGTCCTCGGGAGTCTTCGGCGAGACGACCGACCTCGGCTGGCTCCCGCGCGGCGTGGCGATCGCCGGGATCGCCGGAGATCAGCAGGCGGCGCTGTTCGGCCAGGCGTGCCTGGCGCCCGGCGCGGCGAAGAATACCTACGGTACCGGATGCTTCATGCTGCTGAACACCGGGGCCGAGCCCGTCGCTTCGTCACACGGCCTCGTGACGACGATCGCGTGGCGGATCGGGGGTGCGACGACGTACGCGCTCGAGGGCAGCGTGTTCATCGCCGGCGCCGCCATCCAGTGGCTGCGCGACGGGCTCGGGCTGATCCGGAGCGCCGCCGAGAGCCAGGCGCTGGCCGAATCGGTGCCCGACACCGGCGGGGTCCACTTCGTCCCGGCCTTCGTCGGCCTCGGCGCGCCGTACTGGGACATGTACGCGCGCGGCACGATCGTGGGCCTGACGCGCGGGACCACCGGCGCGCACTTGGCGCGCGCGGCGCTCGAGGCGATCGCGTTCCAGAGCCGCGACGTGCTGGAGGCGATGGCGGCGGACGCCGGGATCGCGGTCCGCGAGCTTCGCGTGGACGGGGGCGCCGCGGCGAACGACTTCCTCTGCCAGTTCCAGGCGGACGTGCTCCGGGTCGCGGTGCTGCGGCCGCGGGTGATCGAGACGACGGCGCTCGGCGCCGCCTACCTGGCCGGGCTGGGCGCGGGGGTGTGGCACTCGCTGGACGACGTGGAGCGTCGCTGGACGCTCGAGCGAAGGTTCGAGCCGCGATGGGACGAGGCGACGCGGGCGGCGCGATACGATGGCTGGCGCCGCGCGGTGGAGCGAGCCCGAGCCTGGGTGGTTCCCTGAGAGGAGACGAGCGATGAGACGATTCGCGATTCTGACGCTCGCGGCGCTGCTGGTCGCGGGTGCGGGCGGTGGGGCCGCGGCGCAGACGCCGCCGATCGAGGGCGAGCTGGCGCTGATCACGCCGGTCTCGAAGTTCATCCACGACGCGGCGCTCAAGGCGTTTGCCGACTACGCCAAGGAGAAGTGGAACGTCACCGTGAAGGTCAGCGCGATCCCGGCGGGCACGCCGGTCGCGTACGGGCGCATCGTCGAGTGGAAGGGGCGGCCCGAGGTCGACATCTTCTGGGGCGGCGAGTCGGCGCTCTTCGAGAAGCTCGCCGAGCAGAAGCTTCTGCAGAAGGTGGAGATCTCGCGCGAGGCGTGGGACGCGATCCCGGCGTCGATCGGGACGCCGAAGCCGATCCCGCTCAAGGACAGGGACGGCCACTGGGTCGGCACGGCGCTCGAGCCGTACGGCCTCGTCTACCACCCGAAGAAGATCCAGCGCCTCGGCGTTCCCGAGCCGAAGGATTGGGACGACCTCTTGAACCCGAAGCTCCGCGGCGAGGTCGCCCAGTGCGCGCCCACGCGGTCCTCGTCGTCGAATGCGACGTACGAGGTGATCCTGTCAATGCATGGCGAGGACCGCGGCTGGGACTGGCTCCGCAAGCTCGCCGCCAACACGGGCCTCTTCACCGCGCGCAGCCGCGACGTGCCGACCGTCGTGGCCAAGGGCGAGTTCACCGCGGGCTTCGCCGTGCCCTCGTACATGGCGTTCGAGGAGAAGCTCGCGGGCTTCGACCTCAAGTTCGTGGCGCCGAAGAACGCCTTCGTCACGCCCGAGCCCATGGCGATCCTGGCGGGCGCGCGCAACCCGAAGGCGGCGCGCGCGTTCGTGGAGTTCCTCCTGAGCGAGCGCGGGCAGCGCGTGTTCATGGAGCGCGGCCTGTTCCCGATCACGCCGAAGTACAAGGTGCAAGGGCCGCCGGGCTCGCCCGCCGAGATGGCCGTGGAGTTCACCGGCGGCGTGCGCTCGTACTTCGACCGCGGCGTCTCGAACGTCTACGACGAGGCGGTCGCGCAAAAACGGTCGGACGCGCTCAAGCAGAAGTTCCGGACGGACATCGAAGCGACCTGGAAGAAACCCTGAAGATCCGGCTGCACGGGGTCCACAAACGCTTCGGGAGCGTGACCGCCGTCGACGGCGCGAGCCTCGAGATCGGCGACGGCGAGCTGTTCACGCTGCTCGGCCCCTCGGGCTGCGGCAAGACGACCCTGCTCCGGCTGATGGCGGGCTTCCACGCGCCGGACACCGGCGAGATCTGGTTCGGCGAGCGCCGGGTCGACGCGCTCCGGCCCTACGAGCGCAACATCGGCATGGTGTTCCAGAACTACGCGCTGTGGCCGCACATGACGGTGCGGGCGAACGTCGCCTACGGGCTCAAGCTGCGCAGGCTCGACGCCGCCGCGGTCGCCGAACGCGTCGCGGCGGGCCTCGCGAAGGTGAACCTGGAGGGGCTCGAGCACCGCTACCCCGGCCAGCTCTCGGGAGGCCAGCAGCAGCGGGTCGCGCTCGCGCGCGCGCTCGTGCTGAAACCCGACGTCCTCTTGCTCGACGAACCGCTGTCGAACCTCGACGCCAAGATCCGCGTGCAGGTGCGCGCCGAGATCCGCAAGCTCCAGAAGGAGCTCGGCATCACGACGGTGTACGTGACGCACGACCAGGAGGAGGCGCTCTCGCTCTCGGACCGGGTCGCCGTCATACGCGACGGCCGCATACTACAGACTTCGCCCCCCAAGGAGCTCTACGAGCGGCCCGTCGGACGATTCGTCGCGGACTTCGTCGGGACCAACAACTTCCTTGCCGGCACGTGCCGCGAGGCCGCCGCCGACCGGCTCTGCGCGGAGACCGCCATCGGCCTCGTGCGCGGCTCGCCGGCGCCGCGGCTCCGGCCCGGCGACCGCTGCGTGCTCGCGATCCGCCCCGAGAACATCGCGCTGGGCACCGCGCACGAGAACACGTTCGCGGGCCGCATCGTCCTGGCCTCGTACCACGGCAGCACGCTCCGCTACGACGTCGAGGTGCGGGACGGCGTCGTGCTCAAGGTGGACGTCGGCGACCCCTGGCACCACGAGGTCCTGCCGCCGCGCGCGGCGGTGCACGTCACCTTCCCGGCCTCGGCGGCGCTGACCTTGGCGGACGGATGAGCAGCCCCGTCGCGGCGCCCGCCGCCCGGCGCCCCGCGGTCGCGAGCCGCCTCGTGCCCGGGCTCGGCGTCGGCGTCGTCTGGCTCTTCCTGCTCGTCTTTCTCGTCTATCCGCTGCTGCGCATCCTCTACGACGCGTTCACCGACGAGGCCGGACTGGTGACCGTCGCGAACTTCGCCGAGTTCGCGCGCGACCCCTACTACCTGCGCTCGCTCGGGAACTCGCTGGCGCTCGGTCTCGGCACCGTGGCGGCGACCTCCGTGGTGGGGTTCGCGGTGGCGTTCCTGCTCGTGCGCTACGACTTCGTCGGCCGCAGCCTCTTCGGCTACCTGACCTTGATTCCGATCATCTCGCCGCCGCTGGTCGGCGTGCTCGGATTCACCTTCATCATGGGGCGCGCCGGGACCGTGAACGTGCTGCTCGAGGACTGGGTGGGGCTCACGCGGCCGGTGAACTTCGTCTACGGGCTGCACGGCGTGCTGCTCGTGGAGACCCTCCACCTCTTTCCGATGATCACCTTGAACGTCGTCGACGCGCTCGCCAAGATCGATCCCGCGCTCGAAGAGGCGGCCGAGAGCGTCGGCGCCCGGCCCTTCACGAAGCTGGTCCGGATCACCCTGCCGCTCACGACCCCGGGCTACGTCGCCGGCGCGCTTCTCGTCTTCATCTGGACCTTCTCCGACTTCGCCACGCCGCTGGTGCTCGGCGTCCACGACCTGCTCGCGTCGCAGGCCTACCTCAACATCGTCCAGTTCGTCGACCGGCGGCTCTTCCGCATGGGCATCGTGATCTCGGCGTTGATGGTGGTGCTGGCCGTGCTGTTCCTGGTGGCGGCGCGCCGCTACGTCGCGATCAAGGACTACTCGTCGCTCTCCTACTCGAAGGTCGCGCGCCGCCGGCTGTCGCCGCTCGGCCAGACCGGCGCCGTCTCGTTCCTGTCGCTCCTGATGCTCCTGTCGTTCATCCCCTATCTCGGCGTGGCGCTGGCGTCAGTCGGGAAGGGGTGGTCGCTGACGCCGTTTCCGACGCGCTACACGCTCGCCCACTTCGAGCGCGTCATCGTCGAGACGCCGAAGTACGTCGTGAACAGCTTCCTCTACTCGGGGCTCGCCGTGGTGCTCTGCATCGCGATCGGCGTGCCGATCGCGTGGATCCTGGCGCGCACGCGCCTGCCCGGGCGGGACACGCTCGACGGGCTCAACACCTTGATCCTGGCGATCCCGGGAACCGCGATCGGCATCGCGTACATCCGCGCGTTCCACTTCGACCTGCCCCTGGTGGGCCGCGCGCTCACGAGCCTCTGGGTCATCCTGCCGCTCGTGCTCGCCATTCGGCGACTCCCGTACACCGTGCGCGGCTCGTACGCCTCGCTCCTGCTCGTCCACCGATCGATGGAAGAAGCGGCGGCGAGCGTGGGCGCCCGCGGGCTCCGGTCGTTCGCCGACGTGACGCTGCCGCTCATCTGGCGCGGCGTCCTGGTCGGCGCGCTGTTCTCGTTCATGACGTCGCTGCAGGAGGCCTCGGCGGTGCTGTTCCTGTCGCTCGGCGGCTGGGAGACGATCACCGTCGGGATCTTCTCGTTCTACATCGCCGGCAGCGCCAACGAGGCCGCCGCCCTCGGCGTCATCCTGATCGTCGTCGCCGCGATCAGCGTGGCCGCGATCAACCGGGTCGCCGGCGCGCGCATGGGCGGCATGTTCGGCTGAGGTTGTGCCGAACTGACGCCGGCCCTTCGGCCCTCGCTCCAGCGAAATCAGCCACTTCCGCTCGCTTGTTCGCCCGGAGTCAATGTGCTAGTGTCCTTCTTCACATGGCGCCGTCCGGGGATCAGGGAACCTGGAAAGCGCTCGGGGAGCTCTCCTCGCGCTGGTGGTCGCGACGGTGATCGGGCTCGTCGGGGGCTACTACGCGGACCGCTTGCTGGGAACGTCGCCCTGGCTCTTGCTGCTCGGGCTGGCACTCGGGATCGCGGCGGGATTCGTCAACCTCTTTCGATCGGTGAACCGCGCCGACCGGGAGTTCGATGACACCAAGTGAGTTGACGACGCGGGTGACGCTCGACACGTGCGTCGCCGTGGGCGCGCTCGCCGCGCTCGGCTGGTGGCTCGCGGGCGCGTCGATCGGCCTGGGTGTGCTGGCGGGCGGCGCCCTCGCGGTCGTCAACTTCCGCTGGCTCGTCGCGCGCGCGGCCATCGCGAGCGCCGCCGGCGGTCGGTCGGCCGCCGCGTGGGTGCTCGGCGCCGGGCTCCGGTTCACCGCGTGCGCCGTTACGTGCGGAATCCTCCTCGCCTACGGCTGGGCGCATCCGGTCGCGCTCGTGGCCGGATTCACCGTGTTGCCCTGCGATGTGATCGCGCGCGGCCTCGCGTCGGCGCGCGCGGAGCGCTGATCGATGGAAGCGATCGAGCACCCTCCGATCTTTCGGCTGCCGGGCATCCCGGACCACGTGACGTACACCTGGCTCGTCATGGTGATCCTGGCGGCGCTGACGTTCGTCGCGTCGCGGAATCTCCAGCTGGTGCCGCGCGGCCTGCAGAACTTCCTGGAGGTCCTGCTCGAGCAGTTCCAGCAGATGATCGACGACGTGATGGGCCCCGAAGGGCGGCGTTATCTGCCGCTGATCGCGACCCTCGGGCTGTTCATTCTCACCGGCAACCTCATGGGGCTGGTGCCGGGCCTGGCCGGCGTGACGAGCAACCTCAACACGAACGCCGCGTGCGCGCTCGTCGTGTTCGTGGCCTACCACTGGATCGGCGCGCGCAAGCAGGGGCTCGTGCCCTACCTGAAGCATTTCGCCGGCCCCGTTCCACTGGCGCTCAAGCCCCTGATGTTCGTGATCGAGATCATCAGCCACCTCGCGCGCCCGCTCTCGCTCACCCTGCGACTCTTCGGCAACATGGTCGGCGGCCACATCCTGCTCGCGGTGATCTTCCTCCTGATGGGCCTGGACGGCCTGATCGGATGGGCGCTGTCGGGCAGCGTGCCGGGCGCGATCATCGGCGGGATCGGCGGCATCGTCACGATCGCCTTCACGGTGGGCTTTCTCTACCCGCTGAAGATTCTGGTGGCCTTTCTGCAGGCGTTCATCTTCGTGATGCTGACGATGCTCTACATCTCCGGCGCGATCGAAGAAGCCGAGCATTCCGAACAGCATTCCGGGCACCCCTAGCAGATCACTCGCATAGAGGAGGGAGTCGTGCGACGTTCACTGATTCTGGGTGGGTTGGCGGTTCTGGCGTTTCCGACCGCGGCGCTGGCGGCCGAGGGCGGCACGGGCGGCTGGATCGCTCCGTTCGCGGTGATCGCGGCCGGCATCGGCATGGCGATCGCGGCAGGGTTGTGCGGGCTCGGGCAGGGCAGGGCGGTCGCGTCGGCCGTCGACGCGATGGCCCGGCAGCCGGGGGCCGCGGCGCGGATTCAGACCGCGATGATCATCGGTCTGGCGCTCATCGAGTCCCTCGCGATCTATACGCTCGTCATCGCGTTGATCCTCCTGTTCGTGAAGGGTATCAACTTCGCGTGACGATCAGCGCATAGCGGAGGACCGGCGCGCCGCACGCCTCCCGCGCGCGGCGCGCCGCTCGATGAAGCCACGTCCGAACGCCCGCCTGCCGAAGATCCCCGAGATGACGATCCGTCGTCTCTCGGTCTACACCCGATGCCTGCTGCAGCTCGAGGAAGACGGCGTCAAGACCGTGTCCTCGCAGGAGTTGGCGGACCGCTTCAACCTCAATTCGGCGCAGGTCCGCAAGGACCTCGCCTATTTTGGCGAGTTCGGTGTTCGCGGCATCGGCTACTACGTCTCGGGCTTGAAGGCCGAGCTCCAGCGGATCCTCGGCCTCGACCGCGAGTGGCCGGTGGCGCTCGTCGGGTTCGGCAATCTCGGCTCGGCGCTGTTCCACTACCGGGGCTTCGCCCGGCAGGGGTTCCGGATCGCGGCGATCTTCGACGAGGATCCGTCGAAGGTGGCGTCCGAGGTCGAGTCGACGCCGATCTTCGCGAGCCGTGACCTCGGCCGCGAGGTGAAGGCGCGGGGCATCCAGATCGCGATCGTCGCGGTGCCCACCGAGGCGGCGCAGTCGGTCGCGGACCAGCTGGTCGCGGCCGGTATCAAAGCGATCCTCAACTTCGCACCCGCCCGCATCAAGGTCCCCCGCGACATCCGTCTCAAGAACGTCGACCTCTCGATTGAGCTCGAGACCCTCTCGTTCTATCTCGCCAAGACCTCCCGCTAGCCTCTCGGCGTCCAACGCGCCGGCGGGTGGGAGCGGTTTGGCTCGGGGGTGGGGCCCACGCGCCCACGCGCCGCGCGCCGCGTCGTCGCCGGGACCCCTGCCCCGCCTCGCCGCTCCACTCGCCAGTCCGCCGCCAGCGCCGTGGTACCGTAAAGCGTTCGGTTCGAGATGCTGACAGAGTGGCCGGCATTCGAAGCGCTGGCGAAATCGTTCGCCGAGGGAGAAGTCTGCCTCCGCGTCGCCGGCCTCACCGGCTCGGCCCGCGCCCTGGCGGTCGCCGAGCTCCTCCAGGTCCATCCGCGCCCCGCGCTCGTCGTGGTCGCCGGTCTGGCCGAAGCTCACCGCTGGACCCAGGACCTCAAGTTCTTCGGCGCAACCGTCCTCGAGTTTCCTCCGCCGGAGCCTCGACTCTGGCGCGGCGGCCATCACCGCGAAGCGGACGCCGAGCGCGCGGTGATCGCGCGGCGGCTGACGGTGGCCGACCCGGTCACAGTGGTGACGACGCCGGCCGCGCTGGGCGCTCCGCTGTGGAGTCGCGAGGAGTTCGCGGCGCGCACGCTCCGCCTCGCGACCGGCGACAGCCTCGATCGCGAGCTCTTGCTCGAGGCGTTGGAGCGCTGCGGCTACGAGAGGGTCGAGACGGTCGTGAGCGTGGGCCAGTGGAGCTTGCGCGGCGGCATCGTCGACGTCTTCTCGCCGAGCCAGGCCGGCCCGGCGCGGCTCGAGTTCCTGGGCGACGACATCGAATCGATCCGCCTGTTCGATCCGACGTCCCAGCGCTCGGTCGGGAAGCTCGACGAGCTGCTCGTGCTGCCGCTGCCGCCCGAGGACGGCGCTCCCGAGCCCGCAGCGCGGCTCCTCGACTACCTGCCGCCGGCGGCACCGGTCCTGGTCGACCTGCCGAAGCTTCTGGACGAGCCGACGGACGAAACCGTTGCGGACCCGCCGCTCCGCGAGCGCCTCGCGGGCCGCCAGATCGTCGAGCTGAGCCTGGTCGCCGGCACGTCGAGCGCCGCGGCCGGCGCGGGGCCCGGGACCGAGATCGTGCTCGAGACACAGGAGGTTCCGCGCTTCACCGGCCGCTTCAACCAGCTCACCGCGGAGATCGCGCGCTGGCGCGCGGAGGGATTTCGTGTCCGCGTGACCGCAGCCGACGAGCGCCAGGCGGAGCACCTGCGCCAGATCCTCCGCGAGCACCAGGTCGAAGCCGTCCTGGCGACGTCGCTCGAGGGACCGGATGCGCTGACGGTCGTCGTCGGCGAGTGCGCCACCGGGTTCGCGATCCCCGCTCTGGGCGTCATCGTGCTGACCGAGGGCGAAGTCTTCGGCGCCCGGCGTCGATCGCTGCGCCGGCCCAAGTACCAGCGCGGCGCCGCGCTCACGGCGTTCACCGATCTGGCCGCCGGCGACATCATCGTCCACGAGGACCACGGGCTCGGCCGCTATCTGGGGCTTCGGACGATGAAGGTCGGCGACCGCGAGAGCGACTTCCTGCTGCTCGAGTACGCCGAGGGCAACCGGCTCTACCTGCCCGTCGAGCGGCTCGAGCTCATCTCGAAATATCTGGGCGGCGACGCGGGCGCCGCCCGGCTCGACCGGCTCGGCGGCGCGTCCTGGCAGCGCGTGAAGGAGTCGGTCCGCGCCGCGTTGCGCGAGATGGCCGAGGGACTGCTTCGCCTCTACGCGCAGCGCGCCGTCACCGAGGGCCACGCGTTCGCGGCGGACACGCCGTGGCAGCGCGAGTTCGAGGCGGCGTTCCGGTTCGAGGAGACGGCGGATCAGCTCAAGGCGATCGAGGACACCAAGCGCGACATGGAGGCGGGCCGCCCGATGGACCGCCTCGTGGCCGGCGACGTCGGCTACGGCAAGACCGAGGTCGCGCTGCGCGCGGCGTTCAAGGCGGTCGGCGACGGCATGCAGGTCGCCGTGCTCGTGCCGACGACCGTGCTGGCCCAGCAGCACTGGGCCACGTTCGCCGATCGGTTCGCGCCGTTCCCGGCGAAAGTGGAGCTCCTGTCCCGCTTCCGTTCGCCCAAGGAGCAGAAGGCGATCGTCGAGGGGCTGCGCCGGGGCACCGTCGACGTCGTGATCGGCACCCACCGCCTCCTGTCGAAGGACGTCGCGTTCAAGAATCTCGGGCTCATGGTCATCGACGAGGAGCACCGGTTCGGCGTCGCGCACAAGGAGCGCATGAAGCAGCTGCGCGCCTCCGTGGACGTGCTCGCGCTCACCGCGACGCCGATTCCCCGGACGCTTTACATGTCGCTCTCCGGCGTGCGGGATATGTCGGTGATCGAGACCGCGCCGCTCGATCGGCTGCCGGTCGAGACCGTCATCCGCCGCTTTAGCCGCGGCGTCATCAACGAGGCGCTCGAGCGCGAGCTCGCGCGGGGAGGCCAGGTCTTCTTCGTTCACAACCGCGTCCAGTCGCTGCCGTCGATGGCGAAGCTCGTCCAGGAGCTGGTGCCGGACGCGCGCGTCATCATGGGCCACGGCCAGATGAAGGAGCGCGAGCTTGAAGCGACCATGGTGAAGTTCGTCACGGGTCAGGCCGACGTCCTCGTCTCCACCGCCATCGTCGAGTCCGGGCTGGACATCCCGGCGTCCAACACGATCATCATCAACCGCGCCGACCGGTTCGGGCTCGCGCAGCTCTACCAGCTCCGGGGCCGTGTCGGGCGCGAGCGGCAGCAGGCCTACGCCTATCTGCTCGTTCCGGCCGACGGTCGGGTCGACGAGCAGGCGCAGCGGCGGCTTCGCGCACTGCAGGAATTGACCGAGCTCGGCTCGGGATTCAAGCTCGCGATGCGCGATCTCGAGATCCGGGGCGCCGGGAACCTCCTGGGGGCCCAGCAGCACGGCCACATCGCCGCCGTCGGCTACGATCTTTATTCGAAGCTCCTGGCCGAGGCTGTGCGAGAATTGGCCGGCGGTCCGACCGCCGCTACGGTCGATCCAGTTATCAGCGTGGCCGTAGAAGGGTTCTTGCCAGAGGAATATGTACCCGAGGTCAATCAGCGACTCGCGTTGTACAAACGCCTCGCGGGGGCGACCAGCGACGCGGAGGTTGCCGATCTGCGCGCCGAGCTGGCCGACCGGTTCGGCCCCTTGCCCGCCGCGGCCGAACAGCTCCTGGACATCGTGCGCATCCGCGTGGCGGCCCGCGCCGTGGGCATCGAGAAGATCGAGGCAGGCGACGGCAAGGCGCTGGTCACGTTCTCCCCGGTCACCCCGCTGGACCCGGAGCACCTCGTGCGCGTCATCCAGAAGAGCCGTGGGCGCTTCAAGATGAAGCGCGAGTTCACGCTCGAGGCCACGATCCTGAGGGGCGACTGGTCCCGCGTCCGCGACTCCCTGCTCGGTATGCTCGCCGATCTGGGCCGTTCGTGATCTGGCGGCTCCTTGGGCCGTCGCTCCTGATCCTGGCCTTCGCCGGGTGCTCCATGCCTCAATGGATGCCGCTCGTCGGCGAGCAGCAGATCGTGAAGGACGAGCCGCCGAAGGCCGCCCCGCCGACGTCCACCGTGCCGGTGCGCCTGAGCTCCGCGGGGCAGAAGCCGTCGCCGCCCGACGAGCGGGTGACCGACCGCGTATTGGCCATCGTCAACAACGACGCGATCACGCTCTCCGAGATCCAGGAGGCGATCGCGGTCTACAAGTACGAGAACCGCGATCGGGCGTCGGAGAGCTCCGACCAGCTCGTACAGCAGTTCCTCACCCGGATGATCGACAGCCGGCTCCAGGTCCAGGAAGCCGAGCGCGAAAAGATCGTCATCGAAGAGAGAGAGATCGACGAGGAGCTGGCCGACCGCATCACGAAGATGAACATGAAGAGCAAGGAGGAGTTCGAGGCGGCCCTGAAGGCGCAAGGCATCCCGATAGCGGCGATCCGCAAGCGGGTCGCCGACGAGCTCCGGCGCAGCCGGATCGTGAGCCGGAAGGTGCGGCTGCGCGTGTCGGTGACGGAAGAGGAAGTCACGCAATACCTCGAGGCCAATCGACCGAAGCTCGAGACCGGTCTCGCGTACCACGCGCGCCACATCCTGATCCTGCCCGAGACCGGCGCGGAGGATGCGGCGTGGGAGAATGCGCGCATCCGGGCCGAGCTCATTCGGAGCCAGCTCCTCGAGGGCGCCGACTTCGCCGAGTTCGCGAAGCAGTACTCCCGGGACGCCAGCGCGCGGGACGGAGGCGACCTCGGAACGCTCAAGCGCGGCGAGCTCGCCCAGGACATCGAGACGCAGATCCTCAGCCTGGCGCCGGGAAAGATCTCGTCGCCGTACCGCTCCCCGCTCGGCTATCACATCTTCCGACTCGAGTCGAAGGAGACGCTCGAGGGTGAGGGGCTCGGCCGGGTGCGGACCCAGATCCGCGAGATCCTCTTCCGCGAGAAGTTCGACACCCGGCTCGACGCGTGGCTCAAGGAGATCAAGCAGCGCGCCGTCATCGACGTACGCCTGGAGGGACAGCTTTGAAAAGTATTGACAATCTCGCCTTAAAATGGCAGGATTAATTCTGCGTTAGCTTTCCAACCCCGCAGAAAACCTAGGGAAACAGGCTAACCTATTCACTTCATGCGGCGCCGAGTCGCCGCGCCCGGAGCCCTTTGATGAGCGCCCGCCGAGAAAGAAGTCAAGGTCAAGGAAGCCCGACGCAGAACTCCGAAGTGAACGGGATGAATCTTTCCGAGCTGAAGGAAAAGAGCATCTCGGACCTCAACGTCATCGCGCGTGACCTCAACGTCCAGAACATGGGCGGCCTGCGCAAGCAGGAGCTGATCTTCAAAATCTTACAATCGCAGGCGGAAAAGGACGGTCTGATCTTCGCGGCAGGCGTCCTCGAGGTCCTTCCCGACGGATTCGGATTCCTGAGAGCTCCCGACTACAACTACCTGCCTGGTCCGGACGACATCTACGTGTCTCCGTCCCAGATCAGGCGATTCGATCTTCGCACGGGCGATACGATCTCCGGACAGGTTCGCCCGCCCAAGGACACCGAGCGGTACTTCGCTCTCCTGAAGGTCGAGGCGATCAACTTCGAGACGCCCGAGCAGGCGCGAGAGAAGATCTTCTTCGACAACCTCACGCCGCTCTATCCGATGGAGCGGCTGCGCCTCGAGCACGACGCGGAGAACCTGACCACGCGGGTCATGGACCTGCTCTGTCCGATCGGCAAGGGCCAGCGAGGCATGATCGTGGCCGCTCCGCGCACCGGCAAGACGATGATGCTCCAGTCGATCGCCCACGCGATCGCGACGAACCACCCCGAGGTCTACCTGATCGTGCTGCTCATCGACGAGCGTCCCGAGGAAGTCACGGACATGCAGCGGTCCGTCAAGGGCGAGGTGATCTCGTCCACCTTCGACGAGCCGCCCCAGCGGCACATCCAGGTCGCCGACATGGTGATCGAGAAGGCCAAGCGGCTGGTCGAGCACAAGCGGGATGTCGTGATCCTGCTCGACTCGCTCACGCGCTTCGCGCGCGCCCACAACGCCGTCATCCCGTCGTCGGGCAAGGTCCTGTCGGGCGGTCTCGACGCCAACGCGCTGCAGCGTCCGCGGCGCTTCTTCGCGACGGCGCGGAACATCGAGGAGGGCGGCTCGCTCACGATCATGGCCACGGCCATCGTCGACACCGGCAGCCGGATGGACGACGTCATCTTCGAGGAGTTCAAGGGCACCGGCAACATGGAGGTCCACCTCGACCGCCGGCTGATGGACAAGCGGATCTTCCCGACCATCAACATCGAGCAGTCGGGCACGCGGAAGGAAGAGCTGCTCCTCGAGAAGGACGAGCTGCAGAAGGTCTGGCTCCTCCGCAAGGCACTCTCCCAGCTCAACCCCGTCGAGGGCATGGAGCTGCTGCTGGACAAACTCAAGCTCACCAAGACCAACAAGGAGTTCCTGGCCTCGATGCACTCGATGGGCTAGGCGAGGCCCGGTTCGTCTGGTATTCTTGGTGGCCTTGAGGGGGTGGCGACAGTGAAGGTGGGCATTCATCCGGACTATGTGGACACGACCATCACGTGTGCGTGCGGAGAGGTGGTTCACACCCGCTCTACTCGACCCGACATCCACGTCGAAGTGTGCTCGAAGTGCCATCCGTTCTACACCGGCAAGCACAAGCTCATGGACACCGCGGGTCGCGTCGAGCGGTTCCAGAAGAAGTACCGGCGCCAGCCGGCGGTTTCGGCCTCGTAACCTCGCGCTCCAACGCCGGCGGGACCGAGCTCCCGCCGGCTCTCTCTTTCATCCACATGCGCGCCTCGGCCGGCGGGGCCATTTCGTCTCGCTCGCCTCGGGCCTGGGGGGCCCAGCGCCCGCCCGGCCCTGCGGCTCGCACTGCGGCCCCGCGACGGTTTTCGGCGCGCACCGCCCGACGCCCGCGAAGCGGCGCGCAGTGAGTCGCGATGCTGTTTGACAAGCTCCGTCACATCGAAGAGCGGTCCAACGAGATCGCGCGGGCGCTGTCCGATCCCGCCATCTTCAGCCAGCCGAACGAGTACGCCCGGCTCCGGAAGGAGCACGCCGAGACCGTCGAGATCGTCGAGCGGTTCACCGCCTATCGCGACGTCCTGCGGCGGATCGGAGAAGCGCGCCACATCCTCGCCGAGGGGGGCGACCGCGAGCTCGCCGAGCTCGCGCAGGCGGAGATCGACGAGCTCACCGCCAAGCAGACAGCGCTCGAGGAGGAGCTGAAGAAGCTCCTGCTGCCGCGCGACCCCAACGACGACAAGAACGTCTTCGTCGAGATCCGCGCCGGCGCCGGCGGCGACGAGGCGGCGCTCTTCGCCGCCGACCTCATGCGGATGTACACGAAGTACGCCGAGCGCCAGCGGTGGCGGGTCGAGGTCATGGACGCGAGCCCCACCGGGGTCGGCGGGTTCAAGGACGTGATCCTCTTCGTCCACGGACGCGGCGCCTGGAGCCGGCTGAAGTTCGAGCGCGGCGTGCACCGGGTGCAGCGCGTGCCGGTCACCGAGTCGAGCGGCCGCATCCACACCTCGACCGTGACCGTCGCGGTCCTGCCCGAAGCCGAGGACGTCGACGTCAGGGTCGAGGAAAAGGACCTGCGGGTCGACGTGTATCGGTCGTCCGGCCCGGGCGGCCAGGGCGTCAACACCACGGACTCGGCGGTGCGGATCACGCACCTGCCGACCGGCCTGGTCGTGACGTGCCAGGACGAGCGGTCGCAGATCAAGAACCGGGCGAAGGCGATGCGCGTGCTCAAGGCGCGCCTACTCGAGCGGGCGCAGGAAGAGCAGCAGGCGGCGATCGCGGCCGACCGCAAGAGCCAGGTCGGCACCGGCGAGCGGAGCGAACGGATCCGCACCTACAACTTCCCGCAGACGCGGGTCACCGATCATCGGATCGGGCTCACCTTGCACCGGCTGCCGACCGTGCTGGAAGGTGATCTCGACGAGCTGATCGACGCCCTCGTCGCGGCCGAAGAGGCCGAGCGTCTGCAGCGGGTGGAGAGCTGATGACCGCCGCCACGCTCGCCGATCAGCTCGACGCCGCGACGACCGCGCTGGAGGCCGCGGGCCTCCCGACCGCGCGTGTCGACGCCGAGTGGCTGCTCGCCGGTCTGCTCGGGGTCGGCCGTGTCGCGGTCCGGCTGGGTCTCGGGCAGGCGGCCCCGGCGGCCCTCGCCGAGCGCTACGCCCACGCCGTCAGCCGGAGAGTGCGGCGCGAGCCGCTCCAGCGGATCCTCGGCTGGGAGGAGTTTCATTGCGTGCGGGTGCGCCTCACCGACGCGGTGCTCGTGCCGCGCCCCGAGACCGAGGCGCTTGTGGAGTGGGCGCTGTCGCTCCTGCCCCCGCCCGGCGGCCGACGACTGCTGGCGATCGACGTCGGTACCGGGTCCGGCTGCATCGCGTGCGCGCTGGCCGCCGAGCGGTCCGATCTCGACGTGGTCGCCGTGGACGTGTCGCTCGCCGCGGCGGCGGTCGCGCGAGAGAACGCGAGAGCGCTGGGCCTCGCGGCGCGAATCCGGGTGCTCGCGGCGGATCTGTTCGACGGAATCGGCGAGCTCCGCGCCGATCTCATCGTCAGCAACCCGCCGTACCTGCCCAGCGCGCTCATGCCCGAGCTGCCGCCGGAGGTGCGGTTCCACGAGCCGAGGCTCGCCCTCGACGGCGGAAGCGACGGGCTCGCGGTGATCCGGAGGCTCGCGAGCGCCGCGCGCCGTTACCTGCGGCCGGCGGGCGCGCTCGTCGTCGAGACAGCCGGCGGCGCCCAGGCGTCGGCCGCGGCGGCGCTCCTGGGTGAGGTGGGCTGGGACCAGGTGACCGTGCGCGCCGACCTCGCCGGCATCGATCGGTTCGTCGCCGGGAGGGCGTGATGTCCGCGACACTCGGTGCCGATCGGGGCTACGAGCGCCCGGAGAAGAAGCCGGGCGCGCGCATCGAGCGGCGCTCATGAAAGAGCGGCTCACGCTCGCGCTGCCGAAGGGGCGTCTGCTCGACAGCGCCGTCGAGCTCCTGCGCGAGCTCGGCGTGCAAGGCATCGACCAGGACTCGCGTCGGCTGATCTTCACCGATCCCCGCAGCGGGCTGCGCATGCTCTTCCTGAAGCCGGTCGACATTCCGGCCTACGTGCTGTACGGCGCGGCCGACGTGGGGATCGTTGGCAAGGACATCCTGCTGGAACAGGAGCCCGACGTCTACGAGCCCCTCGACCTTGGGTTCGGGTTCTGCCGGCTCGTGGTGGCCGAGCCGCGCGAGCTCCGGGAGCGCGACGATCCGGCGAAGTGGTCGTGGGTGCGGGTCGCGACGAAATATCCGCGACTCGCCGAGCAGTACTTCACCGACCGGGGCGTCCAGGTCGAGCTGGTGCGTCTGGACGGCTCCGTCGAGCTGGCGCCGCTCGTGGGACTGGCCGAGCGCATCGTCGACCTGGTCCAGTCAGGCGAGACCCTGCGGGCGAACGGTCTGGTCGAGGTGGCCGAGATCACGCGGTCGACCGCGCGCCTGATCGTCAACCGCGCGTCGATGAAGACCGAGCACGCGGCGGTCAACGAGCTCGTCGACGAGATGAAGAAGGCGCTCCGCGCCGCGCCGCGGGCCGCACGAGCATGATCCGCACCCTCGACGCGCGGGCCGGCGTCGACGCGGTCGTGGCGCTGCTCGAGCGCTCGCCGGAAACGGTCGCGCCCGAGATCCACCGGACGGTCGACGCGATCCTCGCCACGGTGCGCGCGCGGGGCGACGCGGCGCTCTGCGAGCAGACGGCCCGGCTCGACGGCTGGAACCCCGCCCGGCCCGAGGACCTCGCCCTGGCCCCGCGCGACTTCGAGAACGGAGCGCGCGCCGTCGCCGCCGACGTCCGCGCCGCACTCGAGTATGCCGCCGAGCGCATCGAGCGCTATCACGCCGCGGCGATGCCGAAGTCGTGGCGTATGACCGACGAGCACGGCTCGGTGCTGGGCCAGGAGGTGCGCGCGCTCGACCGCGTCGGCGTCTACGTGCCGGGCGGGCGGGCCGCGTATCCGTCGACGGTGCTGATGACGGCTGTGCCGGCGCGCGTCGCCGGGGTCAGGGAGATCGTGCTCGTCACGCCCGCCGGGGCCGGCGGCCGGATCGATCCGGTCGTGCTGGCGGCCGCGCGGATCGCCGGCGTCACCGAGGGCTATCGGATCGGCGGCGCCCAGGCGGTCGCGGCGCTTGCGTACGGCACGTCGCTGATCCGCCGCGTCGACAAGATCGTGGGCCCGGGCAACATCTACGTGGCGCTCGCCAAGGCGCGAGTCTTCGGCGAGGTGGGGATCGACATGGTCGCCGGGCCGAGCGAGGTGGTCGTGATCGCCGACGCGGGGGCGGACGCCGAGTGGATCGCCGGCGACTTGCTCGCCCAGGCCGAGCACGACCCGATGGCCCGCGCGCTCTTGATCACCGACGCGAGCGAGCTGATCCCGCGGGTCGAGGCGGCTCTGGAGCGGCAGCTCGAGGCGCTGCCGCGGCGGGCGATCGCCGAGCAGGCCCTGCGGGCCAACGGCGCGCTGATCCGGGTGGCCACCCTCGACGACGCGGTAACGCTCGCCAACTTGCTGGCGCCCGAGCACCTCGAGCTCCTGGTGACCGCGCCGACGGCGCTGCTGCCGCGGGTGAAGCACGCCGGCGCGGTCTTCCTCGGCGCGCACTCGCCCGAGGTGGTGGGCGACTACGTCGCCGGACCCAACCACGTGCTGCCGACGGCGGGCACCGCGCGGTTCGCGTCGCCGCTCTCGACCGAGGATTTCGTGAAGCGCTCGAGCGTGATCGAATACTCGCGCGGCGGCCTGCGCGCCGCCGCGCCGCATTTGAAGACCCTGTCCCGCATCGAGGGTCTGGACGCGCACGGCAACGCGGCGGCCTTGCGACTGGACGCCGACGGAGGGAAAACCCCATGAGCCCCGAGACGACCGGCCGGCAGGCGCGCGTCGAGCGCAAGACGAAGGAGACGGAGATCGCGCTCCACCTGAACCTGGACGGCACCGGCGCTTGCAAGGTGCAGACGCCGATTCCCTTCTTCAGCCACATGCTGGAGGCGTGGTCGAAGCACGGGCTGATGGATCTCGCGGTCGAGGCGCAGGGCGACGTCGAGGTCGACCAGCACCACACCGTCGAGGACGTCGGGATCGTCCTGGGCCAGGCGCTGCGCCAGGCGCTCGGCGACAAGCGCGGGATCGTGCGCTACGGGACGGCGTACATCCCGATGGACGAGGCGCTGGTCTCGTCGTCCGTCGACCTGTCCGGCCGGCCGTTCCTCGTCTTTGGCGTGCCGGTGGCGCGCTCGCGCGTGTCGAACTTCGACCTCGACCTGCTGCAGGAGTTCTTCCGCGCCTTCGCGTTCAACGCGGAGATCACCCTGCACGTGACCATGCACTACGGTCACAATCTCCACCACGTCACCGAGGCCGTGTTCAAGGCGGTCGGGCGGGCGCTGGCGGAGGCGACGCGCCTGAATCCCCGGATCATCGGGATCCTGCCCTCGACGAAGGGCTCGTTATGATTGCCGCAGTGCGAGCTGCAGCCCCGGGCGAGGCGAGCCTGTGATTGCCCTAGTCGATTACGGGCGCGGGAACCTCGGCTCGGTCGAGAAGGCGTTCCGGCGGGTCGGCATTCCGGCGTCGATCACGCAGGACCCGCGAAGCGTCGACGAGGCGGAAGCCGTGGTGCTGCCCGGCGACGGCGCGTTCCACGACGCCATGTCGAATCTCGATCGTCTCGGACTAACCCCGGCGCTGCGCCGGGCGCTCGACGGCAGCCGGCCGTTTCTCGGGATCTGCCTCGGCTATCAGCTGCTCTTCTCGACGAGCGAGGAGTTCGGCGAGGGACGCGGGCTCGACGTCGTGCCGGGCGCCGTGCGCCGGCTGCCCGCCGGTCGGAAGATTCCGCACATGGGATGGAATCGCGTGGAGCACGCGGGGGAGCTCAGGCTCTTCGACGGCATCCCGTCGGGCGCGCATTTCTACTTCGTGCACTCGTATTATCCGGTTGTAGCGGGGGCCGTGAGCTCGGCTTTGACCGAGGGTGGCCTGAGACGGGAGCGTGTGGCTCCGCACGCCCGCTCACTCGCTCCGGACGCCCGATCTGATGCTTCCGGCGCGCGATCTCAGATGCTACGCGCGGCCTGGTGCGAGTACGGTGTGAGGTTCGCCGCCGCGATCGAGGTCGGGCGGATCCATGCCACCCAGTTCCACCCCGAGAAGAGCCAGCGGTGGGGGCTCCGCATGCTCGAGAACTTCGCCGCCGTCGTGAAGAGCGGCCAGTGATCGTCATCCCCGCCGTCGACCTGCGCGGCGGCCGGTGCGTCCGCCTGCATCAGGGTCGGAGCGATCGCGAGACCGTCTTTTCCGACGACCCGGTTGCGGTCGCCCTCCGGTGGAAGGAGCTCGGCGCCGAGCGGCTCCACGTGGTGGACCTCGACGGCGCCTTCGCCGGCGAGCCGCGTCAGAGCGCGCTCGTCGCGAAGATCGTCGCGGCGATGGCGCCGGTTCCGGTCGAGGTCGGCGGCGGGCTCCGAAACCTGAAAGACGTCGAGACCGCGCTCGAGACCGGCGCCCGCTGGGCGATGGTCGGTACCCGCGCGGCGCTCGATCGCGCATTCTTGAGTGAGGTGTGCGGGCGCCACGCCGGGCGGATCATCGTCGCCGTGGACGCGAAGGGCGAGCGCGTGACGGTCAAGGGCTGGACCGAGGTGGTGGACGACACGGTCGTCGAGGTCGGCCGGCGGGCGCGCGGCGCCGGCGCGGCGGCGCTCCTCTACACCGACGTGAGTCGCGACGGCACGGAGAGCGGACCCAACGTCGAGTACGCGGCGACGCTCGCGCGGGAAGTCGCGATCCCCGTTCTGGCGTCGGGCGGTGTGGGACGCGTCGAGGACCTCGCGCGGCTGGCGGCGGTCCCCGGCGTCGTCGGCGCGGTGGTCGGGCGTGCGCTCTACACCGGCGCGATCGATCTGCGCCGGGCGAACGAAGTCGCGACGGCGGGCGCCGGCCCGCCCGCTGCGCCTCGAGGCTGATCGTGCTGGCCAAGCGAGTGGTGCCGTGCCTCGACGTGAAGGACGGCCGCGTCGTCAAGGGCGTGCAGTTCGTGAATCTGCGCGACGCCGGCGACCCGGTCGAGGCCGCGCTCGCGTACGACGCCCAGGGCGCCGACGAGCTCGTCTTCCTCGACATCACGGCCTCGCACGAGGCGCGCGAGACGATGCTCGACGTCGTGCGCCGCACGGCCGAAGGGATCTACATGCCGCTGACGGTCGGCGGCGGCATCCGCTCGGTCGACGACGTGCGGCGCCTGCTGCGCGCCGGCGCCGACAAGATCTCGCTGAACACCGCCGCCCTCGAACGGCCCGCGCTGATCCGCGAGGCGGTGGAGCGCTTCGGGAGCCAGTGCATCGTCGTCGCGATCGACGCGCGCCGCCAGCCGGGCCGTCCCGACGGGCCGCTGCGCTGGGGCGTCTACACCCACGGCGGCCGGCGCTCGGCCGGACGCGACGCGCTCGAGTGGGCGGGCGAGGCGGTGGCGCTCGGCGCCGGCGAGATCCTCCTGACGAGCATGGACCGCGACGGCACGAAGGACGGCTACGACATCGAGCTCACGCGTGCCGTCGCGCAGAGCGTGTCCGTTCCCGTGATCGCCTCCGGGGGCGCCGGCTCGCTCGAGCATCTCTACGAGGGGCTGATCGACGGCTGCGCCGACGCGGCGCTCGCCGCGTCGATCTTTCACTTCGGCACCCACACGATCGCCGAGGCGAAGGCGTACCTGCGCGGGCGCGGCGTCGAGGTACGGAGCGAGCCGTGACGCTCGACGAGCTCCGGTTTGACGCCCAGGGCCTGCTGCCCGCGGTCGTTCAGGAGGCCGACACCGGCGAGCTCTTGATGGTCGCCTGGATGGACCGCGCGGCGGTCGAGGCCACGCTGTCGAGCGGTGTCACTCACTTCTGGTCCCGCTCACGCGGCAAGCCCTGGCGGAAGGGCGAGACCTCCGGGCACGTCCAGCACGTCCAGTCGGTCTACGCCGATTGCGACGGCGACACGCTCCTGGTCCAGGTCCACCAGGAGGGCGCGGCCTGTCATACCGGACAGCGCACGTGCTTCTTCGCGGCGCTCAAGGGTGGCGCAGGCGACGAGCCGCGCCCGGCGCCATCGACCATGCTCGAGCGGATCGAGCGCACCATCGAGGAAAGAAAGCGGAACCGGCCCGCCGGATCGTACGTCGCCGGCCTGCTGGCGGCGGGCGAGTCGCACCTGTGCCGGAAGCTCGGTGAAGAGGCGATCGAGGTGATCACCGCCACGCTCGGTGGTGAGGGCGACCGGCGCGTCATCGAGGAAGTCGCCGACCTGTGGTTCCACACCCTCGTGCTGCTCGGCGCGCGTGGGATACCGCTCCGCGAGGTCCTGAACGAGCTGGCGCGACGCCACGCGGCACGGCCCACGCCGGATCGGTAGCCGGCTCGTGTGCCGGGCGCCGCTGGCGCTCGCGCTGGGAGCCGTCATCGTCCTCACCGGGTGCGCCGGCCGGCGAATCGAGAACGGCGTCTATCACTCCGAGAAAGGCTATCGCCTCACCCTGCCGGGCGCCGACTGGTCCGTCGCCACCGGGAGCAAGGCCGACCTCGAGCTCAGACATCAGGAAGGGCTGGCGGCGATGCTGGCCAACGCCGAGTGCGACGAACGCGCGAGATCCCGCAGCGCCGGCCTGCTCCTCGGTCAGCTATTGATCGGGCTGCACGACCGCGCGACGATCGAGCAGAACGAGGTCTCGGTGAACGGGCAGCGGGCTCTGCATCGGGTGCTCGACGGCCGGGTATCGGAGGACGGCGTGCCCACGCGGATCGAGGCGTACGTGTGGAAAGACGGGGCGTGCGTCTACGACTTCGCCTACGCGGCGCCTCCGGCTTCGTTCGAGGCGTGGCGCGGCGACTTTTGCCGGTTCGTCGAGAGCTTCGCGAAGGAGCGCGCGGACTGACGGATGGACGTCTATCTGAGACGCACCGTGGAGTGGTACGGCGGGGTCGGCCTGCTGACCAAGCAGGTCTTCCGGAGCCTCGCCCTGCCGCCGAAGTACTTCCGCCTCGTGGTCCAGGAGATCGAGGTGATGGGCGTGCGGTCGCTCGGCGTCGCGCTGACGGCCGCCATCTTCACCGGCATGGTCTTCACGATCCAGAGCGCGGTCAACATGGGCCGCTTCGGCGCCGAGAGCTACGTCGGCCCGGTCGCCGCGCTGGCGATCCTGCGCGAGCTCGGACCCGTTCTGACCGCGATTCTCGTCGGCGGCAAGGTGGCCTCGGGCATCACGGCCGAGCTCGGCTCGATGAAGGTGACCGAGCAGATCGACGCGCTCCGCACCCTCGGCGTGAACTACATCAAGCGCCTCGTGGTGCCGCGCGTGCTGGCGGCGCTCGTCGTGTTCCCGCTCCTGACGGTGCTGGCCGACGCGGTCGGCGTGCTCGGAGGTATGCTGATCATGTTCCTGGAGCGCGGCGCGGACCTGCACGCCTACTGGAACATCACGACCTACTGGGTCGTGCCGAAGGACTTCCTGACCGGTGTCGGCAAAGCGGTGTTCTTCGGGGTGATCGTGACGCTCATCGGCTGCTACAACGGCCTCAGCACGGAGGGCGGGACGGAGGGGCTCGGTCGGGCGACGACCGCGACGGTCGTGCACGTGACCATGGGGGTCATCGTGTCGGACTTCTTCATCACCAAGCTGTTCCTGACGCTTTTCTATTGACGGGCATGGCCGAGGCGATCGTGGAGGCGACCGGGCTCAGAAAGAGCTTCGATTTGAACGAGGTGCTGCGCGGTGTCTCGTTCGTGCTCGACAAGGGCGAGACCCTGGTGGTCATGGGCGGCAGCGGCGCCGGCAAGACGGTCCTCCTCCGCCTCGTCGCGGGTCTGATCCGGCCCGACGCCGGCCGGCTGCGCCTCTTCGGGGTCCACATCGAGAACCTCTCGGAGGAAGCCTTGCTCCCGCTGCGGCGCCGCATGGGCTACGTCTTCCAGAGTGCTGCGCTCTTCGATTCCCTGTCCGTTTACGAGAACGTCGCGTATCCTCTTCGCGAGCACACCAGCCTCGGGGAGGCGGAGATCCACGAGCGTGTGGTCCGGAACCTGTCGGTCGTGGGACTCTCGAACGACGTCCTGCCGCTTCTGCCGTCCGAGCTGTCCGGCGGCATGCGCAAGCGGGTCGGCATCGCGCGCGCCCTCTCGGTCGAGCCGGAGATGCTCCTGTTCGACGAGCCGACGGCCGGCCTCGACCCGACGAACGCCAAGCTCGTCGCCGACCTGATGCTGCACCTGCGGGGCGGCGTGTGCGACACGGCGATGGTCGTCACGCACGACATCGAGCTGGCGCGCACGGTCGCCGACCGCGTGGCCATCCTCATCGAGGGGCAGTTCGCGGCCCTCGGGCCGGCGGACGAAGTCCTCAGCGGACGCAACCCGGCGGTGCAGGCCTTCCTCGCCGGCACGGCGGCCCGATGAGCCGAGCCCTGAGGGCCGCGAGCGAGGCGAGCCGGTGAACGACAAGCACGAGAACGCGGCGAAGTTTCGCGTCGGCGTCTTTGTCCTGGTCGCGCTCCTGACCTTCCTCGGCGCGGTCTACGCTCTTGGGGCCCGGGCGAGGCTGTTCGAGGCGCGCTACACCATCCACGCCGACTTCACCGAGGTGGGCGGCCTCGTCGAGGGTGCGACGGTCCGGCTCGCCGGCGTGCAGATCGGCCGGGTGACGGGGGTGAACCTTCCGCCGCAGCCGGGCGGCAAAGTCCGGGTCGATCTCACGATCGGCCGGCGCTTCTCCGACCGGATCCGCAAGAACTCGGTCGCGCGCATCGAGACCCAGGGACTGCTCGGGGACCGGATCGTGGAGATCACCGTCGGGGACGCGAGCGCGCCGCCGGTGGCGCCGGGCGAGGTGCTGGCCTCGCGCGATCCGGCCGACTTCGGCCGGGTGATCGCCGCCGGCGCCGAGACGGCCAAGAACGTCGCGGCGCTCGCGGACTCGCTGCGCGAGACGGCTGATCAGGTCAACAAGTCGAAGATGATCCAGGACGCGGCGGCGACGGTGAACAAGCTCGGACGCGTGGTCGACCAGGTGGAGCATGGCCGCGGCTGGGCGCACGCGCTCCTCTACGAGGAGCCGATCGCGCTCAAGCGGGTCAACGAGCTGATCGCGACGACGCAGGCGCTGATCGAGCGGGTCGAGAAGGGCCAGGGCGCGGCCGGGGTGCTGGTCTCGCCCGAGGGCACCGCCTCGGCGAAGCGCTTCGTGGCGGCGATGGATCGGATCAGCGCGATGATCGAGCAGCCGGAGCGCGAGACGGGGCTCTTGCCGGGGCTTCTGTTCGATCCGAAGTACAAGGCGGTCCTCGACGACCTCAAGGTCGTCTCGCACAACCTCCGTCTGGTCTCCGACCGCGTGGCGGGCGGCCGCGGAACGCTCGGAAGCCTGGTCGCGGACAGCGGCGCCGACGACGGATCGCTCTCGCTCACGATGCAGGACCTCCGGGCCGCCATGGCGAACCTGAAATCGATCAGCCAGAAGATCAACGAAGGCGAAGGGACGGTGGGGCTGCTCATCGCCGACCCCACGATCTACGAGCGCCTGGTGACGATTCTCGACGGCGCCCAGCGGAGCTTCCTCCTGCGCTCGATGATCAAGAGCCTCGGGGACAAGGGAGCGAAGTCGAAGGATGACGACACGCGACGCTAGCGCCTACCGCTGCCAGGAATGCGGCTTCTCGAGCCCCAAGCCCGGCACGTGTCCCGATTGCCGGCGCGCCGGCAACACCTGGGTGCAGCTCGTCGAGGAGCGGCCGGTCTCGCCGCGCTCGTCGCGGCGCGCGAGCGTGGCCGCCGCCCGGCCCCGCGCGCTGACAGAGATCTCGATAGAGCCGGACGACCGCGTCCGCACCGGGATCGGCGAGCTGGACCGCGTGCTGGGCGGCGGCGTAGTGCGCGGCTCGCTGGTGCTGATCGGAGGCGACCCCGGAGTGGGCAAGAGCACCCTGCTCCTGCAAGCGGCCCGGGCGCTGGCCCAGGCCGCCCCGCCGGTCCTTTACGTCACCGCCGAGGAGTCGGCCGCGCAGGTGAAGATGCGCGCGGACCGGCTCGGGATCGCGACCGACGGGCTCTTGCTGTGGCCCGAAAACGATCTGTCGATCGTCCAGGCGCAACTCGACGACGTGAAGGCCCGGGCGCTGGTCATCGACTCGATCCAGACGGTGTTCCTGCCCGATCTGGAGTCGGCGCCGGGCAGCGTGGCGCAGGTGCGCGAGTGCGGGGCGCGGCTGATGACCCTGGCCAAGGGCCGCGGCATCGCGACCTTCCTGGTCGGCCACGTCACGAAGGATGGCGCGCTCGCCGGGCCGCGCGTGCTCGAGCACCTGGTCGACACGGTGCTGTACTTCGAGGGCGAGCGCACTCACTCCTACCGGGTGCTTCGCGCGGTGAAGAACCGGTTCGGCTCGACCAACGAGATCGGTGTCTTCGAGATGGTGGAGGGCGGGCTGGTCGAGGTGAAGAACCCGTCCGGGTTCTTCCTCGCCGAGCGGCCCCGCGAAGCGCCCGGCTCGGTCGTGGTCTCGAGCCTCGAGGGCACGCGACCCGTGCTGCTCGAGCTGCAGGCGCTCGTCGCGCAGGCGTCCGTCGGCACGCCGCGGCGAACGGTGCTCGGCGCCGACTACAATCGCGTCTGTCTGCTCCTGGCCGTGCTCGAGAAGCGCGCGGGCGTTCCGCTCGGCAGCCAGGACGTGTACGTCAACGTCGCCGGCGGGGGCCGCGTCACCGAGCCCGCGGCCGATCTGGGGATCGTCGTCGCGGCGGCGTCGAGCTACATGGATCGCGTCGTACCGCCGGACGTGCTCGTGGTCGGCGAGGTCGGGCTCACCGGCGAGGTCCGCGCGGTCGCCGGGCTCGAGCTTCGCCTGCGCGAGGCGGCCGCGCTCGGGTTCCGGCGGGCCATCGTGCCCCAGAGCAACATCCTCGAGCCGATCAGAGTGTCGGTCGACATCCGCGGCGTGGCGACGGTCGGCGAGGCGCTGACCGCGCTGCTCGGCTGATGCCGGACCGGCCGAAGCCCCTGAAGCTGGCGGTCGTCATCCCCGCGGGCGGCGTGGGAACGCGTTTCGGGGGCCGCCTGCCCAAGCAGTTCGTCAATCTCGGCCGCGCGCCCATCCTGACCGAGACGGTCGGGCACTTCACGCGCCATCCCGCTGTGATCGCGATCGTCGTCGCCGCGCCCGAGATCCACGTGGAGCGCACGCGCCGCGCACTGGCGCGGGTCACGCGCCGGGCGCCCGTCACCGTGATTCAGGGCGGCGGGATGCGGCAGGACTCCGTCTGGCTCGCGCTGCGGGCCGTCCCCCGCGACGCCGACATGATCGTCGTTCACGACGCGGTCCGGCCGCTGATCACGCGCCGCCTCATCGACGCGGTCGTGGGCGCGGGCGCGGAGACGGGCGCCGCGATCTGCGCCCTGCCTATCACCGAGACCGTCAAGCGCGTGCGCCAGGAGGTGGTCGAGACCACGCTCGACCGCTCGGAGCTCTGGGCGGTTCAGACGCCTCAAGCATTTCGTGCGGCCTTGCTCCGGGAAGCCCACGAGAAGGCGCGCCGCGACGGGGTGGTCGGCACCGACGACGCGATGCTCGTCGAGCGGCTCGGCCATCCGGTTCGTGTGGTGCCCGGGCTCGCCGAGAACGTGAAGATCACCACGCCCGACGACCTGCGCCGAGCGCGCCGAGCGTGGGCCAGGTGACCCGCGTCGGCTTCGGATTCGACGTGCACCCTCTGGTACCCGGCCGGCCGCTCGTGCTGGGCGGAGTTACGGTAGACTTCGACCGCGGGCTCACCGGACACTCGGACGCCGACGTGCTGTCGCACGCGGTCGGCGAGGCGCTGCTGGGCGCCCTGGCGCTGGGCGACCTGGGGCGACATTTTCCCGACACCGATCCGCGCTATCGCGGCATCTCAAGCCTGCGGCTCCTCCGGAACGTCGTCGACCTGGTGACCGCGCGGGGCGGCCGGCTCGTGAACGTGGACGCGACCGTGCTCGCCCAGGCGCCGCGCCTGGCGGCGTTGCTGCCGGAGATGGCCAAGAGGCTGGCCGAAACGCTCGGTCTCGAGGTCGAGCGGGTGAGCGTGAAGGCGAAGAGCCCCGAAGGACTCGGTCTGGTGGGACGGCAGGAAGGGATGGCGGCGATGGCGGTGGTCAGCGTCGAGGTGACGGCATGATCCGCATCTCCAACACGATGACGCGGACGAAGGAGGAGTTCGTCCCGCTGACTCCCGGCGAGGTCCGCATGTACGTCTGCGGAGTGACCGTCTACGACTACTCGCACATCGGCCACGCGCGCAGCGCCATCGTCTTCGACGTGATCCGCCGCTATCTGACCTTCAAGGGCTATCGCGTGACCTTCGTCAAGAACTACACGGACGTCGACGACCGGATCATTCGGCGCGCCAACGAGGCGGGCGTGTCCGCGCGGGAGTACGCCGAGCGCTTCATCGCCGCGGAGCGCGAAGACATGGCCTCGCTCGGGGTGCTGGCCCCCGACATCGATCCGAAGGCTACCGAGCACGTGGCCGAGATGATCGAGCTCGTCGAGCGCCTGGTCGACGACGGCCACGCCTATCCGGTCGAGGGCGACGTCTACTTCGCGATCAGCAGCTTTCCGCCGTACGGACGGCTCTCCGGAAGGAACCTCGACGAGCTGCTCGCGGGCGCCCGCGTCGAGGTGGACGAGCGTAAGCGCGACCCGCGCGATTTCGCGCTCTGGAAGGGCGCCAAGCCGGGCGAGCCCTATTGGGACAGTCCGTGGGGGCCGGGGCGGCCGGGGTGGCACATCGAGTGCTCCGCGATGGCGATGAAGTATCTCGGCCCGTCGTTCGACCTGCACGGCGGCGGCGAGGACCTGATCTTCCCCCACCACGAGTGCGAGATCGCCCAGGCCGAAGCCTGCACCGGCAAGCCGTTCGCCCGCTACTGGGCGCACAACGGCATGGTCAACATGGGCAAAGAGAAGATGTCGAAGTCGCTCGGCAACACGCTGAACATCAACGAGATGGTCACGCGCCACAGCCCAGACGCGCTCCGGCTCTGGATGCTCGGGACCCACTACCGGAACATGCTCGAGTGGTCCGAGGAGCGCGTCGTCGAGAGCGCGCGCGCGCTCGAGCGCTTGACGCGACTGCGCCACGATGCGGCCGCCGTGCGCGCCGGCGGCGCGCCGGCGTCGCTGCCGCCGGCGTTCGCCGAGTTCCGGCCACGCTTCGAGAAGGCGATGGACGACGACTTCAACACGCCCCAAGCGCTCGGCGTCCTCTTCGATTTCGGCCGCGGGCTGGCCGAAGCCCGCGACCGGGGCGGCGCCCCCGCCGCCTTCGTCGCCGGCGTCGACGAGCTGGTGCAGCTCGCGCGCGTCCTCGGGCTCTTCGGCCGCGACGCCGCGCCAGACGGGCCTCCGCCGGAAGTGCAGCGGCTGCTCGCCGCGCGCGGAGAGGCGCGGGCGCGCCGTGACTTCAAGCGAGGGGACGAGATCCGCGACGAGATCGCGCGGCTCGGCTGGCTCGTCGAGGACACGCCCGCCGGCCCGCGGCTCACGCCGAAAGGTCGCTAGTGGCCGAAGGCCGTATCTACGGCCGCAATCCCGTGCTCGAGCTGCTGCGCGCCCACGGCCGGCGCGCCGACGAGATCGCGGTGCTCGCCGGAGCGCGAGGTCCGCTCGCCGAGATCGTCGCCCTCGCGCGGCGCGCGGGCGTGAAGGTCTCCTATCGCACGCGCGAGCAGCTGACCGCGATCGCCGGTAGCGACCGCCATCAAGGAGTGGTCGCGCGCGTCGCCTCAGCGGAGTACACGGACGTGGGGGCGCTCCTCGCGATCCCCGCCACCCGCCGGGAAGCCCCCTTCTTCGTCGCCCTCGACCAGGTGCAGGATCCGAGGAACTTCGGCGCGGTCCTCAGGACCGCCGAGGTGTTCGGCGCCCACGGCGTGATCGTCACCAAGCACCATCAGGTCGGCCTCACCGACGCCGCCGCCCGCGCCGCAATGGGGGCTGTCGAGTATCTGCCCGTCGCCCGCGAGACCAATCTAGTAAACGCCCTCGAAATAGTGAAGAAAGCTGGCGTCTGGGTATACGGTGGGATTGCGGGCGGAGGGGTTCCCGTGTGGAGCGCGGACTTGACGGGCCCCCTCTGTCTCGTACTGGGAAGCGAGGGGGGCGGGCTCAGACCGCTGGTCGCCCAGGCGTGTGACGTGCTCCTCACGATCCCGATGCGGGGGAAGATCGGCTCGCTGAACGTCGCGTCCGCCGGAGCGGTTCTCTGCTACGAAGTTGCGCGGCAGCGCGGCGCCGGGGGCAAAGTGCTTGACTTATCGAAAAGTCAAGCATAATGTGATCTTTTGTCTATGCTGGCGTAGCTCAGGGGCAGAGCAACTGCCTTGTAAGCAGTGGGTCGGGGGTTCAAATCCTCCCGCCAGCGCCAGCTTTTTCGAGGAGTTGCCAGGTGCGGCCGGCGGATTCGGGGAGGTACCCAAGTGGCCAAAGGGGGCAGACTGTAAATCTGCTGGCGTACGCCTTCGGGGGTTCAAATCCTCCCCTCCCCACCATTGTAGCGGGTGCCTTGAGCCCGGATCAGACCGGGGGTGGGCTGAGAAGGGCGCGACTGCGAGAGGCACGCGCTGTTAGGTGTTGCGCGAAGGCGCGACTGCGAGCGGCACGCGCAGTCCTGCTATTGAGAGAGGTATCCGTCGCTCCGCGTTTGAGACGGGCACACGTGGCTCTGCAATCGGGCGG
>Ga0209470_1000160_pt1 | contig 50694 bp, 56 predicted proteins | sample GraSoiAngelo_125_FD_185882 | JGI IMG/M metagenome (GOLD analysis project Ga0209470, IMG submission 185882) | Grasslands soil microbial communities from the Angelo Coastal Reserve, California, USA - 14_0927_05_40cm (SPAdes) (version 2) | ecosystem: Environmental > Terrestrial > Soil > Grasslands ... | reverse complement strand
TGCCGGACGACGAAGTCCCGGTTCACGATATAGATGACCAGGATTCCTCCGGGGCGCACAAGCTTCGCGTACTCCTGGAGGATCCGGACGTCGGTCTCTTCGTCGTAGTAGCCGAGGGATGTCCAGAGGTTGAGGGCCGCGTCGAACGCTCCTTCGGTCGCCGGGACCGTTTCCGTGAGATGCCGGAGGTCTCCGATGCGGTACGTCGCCCGATCGGCCACGCCCTCTCGGCGGGCGAGTTCGGCCGCGCGCGAGACGAACACCGGGGACAGGTCCACGCCGACGGTCCGGTAGCCCATTTTCGCCAGGCGCGTCGAATGCCGTCCGATGCCGCAGGGAGCGTCGAGGATCCGGCCGCCCGGGGGAACGCCGAACCGCTCGAGGATGGCGTGCAGGTCACGCGCCTGCGTCTCGCCCGTGGACCAGGCGTTCTCGTGAACCGCGAGGAACACCTCCGGATGGCGGAGGAATAGGTCTTCGGTCCAATGGGCAGCCATCGGTTCGCGATGTTCCTGGCCTTATTTGGCGGTGTCGCGGGGCCTCCTGACGCGTCTTTGCGGCTTCTGGAACGGCTGCACGATTCCTTCCGGATCCTGCTCGCGGATACGCGACGTCAACCTCCCGACGCCGGAGGTCCCGTAAATTTCGTCGTAGGATTCGGGAGGAACCTCGTCGATGGCCGCATCGGTCGTCACCAGGACCAGGACGATTTCCGGGGAATGCTGCTCCAAGAATCGGGTGAGCCGTCGGATGGCGTCGCTTCGCGTGGACGCGATCGGCTCGACGAGGAACAGGATTGGGCCACGTCGTGCCACGATGGCCGGCTCATACTTCGTCGAGCCCCCCGGACCGTCGTGGACCCGGAACCGGAGGGAGCGATGTTCGTGCGGGAGCCCCTGCCGGTCCATCTCAAGGCAGACGGCGGCCTCGAGCTTCGTCCGGCACCCATGGCCGACACGGCCGGTCACCGGCCCGCCCCGTCCATCGCATCGATGACCGCGCGGGCAAACGCGGAGGTGCGGACCTCCTTGGCCCCGGGCATGAGGCGCGCGAGATCGTACGTGACGACCTTCGATCCGATGACCGTTTTCACGGCGGACTGCAGACGCACGGCGGCTTCGCGCCATCCCAGATATTCGAGCATCATCACGCCCGCGAGCATTTCGGCGGTCGGGTTGACCTTGTCCATCCCCGCGTACTTCGGCGCGCTCCCGTGGACGGGCTCAAACAATGCGTGGGAGTCCCCGATGTTGCCACCGGCCGCCACGCCGAGCCCGCCAATTTGGGCCGCGGCCGCGTCGCTCAGGTAGTCGCCGTTCAGATTCGTCGTCGCGAGGATGTCGTATTCTTCCGGCCGCAACAGGAGCTGCTGGAACATGTTGTCCGCGATGACGTCTTTGATCACGACCTTGCCGTCCGGTGCCTTGCCGTCGTGCGACTTGGCGACGTCATCCCAAGGAATCGTCGACCCGTGGAATTCCTCCTTCGCGACTTCGTAGCCCCACGTGCGGAACGCTCCTTCGGTGTACTTCATGATGTTTCCCTTGTGCACAAGCGTCACGGACTTTCGGCCGTTCTCGATCGCGTACCGGATCGCCTTCCGGACCAGTCGCTTTGAGCCGGTCTGGCTCACCGGCTTCACCCCGATCGCACTGTCCTCGCGCACCGGGGTATGGAACTCCTCGTCCAGGATCTCGATCATCCGGCGGGCTTCCGGCGAGCCCTCCTCCCACTCGATTCCGGCGTAGACGTCCTCGGTGCCCTCTCGAAAGATCACGATGTCGAGGCGTTCCGGATGGGTGACGGGGCTTGGGACCCCTGGGATCCAGTAGACCGGCCGGACGTTGGCGTAGAGGTCGAGCATCTTCCGCAGCCTCACATTCAGCGAGCGGAAGCCTCCACTGACCGGCGTGGTCAGCGGCCCCTTGAGCCCGACGACGAACTCCCTGATCGCGGCGAGGGTGGGCTCCGGGAGCATGTCGCCGTACTGGAACATCGCTCGCTCCCCCGCAGGGACCGGATACCAGGCGATTCGACGACGGCCTCCGAAGGAGGTCGCGACCGCCGCGTCGATCGCGCTCCGGGCCGCCCGCACGACGTCCGGGCCGATGCCGTCGCCCTCGATCAGCGGGATGACCGGGTCGTCCGGGACGCGCAGCCCGCTTCCCGTGATCAGGATCTTGTGGCCTGCCTCCGGGGGCCGGAGGACGAGGCGTTCCGACGGCATGCCCACGCCTCAGGGACGCTCGTCGAGCGGCACGTACACGAGGTCTTTCGGGCCGACGTACCAGTCGAGCGGCCTCAGCAACCGATTGTCCTCCCAGTACTCGATGACCTGAGCCGTCCATCCGGCAATCCGGGCGACGGCGAAGACCGGGGTGAACAGGTCCGTGGGGATTCCGAGGCCGTGGAAGACGAGACCGGAATAGAAGTCCACGTTCGGGTAGATGTGTTTCGAGGCGAGCTGGCGCACGACCGTATCTTCGATCGCGGTCGCGATCCGGTAATACGTGTCATCCCCGCGCTCCTCCCCGAGGCGACGGGCGTAGTCCTTCAGGATCAGCGCCCGCGGGTCGTAGGTCTTGTACACGCGATGGCCGAACCCGAAGACCTTCTCCTTGTTCCGCAAGGTGTTCAACACGAACTCCTCCGCGGCCTCGGGGCGACCGATCCGCTCGATCGTGCCGAGGGCCGCCTCGATCGCGCCGCCGTGGAGCGGGCCTTTCAGCGTCGAAATGGCCGCGATGATGGTGCTGTACAGATCGGCGAGCGTCGATGCGGCGACCGTCGCCGCGAACGTGGACGCGTTCATCGCATGGTCCGCGTAGAGGATCATCGCCACGTCCATCATCCGCGCGTGGACCGAGTCGGGCCGCCGGCCCGTCATCATCCGGAGGAAATCCTCGGCGTGGCCGAGCTTCGGATCGGGACGGACGAGCCGCTGTCCCTTGCGAATCCGCTCGTACGTGGCCACGATCGTCCCGAACTGGGCGACGAGTCGACGGGCTTTCCGCATGTTCGCGGCGCGTGTCGTGTCGTCTCGTTCGGGGTCGAAGTTGTACATGTACGAAACGGCCGTCCGGAGGACGTCCATCGGCGGCGCGTGCTCCGGCATCGAACGGAGCAGCCGCAGGACGGACGGGGGAAGGGTGCGCGCCGTCGCGAGGTCGGTCTTCGCCTTCTGGAGCTCTTCTCGATCCGGGAGATGTCCTTCGAGGAGGAGGAAGACCGTCTCCTCGAACGTGGAGTGGGCCGCGAGATCTCGGATGTCGTATCCGCGGTACAGGAGGCGCCCGCGTTGCCCGTCGATGAAACAGATCGACGTCTCCTTCACGTAGATGTCATCGAGGCCCTTGTCGATTCGTGGGCCGGCGAGGTCCGCCTTCAGGGGGGAGACCATGCCTGTCGCCTCAGGAACGGTTGCTCGCGAGGATAGGGGATGCTAAGGTCGGTGCAATATTAAAGCTGAACGTGTCCCGCGATGGAAGGACGTCACAGAGGGATCCGCAAGATTGCATCCGCCATCATCCCGATGAGGAGGAGGGCGAGGTAGATCCCGGAGAACTTGTAGCCTGCCCACGCGGTCTCCGGGTTCGGATGGGCGATGAACTTCGCGGTCAGGACGAGGAGCGCGACGCCGGAGACCATGGCGACGCCGAGGTAGACCGCATCGAACGCCGACGTGAAGATGAACGCGATGCTCGCAACGGCCACGATTGCCGTGGAGCCGGCGATCGCCAGCGCAGACGTCCGTTCGCCCCAGACCGCCGGGAGCATCGGGAGCCGTGCCCTCCGGTAATCCTCGCGGCTTCGGTACGCGAGGGCCCAAAAGTGTCCCGGCGTCCACAGGAAGACCAACAAGGCGATGAGGATTGCCTGGAGGCTGATCGAATTCGCCGCGGCCGCCGACCCGGCGAGCGCCGGGCACGAACCGGCGAATCCTCCGATGACGATGTTGCTCACGTGGGCGCGCTTGAGTCCGACCGTGTACACGCCAATGTAGATCGCGTAACCGAGTCCGATCATCAGGGCCGTCAAGAGGTTGATGCCGAATCCCGCGATGGCGAGGCTTAGGACGAGCAACCCGACGCCGAACTCGAGGGCATGGGCCGGAGGTTCAATCCGGTGCTGCGGCAACGGTCGGGTCCGGGTACGGTGCATGATCGAGTCGAGGTCCCGGTCGAGGTAATGGTTCGTCGCGCTGGCCCCTGCGGCTCCGAAGAAGCCGGCGAGGATCAGAAGGCCGAACCGCCACGCGTCAACCGCGACGCCGCTCGTCGCGATGTAACCGGCCGCGGCCACGAGCAGGAGGAGCGCATCGATGCGGAGCTTCATCAGCTGAACATAATCCGAGACCAGCGCCACCGAGAGCTCCCTCGCGCGCTAATCTCACGGCGCTCTTAATCCTTTGTCGCTGCGCCGCGGAACTCTGCGCGTCCGCTGCTCTCGAGGGCGTTTGCGCTGATACCAATCGCAATCGCGTCGCACGGGGCACTCGGCGCACCGGGGATTCCGAGCCTTGCATAGGGTGCGGCCGTGCGCGATGATGGCGAGGTGCCAGGGCTTCCGTTTCACGGGCGGGGTCCACCGCTCCAGAGCGGCGCGGATTGACTCGTAGTCCGATTGCCGAACGAGGTTCCACCGCCGAGCTATTCGAGCGATGTGGGTGTCGACCGCGAACGTCGGATGGCCGCCGGCCATGGCGAGGACCACATCGGCGGTCTTCGGCCCCACGCCGCGCAGGGCCATCAGTTCCTCCCGCGCGCGCTCCGTCGGCAAGCCGAGGATCCGTTCGAGGCGGTCGCCATGTCCGTCGAGGAGGGCCTTTGCGACCCCACGGATTCGCGGCGCCTTCTGCTTCGCGAGACCGGCGTGCCAAATCGCCTTTGCAATCTCCTCTTGCGGAGTTTCCGCGAGTCGCTTCGGGGTGATTGCACCGACACGCAAGCGGAGGTCGTTCAGTCCGCGGCGTTCATTCGCGACGGTCGTACTCTGGGACAGGATGGTCGAGATGAGAATTTCGAACGGCGTCATTCCGCGGGCCCAGTCCTCCACCGGATACCGAGATTCGAGGATGCGCATCGTGCGAGTGAACGCCCGATGGTCCACGCTCTCGGAACGGCCGACGGGAGAAAAAAGGATGTGTCAGCCGCCCACGAAGGAGCGGAGCATCGTGATCACATTGCGCGGTCGCTCTCGGAGCCGTCGCGTGAAGTACGGGAGCCAGTTCGGCCCGTACGGGATGTACTCCGCAACCTGGTATCCCGCGTGCACGAGTTCCGTCTTGAGCGGATCGCGGACTCCCTGCAACATCGCGAACTCAAACGGGGTGCGATGCAATTTCGACAAGGCGAGGGCCCGGTCGATCATTCGGCCGTCGTGGCTCCCCACCGCAAAGTGTCGGGCCCTCGTGAACAGCGTCTCGAGGTGCACAAGGTACGCCCGATCGATCTCCGAGCGCGTCCGGTAGGCGATCTCCGGCGTCTCCTTGTACGCGCCTTTCACGAGGCGGACTCGGGCCCCATCGCGGATGACTCGGTCCAGGTCGTCGGCCGTCCTCTTGAGGTTCGCCTGCAGGCAAATCCCGACGCGGTCGTAGCGGGTCAAGAGCTGCTCACAAATCCAAACCGTGTCGTCCGTGGTGTTCGCACTTTCCATGTCGAGCCAGAGGACGCGGCCGTTTGCCTTCGTCGCCTCGAGGACCGGGATCATCTCGGAGAGCGCGTAGGCTCGATCGATCAGGACTCCGAATTGGGTCGGCTTGAGGCTCACTTCCCCGCGGATGCCCGCGGCCTGCATCGTGGAGAGCAAATCGAGATATTCGCGGGCCGTCGACTCGACGGGTCCCTTTTCGCGGTAGTGCTCCCCAAGATGGTTCACGAGGGCGTCGAGTCCGCGGGCGTTCGCCTCTCTCGCCACACGGATGGCATCGGCCATCGTCTCCCCGGCGACCCATTGTCGGGCAAACCGGGTGACGAGGCCCATCGGTCGGCGCGAACCCCAGCGCGGGCTCAAATAGGTTCCGAACCGACCGGCAGGTGGGCGGTCACACGGGCTGCTGGCAGGCCATACAGAACTGGACGAACTCCGGGTTCAGGCGGCCGCAGTTGCGGCAGCGGACGCGAACATCGGACGAGCGCTCCGCTCGCTCCCGGGCCGTGTTGGCCACGTTTCCTGCGCCGGTCACGACGCCGACCAGGAGGAAGATCCACCAGAGGCGGACTAGCCATCCGCCGATTCCCGCGAGGACTCCTCCGATGACGAAGAGCATGATTGCGCCGAAGAACGATTGGAAGAACGCGGTCACCGAAAAGGACGAACTCGTCGCTTGGCCAATGGTCCCCGTGAGGAAGCTGAGGAACCCGTAGAGGATCAGAAGGATGCCGACGGTGAGGAACGCCGCGCCGACGAGGAGGACCGTCACGGCGCCCCAGCCGAACGGAAGGCTCGGGGCGGTTCGTCGCATCGGGGATGGAGCGTAATACGGGGAGGGCGCGACCATGGCGGTAGGTCCCGACGGTTCCAGTGGGCTTCGCATCGGGGTCGATATCCCCCTGGATAAATGTTTCAGTGGTTTTCCCAGCGGTGGTACTCACGGATACCGTCCGCCGTCGCGCGGATTCGGGGGACGCTCTCCCGTGACTCCCGTGCCAAGCACTCTCGAGCAATGTCTTAAGTCTCACGGACGCCGTTCAGACGGTTGATGGACTTCAATGCGAAGCTCGAGCAGGCGCGGACCCTCGCCGACGTCTTCGAGCTCGTGAAGCGGGCCGTCGAGGCCGTCCTCGGGCGGACCCGGGCGGGCCTGATGCTCGCCCTGGCGGACCTCGGAAATCATCCCCAGGGATTCCTCGGCGCGTTCTATCCGGTCGCGAGCAACGTGATCGTGATGAACAAGGTTCCTCTCCTTCGGATCCAAGAGACGAACCCACGGCTGTACAAGCCCTACGCCTTCTACGTGCTCTTGCACGAGTACTTGCATTCGGTCGGCTTCGTGGACGAGCGGGTGTGCCGCGAGCAGGCGCACCGCATCCTCGAGACCCTGTTCGGTGTCGACCATCTCGTCACGCAGATCTCGGCCGACACCGCACGGTTCTTCCCGAACCTTGTCTTCCCGGACGCCGCGTGGCAGCCATCTCAGCTGGCCCTCGAGTTCGTCCCTGGATTCGATCGCGGCTCGGCGTCGTATATCCGATGAAGCGTGGTCCGGGTCGCGTCGAATAATACAAATAGGCGGCGCCGCTACGCCGCCGGGGGAGGCGCGAGGTGGGGATTGCTGCGTGGCGGAAGGGCGTCGCGGAATTCACGGGCGCCTTCACGTTGATCTTCATCGGAGCGGGAGCGATTATTTCAACCGGCGGAGACAAAGGGGCGAGTGACCGGCTCTTGATTGCGCTCGCTCACGGACTCGCCATCGGCGTGATGGCATCCGCGCTCGCGCATGTCTCCGGCGGGCATTTCAACCCGGCGGTGACCCTCGGCGCGCTCGTGGGCCGGCAAATCTCACTTCGGCTCGCCCTTGTATACTGGGTCTCGCAACTCCTGGGGGCAACCGTTGCCGCGGTCATGCTCCTCGGGGTGTTCGCCCCCGCCGAGTGGCAGCCATACAAGCTCGGAACGCCGACCCTCGGCCCGACTGTGGGCTGGGGCTCTGCGATTCTCGTCGAGGCCGTCCTGACGTTCTTCCTCGCGTTCGTCGTCTATGGCACCGGAATCGACCCAAAAGGCTCCTTCAATGCGGTCGGCGGCCTGGCGATTGGGCTGACAATCTCCCTCGACATCATGATGGGTGGACCCTTGACCGGCGCGGCCATGAATCCCGCGCGGTGGTTCGGGCCTGCGGTGGTCGCACAGTTCTTCGACAACTGGTACGTGTACTGGATCGGGCCGTTCCTCGGCGCAATTGTCGCGGGCCTACTGTACGCGAATGTCTTCCTCGAGAAGCCTCGATAAGCGCCCGCGCGCGATTGCGCACAACGGTGGCTCCCGTTGTTTCACATTCATGAAGAAATGTTTAAATCGGTTCGCTGGGTGCCCAACTTACCATGATTCGCGGGACGGTTCCGGCGAAGGCGGTGGCGGTGCCAAAGCCCGCCGTTCAGGAGCCGCCGGTGAAGTTCCGATCCGGCAAGCACACCGTGATCGTCAAGGAAGTTTTCGATATCGCTCCGAAGTACCCGCAGACGTATCTCATCCGGTTCACGTTCGAGAATGAGCCCGTGTTTGACTTCGAACCGGGCCAGTTCATCTCGATCTTTGCGGAGAAAGACGGCAAGCGCATCTCCCGCCCGTATTCGATCGCGTCGTGGCCGGAGAACAAGGATTACCTCGAACTCTGCATCAAGATTGTGGAAGGCGGGTTCATGTCGAACTACCTCTACCACGTCTCTCCGGGGACGAAGCTCCAGTCGATTGGCCCGTTAGGCCGCTTCGTGATCCCGGAGCCGATTCAGTACGACACCGTGTTCGTGGCGACGGGGACAGGGGTCGCGCCGTTCATCGCGATGATGGGCCACATCTGGGCGCAAGGCCTCGACCGGGGCCATGAGTTCCACGTCGTCTTCGGCGTGCGATACGTGCACGACCTGATCTACCGCAGCCTCATCGAGAAGTGGGAGCGGGAGCATTCGAATTTTCACTTCTACCCGACCGTCTCGCGTCCCGAGACGCCGGATTGGAAAGGCCGCGTGGGCTACGTTCAGAAGGTCATCGAGAACGATATCACGGACTACGGGAGCAAGCAAGTCTTCATCTGTGGCTTGCACGACATGGTCGAGGACGTGAAGAATCTCTGTCAGCGCCTCGGCTTCGCCTACGTCCGGTTCGAGAAGTGGGACTGAGTCCTGCCGTGGCTTAACGTAGCCGGATCCAGACCTTCCCGATGATTTCTAGGTGGTCGATGGGCCCAAACGAGCGGCTGTCTCGGCTTCGGTTCGAGTTGTCGCCCACGACACGGATTTCGCCGGCATCGGAGGCGTCGGAAACTCGTTTCACCAGAAATCGATCCGGCGTCTCCGGGTCCCGTACGACGACGAGATCCCCTTTCGCCGGCGGCCGGAACTTGTACGCCCATCGGTTCACGAGGACGTAATCCCCCGGTTCGAGCGCGGGCCTCATGCTGTCGTCTTCGACGCGAAAGCGGCGGAGCGGAAACATCGCGGACGGGGTCACTTGAACTTCGGGTAGACGGTGAGGCGCTCCGTCGGGTACGGTGCCTTGGCGGTGATCGTCTCGAATCCTTTCGTCTTCCAATAGATGGACGCGATGTCGTTCGTCGCCTTCAGGAGGTCCTCGGCCGCCTGGAGGTTGATCTCCTGACGGGCCTTCGAGCCGGACTTGAGCGCCTTCCACACGAGATCGTGGAGTTCCGGGAACGTCTTCAGGTGCTCCGGCTTGAAGTAGTCGCCCCAGAGGATTCGAACCTCGTTCTTGGCGATCTCGGAGTGCTGCTCCTTCGTCGCGATGTACCGCGCGAGTTTGTTCGTGTACTCCTGACGCTGGTCCGGCGTGGAGCTGGATCCGGGCTTCTCGAGCTGGTTGATCAGGTCGACCATTCGGACGACCGTGTGGGCAGCGAGTTGCGCGTGGTGCGGATCGTAGATGCCGCAGGGGATGTCGCAGTGCGCATATGCGATCGGAGCCGGAGAAATGCGGTCGAGCCAGCGGGCCAGCAAGTACAGCAGTGACATGGTCGCCTCGTAGCGGATTCGGTTATTTAAACGTGCGGCGAGGTGAGCCCTTAGGGGTCGGCAGGGGTCGGTCAATCCCGCCAATCTTATCGTCCCCCATCGGATTCGCAGACCCGTTGAAACCGCGGTATCGGGATATCGACGGTCTGCGCGCCGAGTACGAGGCAAAGCAGGACGCGATCCGCGCCAGACTGGAAGATTTCCGCCGCACCGGACACAAAGCAGACGAGCGGCTCTTCGAAGAACTATGTTTCTGCATCGTGGCGATTCAGTCCAAAGCCCGCGCGTCCGACTCGGCGGTCGCCGCCCTCCGGACGACCCAGCTCCTATGGTCCGGTGGGCCCGACGAGATTGCGACATTCTTGCGTCATCGGACCCGATTCCACAATCACAAAGCCGCCTTCATCGTCCGGGCGAGGGAGCGATTCTTTCCGCAGGGCCACGGGGAACTCGCCAAGACGCTGGATTCGTTCCCGTCCTCGAAGGACGCTCGCGGGTGGCTCGTCCGCGAAGTCCACGGTTTAGGGTTGAAAGAGGCCAGCCATTTCCTGCGGAACACGGGCCGCGGGGAGGACCTCGCCATCTTGGACCGACATATCCTCCGGAATCTGATCCGTCACGGCGTCCTGCGTCGGCTACCTCGGACCTTGACTCCGAAGCGATACTTGGACATCGAGAGGCGAATCGAGAGCTTCTCGGAGGAGATCGGGATTCCGATGGCGGCGCTCGACCTACTTTTCTGGAGCCGCGAGACGGGCGAGATCTTCAAGTGACACGCGTGAGGACCACGCGAGCGGAACGTTACCGCGGTCGCTCGAGTTAACCTTGTTTAAGGTTGACTTGCGGGATTTGCCAGTTTGAAGCTCAATGGTCCGAATCCTGATGTATCTCCCGACGCATCGTGCGGGCGATGGGCGATCCCTCCCGGGATGATGTTCGCTCGCGCCTGCTCTCCTGGTACGGCGCGAATCGCCGAGACCTCCCATGGCGGCGCAGCCGGGACCCCTATCGGATCTTGGTCGCCGAATACCTGCTTCAGCGGACCCGGATCGCAAGCGGCACACCGTATTACGAGCGGTTTCTCGAACGATTCCCCACCGTACGGGATCTCGCGGCGGCGCCTTTCGATGACGTCCTTACCGTCTGGGAGGGCCTCGGATTCTACGGCCGCGCGCGGAACTTGCACGTAGCCGCGCAAGCCGTCGTCGAGCGGCATCACGGAATGATTCCTCAATCGTACCACGACCTGATGGCGCTCCCGGGGATCGGCCCGTACACCGCCGGTGCGGTGGCGAGCATCGCCTTCGGAATTCCGGTGCCGGCCGTTGACGGCAACGTCATCAGGGTCATCGCACGCCTGTTCCGGATCCGCGAGAACGTGACGAGCGGAGCGGTCCGGAGGCGGATCACCGAGATTGCCGGAAAGCTCGTTTCTCCAGAGCAGCCCGGCGCTTTCAATCAGGCCCTGATGGAGCTCGGCGCGACCGTCTGTACACCGAGCGCCCCGGCGTGCATCCGTTGCCCCCTCGAACGGCTTTGCCTCGCGCGCGCGGCCGGCGAGGAACGAACGCTGCCCATCTCGTCTCGACCCCGGTCCCCGCGCGCGGTTTCAGTCGTCTTCGCCCTCGTGACCGACAACCGCCGGGTCCTCGTCGTCCGGCGGCCACGAGGACAACTACTGGGCGGACTGTGGGCCCTCCCCGGCGGTGAGCGGAGCGGCCGTTCGGAGACGGCGGATCTCAAGAGTTCGATCCGGACTCAAGCAGGGATCGAGGTTCGGGTGGGCCCGCGATGGTCGCGTGTGAACCGTACCTTCTCCCACCGGAAGTGGTCCGGTTCGATCTACCGCTGCTCGCCCCTCGGGCGTCCGAAGGGGACGGAGTCGGTCCGCTGGATTCTCCGGGAGGAAGCGTTGCGGCTTCCTCTGGTGCCGTTCCATCGTGAGGCCATTCAGGCTCTCGCAGGACTCGAGTCCTTCGGGAGCGCTGATAATATCCAAATCAGCCAATAAATATATGACTCCGAAGCCTTAAGCGGGAACGATCCATCGGACGACCGTGCGACGGTTCCTGATCGTCGGTCATCGAGCCTCCACGAATCCGGCCTTTCCGTTGGATGACCTCGCGGGCGGTGCGGGCCGCATGGACATCTTGCTGAACGGAGCGAATGCGGCCCTCCACCTTGCCCACGACCTCCGCCGCGATGTGGAAGTCGGGCTCCTCCTGCTAGGTCCGCCTCACCCGCCGCGGTTCGTGCGCCTCGAGGGCTTCCGGCTGCGGAACTATCAGCCGGACATCCGCAGCAATGCTGCCCTCTTGCGACGAGTGCTCGTCGATACCTCCCGAATCGAACGGGAGATCTCTCCCGGCGTGTTCGCTTCGCAGATGAGTCTCGAGGAGGCGCTCGATCGCCTCGGTCCCGCGTTCGTCTATGCTAAGGAGGGCGGGACGGACATCCGGCAAGCGACCCTGCCCGTTGACGCGACGTTCGTGTTCTCTGACAATCAAGATCTCACACCGGCCGAGGAACGGGCTGTGTCCGACCGCGGGGCCCTCGTCATCGGACTCGGCCCGCAAGCGCTTCACACAGACCACGCTATCGCCATCCTTCAGAACGAGCTCGATCGAAGGCAAGCCTGACTCGCGCCGCCCTTGCGCCGCTTCGCCGCCGAGCGTCCGGATGGCGGTCCGTCCCGTTCTTTTCCCGCGCGGCGAAGGCTCGACTAGAGACGACCGTGCGGTCCGGGCCTCGAGCCGTTTTTGCTCGATCCGGCCTCCGGATTTCGCGGGGTGGGCTTTCGTTATAGTGTGAACTACGCGTGGGGGCCCGCGGCCGCGTGGTACCTTCTGTTCCTCGCGGCGGGGACCGGCTTGCTCGGCCTGGTCGCAATTCGTGCAGCGTTCCGGTCACCCTGATAGACCACCCTCGAAGCCGCCGGATCGTCCGTGTTCAGAATGTAAAAGCTCTAATAAACGGAGAAAGTAGCCGCTTCGGGAGAAATGCCCAAGCCCGCACCGGGTCGTGACTTCTACATCGCCACGGCAGACGAGATCCGGGCGGGACGGACGACGGACATCTACTTCGTGCGGACCCTCGACATCCTGAAGAAGGCGGGTCGGAGCCGCGCCAACGTCGTCGCGGAGGTCACGACCGGCGCCTTGCCAAACAGCTGGCCGTGGGGAATCTTCTGCGGCCTCGAGGAGGTCGTGCATCTCTTGGAGGGAAAGGCCGTAAGCCTGTGGGCCCTCCCGGAAGGCAGCGTCTTCCCGCCGAAGACGCCACGAGGCATCCCGCTCCCCGTGATGACCCTCGAAGGCCCGTACGAGGAATGGGCGTTGTACGAGACGCCGGTCCTCGGGATGATCTGCCAGGCGAGCGGCATCGCCACGAAAGCCGCGCGGATTCGAAAGCTCGCGAACGGAAAGCAAGTCCTGTCGTTCGGCGTGCGTCGCATGCATCCGGGCATCGCGCCGCTCATTGAACGGTCCGTGACGATCGGAGGGCTCGACGCGATCACGACGCCCTTGGGGGCCGATCTTCTCGGTGTCCCCGCGATCGGGACGATGCCCCACGCCCTCGTCATCGTGATGGGCGGACCCCGGGAGGCATTCGCGGCGGTCCACAAATACCTCGAAGCGAAGATTCCGCGCATCGCGCTCGTCGACACCTACTACGACGAGAAGACGGAGGCATTGATGGCCGTCGAGGCGATTCCGGACCTCTCTGGTATCCGCCTCGATACTCCGGCCTCACGACGCGGGAACCTCGCCGCGATTGTCCGCGAAGTGCGTTGGGAACTGGACCTCCGCGGCCACAAGGACGTGAAGATTTTCGCGTCGGGCTCCGTGGACGAGAAGTCGATACCCGCACTCCTGGAGGCAGGCGTCGACGGCTTCGGCGTTGGCACGAGCTTGAGCAACGCTCCGACGATTGACTTCGCGTTGGACCTTGTCGAGGTCGATGGCAAGCCCGCGGCGAAGCGGGGCAAGTTCGGCGGTCGCAAGGACCTCCAACGCTGCCCGAAGGATGGTACGTACGAAATCGGGGTGCGGACGTGTCCCGCGTGCGGAACGAAGATGGCCCCGGCATACACGCGGTATCTGGATCGGGGGCGGGTGAGCGCCCCTTTGCCGGACCTTGCCGCGATCCGAGAGCGAGCGCTACACGAGACGGAGCGGGCCGCGCTCGAGTCGTGAACGGGCGAGACTTTATCGCGCACTCCCAACGTCTCCGCTCGAATGGTCCGAACGAAAGCCGAGATCCGTGCGACCTACGATCGAATCGCAGAATCGTTCGCCGCCCGCCGCCGGGAGCCTTGGCCCGAGGTCCGATCGTTCATCGAGTCATTGCCTCGTGACGCGCGGGTTCTCGATCTCGGAGCAGGCAACGGACGACACGCGAAAATCCTCTCTCACCGCGGCAATCAGGCGGTGGCGCTCGACTTCTCCCTGCCCCTCCTGATGATCGGGCGCGCACGCGAACGAGGAACCGCGGAAGCCATGCGCATCGATTGGGTCGGAGGCGAAGCGACGAAACTGCCGTTCCGTGACGCGTCATTCGACGCAGGCCTGTGCATTGCGGTCTTGCATCATCTGCCGCTTGAGACGGATCGGCTCGCCGCATTGGGTGAGCTCCGACGCGTCCTTCGCCAGCAAGCGCCCGTGTTCCTCAGTGTGTGGGCGCGAGAACAGCCACGCTTTCGGTCGAAGCTCGCGGCGCCCGAGATCAGCGGTGATGTAGACGTGCCGTGGACGATGCCCGACAAGACCGTTGTGTCGCGGTTTTACCATCTGTTCCAGGAGGGCGAGTTGGAGCGATTAATTATCGGATCGGGGCTTCACGGAGAAAGGTTTTTCCACGGTGCGGGAAACTGGTTCGCACAGGCACGATCGAATGGCTGACCCGCTCGGCACGTTGGGCAGTATCTTCTCCACGATCCTGGGGAATCCCACGTACCTTCTCCTCACGATCAGCGGGTTCGCGCTCTTCGCGCTGCTGGTGGTTGTGCATCACATCCACAAGATTCACAGCGAGGAGATTTTCGTCCACCAGGCGTGGGGCGCGAACTGGAAAGGCCGGTAGGTCGGCGCATCCCGCGGTATCTGAGCCGGGCGGAGAGGGAGCACGAAACCCTCATATCCGCAAGGCCGTATCGAGGCGGTCCAGTTGGGGTCGAATTGTCGAACGTCCCGGAAGGGCTTCGTTACACGAAAGACCATGAATGGGCGAAGATCGAGGGCAAACGCGCGCGGATTGGGATTACGGACTTCGCTCAGGATCAGCTGACGGATGTCGTGTACGTCGAGCTGCCACCGGCCGGAAAGACCGTCAAGCAGGGAGAGCCGATCGGGACCGTCGAATCGGTGAAGGCCGTCAGCGAGATTTTCTCACCGATCAGTGGAAAAGTCGTCGATGTCAACAAAGCCCTCGTGGACAAGCCCGAGCTCGTGAACAAGGATCCGTACGGCGAAGGCTGGATGGTCGTCCTCGAGCCCGCGGAGCCTGTGCAACCGGGTGCGCTCATGGACGCTGCGGGTTACCGAAAACACATTGGGGACTAGTCGCCGGGACTGCGGTTAGCTCGCATCCGTCGTGAGTCTGCGCCGGGGAAAAGATCGGGAGAGGACGCCCGCGTGGGGATTCGAACCCCAGTCCCCAGGTCCGAAGCCTGGAAGTCTCGTCCAAACTAGCCTACGCGGGCAAGGCCGACACAGGGCCTGCAGATTTGAAGATACGCCTGTGATGGAGCGCCGTGGGTGCAGTGTTCAACTCGGTGCACCCTTCCGTTCCTCCGGAGGTCGCACCTTTCGGAAGTTCGCGTAAATCAAGGCGTCGTAGGCCAACTTGAACGCCCCTGCTGCCACCAACGGCGTGCCGAGCCAGAGGTTCGCGAGGGCGTAACCCGCCAGCGACGGACTGATCGATGACGAGACCGTACGCGTGGTGCTCGTGAGTCCCGCCGCCGCGGTCCGGTCTGGTTCGTCCACGATGGACATGACGTAGGATTGCCGCGTGGGCACGTCCATTTGCGACAACGATTGACGGCACAGGAGGAGGAAGACCGCCGTCAACGCCGTCGGCGCAAGCGCCACCCCGATCAGCAACACGTTTGAAGGCACGTGCGTGAAGACCATCGTCCGCAAGAGGCCGATTCTCCGCGCGATTCGCTCCGCCAGGAGAAACGACAGCGCGGTCACCAGCTGGGTCGCGAAGAAGATTGCTCCGAGGGTCGCCAAGTCCAGGCCGAATCGGAGGTAGAAGTAGTAGGAGAGGATGCTCTGTCCGATGAACCCGCCCCCGAAGGAGTCCACCGCGAAGAGGGCCGACAGCTTGGCCACGATCGGTCGACCGCGCGCGGATAGCGCCGACCGGCTTGTCAGGCCGGGGTCTGGTTCGACGTGTCCGGAGAGGCCGGAGTAGAGCACGGCGCCGAGCAGTCCGGAGATCATGTACCCCAGGAAGAGCGGCGAATATCCAATGTAGTTCGGAAGGCCCGCGAGGAGCGCGCCGGCCGAAGACGCTCCGTATCCGACGAGGTTGTACACGCTGAATGCCAGCGTCCTGCGATCGGAGCGACACGTCCGCGGAAGGATCGCCGTTTCGAGCGATAGAAACGGCCCGACTTCTCCCGCCCCAACGGTCATGTTCCCGACGATCCCCGCGAGTACGGGGGCCCACCAATCCCTCGAGACGAATAGCAAAGTTCCCGCGACGAAATCGGTGAGCGCGAAGAAGACGAGCGTTTTCCTTCGACCAATCTTGTCCGCGACGAAGCTGATGATGAACGTGTAGACCGCGCTGCTGAGCACGGTCGCGGTCAGGACAATTCCGATGGCGACGGGAGTGAAGTCCAGTTGGGCGAGGTAGACGCCGAAGATCACTCCGAGGAAACCGTAGGGGATCGTCCGGACCGTCTTCTCGAGGAAGATGAGTCTCCCGTCTCGATCGATCCAGTCTCCGAGACCCGTAGACCCACCCCGCTCATCCGAATCGTTTCGACCGCTTCGGACGCGACGAGCGCTTGGGCGGGCGGCGCGCGCGGGGGGACGGGGTCCATTTCAGTTCCATGTGAATCTCCAGTTCGTCCTCTTCCTTCGCATAGAGGAGCTTGAACGTCACGGGCTCGGTGGGCTGAACCAAGAGCTTCCTCTGGCCCGGCAGGACCTTAGAGAGATCGACCGAACGCCGGCCCACTCCTGCCCCCAAAGCGACAAGGGACTTTGAGAGCTCGTCCCTGCTGAGCCGGTCCTTGTATCTGAAAATCGACTCGTGGACTTCTCGGTAACTCTCCAAGACTTCCATCATTTTGGTCCAGTGGCCCATGCTCTGGGAAAGCTCGGTCCGTCCTTTTTCGGTGAGGGCGTAATGCTTCCGGTCGATTCCTTCATCGCGGAACTCGATTCGACTCGTCACCAGCCCCCCCTCCTCGAGCTTCTCGAAAGCCGGGTAGATCGTCCCGGTCTTGGGCTTCCAGTAGCCGGAGAACCTCTTCTCGAGTTCCCGAATTACTTCGTACCCGTACATCGGCTTCTCGGACAAGAGCAGGAGCAGCCAAAGAGAGACGGCTCCAATCTTCATGCCTCGCGGTGCGGTCGCGGCCATCCACTCACCCTGTGGCGGGCGAATCGCGTTCGGGTTTATATGCGTAGATATCCTACTCAATGGCCAACCGACGGCGCGTCGAAGAGATTAATATACATAGATGCACTACCTGCGTAGAGACTCTACTCAGGAGGACTTCGATGAAATGGGTAACCCGAGAGAAGGCAAAGGTGGACCGGATTGCGTGCCCGTGGCTCGTCACAAAATTCGTCGATCCGAAGGCGGAGTTCCTGTTCGTGCCCCGGGAAAAGGTCTTGGAAGTCGCGAAGGCACAGGGCGCGATCCCGTACGACAGCCCTGGTGCCGAGCTGTTCCACTACAAGGAGGGAGGCGACGAGCGGTGCAGCTTCGACGCGATCATCAAGAAATACAAGCTCACAGACCGCGCGCTCCTTGACATGGCCGAAATCGTGCGCTCGGCGGACGCGGCCCCTCGAAATCCTCGACCGGAGGGCGCAGGACTGGAGGCGATGGCCCTCGGCTTCCGTGAGAACTCGAAAGACGATTTCGAAAACATGCGGCTCCAGTTTCCCGCGTACGATGCACTCTATACGTATTGCAAGCTCAAGGATGAAGGGAAGGCCAAGTTGGAGCACGCGCCTCGATGAGCCTTCGCCTTCTGGGCCACATCGAGCTTCCCGCGCATTCACGGAAAGGTGGCTTTGATCACGCTGCCGTCCATTACGAGTTCTCTCGGCTCTACGTCGCCCATACGTCTAACGATGATGTCGACGTCGTAGACTCCGCTTCCGATCGGTTCCTTCGGTCTATTCACGGACTGAAGGGTGTCGCGGGCGTACTCGTTTCGGAAGAGAGGGGTCTCCTCTTCACCGCAAATCGCGGAGAGAACACGATTAGTATTTTCTCAACCGGCCGGGAGGAAGAAGTGATGCGGCTCTCCGTGGGAATCCGTCCCAATGGGCTCGCTTTCGATCCATCGCGGGGGCTCTTGCTGGTGGCAAATGTCGGCGACCCCGAAATCGGCAATTCATCGAGCATTTCGATGATCGATGTCAGCCAGAAGGCCGTGATCGGGACCGTGGTGCTTCCGGGGCGCCCTCGGTGGGCCGTGTACGACGAGGGGACGGCCGCCTTCTATCTGAACATCGCAGATCCTCCCCTCATCGTGGAAATCGATGCGAAAACTCCCTCGAAGATGCGGGAGAGATACAAGGTGCCCGCCAAAGGACCGCACGGTCTCGATCTCGATCCGCAACGAAGACACCTTTTCTCCGCTTGTGACGGAGAGAAGCTGGTCGCGGTCCACCTGGATTCGGGAGAGATTCGTTTGGTCGGGGAGCTCAGCGGCCCGCCGGACGTTGTTTTCTTCAACTCGAGTCTGAGCCGTGTCTATGTCGCCGTCGGCGACCCGGGAGTGATTGACGTCTTCGACGCAAGGCGAATGAAGCTCCTCGAAACCGTGTCGACGGAGAAAGGAGCCCACACATTGGCGGTCGACCAAAAGAAAAACAAGGTCTACGCCTTCCTGCCTGACACCCACCGGGCGGCGGTATATCAAGACGAATGAGATTGGGAGCTGTCACAGATGAACCAGCAGGAGATGTTCACAGAGGTAGTAGCACACGTCGCGAAGATGTGCGCCGTCAGCGCCATGACCGCCCCGAAGAGCGGAGGGCAGCTCTTCCTCAAAGGGTCCAAGCCCTTCATTGAGACCACGATCGTCCAAGATAAAGAAACCCTCCACCGTCTCGCGGAATGGCTTCGGGCGCGGGGGACGAAACTCAAGAACCCCATTTTCTTCCGCGATGCCGACACGACCGAGAAGGTGGACCTCATCCTGTTCATCGGACTAGAGAAGTGGTATCCGCCAATGTACGACTGTGGCGCGTGCGGCTACGGCACCTGCAACGAATTTCTGCGCGCGGCTCCAGCTCATCACACGGAGGATTCTGAGGATTGGGAGTTCCTCGGACCGATTTGCCAGCTACGATGCATCGACCTCGGCATTGCGGTGGGATCCGCCGCGAAACTCGCGAGCATGAACAACGTGGACACCCGTTGTCAGACCCGAGTCGCCGCCGCCGCGAGGCACCTCGGAGTCATTCACTCAGACCTAGCCGTCGCGCTCTCGATGAGCGTGTCCCATAAGAGCATTTTCTTCGACAAAAAGATTCCCCAAATCGATTTCGAAGCTGTGCCAATATCGTGACCCATTCTTCGCGAATGGCGCATCTACGTGACCGATGTCAAGCGTTCGGGGAACTCCGTCACGACCATGGAGGCTGGGCCAGCGACTACTCATCCATCCCAGTTGCTTCGTGTTCGTGCTCGAGGGAAAGAAGTTCAGGAATTCTGCATCCCGAGCGCGTGACCATTCAGGATGGATCTCGTCTGCCGTCGTTTGGCGGACTCGTGGTCCCCACTACTGGAGGCTGAGATAGAGGAAAATAGCAAGCGCTGCTGCCTTGAGAGTCTCGGCAAGCAGGAGAAACGGCGTCTGACCTCCTGGCGGGATCGCGAACAAGCGGAACAGGACGGGTGAGCCGACGACGGTCTCGGCAAGGAGCGCTCCGAGGACCAGAACGAAGCCCAGCGCAAAACTCGCCCCAGTGTCCGAGTACATCCGTGCGTAGATGACGAGAAGGGCGACGAGCAGCGCCACGTTGAGCGTCGAGAGGATGAGGCCAAAATTCTCGAACGTTTCGAACTCCGGAGGCGGGCGGCCGAACGGATGCTGCACGGGCGATGGCAGCGACAGGAGCCCTAGCCCTGCGACCACGCCGATCATCAGGACGATCGGCACCCAGACACTCGCGCCCCACCTTGTTTTCGTGACTTCCGCCGGCATGTCTCACCCCTCATTCTTCTTCCGAAACTTCTCGAGAATTCGCTCTAGGTCGTCCCAATGCGACTCCGTCGCCGGTGAGAGGAAGTACACCTGACCATACCGTGGTCCGGAGGTGACCACCACCTGGTTCTTGAGAAGGACACGAAGGTGATGGCGTATACTCGTATAGTCCAGATCGAGGAGCTCCGCGAGCTGCTGGGCATTCCGAGGTTCGTCGCGGATCGCATGGACCACCTTCCCGCGGACCGGGGCGCCGACGCTGCTCCCGAAGAGCCACCAAAGCAGTCGCCCGAAGCTGTCCACGCGGACCGGCGCTCCCAGACTGAAGCCGTGTCATCTACCTTTCCTTCCCCAGTCGAAGTCGATTAGAGACGAGGGAGGAGGAGGCCCAAAGGTTGGAGGTGGAGTCGGCGGATGCGAGCTCGATGGTGTCGATCTCTTGGGGTCTTGTCGCGCTCGCCGGAGAACCGGGTTGAATGTCGGATTCGAGAGCCAGGATTTCTCGGTGGAATAGCGGGTGTCGTCGTCGACAACCTTGATTCCGGCTGCAACCTGGAGCACGGTCAAGAGGGCGACAATCTCTCTGAATTGCATGCGCCTCACCTCTGTCCCATACCGCCATGGCGTAGAGGGCATTCTCGGTTTTTGCGAGAAGCTTCCCAGATTGTTAGCGAATCCGTTGCGCCAGGATGCAGGCGATTTGGGAGGAATCCGCTAACGACCCTGTAGGGTTCTCGGAGAATTGGCTCGATACACTGGCCCGTCTCGGGCGTGAGGCGATGGACCTCAGGAGGTGAATGACCTACGAAAGCTCTCGGAGCAATTGCACTGATGGCGATCGTCGCTGTCGTCGTGGCGGGAGTGTTCGTCGCGCACGCCGCGAGTGCTTCCAGCACCGTTGGCACGGACAACGTGTCCGGGACCGCGGCCGCCGCGGGTTCGGGGAACTCGACCGCCGGCCATACGTGCCCGAACATGACGAACACGACGGTGAGCTCAGCTGGCACCACGGCCCAAGGGATTTGGCCGTAGACGTCCAGAGTTCGGACCAGCCTGGACCGCAGGGGGCCTTCGAGGCCCCCATCTTTTTTTCTAAGACACGGCACGTAGAAGCCGTCGAAGATTCGCGAGACCCATCCTTAGATCCCGGGGCTCTCCGCCGAGTCCCAGTCGGAAATGGTCCGGCACCCCGAAGAAACGACCTTCCGCGATGACGGTCCCGTATTGCTTCAGCAATCGACTCGCGAGTTTCCCGACGTGCACCGTGCTATGCGGGAACAGCACGCTCCCACCCACGGGGACGTCGCCTTGGAGCGCCGGCAAGTCGCGGAGCGCGTCCGTGGCGATCTTCCGGTTCGCGTCGAGGATTCGCTTCGCCCGCCGGAGGAAGAAATCCCACCGGCCCAATGCCCAGGACGCAATCGTCTGGGAAACGATGGATCCGCCGCCGGTGGTGTAGTCTTTCAAGCCCGCGAATCGTTCGAGCAGATCGGGCGCTCCGACGATCCATCCGACGCGGAGCGTTCCGAGGCCGCACACCTTCGTGACCGTCGAGAGGGCAATCATTCGGGGCCCGAACTCCGCGGCGCTGGGCGGCCTATTCTCGAATGCAAGCTCGCGGAACGTTTCGTCGACCAGGACGTGCCCGTCGCACTCCTCCGCGATATCGGCCAGCGCTCGCAGGTCCGAGCGGGAGAGAGCGGTCGAGGTCGGATTATTCAGATTCGCGAACACGAGAAGACACGCGCGTCGCCCGGCCAGTTTCCGCCAGCGATCCAGGTCGAGTCGCCAGCCGTCTTTGCATTCGCGCGGGATTTCGACGACCTTCGCACCGACGCCCCGCGGGACGTCGCGGAGCGGAGAGTAAATCGGGATGTCCACGAGGACTTGGTCCCGCGGATGGACGAGGCTTGCGTTGACCAGGAAGTTCCCTTCCGTGGCCCCGGTCGTCACGAGGACTCGGTTCGGACTCGTGCGGTGTCGCCTCGCGATCAGCCGCCGAAGCTCCGGCGTCCCGTTTCGGAAGGTCCAGTTCAAGTCCAGGTCTTTGGGCAAGCTTCGCCCGAATCCGTCGAGGCGGAACTCGCGGATGTTCGAGAAGGAGATGTTCAGCCGGGCACCGTGGACTCGTTCGTAGTACAACAAATGCTCGAACGGAGGGAACTCCATCGCACCGGGCGGATGGTCCGCCGACCTATGAATCTTCGGCCCTATTTCTATCTGATGGGAAAAATAAAGGTCGGGCCGCTCAGAGCGGCCCGCAGGTGTAGGTGGGGTGGTCGGGCATCCCGAGTGCATCCGGTCGCTCGGCCCAGAGCTTGAAGATGAAGCTCCCGCGAGACTGCGGGTGGACCTCCACCAGGAAGCCGTCCTGAGCCGCGCCGCCGAACGCCACGAATCGCTCCGAGAAGACCGAGCTGAGCGTCCAGTCCGCGAGGTTCGGGCTCTCGCCGTTGGACGAGACCACCATCGCGTAATAGTTCAGGGCTTTCAGCATGGCCGATCCGGAGCTGCGTACGCCGGCCGAGGCGTTCAGGCCCGGGACCACCAGGGACGCGTATCCGGCGGGGTCCCGCTCTTCGATCTCATGGAGGACCGAGGGCCAGTATCCCGCCGATCCGATCGCTCCATCCAGGGTGGCCAGGTTCGTTCCCGCCGCGAAGCTCGTCCCCTTCGGCGCGAGGAGCGGGCCCTGCCAGCCGATGTAGTAGATCAGCCGCGTTCCGGAGACGACTTCCTCGGCGCCGCAGCCCGCGTAGACGGTCAGCTCGCCGGGGACCGTGTTGTTCGGGTTCCGGACCTCCATCCGCAAGACCGCCGGGACCGGGCGGTTCGCGTTGTTCGCGAGGGTCGCCGTCACGCGGAACACGTCGCCCGGGGCGACGGTCTCCGGGATGCCGTCCACGCTCAGCGTGACGGCGAAGCCCGTCACCTGCACGTCCTTCGACACCGTGTTGCTCAAGGTGGGCGTCAAGATGCCCACCGCGCTGGCCGCCAACAGGACGACTAAGAGGATCGTCGCGCGCGGCCCCAGTTTGATTCCATTTCCCATCGTTCGCACCTCACCCGCCTCACCGAGGCGGGTCGAGACGCCTCACCGTCGCCTCGCCGGCATAAGGCGGGCTCATGCATGCATCGTGCACGTAGACGCGAGGTCGGGTTGACGACACCTTCAATATCTTCCGACTCCCTCGTATCCGTCCGGAGGTCCCACCCTGACCGATGTCGTGATCGCGGGAGCTTGTCGGACTCCCGTGGGCAAGTACGGGCGGGCCTTCCGGAACGTCGAGGCGATCAAGCTCGGCAGTACGGTCATCGCGGAGGCGGTGAACCGCGCCACCCTCGTCCCCTCCGACATCGAGGAGGTCGTCATGGGCAACGTGATCTCCGCGGGACTAGGCCAGAACCCGGCCCGCCAAGCCGCTCTGTCCGCCGGCCTACCGGATCGCGTCGGCGCCGTGACCGTCAACAAGGTGTGCGGCTCCGGATTGCAGGCCGTCATGTTCGCGTCGGACATGATTCGGGCGGGTTCGGCGGACATCGTCCTCGCCGGGGGCATGGAGTCGATGAGCCGGGCTCCCTATCTGGTCAAGGAGGCCCGCTGGGGGATCGGGATCAACAACGTGCCGTTCATCGACGCGATGGTGCACGACGGCCTCTGGGACGCCTACAACCAGTTCCACATGGGCGTCACCGGAGAGATCGTCGCGGAGCGATTCAAGATCAGCCGGGATGAGATGGACCGATTCGCGCTCGAGAGCCACCGACGGGCCGCGTCTGCGACCCAGGAAGGTCGGTTTCGGGAGCAGATCGTGCCCGTCGACGTGCCTGGCGCCGGCCGCGTCGAAGTCGATGAAGGAATCCGGATCGACACGTCCCTCGAGAAGCTCGCGAAGCTGCCGCCCGTCTTCCGAGAGAGCGGACAGGTAACCGCGGGCAACGCGTCCCAGTTGAGCGACGGGGGTGCCGCGATGGTCGTGCTGTCCCGCGAGGCCGCGGACCGCCATGGTGTCACGCCACTCGCCCGCGTCGTCGCCTACAACACGGCCGGGGTCAAACCCGAGTGGGTCATGGAGGCACCGATCCCGGGGGTCCGGAAACTGCTGAAGAAGACGGGCCTGTCCGTCGACGACATTGATCTGTTCGAGCACAATGAAGCGTATGCCGCGGCGAGCCTCGCGGTGATGCGGGAACTCGGGATTCCGCACGAGAAGCTCAACGTGAACGGTGGCGCGGTGGCCCTCGGCCATCCGATTGGCTGCAGCGGTGCGAGAGTCCTCACGACCTTGGCGTACGCGATGAAGGACCGCGGCGCGAAGCGAGGCCTCGCCACCCTATGCCTCGGTGGCGGCAACGCGGTCTCGATGATCGTTGAACGACCGTAATCACCGCGTTCGTCCACGTTTCAGCGACCCGTCCCGCAAACTCTTTTAGTACCCGCCACTATCCCTCATGATTTCCGACCCTACGCGAGGAATTCCGCTTGTTACATAAGGTTCGTACCGCCGCAACCAAAGAGGAGGTCCTCAGCCTCATGGAGCCCTTGGTCGGCGACTGGTTCGGAGCGAAGTTCAAGGGCCTCACGGAGCCCGAGGCCTATGCCGTCCCCCTGATCCACGCGAGGAAGAGCGTCCTCGTTTCCTCACCGACCGGGAGCGGCAAGACGCTCACGGCTTTCTTGTCGATCATCAACGAGCTGTACGCGAAGCAACTTCGTGGGGAACTCGAGGACCGGATCTACTGCCTGTACGTCTCGCCTCTGAAGGCGCTCGCGAACGACATCAACCGCAATCTTGAAGAGCCACTCCGCGAACTGACACAACTCGCGCAGAAAGAGGGCAAGCCCGAACCACTCATCCGGGTCGGCGTCCGGTCTGGGGACACCTCGCCTCAAGAACGACAGAGGCAGGTCCGCCACCCGCCACACATCTTCATCACGACGCCGGAGAGCATTGCGATCATCCTGAGTACGCCGAAGTTCCGCGAACACTTCGCGAACGTTGAGTGGGTCATCCTCGACGAGATCCACGAGGTCTGCTCCTCCAAGCGCGGTTCTTTGCTGTCGATCTGTCTCGAACGTCTCCGAGAGCAGACCGGGCGAGACTTCGTCCGGATCGGGCTGAGTGCCACGATCGCGCCAATCGAGGAGGAAGCGAAGTTCCTCGCCGGCTACGAGAACGGCAAGGTCCGGGAGATGCACATCGTCGAGGTCGACACGCGGAAGGACCTCGACCTCGCAGTCCTCTGCCCCGTCCGCGACATGACGGCCGTGCCGATGGAGGTCGCGAACGCCCGGATGTACGATCTCCTCAGTAAGCTCATCGACGAGCATCGCACGACACTCATCTTCACGAACACCCGGAGCGGGACGGAACACGTTTCCTTCCGGCTGAAGGAGCGCGGCGTGGAGGACCTTGAAGCCCATCATGGCTCCTTGTCGAAAGTCACCCGTCTCGAGGTCGAACAGAAGCTCAAGGACGGTCAACTGAAGGCGGCGGTCTCGTCCACCTCCCTCGAACTCGGAATCGACATCGGGTACATCGACCTCGTCGTGCAGATCGGCTCGCCGAAGTCCGTCGCGAAGGGCTTGCAGCGGATCGGACGCGCGGGCCACGCGTATGGTGACACCGCGGTCGGGCGAATGATCGCGTTCGAGCCCTGGGATCTCATGGAGTGCGCGACCTTGGCGAAGGCCGCGTACGACGCCCGGATCGACCGGGTCGACATCCCGAGCAACCCCCTCGACGTCCTCGCCCAGGCGCTGGTCGCGATGTCCCTCGAGAAACGCTGGGACGTCGACGAGGCGTTCGAGCTCGTCCGGCGGTCACACAGCTTCCACGACCTGACGAAGAAGGACTTCCTCGCGGTCCTCGACTACCTCTCGTCGCGGAACCCGGACATCAAGGTCTTCGCCAAGATCTGGTTCGACGAGGAGGAAGGCCGGATCGGGAAGAAGAAAGGCACCCGGATGATCTACTACACGAACGTCGGGACGATTCCGGAAGAAGGGACGTACCACGTCTTCTCGGAACGGGGTTCCCCTCTGGGCGAGTTGAGCGAGAAGTTCGTCGAGTATCTGAGCCCGAGCGATATCTTCGTCCTCGGCGGCCGCACGTACCAGTTCGTCCGGGCACGCGGGACTTCCGTCTACGTGAAAGACGCATCGGGACGCCGGCCTACGGTGCCCTCGTGGACCGGTGAAATGTTGCCTCGGTCGTTCGACCTATCGATCGCCGTCGGCGAGTTCCGTCGGGACCTCGCCGCGAAGATCGCGAAAGACGGGGAGAAGGGCGCCAAGGCATGGCTGATGGAAGAGTACCGCGTCGACTCGGGGTCCGCGCAATCGCTCGTCTCGTATGTCCAGGAACAGGAGGCGCTGATCCCGAACCTCCCGACGGACCGGCAGGTCCTCCTCGAAGGGTACCTCGACGTGAAGGGGAACCGGAACGTCATCTTCCACTTCCCGTTCGGCCGGCGCGTGAACGACGCGCTGAGCCGCGCCTTCGCGTTCGCCGTCACGGAGGCCAACCACACAAACGTCCGCGTGAGTGTGACGGACGACAACTTCATGATCACGGTCCCGCGGCGGATCGAGCTCAAAGGCCTGACGAAGCTCGTCACGAGCAAGAATCTCGAGGACCTGCTGCGACGCGCGATTCGCAACACGGAGCTGTTCAAGCAGCGCTTCCGGCACTGTGCGACACGGTCGTTCATGATCCTCCGGAACTACAAGGGCCGCGAAGTCTCGATCGGGCGGCAGCAGCTACGGTCCCAGCGGGTGCTCGACTGGCTCCACGAGATCGAAGACTTCCCGGTGGTCAAGGAGACCTACAACGAAATCCTCCATATGGTCATGGACCTGGACCACGCCCGCGAGATCCTCCGGCGGATCGAGGCGGGGGAGATCGCGGTGGTCGAGAGTGACTTCACCAGCCTGCCGTCCCCGTTCGCCCACAACGTCGTGCTCCAAGGGGTCTCCGACCTCGTCCTCATGGAGGATCGGTCCGCTCTCTTGCGCGAGCTCCACCGCAAGGTCCTCGAGCGCGTGATGCCGACGGACCAGATCAGCTCGATCCAATTCCAACCGAGCGAGATCGCGGAGTATTTCCGGCGAAAGCTGCCCAAGGTCGCTCGAAAGGAAGACATCCTGTCGTATCTGGACCGCGTAGGGGATGCAAACCTCCTCCAACAGAAAGGTCGCACGGTTTTCGCGGTCGCCTCCGCCTCCTTCGCCGACGTGCGAAAATGGGCCGGGCAGCTGATGGACGAGGGCCTCGTCGAGAGCGTGTGGACCCCGCAGGGCATCCACTGGACGCCGAAGGACCACCTGCCCACCTACGTCGCCGTGTACGCGCAACGGTCCCGGCTCAAGCCGCCGGAAGAGAAAGTGCTCAGGCTCATCCAGGAGAAGCCGCGGACCCACAAGGACCTCGCCCGCCTCACGACGTTGGGGAAGGACGACCTGAACGAGGCGCTGCGCAAGCTCGAGCGCGCCTATCTGGTCGGCCGTCGCGGGGTCGAGGAGACGATCTATTCCGCGCGCGAACCGCAGCGGGCGAACTTCGAGGAGTCGCTGGACAAGATCCTCACGAAGCGGCTGGACGTCGACGGCCCCCATGGGGCGCAGGAGCTCGCGGTCGCCCTGGGCCTGGAGCCGGAGCTCGTCGAGGAAGTCCTCCGGGACCTCGAGTCGGAGGGCGTCGTTTCCTCGGGCCACTTCCTCGTCGATGAGGAGTTCCAGTTCATGATGACGCGGGACCTCCAGCGTCTCCAGCGGAAAGACGAGACGCGAGAGGTCTTCGACGAGAACCAGGTGAAGGCCTTCCTGCTCGAGAAGCAGTTCGCGGGCATCGACACGCTCGACGGCTATTTCGATCGGTTCCTCGAAGCCGGCATGATCCTCGACATCTACAATCACACGGCCGATTTCGACTACAAGGAATGGCTCCGGCGGCGTGAGGCCGGCGATATCCTCGAGGGCCGTTTCCTGAACGGCCGCGTTCGGTACGTCCGCGCGAAAGATGTGCCCCTCTTCCTCTCCGCGTTCCCCCGGAGCCCGCTCACCGACTTCGAGAAGAAAGTCCTCGAGGTGATCCGGGAAGGGGACGGGACGGACGTCTGGGCGATCAACGCGAAGGTTCGCGCGGAGCGGGAGCAGGTGAAGGAGGCCCTGGACAAGCTCGACTACGACGTCTATGTGATCCGCCGCTTCCAGGGGGATGGATGGACCGCTCGCAATCTGTACGTCGCGTACGATCCGCCCCACGCGAAGGTGGCGGACGCGATCGAGACGATCGTGCGACGCTTCCTCGCGGCGTACGGTCCCGTACCGTTCTCGGGCATTCGGGAGTGGGCGCGGTTCGAATGGGACGAGCTCGAACGGCTGATGGACCGGCTCGAGCAGGACGGAGTCGTCGCGCGCTCGTACGGCTGATGGACCGGCTCGAGCAGGACGGAGTCGTCGCGCGCATTCTCGTGACGGGGAAGGCGGAGTCGGAGATGTACGTCCTCGCGGAGGATCTCCCCGCCCTCCGAAAGCTCGCGGGCAAGCCGGGCACGGATCCGATGCGGGTCCTGTCGCTCCTCGATCCATGGACGCAGCCCCTCTGGGCCCAAGTCGCGAGCCGGTACGGGGAAGGCTGGTTCTTCCCCCTCGTCAAGGACGGCGAGCTCGTCGGCATGGCGGAAATCTGGGAGATGAGCGGTTGCATCGAGGTCCGCGAGTTGGATCTCGCCTCCCCGGAGCTGTTGGACGAGGCCATCGCGGCCCTCACCCGCATGATGACGTTCTACGCGATGCGCGGGGTCGATGTCCTCCGGGTCACGCGATTTCAGGCGAAGAACGTGCCCGAGGTGGAAGATCTCTCCCACTGGCTTCGGGCGGGCTTCATCCGCTTCTCCGATTTCCTCGCGTACGGTCCGATCGTGCCCCGGGACTTCGACCCGAAAGATCTCCTCGCCTTCGCCCTGACGAAGCAGGGGGTCGCCCTGGACTCCCGCTTCGCCGATCCAATCGCCGCGGCAAAGGCCCTCGGGGGTCTGCGTTCCGATTTCGCCGCCCGCCTCCGGGTGAAGGAGTTTCGCCCGCTGGAACGGCTTCACCGCGGCCGGCTTCTCGCCAAAGGCCTCGCGATCCCCGAGTACTGGACGTACTGCACGGAAGAAGATCTCGGCCTGTACAAAGGCGCCAAGGCCACCCGCCTCACGAAGGACATGAAGGCCACCCTCCGGATCATCCGGGAGGAGGGACCGATTTCCCGCCAGCGGCTGCTGATCCTCTCGGACCTGAGCCGCCCCACAACGACGGCGGCGCTCCGTAAGCTGTACGAAGGCCTCCATGTGACGCGGGATTCGGACAACCGTTATCGTCCGGTCGCGGACCTGAAGATTGGCCGGGATGACGCCCGCCGCGAAGTGCTGCGGCGGATCATCCGCAGCCTCGGGGTGACGTCCGCCGAGGCGCTCGCCGCGTACACCCGATTCGAGTACAACATGGGGGAGACCCGCCTGCGGTTGCGGGAATTCGTGGCGGAGGGGTGGCTCGTGAAGGGCTTCCTCGCACGCGGAGAGCGGACCGTCATGTGGGCCGTGAAGGATGGCCTCGATAACATCGGTCAAGCGGATTTCCGCCGAAAGTTCGTCCTCACGCCGCAGGACAACCTCTTCCTGTACCTGCGCGAGGCGATCGTCGACAAGTTCCATATGGGCTCCTGCTACGTTGTGTTCGACGGCCCCGAGATGGTCGCGGCGTTCAAGGCCCGTCGCCGAAAATGGGAGCTCCTCGTCACGGAGTTCCAAGGCGAACCCGCCGCCCGTCGAATCGTGGAGGCATGGGAGGCGGAGAACGAGCTCGCGGTCGAGGAGCAGGTCGACCGGATCTCGGACCACGAGGTCATGGAGTGGTACGCGAAGATGTACGGGCGTGGGGCCGCAGAACGCTGACGCTCGCGGCAGGGCGACCCTCAGGTTCATACCGCGGATCTCGGATTCCGTCTCGATTCGGATGACCGTCCTCGGTGTCGACACGATTGCGATCGTCGTTTCCGATCCGCGAAAGGCGATCGAATGGTATCGGGATGTCCTCGGCTTGGACGTCGCCTATATCGGCCCGAGCGACTCGAACCCCGACCCCACGGTCCAGGGGACGGCGGAGAATCCGGGCCATTGGGTCGAGCTGGGGCCGGCTCGTCCGCGCACCCGGGTCCACCTGTGCTTCATGCGCGGCGAGACGGAACCTGGGCCGTCGGGGATTACGTTCATCACGGACGACATCCAGGCGGACTACGAACGCATGCGGCGCCAGGGCGTGGAGTTCCCGCTCCCGCCCGAGAAGATGGAGTGGGGCGAGTGGCTCGGTCAGTTCGCGGACCTGGACGGGAACGTGTCCGATCTGAAGCAGCCGATCTCCACCGCTGAATGGAGGGCCGGATCTCCCCCGGCGAAACCGCGCAAGGCGAGGCGGGTCAAGTAGGCTCGGCCCTTCGCACCGGCTCCAACCCCAACGCGCGATCGGCGCACGAAGCGGCTTCGTCGAATCGCCCGAGCTTCGTGAGGACGAAGCCCTTGTTCACCCAGGCGCCGCGGTACGCCACATCGATCTCGAGGGCCCGTTCGTAGCATTCGAGCGCTTCTTCGAATTTTCCGAGCCGCGCGAGCGCGTTTCCCTTGTTGTTCCACGCGACTTCGTACGTGGGGTTGACCTTGATTGCCGCGTTGAAGCAGCGCAGCGCGTCGACGAGCCGACCGAGTTTCGTGAAGGCGTTCCCTTTGTTCAACCAGGCGACCTCGTTGTGTGGATTGATGTCGAGCGCGGTGTCGATCGCCCGCAAGGCCTCGTCGTACCGGCCGAGGACGATGAGGGTTGCGCCCTTCCCGTACCAGGGGATTTCCGCTCCGGTCACCCCCGGGCGTGCGCTGGCGATCGCGCGATCGTAATCCGCCAGAGACAGTTCGTAGTCTTTGCGCCCCATGTCCCGTTCGGCACGGATCAGCTGACGCCGGAGGGTCGACGCGGAGTTGCGGCGGAGGATTTCTGCGGCCGCGAGTGCGGCGGGCCATGGCATGGCCACCCCGATGCCGAGGATCCACGGCGTGCTCATCGCGTACGCAGGATCGGTGGCGGTTGCGATCGCCTGACCAATGATCGGAATCGTACAGGCGATGGCCAAGAGGATTCGATGGGGCCCGCGCACCAAGGTTCTCGTGGCCCCTGCGAACGGCAGAATCCCAACGATCGGGAGGGCGACCGCCGTATTCGCGTCAATCGAGAAACCGCGGAGGAGCAGGGCGCTCACGGTGAGGACGATCCCTGTGCCGAGGAGCAAGGCATCGAACCGGGGCGGCGGGCCACCCGCGCCCCGGAGGTATTCGACTGTGAGGTACGCGCCGAGGCCGATGAGGAACGCGGCGATCCCCGCGCTCACGAGGGGCTGGTTCAATGCCCCCGCCAAGAGAAGGCTCGTCGATGCAGCGAGGACGAGACCGCCGGCGGTCTCTGCAGTAATCCGCATGCGGGTCTTCCCCGCAAGGGGGCGAGCGTTCTTTCGCGGGACCCGACTCGGCGCTTCGGGCCGCCCGCGAATCTTGGCTGACGGCGGGGCGGTCCCTGTCTCTTCGGGGGCCACTCTGGCCTCAGTTTCTTGAGCCGGCGACCGTCGCGTCTGGGCGACGGGCCTGTCAGCGGGCATCGACGGCGCAGGTCTCGATGGGACTGGCGCGGCTGGACTCGGCGTGGGAGCCGACTCCGTCTTGTTGGCCGGCGAGGCGGGGGCGGGTTTGGGCGGCGGGGCTGGAATCCTTACCGTCGTTTCCGAGGGTTTCGGAGGTGCCGCGGGCCGCGCGGCGTTCGGGGGCGGAGCTTCCGAGACGAGTGGCCTCAGTTCTTTGAGGAACTCATCGACCTTGTCCAGCACCCGGCTGACCGGGCGCGGCGTGGTCTGAGGGACCACAGGGCTCGTCTCGGTGGCCACCGGGCCGGGTTCCTTCGACTCCCGAAGGGCGCTGCCACAGATCTCGCATTCGTCGAGCTCGGGGTCGTTGTCGGCGCCGCACGCGGGGCACAGGACCAGGTCAAGGATGTCCTCCTCCGCGTCCGCCGGCTCCGGCTCCGCCTCGAACTCGGCCGCACACCGCGGGCACTTTGCGTCGCCCGCCGCGACGAAGCCGCCGCAGTTCGTGCAGATGAACAGGAGACCGACCTCTCCCTTCTCCAAGATGCCTTCCGGATCCCGGTCCCGCAGTTGCTTGGTATGGCGGAAGCCGGCATCGAACAGCTTCAGCGCTTTCTCGCGGTCGAGCCCGAAGGCTCGGCTGAGCCGGACCACGGCCTCGTCGATGACAAAGGCCCCGCAGTTCGCGCACTCCGTCTCGTCCGGGGCCATTGGCTCCGCACAGACGGGACACAGGACCCGGGCCTGCTTCCCGGGCATCGACGTCAGATTCGACCTATCCCGCGGACCATAAACCCACGTTCCCGGTTGTCAGGGTCGATAGTCGGCCGGCCGTGCGCTTAAGTAGCGCCCCCGCCTTCGTTCGTCTTCCATGGCCTCGAACGTGGATTTCTTCGTCGCGTTTCTCCTCGGGATCCTTCCGGGCCTGGCCATCCTCTGGGTTTCCCTTCGTCGCTTCGATCGACCGCAGGTCGATCACACCCTGTTCGACGATCGTCGCGTGTTCGGGAGCCTCGCCGTCGGTCTCATCTTCGGGACCGTGGCGAGCATCTTCGCCCTCGCGCTGCCGCGGGGGGACCTCGCGTCGTTCGCCGTCGCCGTCGCGGTGAGCTTTGTCTTCGAGGAGTCGTTCAAGCTCGCTTGGCTGAACCGCCGGAGCTACCGCGGTCGGTTCGACACGACATTCTATGGCGTACCGCTGGGAATCGGGGCGGCGGCAAGCGGCGTCGTCGCGGCGGCGTGGGCATCGCGTGAGATCCTCTACGTCCCGGAGACATTCGTCCTCCTGATTGTCTACTCGATCAGCCTCGGTCTCGTGAACGCAGACACCGGCGCGTTGATCGGCTTCGGCGCTTCGCGCGGCGACACGTGGCGCACGTTCCTCCGGGCCATCGGTGTCCGCCTCGCACACGGAGCGTTCCTCGCTCCGTTCCTTCTCCAGGTGGACGAGCCGTACGGCGCGATCGCCGCGGTGACGTCCGTGGGGTTTGCGCTGTTGATTTACTACTACGTGTACCGCGAGATTCTGCCGGGAACGTTGCCCGAGGACATTCGGCGGGAGCTGCGACGGGAGCGTCGCCGCGCGCCCGCGGTCAGGGACTGAGCGTCACGGCACGAAAGAAGCCCGCCTTCGGCTCGAACACCGTGTTCTCCTGCATCAGTGTCGCGAGAGCCTGCGCCGGGTTCGGGATTCCGAGGCCCGCGAGAACCCGCTCCCAGTCGGCCATCGAGAACACCTCGAGTTCCCGCGTGAGTTCGATCGCGGCCGACCGCACGCGACTTCGACGATCGCGTGCTTTCGCGGCGATGCCGATGACGCGAAGGTGGACATCCCGGGACCGCTTCCGAGGAGCGGGTGCACGGGCCCGTCGGTACTCCCCCGTGCCGCCTGCGATCTCCGCACTCACCTGCCCCACCAGCGGCGCGAGCTCGCGCGCCGTCACTGCCCGGGCCCGGATTCGCGCAGGCACGACGTAAATCTCGAACCCACATTGACACGTCGTCGTCTTCTGCTTGAGATTCACGCCCTTGGCTCGTTTGCATCGCGGGCAGACGACGACTCCGTACATGCTCAGACGAGGAAGACGAGGGCCGCCAGGCACGCGCCGTAGTGGTCCATGGGGATACTCAGATCCTCAATCCGGTAATCGATCCGGCGGAACTTGATTCCACGAAGCTTCGCCATCTCCCCCATCTTCCACTCCATCACCTCGCGCAGAGAATTCTTGGTCCCGTGCATGTGGCCTTCCGCGACGTATCCGCCGAAATCGTCGTCTCGGAAGCCGTACGCGATCCCCGCGGAGATCGTCTCGCCTTCGCCTCCACGTTGCTGTGCGAGGACACAGTGGGTGATCGCGCCCATCGGGAGGTCTCGTCGACGGACGGGTCGGATGCCCACCGGTAGAACCGAGGAGACGGACACGATATTTTGTTCCGCCAACCCCGCGTTTTGGAGCGCCTCATCAAAGGCGTTCAGGTCCGAGACCTTCGAGACCGCCTTGCCCGACGTGACGAAGAATTTCGTGGGAATCGGCAACATGTGCTCTGCGAACGCGCGGCATTGCCGAGCGGGACTTAAGGGTTTGCGAGAAAGTGTGGGCCCCAACCGTGGAATAATATCCAGGTATTATTATTTATCAGGTCGTATGGCCGGCAGAGGTCAACGGGCGTGAACTTTCCGAGGCGGACGGCGGGAGAATCGCCTTGCGCATGCTGTACGCGTCCTCACCCCAGGAGTAGTATCCGTAGAGCACGCCGTCCGTCCGGTACCCGAGCCGACGGTAGAACTCGATGGCCACGAGGTTCTTCGTGCTCACCTCGAGTCGGATGGTCGACAGACCCCGCTCACGACAAACAGCTTCGGCGGCCTGCATCATCAGCGTTCCGATCCCGCGGCGGCGGGATTTCGGTGCGACGGCAACGGACAGGACGCGGCACACGTGGCCCTCGAAAAGGAGCATCATCGCCGCGGTCACCGCTTTCCGACCGTCTTCCACAAGCGTCAGGGCTCGTTCGTTGCGCAGGATCCAGTCGACATGATCCCGACGGAATCGGTGCTCACGGAAGCAGAGAATCTCGAACCGGTACAGCGCGTCGAGGTCATTCGGCCCGGCAACGCGAAACAAGGCGCGGTCGAACCGCGCGTCTGCTTATTCTCCTTTTCGACCGCGAAAGGGTAATCTAGACCCAGCCAAATAGGGCGGAAGTTCATGGTTTCTATCACGGAAATCCTGAAAGGACTCCACACGGGCAAGCCCGTCGAGCTGCGAGGCTGGATCTACCGCACTCGGTCGGTCGGAGGCAAGGCGTTCGTCGTGGTCCGCGACGCGACCGGGATTGTGCAAGTCGCAATCTCCCGCGACGGCGTGCCCGCGGCGGCATTTGCTGCGGCACAGAAGGCGCTCATCGAATCCGCCGTCATCGTGCACGGCGGGGTCGTCCAGGACAAGCGCGCACCGGGCGGCTTCGAAATCCGCGCGGACGACTTCAAGGTCCTTCACTTCGCGGAGAAGTTCCCGATTCAGGAGGATCTGAGTGAGGAGTTCCTGCTCGACGTCCGCCACCTATGGGTGCGCTCCCAGCGGATGACCACGATCTTCCGAATCCGGCACACGGCGTTCGGCGCGGTCCACGAATATTTCCGGGACCAAGGATTCTGGGAAGTCCATCCGCCGATGATCACCCCCTCCGGTAGTGAGGGTGGTTCGACGCTGTTCGAACTCGAATATTTCGGCCGGAAAGCCCACCTGACCCAGTCGTGGCAGCTGTACGCCGAGGCCCTCGTCCTCGCCATGGAGAAGATTTACTATATCGGTCCGTCGTTCCGCGCGGAGAAATCGCGCACCACGCGGCATCTGACGGAATACTGGCATGCGGAGATGGAGCAGGCGTGGGCGGGCATGGATGACGTGATCAAGCACGCTGAAGGCGTCATCTCCCACACGTGCCAACGGGTTGCCGAGGAGCGGCCGGACGACGTCACCGCGATGGGCCGCACCCCCGAGTTCCTGAAGGCCGTGAAGCCGCCGTTCGAACGGATGACGTATGACGAGGCTCTGAAGGGACTCAAGAAAAAAGGCGTCGAGATCGAGTGGGGCAAGGACCTCCGCACCCTGGAGGAACGGGCGCTGACCGAGGGCAAGTCGAAGCCGATCATCGTGACGCACTATCCGCGGATCACGCAAGCCTTCTACAAGGCCCGGGACCCGAAACGCCCGGACCTCGTCCTCGCATTCGACGTGATTGGGGGCGACGGCGTCGGAGAGCTCGTCGGCGGCAGCGAGCGGGAGACGGACCTGGAGGCGATCAAGAAAGGCCTCAAGGAACAGGGAGAAGACCCGAAGGCGTACGATTGGTATCTCGACTCCCGCCGCTACGGGAGTGCGCCGCACGCCGGCTTCGGCATGGGGATGGAGCGCCTCATCCAATGGATCTGCAAGCTTGAGCACATCCGGGACGCCGTACCGTTCCCGCGGACGCCGGCGCGGTTTGCACCGTGAGGCGCAGGCTTTTACGCCGACAGTCGGTAGTCGCAGCCGATGGGCGAAACGTCTGACGATCCCTTCGCTCCTCTCATCGGAGTGCACGAGGATTTCGTCGACAAACTCACGGAACTCGAGGCCACCTTGGACGAGATGATGGCCACCCGCGAGACGCGCGAGGGGAACGACATCATCCTCGATGAAGCGGTCCGATTCTTCGCGGAGGAACTGATGCCCCATCTGCGCCTCGAGGACGAGGCGCTTCTCCCGGCCCTCGAGATGGCGATCGGCCGTTACGGGACGCTCGTGACGGTCATCATGTCCGAGCACGAGGAGATACGACGGGGGATCGGAAAATTCGACGACGCGCGAGAGCATCTGCGCCGCGATCCGGATTCATGGCCTGCCATCCAGGAACTCAACCGACACGGGATCTTCTTGGTCCAGTTCCTTTGGGACCACTTCAGGAAGGAGAACACGAGCCTGTTCCCGACCGCCCGCAAGGTCCTATCCGCGGATGCGATCCGGAAGATCACGGAACAGATTTCAGCCGGCTGACCGACCCATCGCGGCTCGGATCTTCGCCGCGAGACTATCCAGCTCCTTCCGATCCGCGAGGTGGCCGCGATCCGTGCGCACGCGAAGCCCCAACCCGTCTCCGCGCCACCGCGGGATGACGTGCATGTGGACATGGAACACCTCTTGTCCCGCTTCTCTCCCGTTCGCGAGATAGAAGCTGACCGCTTCGCACCGGATTCCACTCGTGCGCAGCGCGTGCGAGATTTCCGTTGAAGCCTCGAGGATCGGCCCGACGGCCTCACCCGGCAGGTCCTCGACGTATGCGGCATGAGCCTTCGGGATCACGAGCACATGCCCCGGGTTCATCGGTTGGATGTCCATGAACGCGAGCGTCGAACCGTCCTCGCGGACAATGCTCGCCGGGGCTTCCCGGCGGACGATCTTGCAGAAGATACAGTCGCCGACCGAGGCCGCCATGCGTCGGACCTCTCACTTCTTCGAGGACGGTCCCAGGATGTGCTCCGCGATGATCAGCTTCTGAATCTCGTTCGTTCCCTCGTACAGCCCGAGGATGCGGGCGTCGCGGAAGTAGCGCTCCACGTCGAACGCGCCGCTGAATCCGTATCCCCCGTGCACTTGGACGGCCCAGTCCGTGACCCGCTGGGCCATCTGGGCCCCGTAGAGCTTGGCCATCGAGACCTCGAGCGTGTTGTCTTGCCCCAGGTCCCGCAGGTGCGCCGCGCGAAGGGTCAACAGTCGCGCCGCGTCAATCTCGACGGCCGATTGAGCGATCATCTCCCGCACGAGCTGGAAGTCTCCGATCGGCCGGCCGAACGCTTTGCGATCCTTCACGTACTTCGACGCGGCCTCCAAGGCGGCACGGGCCACGCCGACGGCCCCGGCGGCGATGCCAATCCGACCGCTGTTCAGCGTCCGCATCGCCTGATTCCAGCCGTCGCCTTTCTTGCCGATCAGGTTCTCCTTCGGAATGCGGCAATCGTCGAAGGCCAGGTCCGCGGTCGGACTCGCACGCAGCCCCAGCTTCGTCGTCGTCTCGACGTGGGTGACCTTGAACCCGGGGGCATCCCGCGGCACGAGGAAGAGCGAGATCCCCTCGTGGCGCCTCGTCCCCGGTTCCCTCGCATACACCTGGACGTAGTCCGCGATGCTGCCGTTCGAGATGAACCGTTTCTGGCCGTTCAGCACCCACTCGTTTCCATCGAGTCGCGCGGTCGTCGCGAGGTTCCCCGCGTCGCTCCCCGCCTCCGGCTCCGTGATCGCCCACGCGCCGAACCGCTCCCCCTTCGCGAGGGGGACGAGCCACGCCTCCTTCTGCGCCTCCGATCCGAACCACATGAGGGAGGTCTCGCTCAGAGACGTCTGGACCGAAACGGTGGTGCGGACGGACGAGGACCCGCGGCTGATCTCCTCGACGAGCAGCATGAACGAGACGTAGTCCATGCCGGCCCCGCCGTACTTCTCCGGAACCGGGGCACCGAGGAAGCCGAGGTTTGCCATCTTTCGGTAGAAGGACTTCGGGATTTCGCCTTTCTCCTCCCAATCCCGGACGTGCGGGATGAGCTCTCGGTCGACGAAATCCTGCGCGGTGTCACGGACGAGCCTCTGCTCTTCCGTGAGTCGAAAGTCCATCCCGGAGCCTCCCGCGGCCTAAGCTGCGCTATTCGCATAAACTTTCGGAGGCTGCGGGGACGAGTGCGCTCGGCGATCAGCGGATCGCAACGACCGGCATGCGCGTGGAGCGGATCGCCCACACTCGGCCGGCTTGCAGGACGAAGATTTGGTTGCAGGCCTTGCACCGCATGAACTCCGCATTCACGTTGGATCCGATCATTTCGGCATCCGCGTGGGGGCAGCTTTCTCGGCCGGGTTGGCGTTCCAATGTCATGGCGCACATGGTTGGGTCTCCTGTGTCGTTCTTGACGGACGTTCGACTGGTGCGCGCCGTAAATACCCTATGGCCCGCCTCTCATGCGTGATTCTCGCAATCCTTAATGGGAGTCGAATCGATACTTGACGGAATGGCCCTCCTTTCGGACGGAGATATCCGCCGGTATTTGGCCAAAGGGGAGCTGCGGATCGAGCCGTTCGACGAGAAGAACCTCACGCCGAACGGGTACGATGTCACGATTGAGGAGGTCCTCGTCCCATCCTCGAACGATCGGACGACGCGCGGCGTCGCCAAGGTTCCGCCCGCGACTCGGTTTGCCGTCAGCACCCGGGAGTCGGTCGGGCTCGGCCGACACCTCGCGGGTCAACTCTGGCTTCGGACGACATGGGCCCGTCGGGGTGTCCTGGCGGCCTTCGGCATGATCGATGCCGGTTTCTCCGGCACCCTCACCTTCGGCGCGCTGAATGGCGGCTCCGATGTCCTGGAGCTTCCGATCGGCGAACGGTTCGCCCAGATCGTCTTCCTGTCGTTGGAGTCTCCTTCGTCGGAGACGTACGAGAAGCGCTCGGGGACCTATCAGGGTCAGCGCGGTGTGACGCTCGAACGACCGTGACGTCGAACGCGACGTGGTGTTGCGTCGGCGAATACGCGCGGACCGTGTGGAGCTGAAGATCCCGAATCTCCATACCGGCCTGCGCAGCCATGCCTCGGATGCGGTCTGCTGCGGCTCGCTCGTCCGCCCGCTCCAGGATGCGATACACGTGGACCACCCCCCGAGCCCCGATTGCCGCGAACGCGTTCGGGAGGTAGTCGAACGCCGTGTGCGGGAGGTCGAGGATGATGCGGTCGACGGGCGCGATCTGTCGTAGGATGCGACGGGCATCGCCCTCGTGAGTGGCGACGCGGGCGGCCCGGTTGGCCCCAATGTTCGCACGGAGCAACTCGACCGCCACCGGATTCACGTCCGATGCGTGAACGAGCCTCGGCCGACGTCGTTTCGCGATGAGGATGGCGAACGGACCCACGCCGGCGAACGGGTCCGCGACCACTTCGCCTTCGAGGACGAGATCTGCGATTCGCTTTCGTTCCGAAGCCAGCCGGGGGCTGAAGTATGCTTGGGCAAGGTCGACGCGGTAGTGAAGGCCATACTCCGTATGCACGGTCGTCGTCCTCCGCTCGCCCGCGATGACCTCGATCGATCGAACTCGTCGCTCGCCCTTCACCCCTCGATCCTGCACGGCGACCCGGATCTTCGGATTCCACCGGAGAATCGAGAGTCCAATTTGCTCGCGGTAACGTTGCAACTCTTCGGGGATTTTCAGGACGGCAATATCTCCGATCACATCAAAGGAGGTGGGAAGGGATCGGCGCAGAGCGTCCGGCACCTCGACGACGTCTTTGTAGCTTCGAACGGCAACAAATCCCGTACCGAATTCCCGCTGTTCCGTTGGGAAACCAAGGTCGACTCGCTCTTTTGTAGGGAGGAGCAACCGTTCTCCCTCCCGGACGATGCGTAGATGCTCGTGCAACAGGCCGAGATCCATCAACCGGCGCCGGATTTCCTCCCCGCGCTCTCGAGGGACGACGATACACCATGCGCGCACGGCTCCGCGATTCCGCCTCTCGCGGTTAAGGACTTTCGGATTCCGACACGTCCGTTGTGCTCGCTCACCCACGATCGTTCAAGTCCGCGATCGCGGAGGAAAAGAGAATAGCCTCCCCGCCATCCTCACGCCTCGATGGGGGAGCTCGTCTTCGTCGGACTCGGGTTAGACGACGAGAAGGGGATCACCCTTCGCGGGTTGGAAGAGGCTCGCTCCGCCGACGTCGTGTTTGCGGAGCTATACACATCCGCACTGCCGGGCGCGTCACTCGAAGCGGTGGAGAAGCTCATCGACCGCAAGATCCACCGACTCAGCCGCGAGGAAGTGGAGGACGGCCAAGTCCTCCTCACTGCCGCCGCAAGCCGCACGGTCGCATTCCTGATTCCGGGCGATCCGATGTCGGCCACGACACACATCGACCTCCGCCTGCGAGCGGCGAGGGCGAAGATTCGCACTCGGATTGTCCACGGAGTCTCGATTGTGACTTCCGCGGCAGGCTCGCTGGGTCTCCAAGTGTACAAGTTCGGCCGCACGACGACGGTCCCGTTCTCCTCCCCTGGTTTTGCGCCCACGAGCCCGCTCGAGGTGATCCTGGACAATCGTCGCATGGGCCTCCACACCCTCGTCCTCCTGGACTTGCGGGAGGATGGGTCGTTCCTCGCACCGCGGGATGCGATCGCCTCATTGCTTCGGATGGCCGCCGCCGTCAACACATCTGAGTTCGGCTCGCAGACGCTCGGCTGCGTCTTGAGCCGGGTCGGCTCTCCGGAGGTCCGTGGGTTCGCGGGGCCCATCGCCGACCTCGCCGACCGCGACCTGGGGCCTCCGTTACACTGCCTCGTGATTCCTGGGACCCTTCACTTTCTCGAGAAGGAGGCGCTCGTCACGTTCGCGGGCGCGCCTCACGACCTCTGAGCCTCTGCGATCTGTGGAAGGCGCTCCGAGCGCCAGAACGTGACCTCGAGCGTGTACGACCGCTGGAATTCCTTCCCCTTCCATTTGGTCCGGAGGGACTCCATCGCGCCGCGGTGAATCTCCTCAGGGACATCCCATTGTGACGAATATGTGCGCCCATTCAATTCCTCCAGGATGGAGTCCGCCAGGAGGGTCTCGCGGAACGGGCCCACCGGCATCACGAAGTCGGGTTTCAGGAGTCCGGGCAAGTCCTTCTCGTGGAACCCAGGGTGGGACCAATCATGCCCGGCTGCCTTGACGAGCGCGTCGTATTCCCGTTTAATCGATTCGACGCGGTCCGACCGTTCGATGACCGTGAAGTACGTCTCCCTCGTGACCCGAGCGATTTCCTTCAGCACGTCCCGCCAATCCGGGATCAAGTGGAGGACATGGTTCGTCGTGCCGACATCGAACGATCCGGACGCGAATGGAAGTCGTGCCGCGTCCGCGAAGACGACATCCCGCAGGCCTTTTGCAAGACCGAACTCGACCATCTTGCGCGAGATGTCCACGCCGACGACGCGAATGCCACTCTTCTGGAGAGGCACGGCGTAGCGACCCGTGCCGACCCCGACCTCGAGGACCCGTTTCCCGTGGAGCTCGTCCACGAGGACCGCGAGCACGCGAGACATCGCACGCGGCGCAAGGCCCCGCGTTTCGTCGTAAATCGCCGCGACGCGGTCGAAGGACAATCGGCCCGGCATCGCATCTCGCATGGCGAGCGGATGGAAAAATGTGCCCGCGCAGAGGCCTAACGGTCCGTCGAGGGCAGCGACGTGGACGGTGTCGGCTCGACGGTTTCGAGTGCCAGATACTCCCGCAAGGCCTCGAGATAGGCGCGGAACGCGGCGTCTCCCTCCGGTGTGATTCGGAGTCGGACTTGGAAGCCGCCGGTCGTGAGGACCCGCCCCCGGCGGATGTACCCTGCTTCCTCGAGGCGCTTCGTGTGGGTGTCCAAATTTCCGTCGGTAAGGCCGAGCGTGTCCCGCGCCCAAGTGAACGCCGCGGTCCGGTTCCGGAAGAGGAGGGCCACGATCCGGAGGCGCGTCGCCTGATGGATGATGGGGTCGAGGGAGGGCAGCGCCACGCAACCGCCGAGCCTACGCCCTCGACGTCAGATACAATCCCCCGCCGAACAGGACGAGCCCGCTCGTCAGCGGGGAGATCAGCGTGAACCATTGACGAGCCAGGAGGACTTCACTCCCAAGCGCGAGGGTGCCGGCGAGGGCTGCGGCCACCAAGAGGATGCCTCCGAGGATCCAGAGCCGCCGCTCGGTGGCATCGTTGCAGTTCAAGCCCAGCAGGCCGACAATGACCACGCCGATCCCTTGCGCCATGAGGACCCAAGCGAACTCGACCACGGGCACCCGCGACACTGCAATCGCCGCGAAGCCGGCGAAGATGATCCCCACGATGATGGCGCCCGTGAAGACGCCCTCCCGCATCTGCGCAGAACGCCTCGGGATTACGAGGCCGACGGAGCGCCAGAGCGTGGCGGTGGCAACGAAACCGATGGCGGCCCAGGGCACCCAGAGGACAGGGAACAAGATCCAGAGAGCGTGGTACCCGTTACCATCCCCGGGGAAACCGACCAGGATGCTAAGCAGAGCATAACTGATGAAGATCGCCGGCGCCACGATGCCCCAAATCATCCAAGTGAGGCCGCTCGCCCGACGAGCGAGTGCTCCATGGAGACCTTCGATTCGGCGAATCTCTGCGACGGCGGCTTGCGGCGTCAGCCCTCCCCCCTCGAGAACGTTCGCGTCCATGGGGAGGTGATACTCCCCGAGGCACAAGCCGACATCGGTTTTCTTCGATGCAGAGCCTCCCCCGGGTCTTCGGCCGAGCACGTGCCTCGCATCCGATTACGCGGGATCGACCGGGCGCTGCCCGCGGAATCGGACCGAGACTAGGGACAGGAGGAAGCCCAAGGCCGTGATCCCGAGCCCCGCGAAGATTACCAAGTGAGGCGTCGCGAAAATCGATTCGACCTCCCCGACGTCGCGGGCAATCTCGTGGACGTAGAAGTCCCAGGCGAGTCCCACCCCGGAAGTCCCCAGGCCCAAACCCATGAGGCCCATCGCAGCCCGCCACCGAGCGATTGCCACGCGGGGGACGGTCACACGCGCTGTCGTCAATTCCGTCACGAGCCTTTCACGTTGAGGTTTCATGACGACCGGAAATCGCTTCTACGCTACGTCAAACTCGGTCTTCTCCGGCGCAAAGGGACTCTTTCGCACAGAGAATCAATCTTGACTTGTTCTACTCGTTGTTACCCTCCAAAATCCAATCCCTACGGCCTCAGAACCAGGACCGTCAAATACTCCAGTGCGAGGTCCGGCTACTCAGGCTCGCCGGTGAACCACGGATGGGTGGCCACGCTCTCCGGGTAGATTTCGGCGAGGCTCCGAGGCTGCGCGTCCTCGAAGACCCGCTCCGGAAACCATTGGGATCCGAAAGCCACGAGGCGCATCAACACCGGCATGATGTCCTCACCCTTCTTCGTGAGCGCCCAGCGGACCAGCTTGGGCGAGTGGTGTTCCTCGACCTTCCGGATCATGTCGGCGTCTTCGAGTTCGCCCAGACGAAGGGCGAGCATCCTCGGGGTCAGACCGGGAATGGTGCGCAAGAGACCGTTGAATCGGTCGGCCCGCTTCCATCCGATGTCCCGGATGATGAGCAAGCTCCACTTCCGGCCGAGGACTCCCAGGCTCGTCGCGATCGGGCAGTTCTTGAATGGAACCACGGGAACGGGCGGATCGACGGGCAAGCTGGCCATGGGCAATCACCTTTACTGGCGGAGAGGATGGGACTCCGCGCGTTAAAAGCACTCGGTCGGACGATCGACGGCAACGAATCGCGAGACGCCCCAAACCCTTAGACCATGAATATGGTTTCTCGCGTCCGGACGAACGTGACCGATCGAATCGACAAGTTCACAATCAGTGAGGCTCGGGTTTCCGCTTTCCGCATGCACCGTCACCATCTCGACCTCCGTGCCCCCAGCAGCCGGCTCCCGAGCGTCGTCGGAGATGTCTGCGGAGTCCAAGCGCAAGTGACCGCAATGGCGCGGATTGCTCTCTGGGCCCGCCTTCGCCAGCTGACCCTCGACGATGTCGAGCGAGCCCTCGTGCGGAAACGGACCATCGTCAAGACATGGTCGATGCGAGGGGCGTTGCATCTCCTGGCATCGAACGAACTCCTCCTGTATCTCCGCGGTCTCATGCCGACAAGACTGCCGCGTGAGCAGAGATGGATCGAAGGCGCGGGCTTGAAGGAGGAAGAGACCACGGCGATGATCCTCGATGCCCTCAAGAATGGCCCGCTCACCCGGGTCCAGCTCGTCGCCTATCTGGCGAAGCGGCTCGGGACGAAGGCGAAGGATTGGATGGATGGGGGGTGGGGGCGCACGACGACGGGATCCAACACCTCGTGGCAACTCGTCCGCCCCGCCGTGATGCGGGGGCTCGTGTGCTTCGGCCCGAGCAACGGCCAGGAGATTACGTTCACGAGAGTGGATCGATGGCTTCGCAGGCCACGGTCCATGCCGTCGGAAGAGGAGGCCGAGGACGCGCTGGTTCGCGGGCACCTCCGCGCGTTCGGCCCGGCCGATGCCCAGGATCTGTGGTCATGGTCCGGCGTGTACGTTCGGCGGATTCGAGTCATCTTGGACCGGCTCCGGAACGAGCTTGTCGAGGTGGACACGGGCCGCAGACGCGGGTTCCTCTTGAGGAAGGACCTCCCGGAACTCGAAAAGGCGGCGTCCGAACCCGGAATCGTACGGCTGCTTCCGAGCTTCGACCCCTACTTGCTGGGGCATCGGGACCGGGATCACCTCGTCGACCGAGCCCATTACAAGCAGGTGTACAAGGATCAAGGATGGCTCGCTCCGGTCGTGTTGGTGGATGGCCGGGTCGCCGGAACGTGGTCTTATGAACGCCAGCCTCGCACGCTTCGTGTGGACGTCAACATGTTTACGGCATTCAGCAAGGAAACACGAACGAAGGCGAAGGATGAAGCCCACGATCTGTCGCGTTTCCTCGAGGTTCCGGACCTGGCGGTTCGGTTCAACTAGAGAACCGTAATCCGACGAATTCTACCTCCATTACACGTGAAAAGCGATAGTTTCACACACCCCCCTGTGTTACCGCCTTATGTATGGTCAAGGATGAGAAAGACGGTGACAAGGTGGCGGTAGCAGTTAAGGCCATCAAGTCCATCGAGGACCTATCCGGCGTGGGGCCGGCGACGGCGGAAAAGCTGAAGGAAGCCGGATTCACGGACCTGATGGGGCTGGCGGTCGCCTCGCCCACCATGGTCGCGGACGCCGCTGAAATCGGCACCAACGTGGCGCAGAAGATCATCATCGCGGCGCGGGAGGCCGTCGACATCGGCGGCTTCGAGACGGGCGACGTCATCCTGGAACGCCGCAAGTCCGTGGCCAAGCTGACGACCTGTTCGAAGGCCCTGGACGAACTTTTGGGAGGCGGCCTGGAGACGCAGGCCATTACAGAGTGCTATGGTGAATTTTCGGCGGGCAAGTCCCAGCTTGCCCACCAACTGGCGGTCAATGTCACGCGTCCGGAGGATGATGGGGGCCTGAACGGAGAGGTTGTGTGGATCGACACGGAGCAGACCTTCCGTCCCGAGCGGATCCGACAGATGGCGGAAGCATTGGATCTGGACGCGGAGGCGATCCTCAAGAAGATCCATATTGCGCGGGCGTTCAACAGCCATCATCAGATGCTGCTCGTCGAGAAAGCACAGGAACTGACGCAAGACTTCCCCATCCGGCTCATCGTGATTGACTCCTTGACGGCGCACTTCCGAGCCGAGTACATCGGCCGAGGCGTGCTCGCGGAACGGCAGCAGCTCCTGAACAAGCACATCCACGAGCTGATGCGGTTCGGAGACATCCACAACGCCGTAATCTACGTGACGAATCAGGTCCACGCGAAGCCCGATGCGTTCTTCGGGGATCCCACCCGGCCGGTTGGCGGGCACATCGTCGGCCACAGCGCGACGTTCCGCGTCTACTTGCGCAAGTCGAAGGGCGGGAAACGGATTGCTCGACTGATCGACTCCCCGAACCTGCCCGAGGCGGAGGCGGTCTTCAGCGTGTCCGAGGATGGAGTCCGAGACTGACCGTGCTCTTCCGTTCCGTGACAAAATGTGTCGGGGCAGTTTGAAGTAGCGTCCCACCCATCGTTGACCGATTCCATGGAACCGGGGCTTCTGCTGATTCCGGGGCCCGTCCCACTCCCCCCGCGCGTGCTCGAAGAATTCGCGAAGCCCGCGATGCCTCACTACGGCGATGCCTGGGTCAAGGCCCACCGCGAGACGCGAGAGATGCTGCATGATCTCTGGTCCGCGCCCGACGCGCACGTGTTCCCCATCGCGGGGCCAGGCCACGCAGGGCTCGAGGCGATCGCATACACCTTCTTGCGACCTGGCGACCGGGTGGTCGTCGTTTCCAACGGTTTCTTCGGGGAGAGGACTCGAGAGGTCCTCCTCAGCCATCGCGTGAAGGCGGATGTGGTCTCGTCGGATTGGGGCTCGGGCCCGGACATCCCGGCATTGCGGGAGGCCCTGAAGACGCCGACGAGGGCCGTGGCGGTGGTGCACAACGAGACGTCCACCGGAATCACGAATCCCTTGGAGCCGATCGTCGAGGCTGCGCACGCCGCGGACGCGGCCGTGATCGTCGATGCGGTCTCGTCCCTGGGCGGCATCCCTCTGCCGTTCGCGAAGCTTGGGATTGACGCCGCGTTCAGCGCATCCCAGAAGTGCATTTCGGCCCCGGCCGGCATCGCGCCGGTCGCGGTCGCTCGATCCCTGTGGGAGGCGACGGATCCGGAAACCGTCGAGGGGTGGTATCTCAACCTCTACACCTGGGACCGGTACGAGCGGGAGTGGGGAGAGTGGCATCCCACGCCGACGACGATTTCCTCGAACTTGTTCTACGCCTTCCACCGCGCGCTACTCCTCGTGAAGGAAGAAGGTCTCGAAGCCCGCATCGCCCGTCACGTGAAAGTCGCCGCGCGGTTGCGAGACGGCTTGATGGGGCTCGGTTTCTCACCCCTAGGACCGACGAACCTGTTGTCGAACACGGTCGCGTGCTTCGCCCCTCCCGCCGGCGTGGACCCGAACCGGTTGGTCCGGCGGCTTCGCGACGAGCACAACATCTACATCTCCGGCGGCCTCGGACCGTTGCGGGGCAAGACGATCCGGATCGGTACGATGGGGACTCAGGCGGATCCCGAAATCATGGACTGGCTCCTCAAGGCGATCCGCGCGAGCGTGTGAGGCTCAGCGGTCCGGCAAATATTGTTTCAGCCACGCGAGGGCCCGCTCATTGAGTCGGATCTGGTTCGACATCTTGCGAGGCCAGTGGCCTTCGTCGGCGAACTCGAGGTAGTCGACGACCTTGCCCATCTTGCGCATCTCCTCGACCATCGCCTGCGCCTCGGTGACGGGGCAGCGCGGATCGTGGGCGCCGCCGGTGAAGAGGACCGGGGCCCGGATTTCGTCGAGGAAGTAGATCGGGGAGAACTTGCGGTACAGGTCGGCGTCGGCCTCGGGCTCTCCCATTTTCTGGCGGTCGTATCGCCGCAGGTAGCCGCGCTCGTTCGTCGTCGCAGTGAGCCAGTTGAAGTAGCCGACGATGCTCACGCCGACCGCCCACAACTCCGGCGCTTTCTCCAGGACATGGGCGACGGCGTACCCGCCATAGCTCACGCCGATCGCCCCCAGACGGTCCGGCGCGCAGTGGCGGTTCTGGATGAGCCAGCGACCACCTGCGATGATGTCTTGGATGTCCCCACCGCCCAGGTCGCGGTCGCTCAGGCGGCGCCAGGCGCGTCCGTTGCCCGTCCCACCGCGATAGTTCGGTGCGAGAATCGTGAACCCTTCGGCGGCGAGGAACTGAAACCGCGGGTCCCAGTCGTTCAACGTCTGCGACTCCGGACCGCCGTGCGGATCCACCACGGCGGCGTTGCGGCGGCGATCTTTCCGCGGCACGAAGAGCCACGCCGAAATCCTTCGGCCATCGAAACTCGGATACCGAACGAGTTTTCCGTCGGCGAGTTCGTCCCTCGGGAGGGGCTCGCGAAGACTGTCGACCAGGGTCACCGACCGTCCGCCCCTCTGGAACATGAGCTGGGTGGGTCGCGTGAATTCGGAATGTTGGTAGAACAGACCCTTGGCGTCCGGGGTCCACACGGCCCGGCTCGCCGAGCCCTTCGCGGAGGACACCGCTCGGGCGCCCTTGCCGTCTCGGGAAACGGTCCTCAACTGGACGTTCCCATCGCGGTTCTCCAGGAACGCAATCCGCTTTCCGTCTGGCGCCCAGAGAGGCATCGTCTTGTCCCACCGGCTTTGGACCACGAACCGGACTTTCTTCGTCTTGACATCGAGCACGCCGATGTCCACATGGTCGTGGACGTTCGACACGAAGGCCAGCTCCCGACCGTCCGGAGACCAGGGTCTCGGCCTGCCGAGGTCCCCTCCGATCGCGTTCTCTGAGTCGGGGAACGCGACGACTTTCTCCATGTGACCGGCGAGGTCGACGAGCCCGACGTAGTCCAGGAGGCCCACACCCGCGGAGAGGGCGATGCTTTGACCGTCTGGACGCCACGCGATCTCGCCGACGATGTCATCCAGGTTCGTGAGTTGCTTGGCGTCGCCCCCGCCGGTGTCCACGACGAAGACGTTGTCCCGGTCGCCATCTCGGTTCGAGAGGAAGGCGATCTTCGTGCCGTCAGGTGACCATCGGGGGAACGCGCTGTCGAAGGCTGTGTCGGTGATCTTCTGAACGTGCGCGCCCCGCACGGGCACGAGGTAAATGTTGTAGTTCTCGTCCCCCTCGAAGTCCGACTGGACCGCGATCCACCGGCCGTCCGGGGAGAACTCCGGATTCAAGACGGACTGCTCGGATTGCAGGAGGATTCGATCCTTCTTCGTCCGAAGGTCTAGGAGGTAAACGGACCACTGGTCCCCCTTGTTCGCCGCGAACGCGAGCAGCCGGCCGTCGGGGGACACGTCGAAGTTCCCGAGCTGCCAGATCCTCTTCAGGAAACCGCGAGGGGTGAAACCGACCTTCCGTTGCATGGCCCACCGAGGTGGCCGAGGAACGAGACCTGGGATAAAGCCATCTCGTTCGGAGGCGTGACGGGGGCCATGGCCCTCAACGTCGCGACCCTTCCGATCACAGTCGGTGCGGGTGCGTTCCTCGTCCGTGATGGGAAACTCCTCGTGGTCCGCAAGACGTACGGCCCGTCGAAAGGCCTCTGGACGATTCCCTCCGGATACGTCGAGCCGCGCGAGTCGATCGTCCAGACGATTGAGCGGGAGGTGACGGAGGAAACCGGCATCAAAGGCCGCGCGGGACCGATCCTCGGCGTCCGCAACCGGGTGACCGAGACCGCGAACGACACGTTCCTCATCTTCGCGATGACCTATGTGGGCGGGGAACCGCAACCAGATCGCGTCGAGGTGAGCGAGGCCGCGTTCCATCCGCTCGGCGAACTCAGGACGTCCGAATCATCCGCACCGTTCACGCGCGCCATCATCCCAAAGCTCGCCCAGACTGCGGGCCTGCGGCTCGATCCTTACACGCCATCCGCGGACCCGACGCACCCGCTCGCCTACCTTCTGTACGTGTAGCCCCAGAAAGCCTTTAGGCGACCCATCGTTGTGCACCGACCGTGGTCGAGAGGATTGTCGCCCAGTCCCTGGGTACGAAGTATCTTCTGGACCCGGCGGCGCTGGGCCGGATCCGTGAGATCCTGGGGGTCGGTGGCCTCGTGGTTCATCCGACGGACACCGTGTACGGCCTCGCCGCGGATCCGTTCCAAGCCGGAGCCGTCGAGAAGCTGTACGCGGCGAAGTCGCGACCCCGAGACCTACCCGTCTCGATGTCGGTCGCGGACGTCGGAGACGTCTTTCGCTTCGGGCAACGGACTGAAATCGCCGAGGCGTTCTGCGCGAAGAACCTTCCGGGACCGTACACGGTCGTCTTGCGGGCGGCGGTCGATGCGCCGCGAGCGATTGTATCGAAGGACGGCCTGATTGCGCTTCGCGTGCCCGCGCATCCGATCCCCCGCCTCCTTGCAAAGTCGTTTGGTCCGGTCACTTCGACGAGCGCGAACCGGCACGGTCAGCCCGCGCCGAGCACCTGCGAAGAAGCGTGGAAACAACTCGGAGACCGGGTCGATCTCTACGTCGATGGGGGCCTGACGCTACTCGGCGGAGAATCGACCGTCGTGGACCTCTCCGGGCCACGGGCCAAGATCCTTCGGCAAGGTCCGATTCGTCCAGGAGCGTAGGCCAATGGACACGGACGTGCGCGAGTCGTTGCTGCGGGCGGGTCGCATTTCGCGGGAGGCACGGGAGCTCGCCGTCTCCCTGGTCAAGGAGGGCGCCTCGCTCCTCGACGTCGCGGAGGAGGTCGAAGACCT
>Ga0209470_1000158_pt1 | contig 51068 bp, 35 predicted proteins | sample GraSoiAngelo_125_FD_185882 | JGI IMG/M metagenome (GOLD analysis project Ga0209470, IMG submission 185882) | Grasslands soil microbial communities from the Angelo Coastal Reserve, California, USA - 14_0927_05_40cm (SPAdes) (version 2) | ecosystem: Environmental > Terrestrial > Soil > Grasslands ... | reverse complement strand
CCGGCGCAATCCGACCAGAGCTTATCGGATCGGTAGTGGCCTCTCTTTTATCTGCTCGCTGCTGCTCGTCTGATGAAGCGCCATCCTTGATGAAGTCTTCAACAATCTTGCGGGCATTATCTACATCCGTAGACGGGACGAGAATCTTCACACCCTCAGGCACCGCGTATGGGACCATCCTTACTAAAAATTCATCTTTCAGGATGGCTTGTATGCCCTTGCGTTCCACATCACCAAGCCAGAACAAGTCCGTGGATTTGCGCAAAGGCGAATGAATCGGTATATCATCGGGCATTCAATAATTCGTATTGCTTCGCGATGTTCAAAGCCCGCTCTAACTTCACAGGCTTATCTTTACGCCGGTGGAAGGATTTGCTCCCGAAGTGGCCGTAGTAACTCACGCAGGGGGTTCGAAACTCGAAGAACCGCTCGTCATCCGGCCGACGTCGGAGACGATCATCTGGAATACGTACCGGAACTGGATTGCCAACATTCTGAAGCGCCATGGCATCGCACCTGCCCCGGAACGTAGCAAGCAGACAACGTGGAAAGAATTCTTGAAGTGCCATTGGGATCAGATTGGACAGAACGGCATCGACCGCGACACTAAAGCGGAAATATTTCCGAGAACCACGCGCTGCGAGACCACACGTCTGTTTCGAAATTGTGACAATTCCATAAATTTCCATGGAATATTTCCAAAGAAACAGGGCTCCGTGTTATAAAATCCGAGATGTGAAGCGGTATGTCCGCGCTGATTTCGCGTTTCGGATTTTTCGTTCTATTCCCAAACCACAGTGTGCGCAGCCGCGGGTGTTGTTCTCCGCTGACCTGCATTCTCATGAGGTTATTGGTGCTGTTCAGATCGGCCGCTCACGCAAACCCAGGCCTGCCCGCGCTGCCGATGCCGGCAAGGAACAGAACCAATTCGAAACTGCCGACAGGAAAAACAATCCCACCGCTCTGGCATCTCGACTGCAAGGCCCCGCAGGCAAGTGCACATGGAACAGCAGGCGTGTGGTCATTGACGCGGATACGCCTCGACTGCAAGGAAGTTGAAAATACCACTTCGGTTTTCTACAGCTGCTCGGAGTGGATCCAAACTTCGGCAAAGCTGACAGGGACTGTCGTTTCGATCTGCATTCCTGGGGTGAATACTGTGGTTGAATCCAAGAACATCACAACGGTCCTGATCGATGATCATAAAATGTTCCGGCAAGGAATTCAGTTGCTACTGGAAAGAGAAGGAATCGGTATTGTCGGCCACGCGGAAAACGGACACGAGGGCTTGTCTCTTGTCGAGCAGTTACGACCCAACCTGGCGCTGCTGGACGTCAATCTTCCGTTGCTCAACGGTATAGAACTTGCGTCGATGTTGCGGAAAGAGTGCCCATCGACAGGTCTGATTATGCTGACGGCTTATCGAAACCATGATTACGTGGTGAGGACATTACGGGCCGGGGCAATGGGATACGTCTGGAAGGGCGCTGACTTCGCCGAACTGGTGATTGCAATTAATGCCGTTTCTCAAGGGCAACGATTTATATCTCCAGCCGTTTCCAACGAAATCTTATCGGGCTACTTAAAGAACGAAAACAGATTGTCCGGGAAAGTCGATGTCCTCACTCCAAGGCAACGTCAAGTGCTTCAGTTGATCGCCGAAGGGCGAACCAGCAAAGAGATCGCTACGCTATTGAGCCTCTCGGTCAAGGGAGTGGAAAAGCATCGGTCGGATTTGATGAGGCGGCTCGATCTTCACAACATCGCGGAATTGGTAAGGTACGCCATGCAAAGCGGTATTCCCCAGGCAGCGTGATTTAAGATTAAATTCACATCGCGCATCGACAGGTTACGGCAAGTAGGGAATGAGCCCCGCGACCGCGCAAACGATCCTCCCGATTAACGAGGTCGTCCGCATTGACCACCGGTTTCTGTCAGTAGGGTTACCCGGCCCCAATATTGGGTTATTTTCCGAATGAAGGTAGGGTTTTCCCCACTTCTAAGGCTTTTCGCTTCTGGCTAGGCTGATCTCCGTACTCGTGAAGGCGCGAAAATCGGACTAACTAGCCCTTAGCGTTTTGAGTCATGAGCGCTGAGTTTTGAGTAAAACCGGTTCCCGTCTTGACTCAGAACCCGGAACTCAATACTCAACGGCCTAACCCTTTTCTGGGAAACCAAAAATTTGCCGCAGGCAAAGGCGCAGTGCGCACAAGCATGTGGCTCACGATGATACAGCGCGGAAACAGGCATGAAAAAACTGATGGTCTACTCTCACGACACCTTCGGCATGGGAAACATCAGCCGCATGCTCGTCATCTGTAGGCACTTGCTTAAGTCTATTCAGGATCTGTCGATCCTATTGGTTACGGGGTCGCCGGTCATTCAGAGCCTTCGCCTTTCGCAGCGGCTCGATTACATCAAGCTCCCATGCCTGACGCGTACGGAATATGAAGCGTACTCCGTAAAATACCTCGGCACCGAAATTGACGAGACTATCCAGCTTCGCTCCGACTTGATTCTATCGGCTGCGGTGAATTACAAACCCGACCTCCTCCTGGTCGACAAGAAACCGACTGGGGTGAAGCACGAATTGGTCGCTACTCTGAACTACCTGAAAAGAGACAACCCTGACATCAATCTGGCGCTGGTCCTGCGCGATATTCTCGATAGTCCTGAGAACACAATCCGCGTGTGGAGGAAGAGAGGGTATTACGACACGATCCAAGTATTTTATGACTTCCTTTTCGTCTTGGGAGTGCCGGAGGTGTTTGATCCCCGGAAGGAGTACAGCTTCCCCCGGTCGGTCTCGGACAAGGTTCGGTTCTGCGGTTATTTGCGGCGTGAATCTGGAACGCGAGGCCGATCGGAAATCCGCGCTGAATTGGGTTTGGCGGAAGCAGAGAAGCTGATTCTGGTCACACCTGGCGGTGGGCAGGACGGTTTCGAGATCATCGCTACTTATATCGCGAGCCTGCCGCGGGTGCTGGCGGAACACTCGGTTAAAAGTTTGATTGTTTGCGGTCCGGAAATGCCCGAAGCGGAACGTCGGACTCTCTACCAGATGATCCGGCAAGATCTAAATGTCAGCTTTCATGAGTTCAAAAACGACTTCGTAAGCTACGTTGACGCCGCGGATGTTGTAGTTTCCATGGGTGGGTACAACACAATCTGCGAGCTGCTCTCGCTCAAGAAACGCGCGGTTATCGTCCCGCGCGCCGAGCCAGCGCAGGAACAGTACATTCGTAGCGAGCGTATGCAACCGTTCGGACTGTTTACGGTCATTCATCCGCACCATCTGGCTCCAGAAGTGCTGGTTGATGCGCTTTTGCGTGAACTGAATCATACGCGGGACCGAATGCCTTTATCCCGCCCCGACCTTGATGGATTACCAAGACTGGCTGATTGGGTTAGAACACTGTTGTTCAGTTGCCAGAAGGTCGGTAGTTTCGAAACAACAAACTCGTCGCTACGAGACGGCAGGGTCTACAAGGCGGGAAAGGCTACAGCGTGAACTCATCGTGCAATATGAAGATTGGTTACGTCCTCAAAATGTTTCCGAGACTCTCAGAGACTTTCATCCTCAACGAGATCCTAGAGCTCGAAGCGCAGGGTTTCGACGTGGAGATCTTCTCACTTAATCGACCGGCGGATTCAAGGTTCCATGGGCAACTTTCACTCCTTCGGGGCGGTGTGAGCTATGTACCGAACGCCACGTCCTGGGGAATCTCACGCCCGGTTCAGAGCCCGACCCGCTTGCTCAATCTCGAACCGGAAGCGGTAGGAAACGCCTTTATGAAATGGGCGCAGGTCGACAAGACTGGGCTGGAACAGTTTCTCCAAGCCGTGTATATCAGCGCCGTAGTAAGGACCCGCGGTATCGAGCACGTACACGCTCATTTCGCAAGCTCAGCCACCGCCGTGGCGATGTTGGTACATGACATCGCCGGCGTTAGCTTCAGTTTTACCGCCCACGCGAAAGACATCTATCGACAGGACCACGACAACGTCCTGCTTGAACGGGCACTAGAACGTGCGGCATTCGTGGTCACCGTGACGGATTTCAACGTCAGGCATCTGGCGCAAAGGTTTCCGGCTTCGGCCGCAAAGATTCGGCGAATCTACAACGGCGTTCCGATTGAAAAAATTTCGGTAGCTCCGAACGCGTTTACTGACGCGCAGTTGATTCTCGGTGTGGGTCGCCTCATCGAGAAGAAGGGTTTTAACTATCTGATCGAAGCTTGCCGTTATCTGCGAGAGCGAGCGCGAAAGTTTGTGTGCATGATCATCGGCACGGGTGACAAAGAAGACGAACTGCGGGAGTTGATTCGCCGCCTGGATCTCTCGGATACGGTTCAACTAGCCGGACCGCAATCGCAGGGCGCAGTAGCGGAAGCGATTGCCCGAAGCAGCATGATGGTTCTGCCGTGTGTCGTCGCCAAAGACGGCGATCGAGACGCGCTTCCAACCGTACTGCTTGAGGCAATGGCTGCAGGTCGCCCTGCCATTTCGACCACACTCGAAGGCGTTGATGAAATCGTGGATTCCGGCAGGACTGGCTTTCTCGTTCCTCAGCGTGACAGTCTCGGGTTGGCGCAAGCCATCGACCGTTTGATCATCGATCCGGCTCTAAGGACTGGAATGGGTCTGGCCGCGCGTCGTAAGGCAGAGGAAATCTTCAGCTTGAGGGGCAACGTGGCCCAACTCGCTCGGTTATTCGGAATTGGAGCATCGACGAAGGACGAGCGGGCACCAGAACTGCTACGCGTGGCGTTTCGTTGATGACAAAGAACCCACTGATGAACATCGCGTACATAGCTGTCGACACAGGCATCCCGTTATTCGGTCACAAGGGTGCTTCGAATCACGTGCGGGACTTCGTACGTGCATTAAGCGCAGCGGGACATCGAGTAACAGTTTTTTCTGCAAACATTGATGGCGCTGAAAACCATGACTTACCGCCCAGCGTGCGCATTGTTTCGGTTCTGAAGAACAACTTCGACCGGGCGGGCGATCTCAATGCGGAGTTATCGGCTCTGAGCTGTAACGACTCCTTACGTGATTTGCTGGAGCAGCGTCACAAACTCGAACCCTTTGACTTCGTTTACGAGCGTTATTCGCTTTGGAGTCTGGCTGGACGCACGTTTTCTCATAAGCACAGGCTGCCGTTCGTTCTCGAGGTGAACAGCCCGCTCCGCATGGAGCAAAAAAAGTACCGCCATCTACATCTCGATACGTTGGCATCCCAGATCGAACAAGTGCTGTTTCATCAATCGGACTGGATCGTCACCGTGTCATCGGCTGTGTTGCAGTACGTTCTGGAAACGTCGCACCGGACGCAACCGACATTGCTTATGCCGAATGGTGTGGACCTGGATCTTTTTCGCTCCGTCCAAGGGACTCCCGAAGACGGTTCGTTCACGATTGGTTTTGTCGGTAGTCTGAAGCCCTGGCATGGCGTAGAGGTGCTATTTGAAGCATTTCGCCTGCTCGCCTCCGAATCCGATGTATACCGCCTGCTCGTAGTCGGGGACGGGCCGCTTGGTTCGTGGATCCAAAAGTTTGTGGGCCACTATGGCTTGAATTCAAAAGTGACCTGCGTTGGCGAGGTGGAGAAGCGCCGGATTCCGGAACTCCTTTCTCAGATGCAAGTTGCCGTGGCGCCTTACCCGCGGCTCGATAACTTCTATTTTTCTCCATTGAAGATTTTTGAATACATGGCTGCTGGGCGGGCAATCGTCGCTTCGCGAATCGGGCAACTGGCAGACATATTGCGCGATGAGGAGACCGCGCTATTTGCTGAAGCCGGCAGCATCACGGACCTCGTCGAAAAGGTCCGCCGTCTCCGAATGGAACCGGGGATCCGGCTTTCTTTAGGTCGATCCGCGAAAGCGGAAGCCGTCAGAAAGCATGGCTGGTCGAATCGCGTTCAGGATCTCATCGATGCAATTGCCATTGGTGGAACTGAAGCAGGCCGTTTAGCAAGCACTTCTCCGAGAACGTTCCTGGGCGGCAGCATGCCTCGGGATCTCATCGCTTCTCTTGGTTCTGCCGCCGCTGATGGTTCCTAAATGAAAGACCTTGGCAAGAAAGTGTATTCAAGCGAAACGCCTGTCGTTGATAGGATACCGCTAATCGCCCTTTATCGATTCTATGCGCAGTACCTGCGCACAAGCGCCGCCTCCCTCGGTTTGAGCGCGGTGTTTCTTGTTTTTTCCACTTTCACGTATCTCGCCCGGCCCTGGCCTCTCAAGATCGTCGTCGACCATGTGATTTTGGATAGGAGCTCTAAACGTTCCGCAAGCCGGGCCCTGCCGGCTCTGTCGGCGTGGCTTGCCGCATTTGATCGTTCAACGTTGCTATGGATTGCTTGCATCGGCGTCATTGTCATTGCAGTGCTCTACGGTATCTTCGATTACTACCATAACCTTTTGGTGGCCCAGGCCGGCCAGAAGACGGTGTTTCAGATTCGCGCCAAGCTCCATGACCACGTTCAACGGCTTTCGCTGAGCTTCCACGGCCGCTCCAAGTCTGGCGACCTCATGAGCCGGCTGATCCGGGATGTAAACCAGATTCGGGATTTTTTGACGGACTCTGCAGTGGAGCTGGCGGGCGAGGCTGTGTTTCTTGTCGGAATGGTGGCGATCATGGTGGTTCTAGACTGGCATCTGACCCTGCTGCTGTTCCTGAGCGTGGCTCCTGTGACCTTATATGCGGTCACCCGCTGCTCAAGCCAGCTCCGCAACGTCACGCAAAAGCGATTGGAAAGCGAAAGCCAAGTCGCAACGATCTTTAGCGAAACTCTATCGCGAATTGCGGTCGTTCAACTCTTTTCCTCCAATCGCCGGTCATCGGGTTTCGAGGAGCAGAATCGACGAAACTACAAAGCTGAAATGAGGATGCTCCGGTCGAAGAACAAAATGGTTCGATCCGTCGAGATCGGGACGGCGGTGGGCACTGGTTTGGTGTTCTGGTTTGGAGCGCAACAGGTGCTTGAGGGAAATATGAGTCCCGGGGATCTCATCGTTTTTGTGTCGTACCTGAGGACCCTCTTCAAGCCTATCCGCCGTGTTGCAACGCTCATCGCCCAGATGTCCAGGGTTCGAGTATCAGCGGAACGAATCATGCAACTTCTTAAAACCGAGCCGGAAATCCGAGATGCCCCCGATGCGATCGTCGCTCCACGCTTTCAGGGCAGTGTGGAATTCGTGGGTGTGAGTTTTGCGTATGAGCCTGGGCGGCCAGCCCTTCGTGATATCAGCTTCAAGGTTTACCGCGGACAGACCGTAGCGGTAACTGGACTAAGTGGTTCTGGGAAGTCGACGCTCACTTCTCTCATCCCTCGACTCTATGATCCGGCGACAGGAGCGGTCTTAATCGACAGCGAAGATGTGCGGCGATACCAGCTCTCCTCTTTACGGAATCAGATAGCGGTTGTGCCCCAGTCTCCAATGCTATTCGGGTCGACAATTCTCGAAAATATTACCTACGGAGCGGACTCGTTCGACCTCGATGCTGTCCGCCGTGCCACTCGCTTGGCTCACGCGGACGAGTTCATCGACAAACTTCCGAAACGTTACGAAACCGTGCTGGGCGAGCGGGGCAACGGTCTCTCGGCTGGTCAAAGGCAGCGCATCGCCATAGCACGTGCGTTGTGGCGGGACGCAGCGATCGTTATTTTGGACGAGCCTACAACGGGCCTGGACGCTGTTGCGGAAGGTCACGTTCTGGCGGCGATAGGAAACCTAGTGCGCGAGAGAACCGCCTTTGTGATCACTCACCGGCCTGCGACCATGCGACAGGCCGACCTCATTATCGTTCTCGAGGCGGGAGAGCTAGTTGAAGTTGGCACCTTTGAGCAACTCGTCGGCGCCAACACTCGTATGCGCCAACTTTGCGAATTGCAGCTAAGTCACGCGGGGATCGACGGAAGCGCGCTGAATTTGCAAATGCACTCGAGGCGCATGACCGGCCAAAGCGCGCCATTCGTTTGACCTTTGCTTGGGGGGAGTCATGCGATGAAAAAAAGGAAACTGCTCCTTGCACAGCTTGCACTGTTCTCATTTCTGATCGCCGCGATGGTCCTTGCCCAATCTAGCCGGCTGACGGGACGTGTCATGGATTCCTCAGGACTTGTGATGCCTGGCGTCCCAATCAAGCTGTACCAGGATGACAAAGTCATCAAGGAAGCAACTACTGGCGCCGACGGAACATTCGAGATTGTCGTGGACCCTGGTGAATACAGGTTGGAAATCGCAGCGCCCGGCTTCAATATCTACACCGAAATGGTCCAGGCTACTCCGGATATTCGGCCTTTGTCTGTCACGATGGAGCTTGCGCAAATCACGCAGAGCGTTGAGGTGACCGAGACGCGAAACGAAATCAGCATCGACCCCGATTCAAGCCTTACCACCACCGTGCTGGAAGGGGAATTCATCGAGTCATTGCCCGATGACGAGGACGAACTCACAAGATATCTCCAACAGATTGCCGGATCGCGCGGCGGGGCCGGTGTTGGTGAAACATTCGTTATCGATGGCTTCGCTAACGGCCGCGTTCCTCCGAAGGATCAAATCCAGCAAATTCGCATCAACAATAATCCGTACAGCGCCGAGTTCGGCGGCCCCGGCTTCGGCCGCGTGGAAATCGTCACAAAGCCTGGAACCAGCGACTACCACGGCACAATGAACTTCATGTTCAAAGATGACTCCTTGAATGCGCGCAACCCATTCGCCATTATCAAACCGGCATATCAACAGCGCAATCTCAACTCGACCTTCAGCGGGCCTGTGGTCCGCAACAAGGTGACGTTGAACCTGACTGCGCGGAATTTCTCAATAGATGACAGCGATACGATCCGCGCCATCCTCCCGACGGGACAACTCGCCACTCCGGTCGTGATGCCCAGACTCAATCGTGCCCTCAATGCTCGGACCCAATGGGCTCTCACCACCAACAACACGATGAACCTGAATATCGACTATCGGAAGCTCGATAATGCCAACCAGGGTGTTGGCGGATTTAACCTGGCGGAGCGCGCTTCCGATCGCCTGGTTCACGATAAGGGATTTCAGTTGCGTGACACGGCGGTTCTAAGCAAAACGCTGATTCATGAAATCCGATTTCAATACCGGGATGATTCCAACCGGCAGACGCCGAGAACTGATGATATCGCCATCAATGTTCTCGATTCGTTTTTTGCAGGCGGCGCGCAGAACCGGGCTGCGAGCAACGATCGCATGGTCGAGTTCAGCAACCTGCTGATGTATTCCGGTAGGAAATGGACGTTCAAGAGCGGATTTCAGGGCGTGAACCGGATGAACCACTCGCTGTCGGAAAACAATTTCGGGGGTACATTCACGTTTTCAAGCCTCGCTGACTACCTTGCCGGCAGACCGGTCACCTTCATGAAGAATGGCGGCGAACCGGAACTGGATGTGAATCAGTTCGAGCTTGCGACATTTCTTCAGACGGACTGGAAGGCGGCGAAGAAATTCAACCTGTCCATGGGTGTTCGCTATGAGGCGCAGACGAACATCAGTGATCGCAACAACATCGATCCGCGTTTGGGCTTCGCCTACCAGATTTCAAAGACGCTGGCTTTGCGGGGTGGTGCGGGAGTTTTCCATCAGAGGCTGGATATAGACACTGTGGCTCAACTGTTCCGGCTGGACGGTTCGCACCAGCAGCAGTTCGTCATCCGATTCCCTTCGTTCCCGGATCCCTATTTAAATACCAACGGTTCGCCCGCCCCGCTTCCGCCCGCGTCGCTCCGCGTCGTGGCGGCCGGTCTGGCAGACCCGTACAATGTAAACACGTCGGTGTCCCTGGAAAAGGCCCTACCGAAAGGAATCGGCCTGACGTTGTCATTGGATTCCATTCGCGGTGTGCATCTCTATCGCAGCCGAAACATCAACGCGCCACTGCCAGGCTCGCTGACGCGACCCGATCTGAGCCAAGGTAACGTGAATCAGCTCGAATCCACCGGTTTGGCCCATTCCCTGAACTACACGGTCGGTTTCCGTCAGATGCTGCGGAACAAATGGAACTTGAACGTATTCGCCAATTACACGTTGGGGCACAGCATGAGCGATACTGATCGTCCGTTCGGTCTTCCAGCCAACAATTACGATTTGCATTCAGAATGGGGACGCGCAGGAGAGGATCTACGGCATCGTTTCCTCACCGGTGTGAACTTCCGGCTGCCTTGGGGAATCACCGTGAATACGGCCGTGAATGCGAGATCTAACCGTGCCTACAACATAACGACCGGATACGACGATAACGGAGATACCGTGCTCAATGACCGGCCTGTTGGCGTAAAACGTAATACCGGGATCGGCCCCCGGGCCTTTGACATGGACTTCGGCCTGACGAAGACCATCAATTTGAAGAGTACTGAAAATCCCGGTTCTGCCAGTACCGGTGGCGTTAATACTTTTGGGGAACCGCAACAAGGCAGATTTCCCCGCCGTGGAAAGCCCAGTGGTTCGAATGGCCGCAGTCCGGGCGTGCCGAGGATGTCGTTCGTCGTCAATATTCAGAATCTGCTGAATAACCAGCAACTCAACGGCTTCAGTGGTGTAATGACTTCACCATTCTTCGGCCGCGCCAATAGCGCGCGCAATCCGCGGCAAATCGAAGTCGGATTGCGTTTCAACTTTTAATGCGGAACGCTAGTTTCCCGGATTTTTTATGAACCAAAATCCTTATCTCTTCGTCGTTGGCTGTCCGCGATCGGGCACGACACTGTTGCAGCGTATGCTGGACGGCCATCCACAACTGGCGGTGGCTAACGACACGCACTTCATCCCCAAGGCCATCGGACAGGTTGACCCCGGGGTCGACCCGCCGATGACACCTGCACTCCTCCAAGCCGTGCGCGAGTATAAGCGCTTTCCCCGGCTCGGCCTGCCTGAGGCCGCGGTGGACAGCGCCGCCGAAAACGCCCGGACTTACTCGCAGTTCGTCAGCGCGTTGTATGCAGCCTTTGCTCAAATGCACGACAAACCTTTGGGTGGAGAAAAGACGCCGGATTACGTCCGTGAGCTGCCGCGGCTGCACGCCTTGTTTCCGTGGGCTAAAATCATTCACCTCGTTCGCGATGGCCGCGATGTCGCGCTCTCGGCGCTGGAATGGGCGCGTGAGAGGAAGGGCCCAGGACGATTCGAGTTGTGGGCCGCACAGCCCGTGGCGGTGTGCGCCCTTTGGTGGCGCTGGCAGGTGAGCACCGGTCGTCAGGACGGGGCCAATCTCCCGCGCGACTGCTACCGGGAAATCCAATACGAAGATCTGGTGAGCCAGCCCGAAGAATCACTGCGCGCACTGGCCGATTTTCTTGAATTGCCGTTTAGCCCACGTATGGTCGCCTTTTACGAAGGCAAGACGCGCCCGCAGAGCGGCCTTTCGGCCAAAAGCGCGTGGCTGCCGGCCACCCGGGGGTTGAGGGATTGGCGGACTCAAATGGGTGAGAAGGACGCGGCCTTGTTTGAGGCTCTGGCTGGAGATGTGTTGGGGGAATTGGGGTACGAGCTTCGCGCCGACACCCTCTCTGAGGAGACCGCTTCGGTGGCTGAGCGTTGTCGGAACTGGTGGGAGTTGGAGATGTCGCGGCGGCGCCACAAGCCCGGCAAAGGGTTCAAGATTCTGGCCGCTGGATCGTGAACGAGGAGAGTTCGCCGGCGGACCGCAACACTGTCATGACAGACATCATCCAGGCCCTCGAGCAGCGTGGTTACTCCATCGACGGCGTTGCCTGCCGGACCGGCCGGCCGGACCGGAGCGCGTTTCCCGTCGTCAGTGCCACTGGCTGCCGCGCCATCGCCAAGTTGTATCCGAAGAACAATGGCCAGGCAGCCTTCGAAAACATGCAGCGGCTGTGGTGCTCCGACTTTGGCGCGCAGCGTAAGCCACCGCGTATGCCCAAGCCAATCGAGTACATGCCAGAAGCCTCGATCTTGATTACCCAACGAGTCGATGGCCAGCCGCTGGTCGAATTTCCCGCCATTGGAACGGATGTTCTGCGAGGGTCCATTGCCTTGCTGGTCGATCTCCATCGCTCCGACGTTCAGCCCATGACCCGCCGTACGGCCAAAAAACTTGTGCGCTCTGTCCAGCGCAAAGCCGCGCGGATTGCGGAGGTCGCCCCGCGCTACACGCCGGCGATTTCAGAGGTCCTGCAGGCGCTGGAACGGACGAAGGTGGGTGATACGCAATTGGTGCCTTCGCACGGCGACTTTTCACCGCGCAATATCCTGGTCGGCAGCAGCCGGCTGGTCTTAATTGACTGGGACCGTTTGCAATGGGCCGATCCTGCCAGGGATGTCGCTTATTTGGGCGCGTGGTGTTGGGCGGCCTCCGTTCGACGTGGCCAGGCCGGCGACTGGGAAGTCCTGCACCACGCTGTCAGCGCCTATGCGGAGATGCGTCCTGAAGCCCAGTTGAAGCGTCAGATGGGATTTCACATTGCGACAGGTTTGGTGCGCATCGCCTGTAGCCTGGTCGAACTGTGGCCGGAGGAGGCTGCCGTGGTACCGCGGCTCGCCGCTGAAGCGTTGAGCTCGTTAGCATGAAAATCACGGTGCTGAGCCATAACCTGTCATCGAACGCCGTCATGCGCGCCCATCGCCTGGCCGTGGCCGCGCGCCAGTTCGCCGAGGTCACTCTGCTTGGGCCACTGGAGCGGAGCGGGCCGTGGCCCGCGTTACCGGCGGAGAGCTGGATCAAGAGCGTGGAGGAACGGCGCCTGCCGAAGTTCTACCAGTTCTTTCTGGAACTGGTGGCCCAGGCCGATGGCGATGTGCTCCTGGCGGTCAAACCGCAATTCGCTTCTTTTGGTGCCGCGCTGGTGGCCGCTGAGCGACGCGGCGTGCCGGTCATCCTGGATTTCGACGACTGGGATTTGGCATTCACGCCGCGCTCACAATGGGAAGCGGATCCGTTGATCGCAGATCCGCAGCGGCCGGCGTCTGCGGTTTACGTCTCGCTGCTGACCAAGGCCCGCCATGCCGCCGCCGCGATCACGGTGGCCTCAACCGCTCTTCAGCAAAAGGTCGGCGGTGTCCTGGTGCCGCACGGGTCTCTGGTGGAGTTCTTCGATCCGGCCCGAACGGATCGCGACGCGGCGCGCCAGGAGTTTGGATTCAAAGGGCCGACCGTTCTGTTTGCCGGCACTCCCCGCCGGCATAAAGGCGTGCTGGAATTGGCTCAGGCAGTGGACCGATTGCCTGGCGTGACACTGGCGGTGACCTGTCGCCCACACGACCTGCTGGAGCCTGAATGGCAAGGCCGGTCATTGCTCAAGATTCCGCTGCTGCCCTACGCAGCAATGCCTCGATTGTTGGCGGCCGCCGACGTGGTGGTCGTTCCGCAATTGGAGACTGATGCCGGCGGCTTTCAGATGCCCATGAAAGTCTATGATTACATGGCGATGGGCAAACCGATCGTTGCCAGCCAGATATCGGACCTGCCTACCGTGCTCGACGGCTGCGGCCGCTTGGTGCCACCGGGTGATGTGGACCAACTGTCGCAGGCCATCCAAAGTCTGCTCGCCTGTCCGGAGAAAGCACACACTCTGGGTCAACGGGCGCGGAACCGCTGTCTGGAACGGTTTTCCATGCAACGGATCGGCCAAATTCTCTTGGACGTGGTCAAGGCAATCCCAGCCCAACCTTCCGAAAGGAGCGCTTCTTGACACTGCCAGAGACACCAGGCCGACTATCGGAGCGCGGGTCTGCTGAGCCGCAGCGTCTAGAGACTGTCGAAACTACCTCGGTCGAAAACGAACCCAGCGCGGCGTCGGTCGTCAGCACAAGGCCCGTGGCCTCCGCCGGCGGCGCCGGGTGTGGCCTGGATGGTTCCCGAGCGATGCGTTTGGGCCGGCCCGCATCCCGATCTCGAGTCGTTGACCCCTTTGGGGTGTCAGCCGACCCGGCTATGCCTTGGCTGGAGAAGGCGCTCGATCCCGCTACCGTACTTGGCCATCTGGTTCCGAACGTTGACTGTTTGAACACCCCCAACTTAGTCCGTGAACTCGAAAGCATCCGCGTACTTCGCTACAAGCCGTCCCGCCGGTGCCTGATTGAATTTGAATTGTGTCTTCGCCTTCCCGGTCGTCCACCGCAACAAATTTCAATCCTCGGCAAGGCCCGCGCCAAAGGAGTGAGTCACGCGGGCTATGAGGCCTATCGCGCCCTGTGGAGCTGCGGCTTCGATGAGCACAGCGCGGATCAGGTGTCCGTGCCGGAGCCGCTGGGTGTGATCAGCGAGTTGCGAATGTGTCTGCAGCGCAAGGTCCCTGGAAGACGGGCCAGCGGCCTGCTGGCTGGACCGGAAGGTGTCCGGCGAGCGCAACAGATTGCGGCGGCGGTCTTGAAGCTGCATCGAGTGTCTGTCCGGGCACCACGGCGCCACACGATTGGCGACGAATTGGCTAACCTCCAGGAACGTCTCGCGCACGTAGCCCAACTGAAGCCTGAGTCAAGCAAACGCCTGGAACGAATCCAGGGGGCTTGCCGGCGTTTGGCGGAAAGCCTGCCGCCAGCGCGCCCGTGTCTTTGCCATCGAGATTTCTATCCGGACCAGGTTTTGATCGATGGCCAGCGGATTTGGATCGTGGATCTTGATTTGTTGTCTACGGCGGATCCGTGCCTGGATATCGGCAATTTCCTGGGCCACATGACCGAGCTCAGCTTGCGGCAATACCGAAATGCATCTGCGCTCGACGAGCAGGAAAGGGCCTTGGAGGAATGCTACGTTCAACAGGTCGGCGAAGCGGTGCGCCCATCGATCCGTGCCTACGCGCTGCTCACGCTCGTTCGTCACATCGCACTGAGCACGCAATTTGAGGACAGACGCTGGCTGACGGAACCCTTAATGAACCTGTGCGAAGAGAGTCTTAGAAAGCTCAAGTTGATCTAACTCTAACTCCAGTTATTGGAACTTCCGGTTGGTCGCCGCGGAAGTTTGCGTCAGCGAGTCTCAATGACTGCCATGCGTCTTAGCAGAGCCAGAACACGACTCGCAGCCTCCTCAGGCGCGAGAGTCGTCGTGTCCAGGCTAACATGATGTACTTCATGGGAAGGGAGGGAGCGTCCCAAAAAGCAACATGATTGTGGGAAGCCGGAAATTAAGTTCGCCGCTTATTGGCACGCCAGAGCTGAGCCAACGCGGGGATGATCGCGCCGCCAACATTGGCAGGGTGGAAGTCTGGAATCGGAGGGCGTTCCGCGCGAGGGTCTATCGCACGAATGACTGAAACCGATAGCCTCAGGAGCGCTCCTAGTCTCTCTCGAAGCGAGTAATGAGGCCTCCGCTGGTTGACTCGCAGCACCATCATTGTTACATCGTCACCCGATAAATTCTCAGGGTAACGATCCGCGATCTCACCAAGAACCGTCCCAATCAGTTCTGGGGGGTCCACTTCGCCAAGAAGCCGCATGATCCGCAGCAAGCCGTCCTCCCCGAGCATCTGGCCATCGGCATCCTGAGACTCGATCAGCGCGTCGGTGTAGGTCACAACGCAATCGCCGATCTCCAGTTCAATATCAAACCGGTCGTAGTCGGAAATACCCAAGATGCCTAGTGGCAGGTTGCGCGGTCCGGCGGCCCGGACCGGTTCTTCGTGATAGAGAAAATCCCACTGACGCTGCGAGGCCCGGTAGATGAGCGGCCGGGGGATGGCCGGCGTTGCAGACACTCAGCCGCCGCGTTGGCTCAAAGAACGTACTGACAACAGCGGTCGCAAATACGGATTGCCGGGAAAGTTCTCCGAACTGGCGGTTGAGCAAGCGGACGAATTCTGTCTGGTCGAGGCGGTTCACGAACCGCCGCATGAGCAATCGCAGGTCGGCTGCCGTCGCGGCTACGGAGCTACCATGCCCTGCTACATCCGCAAGCAGCAACCGAGTGATCCGGCCTGTAGCACAACTGGACGCATAGTATACGTCGCCACCCCGCTGTGCCTGCCCGTACGGTTTGCTGTATACCCAGGTGTCCAGCCCAGCGAATTCCACGCGACGTTCAGTAAGTTGGCTGCCGCCCCACACTTCCATACAACTCATCTGCTGCCCCGGTTTATTGTTCACAGTACACCTTCCTACAAACCGCGGATTTTCACATGAACTTGAGAATTTTCATTACGATTTTAGAATCGCTCGCCCCCTTGGAAGAGTAACGCTGATGTAAGACCGTGACGGTTGGTGACCATTCCAGCGATATTCAACCAGGCGGCGCCTTCAATCATGCCTCCCACCACCTCCGTCGGATAGTGAACATTGTTCAGACGTTCAGACCTGCACAGGCAGCCTGTCACCATTAAATGTCGGATTTGTCTTTTGTAAACGGCGAAACAAGTTTTGGACATAACGGGCTGGTCCCTATAGATCGCCGCTACAGTTGAAACAGTCTATTACTCAATCTCTGCTGGTCGTTTGAATGTACACGGCACCGGGCCGTTCATTCAGTTCGATGTACGTGCCCCAAGGATCACTAATGAACGCGATGCCCACGCCATTCGCGTTTTTCGTAATCGGACGTTCCAGTTTGATGCCGGCGGCTTCGAGTTTCTTGCAGAACGCTTCGAGGTTGTTGACGTCGAAGCCGATGTGATCAAGCGCGCGGCCTTTGGTACTCACCGCCGGGCCCTCCGCTTTGGAGAATGTCAGGTTCGCCCCGGGAAGGTCTGCGGCTTGGTTTTGTCCTCGCGTTCCGGGTTTTGCGCCGAATGTTTTCGCGTACCATGCCTGGATCTGGGGTATTGCGGATTCCGACACATTGAAGTGTACGTGATGATGCCGGATGGGAAACTTCTGGTTCTTGTCTTCCAGAATCTCAATGCGCAACTCATCCGGTGTTACGACAAACGCTTGGTCCGTTCTGTCATTGCCACCCGGTAACACGGGCACGCCAGCGGCCTTCCACCGTGCGACGGACTCCTGGACATTCGGAACAATGAAACCAACATGGTTCACCACCGATCCAACGGTGCCGCCCGTAGGTGCCTGCTCGCGCAAAATGACGAGCACGCCAGGAAATCGGACCCGAGCGTTATCGCCCGGGACTTCCGCGCCGCCCATGGCCATGAAAATCTTTCTGGTGGCTTCGATATTACGCGTGTTGAGATGCCAGTGTCCCATGGTAACTCCCACCTCGTTCGGCGGGAACGCTTGTCCCCATGCCGTTCCGGCTGAAAGCATCAAGATCCCGCACAAAGCTAAAATCATTTTTTTCACGACTTACTCCTTTCTGTATACGTACTCGTCGTTCTCAGTCACTGCAGGCGGCGATCGATGTAGACCTGAACGCACTGGTGCATGACCTCCACGAATCTGGAATAGTTCTCCTGGCCGACAACGAACGGGTTCGGATCTCCGGGCTTGCGTGCTCGAAGGGCCGTCAGCTTGTCGGCAAAACCATCCATGATCGGATGGTTTTGCAATTCAACGTCGACCTTCATCTTCTTAGTCCACTCCTCGAAGTGATCGAGAGAATGCAAGAAGACTCTCATCTGGTCCGGCGATCCCTGCGGGAGCATTCCTCCTCCGACGATTCCGACCATGTGGCTTTTTCCGCCATCCTTTACGGGAAAGATGAGTCCGAGTGATCCCGGCGTGTGCCCGGGGATGAGAACTGGGGTTACCTTCTCGTCGCCGAGAACAATCGGCTGTCCGTCGGACACAAACATATCCACTTTCGGGGGAACTGGCCGCGGCCCTTGTGCGGGAGGCGGAGCGAGCTGCACGAAGTCCCAATCCGGGGCGGACATATACACGTGCGGGCTGTAATGCTCCTGTAGATATGGTGCGCCGCCGAAGTGGTCGGCGTGGCCGTGCGTGATGATCACGATCTTCACGTTCGCCGGATCGAAGCCGAGTTTCTGCATTCCCGGCAAATAGACCGTCTCGACATCTTTCTGTAAGCCCGAATCAATCTGGATGATGCCTGCCGTCGTCGTAATCAAGTAGATCACGCCGCTTCCGGCCGAGTACGCGCCGGGGATCGCATAGAGGTTGTCGAAGAGTTTTTGCGGCCCTGGGTCCACCGCAGGGCTGATGGACGGCAGATCGCAAATCACGTGCTCTTCGAGTGCCCATGTTGTGCCCGCAAGCGCCTTTGCCTTTTCGATGTCCGCCTGAACTCGCGGAGAATCGGGCCTTGCCGCCTGCGCTTGCCCTTCTCCGCGCGGTTGTCCTTGCGCGCGAACGGCGCATACGAGGGGTACAAAAGTTATCAAACAGCAAATGAGACGGCGAAACCAGTATGACACCTCGCTCCTCCATTTCTACACGAACGCTGTGCTCTAATGCATGAGATCACACATCGCCTCCGACAACAACATTCCAGGGCCGCACCTTCCAGGTGCGTCAAGAGGGCCGGTCCGCTTTGAGATTGGTTGTGAAATTCGGCTGGAATACAACCAGACGCGGCATCAATCTCCGAATTGGTGAATCGAGGAAAGACCGAATAGGTTTTGCGTTTTGTAGTGGAACCCTCTTGCCGGCTCACGCAATGAACGCAATTTGTCCCTCGGCGGTGCCGACAAACAGGCCCGGCTTTGCCGCAGCGAAAGCGAGCGCGCTCACGCCTCCGGGACCGACGGGAAAACTGGCGAGGAGCCGCCCCTCTCCGACGCTAACGATCCGCACCGTTCCATCCCCAGAGCCAACCGCCAAGACCAAATCCTCGTTTCCCAAAAACGCAAGGCTATCAATGCTCGTCTTCGAAAGCCGGGTTTGAAAGATCCGCTTCTGGTCGCTCCCAACCATCATCACGTTCCCTTCGGCATCCCCGGAGGCGAAAAGCCGTTTGTTCGGGGCCACGGCCACCGCGCGCACCATCACCCGATGGCTCCCCATGCGGACTTTTGCCCACTTTGTCGCTGCGGAGGCTTGAAACAGGTCGACATGGCCGGCTTGTGTCCCTGACAGGACACATTCTGCGTCGAGCGAACAGCGGAGCGCCGTCACTCGCTCCGCAAGCATCGGCAACTCGACGGCCACCTTGCGCAAGCCGACGTCAAAAATACTAACCCTCCGCCCATGTCCCAAAGCTGCTTTCTTGCCGTCTCCTGACAGCGCCACCGCCGAAAACTTTGCCGAGGGCTCGAACCGGCACGGAGTTTTGATCCATTTTTCCACATCCCAAATGTTGGCTTCGTGGGCGCTCGCAACCACGGCGATCGGACTTTGCTCGGCCATGGCCGCAAGGTCAGAGCCGAAGACTTTGCCGGGGCAAGGCTTGAAACGGTCCCCTCCAACCTCCCAGAAGCCGCACTCCCCGTTCTGGGTCACAACTGCAACAGACTGGCCTAGGGGTGCCGCGTAGAGACAAGCGATGCGCGATGTCATCCCCGGAACCTTGATTTCGACCTCTTCGCTTTTGCCGCTCTCTTCCTCCAGCATCTCCTCCCACCGCGAAAACATGCGGCCGAGAAGTGTGCTTGGCTTGCCTGCCGGTTTGGCCGGCGTTGCCTCCTGATTCCAGCGTTTGACGCGACGACTCCCCGGCCGGGACCAGACGAGCGAAAGGGTAGGTGCGAGAGCGGGCAAAGGGAGAGCGGCTTTTGCCGATCCCGGGGCCATCCATGCCGGCAAACTGCTTTTGACTTCCGGCTTGGGTGCGGGCGGCGGCGTTCCCTTCGACCTTTTTCGTTTCGCCTCCTTCTTGAGGATGTTCCCGAGCTCGGGCACCTGGGAGGGACCGCGCTTCAAGGCCTCTTTCAAAGTTTCGAGAAGCGTATCGATCTCGCTCGATCCCAAACCGGCAAGGCTTTTCCAAACCGGCGTGTCCGGACGTCCAAAGTCGTCCTTCACGAAAAGGAGGTTGTCGCCTGTGTGGAATTCGTCCCAAAGGGAAGGCTCGGTCTCGACCGCCAAAATCGATAAATAGATTAGAAGCGAAGAAAAACGATCGATCTGCGGGCCGAAATCCGTCTCCTTGCGTTTGGGGTGCTGATAGGCGCGATGTCCGGTTTCGGTCGCTTTGCGCCCCCGCAAGGCCGGCACCCACATACCGTCGTAATCCACCAAAAGCAGGGCGCCGTCGTTGACGAGGACGTTCCCATGCTGCAAATCGCCGTGGGCGATGTCGGCAGCCTCGAGCTGGGCAGAAAGTTCGAGCCAGCGCTTGCGTAAGTCGCTGAGGCGCTGTTTGTCTTTGAGATACTTCTCAATGTAGCGGTGGAGGAGGTCGCCGTCGACCCACTGCATCTTGACGAGTGGATACCAGCTTTGGCGAATGCAGATCCCCTCGCGCAAATAGGCGAACTCTGCGCCGTAGGGCAAGCAGGCCCGGCGCAAATGCTTTGAGATCGCATCGTAGCGCTCCTGGTGATCGCTGATCGGGCGGAGAAAACAGCGGATCGCCCAGGTCTCGCCTTGGGCCGCCCCCTTGTACACAACCGCATTGCCGCCGGTGGCGGGTTTGGGCATTCCGAAGCGATCGTGCTCGAGGACGGCCTCCTTCAGCGCTGCGTCGGAAAACGCCTGTTTGGGGTGCTGCACCGCCCCGTGGTAGTCAGTTAAATCAGGCCAAGAGCCCATCGATCATCCTCAACCATGGAACACAATCCTGAGAAGCGTCATGTCGTCGTTGCGGGCCCCGTCCGCGCGAGCCTCCTCGACGACCTCGAGAAACTCTGCCTGGCCGGAAAGCTCGGTCGCCATTCGCTTCCACACCGGCCACCCTTCTTCCCTGCGCTTGAGCATCCAGGCCGCCAGGGCATCGGTTGCCAGCAAAAAAACGTCCTCGGGCCGCACCGCGCCCTCGACCACTTGGCCGTGCCGGGTTTCGCCCATCGGCCGGGTTGCCAAAAGGAATGGGGTGGAGCCGAATTCCTGGGAATGAGCCAGCGGAAAGGCGCACAAAAGCCGCATCTCGAGGGAACGTCGGTCGAGATGAAACAGACAGGAGTCTCCGATTGCGACCGCCTGAAACCGGTGATTTTGTACATCGAGGGTGAGCCCCAAAAAGGCGGCATAAGCGCCCTGGCGAGCTTTTTCGTCTGCGTACCAAACCAGCGGCTTCTGCCAGGCCCGCCGGCGCCAAAGACGTCGCGGCCCCTCAAGCCTTTGAAAAAACTCGGGCCCGGCCAAGCGGCGGCGCACGAAACTCTCCACCACAAGCCGGGCCCAGAGCCGCGAAAAGCTGGCTTCCGTTGCCCCGTCCGCAATCGCCACCCGAAGCGTACCGGCCGAGCTGCGACTGGCGTAGGCGTCTTCGTACTCTTCGGGCGCACCCCCGCGTTTCCCGCAATAGAATTCCGCAACCGAAAAGCGCTCTTTTTCACTCACCTGAGGTTGGCTGGCCGCGTTCCGATGTCCAGGAACTGAATCACCTGAACCGGCTGCGCATTGAACACAAAGCCGCGCGCCCCCTCGCTGACGTCCATCGCCATTTCCCGCGCCCGCGAAAGCATGAAAGGCGTGAGCTTCGAGGACATTTCGAAGAGCTGGGTGGCATATTGATCGGGAAGGCCATCGGCGCTCGACGGCAGCTCAATCGGTTGCCCAGACTTGGACGACAAGTGAATATTGAAGAGCAAAACCGGCCCATCATCGGTCGCGATCTCACACAGATTTTTCGCCTCTTGGATCGGATCGCCGTCGGTCGATTCCCCGTCGGTGATATTGATGACAATCGGCGGAAAGCCTTTGGCATGCTCCACGGTCCAGTGCTGACAAACGTTCTGAGCCGACCGCAACGCGGCGCACATCGGCGTCCCGCCGGAGCAGGTCGGATCAAACCAAAGCGGGAATTTGACGCTTTGGTCGACCAGGCCACCGGTCCCGTCGTCCACCTTCTTGTTGCGATCTTCGATACGGAGGGGATTGTTCGCCAAATCGCTGATGGGAACGATATCCCGGCCCGACAAGGCGCCGCCCAAAACCGGCTGCGCCTCCTGCTCGTTGTAGCCTAACACCCCGACGCAAAAGTAATCGTAAATGGAATCGGATTTGGCGCAACGAATGGAGAGGTTGTGAATCAGTCGATTGAGGATGGTGGCGAGCTCGTCCGCCTTGCGGCGGTCGCTCTCCGCGCCTCCGAATGGGTCTTCCATCGATTCCGATTGGTCGACAAGAAATAGAAAGCATCCTGGGTTCTTGCGGCTGATCTCTGCTTTATACATGTGTCCTCCTTCTTTCCCGACAGAAACAACTTGGAGCGTGAAGCTTTGGCATTCTCCTCCCTTGTCCCTCGCCACCGAAGTTCGTGATGATCGGTTCAGCTTGTGGGACGTCGACAAGATTTCTAACAGGAGGACATGGAAGGGTCAAACGATGGCGAAAATGCGTAGTGCGTCAGCGTGAAACTCCCTCTGGCGGCTGAGAATTGAGCATTGATTGATGAGAATTGATGACTAATGACTAATTCGCCGCACACGATGACAAGGAAGATACAAGCAGCACTGCGATAAGGATCGCAATCTTTCTCACGTTTCTACCAGAGCATTTTCAACGCGAACTGAATCACTCGCGCCGACTCTCCCGTTTGAATGATTGTCTGCGTGGTCGGCGGAGCCACCGTCTGACAGCATGTCTGCGCAAATGACGTAGAGCGGATGCTGGGTGACCCCGACGACGCGTCACGCGGATTGTCGAAATTCGGGTGGTTCAGCACGTTGAACAACTCAGCGCGGAACTGCAGATTGAATCTTTCGGTCAATTCGAAACGTTTGCCGATTCCCAGATCGAGATTCCAGTAACCTGGTGCTTCAAAAATGTTGCGCCCGGCACCATTGGTTCCTGGCGCGGGTATCGCGAAGGCGCCGGCGTCCTTGAAAACGACAGGACCGATCACACCAGGCACGTCCTGTAGCCGAACTTGTGGTTTAGCGCCGGCGATGTCCACACGCGACTCGTGAGAGAAGTTGGACGTGCGGACGCCGCTGCGAACGCTGAAAGGCTCTCCGGACATGAACGTGTAAATTCCGTTGAGGCTCCATCCGCCGACGATCCGGTTCAATGCCGGACGAATCGAGGACGCGAACCGTTTTTGTCTTCCAACAGGCAGATCCCACAACGAATTCACGATGAGCACATGACGGCGATCGAAGTCCGAGCGGCCTCGCTCCTGACGCCAGTCGCGTGTATCGGTGGGTGTACGGGAATTCGTTGTGCTCAGGGCTCCACCGGAAGTCGCTCCGACAGGATCCACGGATTGATCATCGATCGATTTTCCAAACGTGTACGCCAGCCCGGCCTGCAACCCATCGCCGAAGCGCTTTCTTAATGTAGCCTGGGCGCTGTGATAATACGAATCTCCTCCTGAATCGATATACGTGACCTTAGCGAACTGTTGATTGGGCCTCAGCTTTGCCGCCAATGCCGTCTGCTCGAGGCGCCCTGCAAAGTTCCCGGCAGCATTGAGGGTAAGATCGCTCTGCGTGAGAGAAGTGTTAACGAACGTGCTGGGCACGACGCCCGACGTCACGATCGGAACAGCAACACCATTGGCGCAACCCGTTCCATCCGGACGGCAGCCATTGCGCATGTTCTGTTGCATGATCAAGAACGAAGGGAGAATCGGATCCGCGTTGATCTGGTTCAGATCATAAGCCCGTAAAAGCCGCGTTCCGCGCCGTCCGATGTAACTGACTTGTGCAACAAAACCCAGCGGCAACTGATGTTCGATCGTGAGGTTCCACTGATGAACCGTCGGGAGCTTCAGCTTCTGGTCGAATACGGTCAAATCCGGAGCGTTCGTCAAAAGTTGCTCCGGCGGCGTCAGGAACGAAGAGGGCTTGACCGTCGGCGGCGGCAATTCCAGTGGGAAGCCCTGCCCGATCCGAATATCCGGCACGGAGGCGCAGCCCGGTGTGGCCGTGCTCCCAACGGTTGCGGAGCAGGAGAACGTCAGTCCCGGTACCTTCCCCGAAACAGCCGTCGCCTGGAATGAAGAAATGGGATCGAACGCGATTCCGTATCCGGACCGGACCACGAAATTGGGCCGGGGGCTCCATGCAAACCCAACGCGCGGTGCGATCGCGGTGGCGTTGTTTCGTTCGTACCAGCGGTTGGTCTTTCGGAAGCTAACCAGTCCCGCCCCGACAACGGGTCTATCTGGAACATAGACACGGCCGGCGGCTTCCGACGGCGCGGGATTGATTTCCCAGCGCACTCCGTAGTTGAGGGTGAAGTTTTGCCACAGCCGCCACTCATCCTGGAAGTAAAAGTTGTATTGTTTCAAACGGTGGCCCATGTTCCAGAGCGACACTCCCTTTCCGGATCGAAACGGCAGGAACCCATCGGCCGAAAGATCGCCGAGAAACACCTGGGATAAGCGGGCCGGAATGCCAAGGATATCGTTGATAGCACCATTCAAATTGTTGCTATCGGTGGGATCGATACTGCGGGCGCCCACCACCGGCGTGTTAAATCCAGCGGGCGTTCGAATGTTTTGCATGAATGATAACGCCGGCGTTACATCCGTTCCGCCTGGCTGGCCGCGCTGGTCGTTATGTTCGTATAGGCGAACATTCGCTCCGGTTCGGAAAACATGCGCGCCGCTCACGATACTGAGGTTGTCGACAAACTGTGGCGTCGTGACTGCCCGGAATGTTCTCGGTCTGTTGAGGTACGGGAAACTAACCGTGTTGTTGAACGCGTTGCTGGTCCCCCCGCCAGGGCTACTCGTAAATGGCAGCACGTCTGGAAAGGCGGGATTTGCCTCGCCCTGAGTAAACAAGAACACAAACCGCGCGAAACCAGCCGTAAATTCATTCACGACGCGCGAGGAAATCGTCTGGCGATAACTGATCGCCAGATTCTTCGTCGCTCGGAATACCTCCCCCAGCGGAGGAAAGCCGGGAAACACCTGTGGCCGCGAGTTCAGCGGGTCACCCTGCCGCGTATTTTGTTCGGCCTGCAGCCACCGGACAAATACCGTATTCCGGTCATTGAAACTGTGATCGATGCGTGCCATGTAGTTGGGACCTTCGTTGCTTGTGGGCGGATTCCACGTGTACCCCGCCGTGTTTAAACCATCGCCGGCGATGTATGAATTAGGCAGCGGATACGTTTTGAACAAGGCCAACATTTTGGGATCGGCGCCGATCCGCAGCGGATCGTTAGCGAACATATTGAATGACCTGACGCAATTCAGTTCCGACGCGCTAGCACAATCGTGTACGCCAGGCCGATATGCGCCCGTCGCCGGGTCGACGAGCAATGGACTGTTTCGCGTGATCGTCTGTCCATTCAACACCAGCGGGTTTACGGGGTCCGCCACAAAGTATCGAAAAATGCCGGAAAGCGCCGCCGGTGTGTACATTCGTGGAATCCCGCCGAATGTCTGATCGATCGGCTGTGCGAATTTCGTGTTTTGTCCCTGCCAGCTTCCAAAGAAAAAGGTTTTGCCCTTGCGGATGGGACCGCCTGCCTCAAAGCCAAACTGATGCAGCTCAATCTCCGGTTTAGGCGTTCCTTGCGCACTGGCGAAAAACTCATTCGCATTGAGCGCGGTGTTCCGCACAAACTCGAAGACCGTTCCATGAAATTCATTCGTGCCGCTGCGGGTTGCGGCGGAGACGGACGCTCCGCTGTTACGGCCTTCTTCGGGCGTGGCATTGTTGGTGGTGACTTTGTATTCCTGCACGTTGTCGGGGTTCAGCCGGTACAAATTCGAGAGCGGGTTCGGTACCGAAGATTCGTTGGCTTCAATGCCATCCACCGTCACATTGACGGATCGGTCGCGAGCGCCGTTAACGTGAATGCCCGAACCGGCGGCTCCGGCCGACCTCTGAACCACACCGGGTTCTAAGGTGATCAACGCGAGAGGATTACGTCCGTTGAGCGGTAAATCGACGATCGCCTTGCGCTCGACGACGTTGCCGATGGCCGCATTGGTCGTCTGCAATACCTCAGTCTCTGCCGCAATGCTCACGGTCTCGGTGATTACGCCAACCTCCAATGCCATGTTGATCACGAGAGGCGTGTTGACCTCCAAAATATTGCCGGTCTTGTTCGTCGTCTTGAAACCGGCAAGCGCGACAGTGATCGCGTAGGTCCCAACGGGCAAAGAAGGAAATCCGTAGAGACCGGCCTCGGTTGTCGTTTGAGTATAGGTGACACCAGTAGCTTCATTTCTGGCGGTCACCGTAGCTCCGGGAACTAAGGCTCCCGATGCGTCGCTGACGGTTCCTGTGATTCGCGATGTGGCAGTCTGAGCTATCGCCAGCGCAGCCGTAAGCAGGAATATCGTTAGCCGAATGACAGAACGCATACTGTTATCCCTCCGCCCCCCGCAGTCTATCTAACACGGGAACCGTTTACAAAGACGCCAGCACCAGAAGAAGGAGAGCGACGTATTTCGCGGGTGGCTCCAAGGGCCGGCTCTGCCATTGCTGCACTTCCTCAATGACTCCAAAGCATAGGAGAATCGAACGCGGTTTTCTCATGATCGAACGCGGTTTTTCTCATGAGCGAGGACAGAGATGCGGCGACCGAGCCGCGCAAAACCGGATTGTCGACTATTCGCGAGAGGAATTTTGGGGCCGCACACTGATTTACACACGAGGTTCCTCATGCAGGATCGAAACGATGGCAGCGTGCCGACACAAGTCCACTGGAGTTCGAAGTCGAAATGACAGCGGTATCAGCGGGAGCTACAAGGCCACGACACGCCACTTTCGTACGAATGTTTCAACCGGAGGATTTGAAGCAGCGACGGGCTAACCCAGTAAACCAGGGCAATGCAGGTCTCCATATCACAGACCCTGACGCTTATCCGGTGCAGATCATCGGAAACACGTAGAGGCGGCCAACAACAGAGGCGCTCCGTCGTCGATTCTTCGGATGCGGTTGTTATGCAGGCAATCACATAACGGCTCCGGATCGCGGATTCCAGCGAAACTCGAAATGCCAGGCCACAGCGTCCAGCACGACCGATCCTGTTGCATTCCAGAACACCAGATCGGGATCGAACGCGGACCTCAAACTGTCCTGGCCTCAATTGCTTGAAATTTGTTTTCAAATTGTGCAATCTTTTTTCCTCCACCATCCCACCTTTCCCCCGCGGGGCAACTCGCGGGGGACTTTTTTAGGCGGCCTTCGATGGATTTCCGCACCATGGATTTCTTGACAAACCACGCAAGCCGGCGTTTAAACTGTTCGTCATCATATCCTGCACGTTTGAAGCGGAGGTGCGTTTCCTGAAACTGCTGTCGGCGCGACTCGTTTTTATATAAAGAAGTAAACCGGCGAAGGAACAGCCGGAAGTGAAGGCCTAGACGCCTGCCATATTTGTTTTCGGATTGGTAATTCGAAGTTCGAAAGGAGCGGGATATGGTAAGGAGACTGGGTAACAGTCTGCGTTCGTTTGAGACATTCGTAACAGCGATTGTTGGATTGATCGCATTGCCAACCTGTCTGGTTTTTGCTCAACTCCCAACGGGGACAATTCTGGGCGTCGTGAAAGATTCCAGCGGCGCCGTAATCCCAGGCGCTAGTGTAACGATAACCAACATCGATACCTCTTTGACTCGTACTGGGGCCTCTACTGAGGACGGTTCCTACCGGTTTCCGGCACTGCCTGTCGGTCACTATCGGTTGGACGTGATGAAGGAAGGATTCTCGGCACTTTCCCGGACGGGTATCACACTGGAGGTTGGGCAAGAAGCCACGATTGAACTCATTTTGGAAGTGGGATCGCCAGGCCAAACCGTTACCGTAGCCGAAGAGGCGCCTCTGGTCCAGACATCGAACAGCACCTTGGGCGGGGTCGTGGATGAGCGACAGGTCTCGGACCTGCCGCTCAACGGCCGGAACCTGATTGCTCTGACGCTGATGCAACCCGGCGTCACGCAAACCACGGTGATTCCTGCCACGACCATTGGTAACGTCATGACGACCGGCGTCACCATCAGCAACAACGGCATGTCGATCCATTCGAATTCGTACATGCTCGACGGCGCGAATACAATCGGCTTTTTCGGAATCAACAACTCGTCGATCATCGGCACGACGATGGGCGTAGATGGCGTCAAGGAATACAAAGTCATCACCAACACGCCCGGCGCCGAATACGGACTCGCGATGGGCAGCCAGACCACCATCGTCAGCAAGGGGGGCACCAATCAATTCCACGGCGACGCGTTCGATTACTTGCGTAACGATGTGCTGGACGCGCGGAATTATTTTGATGCGCTGGACAACCTCAATTTCAACGGATTTGGCAAGAACAAGAGCCTGAATTATCCCGGTAAGCGAATTCCACCTTTTCATCGCAACAATTTCGGGGCCGCGTTCGGCGGCCCGATCAAAAAGGACAAGACGTTCTTTTACGCTGTGTATGAGGGCTTGAGACAGACCTGGGGACAGACCATCGCGACGACTACGCTGCCGGGCAATTGTTTCGACTCCGGCACACACGTTGTTACTGCGGCAAGCTTCTCAGCCTGCAGCGGAGTCGCAACCAGCAACATCAACCCCTACGTGCTTCATGTCTTGACCGCCCCTATCGTTCCCGGGCAGATGGGGCTGTTCCCGTACCCCAACGCGAATATCGACTCTTCTGGAATTCGGTTCCCTGGGGCGACGTTCAATTACTCGTTCCCTTATATCCAACCGACATCGGAAAACTATGGGCAGATTCGTCTGGATGAGAATTTGTCCAATTCGGACACGTTTTTCGCCCGGTACACGCACGATCACGCGGAGCAGATCGCAAACCGAGCCTATTCGTACAACCGCGATTATACATCTGGCGCGATGCAGTTTGCGACGCTCTCGGAAACGCACATCTTCTCGCCGGCCTTGCTGAACACGCTCCGTGTTTCCTTCAGCCGGAATCTGGTCTTCGGCCAGTCGACCACCTCACCGCGCATCACCGACCCGGGCACCATTCTTCAGCCGGGCCAGGACATGGGCAGTTTCGCTCCGGCAGGCATCGTAACACCCTTGGGATTCATCGCGGCCGATGGGCGATACGTCAACAACGTCTACACGTATAGCGACGACCTCTACTGGACCAAGGGAAAGCACGCATTCAAGTTCGGTACACTCATCAATAACTTCCATATCCCAGAGAATGGCCATTTCAATAACCGGGGCAACGTACAGTTCGCGACTCTCTCTAATTTGGCCCAGGGAATTTACAGCTACATGACGACACTGGGAGGTACACTCGCTCCGTCCCAGGCCCGCTACTGGGGGCAGAAGACTTTTGGGTTCTACATTCAGGACGATTATCGGATCCTTCCGCGGCTGACGTTGAACTTAGGATTCCGATGGGAGTTTGGGACGATCCCGACGGAGCTCAAGGGCAACAACTGGCAGATTCGCGACCTTGCAACGGCAGATGGGAACAGCCCAACACAAGGGGCAGTTCCCAGCCGGCTCTGGAGCAACAACCCCTCGCTCAAAGCCTTCAGCCCGCGAATCGGTTTCGCATGGGACCCGTTGGGCAACGGGAAGATAGCCATCCGTGGCGGCGCCGGCATCTACTACGATATCGGGAACCTCGGCGCACTGCTATTCAACACTTCATGCTGCCAGCCGCCGCTTGACTTCTTCAGCACGATCAACAACTCCTACTCGACTGTGGCAGCGATGAAAACCGCTGGGCTGCCGGAATTCCAGATCCCGCTTCCGACCGCCTATGGGTCCGCCCCTCGAACGCCTTCCAATCCGAACGGTGTGGTTTCCACATTGACTGGCGCGGCTTCACCGCGGAACATTTCCTATCATTGGGCCCAGCCCACCGACTATCAGTGGAACTTGACCATTGAGCGCGAATTGCCCGGCAGCCAGGCCGTATCGGCCGGTTATGTGGGCGCCCGGGCAGTCCACATCATTCAACTCCAGGAAGGAAACCCAACGAGCATCCTGGGATTCGTTAACGGCCGTCCGTACTATTGTCACCCCGCAGACAACCCAACTGGCCCTCCGACTATTGACGACCAGTGTCCGACAACTGCCGGCTTTCCAGCCAAATCCAATCCGACCTACGGAATCGTGAACCAGAATACCGCCGCTTCGGAAACCTGGTACAACGCTCTCCAGTTGCGTTGGACCAAGCGCTTCAGCCATGGACTCTCGGGCGGCATCGGCTACACCTGGTCGAAGCTGCTCGATTACGGCTCAGGCCACGTCGGAAATGAGGTGGCCATAGGAGAGGGAGCGTTATTTCCGCAAGTCCGGTTCTTAGACAAAGGGTTGGGCGGTTTCGATATTGCGAGCAACTTCAAAGGCAACTTCACCTACAATATCCCGGCTTTCACCATGCCTCAGGGCCGGATTGCGAACGCACTGAATGGCTGGCGGATCGCCGGCATCATCTCGATGCAGAGCGGCCTTCCGATCAACCCGGTCATTGGTAACCGTTCGCTTTCGAACAATCCCGGGGCCGCAGGCTCCGCAAGTGATCGGCCGGATCTGGACCCTTCATTCGACCGCCACAAAGTGATCACGCACAATCCAAGCCGATGGTTTGACCCAACGATGTTTGACCTGCCCTTGGCGGGAACCCTGGGGAACGCGCCGCGAAATTTCCTGCGCGGCCCCGATCTGAAGAACGTGGATTTCTCGATCAATAAAGACACCAGGTTTCCGGCCCTTGGCGAGCAAGGGATCGTACAATTTCGGGCGGACTTTTTTAACATTCTCAACCGGCCCAATTTCGCCAACCCGAGGACCGGCGCCGGAAGTAACGCTGTCACCATCCAGTCATTGAACTCTCCCGCGGCGATTCAGTGCGGTCCCAACTATGCTGTGAAGAGCTGTCAGTTTGGATCATCACCGACGCTGGCCTTTAATTCAATCGCGGGGCAGATCACGTCCACGGTGACGACATCAAGGCAAATCCAACTTTCGCTGAAACTCATCTTCTAGGCGGCGCGCACCTGAATTTCGCGTTATGGTTCGGGGAAGCATAGGAGAATCGAACGCGGTTTTCTGATGATCGAACGCGGTTTTTCTCATGAGCGTGGACAGAGATGCGGCGACCGAGCCGCGCAAAACCGGATTGTCGACTATTCGCGAGAGGAATTTTGGGGCCGCACACTGATTTACACACGAGGTTCCTCGCAGGGATGGTTGCGGGAAAGGGCCTGCGCGTCTGTCAGGCCCTGTTAAGTCCTATGAAATGTGTTCGACGTTGGCAAAAAACCAGTAAATTGTTCTGCGAGAAATCGCCGTTCAGTTGGAGAACGCGGATAGCGTCACTGGACGGCGAGACTTTGAAGGGGCGGAATTAGATTTTCGCCTCTAATGATGCCAACCGGAGAATTAAAAAAAGTGACAAACCAAAATCGCCTTTGCCGCCGCTGGTTTTCCATTTCGTGCAATAAAGCCAACAGGTTGCCAGCCATAAAATTTTTTTAAAAATCCGCGCAATCCGCGGCTCATTCATTCCCCATAGCTTCAGACTCGACTTCGCTCACCACTTCAACGCCTGCCGAATGGCATCAACGAAAGATGCATTTCAACTGCAGGAAAATCCGTTCTGGTGTAATTGAAATCGATCTTTTGCGCCGACATTCCGTCTTAATTAAATCCACCGCCCGCCCGGGACCCGCCAGACCCGCCGACCGCACTGAAGTACGATGGCAGCGCCTTCCGGTTCGCCATGGACAACCCTGTCGTGGATGTTGGTGCGCGAAGTGCACTAATTGTTTTACGACAGCGGGGCGCGCCCCGGTTTATGGGCCTCATGAAAATTCTGGTCACTGGTGGTAATGGTTTCATCGGTTCCGTGGTTGTGCGCATGCTTCGTGCCCGCGGTCTGGATGTCCGGTGCCTGGTGCGGCGTACATCGCGGCTCGATCGCATTGCACATCTCGGTTGTGACCTTATGATTGGCGACCTTCTGGACTTCTCTTCACTGCAGTCCGCTGCGAAGGGGTGCAAGGTTGTCATTCACCTTGCAGGTATTGCGAAGTGGCGTCTGATCAACTCCCCTTTCATGTTCGATGTCGTGGCTGGTGGAACCCTGAATGTTCTGAGAGCGGCAATCGCCGCTGGAATTGAGCGGATGGTTTACGTGTCCTCCATTGCCGCTCTGGCAGGAACTCCCGGGCCAGCTCTGCATAACGAAGACAGCCCATCCCCGCTGCGCCTCGAGCGCTACCCGTATGCCATGGCAAAGCACCGTGCGGAGGAGTTCTGCAGGGAATATTCCGATCGCATATCCGTAACTATCGTCAATCCCGGCGAAGTGTATGGACCAAACGACATCGAACTGGTGACTGTGGGGAACCTAATTGATTTTGCGAGATTCAATCCAGTCGCGGTATGCGATGGAGGAACCAGTGTCGTCTACGTGGACGATGTGGCTGCCGGCATGATTGCCGCGCTGGAAAAAGGTCGAAACGGAGAACGCTACATTCTGGCCGGCGAGAACACCACGATTCGTCATTTGGCTGAACTCACCAACGAGCTTCTCGGCTTGAAGAAGAACTTCATCACTCTTCCGACTCCCGCGATACGCGCTACGTCATGGCTCGGCCGGAAATTCCATATACCGTTGCCATTCAATCCCGAGGTTGTTCCTTACGCGACGCTGTATTGGTTTACCGATAACCGCAAGGCTGTGCGCGAACTTGGTGTGCGATTTCGCAACGCCGAGTCGACGTTGCAGCCAACCTTGGAATGGTGTATGAATACAGAACGCATTTCAGCGGGACTGCGAAGAGCGGCGTGATTTCAACCCGAACTATCCTGCTCTCAAATGTCGGAGTCGCGTCAGATTGGCTACGACGGCAACCAACTCGTCAGGTTCAACCGGTTTTTGCACGTACATTTGGAACCCGGCCGTAAGAGCGTGTATGCGATCTTCGACCCTGGCGTAAGCAGTCAGCGCAGCGGCCGGGATATCTCCTCCCCCTTCCGGGCCGCGTTGGCGTACCTTCTCGATCAGTTCGTACCCATCCAGGTCAGGCATAGCGATGTCCGAAATCAGCGCATCTGGTCGGGAGCGTTCCAGAGCTTTGAGCGCGTCGGCTGCTGAGAGCGCCGTGATCACCTCGGCGCCGCGATTTCGGAGAATGACTCTGAGCATCTCGAGTGTGTACGGATCATCTTCAACAACCAATACACGGACGCCATCCAGGTTTTGGGTTTCGTCCACGCGACGAAGCCCCGTCGGCGGTTTCAACTCCGCTCCCGGCCGCTTTGCCGCTTGCAAGAGGACTTCCGGTGAAGCTACGGGAAATCGGACCTTGAACGTCGCGCCCTGACCTCTTCCCGGGCTCGATGCCTCAACCGTGCCGCCGTGCATCTCGACTATATGACGGACGATGGCCAAACCGAGGCCCAATCCGCCATACCTGCGTGTCGACGTACTATCAGCTTGTCGGAATCGATCGAAGACATACGGCAAGAACTGAGGATCAATGCCCATCCCAGTATCGGTGACGGAAATCTCGATCTGGTCGTCGGTCCGGCTCAGCCTTGCCTCGACACGCCCTCCCTCGTTTGTGAACTTTACTGCGTTCCAAAGTAGGTTCCAGATCACTTGCTGTAAGCGGTTGGCATCGCCAAAGACGATGCCACCCCGCTCGTCGATGACGATGTCCAAAGCAATTCTCTTCGCTTCGGCGCTGGGCCTGATGACGTCAGTGGCGGCCTGAAAGACCCAGGCGATCTCAAGCGGGTGGGCGTCGAGCTTCAATCTCCCGGTGATGATGCGAGAGCTGTCCAGGATGTCGTCGACCAGCCTGGCTTGTGCTCTCGCACTACGCTCGATCACCTGGAATGCCTGTCGCGTCTGAGATTCCGTGAGCGAGCCATGGGCGAGCATGCCCGCCCAGCCGACGATTGCAGTAAGAGGTGTACGCAATTCGTGGGAGATTGTGGCCAGAAACTCATCTTTCATCCGGCTCGCCGTTTCCGCTTCCTCGCGCGCCCTTTTCTCCTGCAGCAAGACCTGTTCGCGCTCGTCTTCGATGCGTTTGCGCTCAGTAATGTCCCGGATGAGCGTCAACCAGCAATGTTCGCCACGAAGGTCCATTGGTTCGGCAGAGAAAAGGATCCATCGCACGTCCCCTGATTTCCGCTTCATCGTGAGCTCAACGTCACGGACGAAATTTTGCTCCTTTAAAATCTCTAACGCCCGTTCACGGGACGTAGTATCCGCATAGACGCCGAGCTGAATGAGGCTTTGTCCGATGAGTTCACCGCGAGCGTAGCCGAACATTGAAACGAAGCTATCATTCACTTCAAGAACGACGGCATCGTCGATACGGCTGATGACCAGGCCATCCGGACTGACCTGGAAAGCTTTTGCAAATCGCTCCTCGCTCTCGCGTAAGGCCGCCTCCGCCCGCTTGCGCTCGCCGATGTCAATGAATGTAACGATAGTCAAAACCATCCGGCCTTGCGGATCATAGATCGGCGCAGAATTGACAGCGAAGTACGTTTCCGTGGCATCAGCGAGTCTGTACCTGATCTCTTCGCTCTTGACTACTTCTCCCGATATCAGCGAGCGCGCAGCGGGATACGCCTCAGCTGGATAGGGAAGGCCGTCCTCCCGCAACGCGCCGTACTTTGTGTATTCCCGATAATCTTCGGCGATCAGGGCCGGACGGTGGAGCAATCGCGATGCTTCGATGTTGTGAAAGGAGAGACGACCCGATGGCGCTTCGGCGATGATGACTCCGATGGGCATCTGTTCTAGAATCCGCCTTAAACGATCGCGTTCGCTTTCGATCTCTCTAGACCAGCGCTCACGCTCGGCTTCCACCTGTTTCCGTCCGCTAACGTCGTGGATGACGAGTTGGCCGAACTTCTGGATTCCATCGAAACTGACCGCGCTAATCTCGACGGGTATAATGCGGCCATCCGTGCTCCGCAATGCACCCTCTACTTGAGTCGCCGTCGTTCCTTTGGTCAGGGCTTTCATCAATGCGCTGCAGTGGTAATGGAATTCGGGCGCAATGAAATCGAAGAGGTTCCGCCCGGTCACGTCCGCGGCCGCAGCTTCGAGCATCCGCAGCACTGCCGGATTGGCCAAATGGATCGTCCCGTCGGCGCTGGCGACAACCACACCGTCTGGCGAAAGCTCGGTCAACAGCCGGTACCGCTCTTCGCTCGCGCGCAACGCCTCTTCAGCCTGCTTTTGAGCGGTGATGTCGCGTTGTGTTCCCCAGGCACGAACAACCACTCCATTCACGACAATGCCGCTCAAGTTGTTCAGGATGACTTTGGAATTTCCGTACCTGTCCACTTCGTGTGTCTCGACATCGTTGAGGTTGTAACCGGTGCGCTGGAGAGCACGAAGAAACTCGATATTTTTTGGGTTCGACCGGACCAGCAGATCTCCAAGCCGTGCGCCCAAAATCTCATCGGCGTTGTCGTAGCCGTACATTCGCGACATTGCATTGTTGCACTCAGCGAGGTACGCGAATTCGTAAAGCATTTCGATTTGATCGTCCACAGGCAGCGTTACTGGAATCGGCCGCTCGATTTCAAAACGCCAGACTCCTTCCGAGCTAGCCGCGATGAAGGCACGGTAGTCCTCGTACCTCGCCATCCAACGTCCTAGCGCGGTGGCGCGCTCGACGGATTCCCAACATCGGTTTGCCACAATCGCGACGAGTTTGATCTCCTGGCTGGACCAATGCCGGGGCGTGATTTGGTTGACAGCCATTCTGGCCACCAAATGCCCCGCCTTATTTAACGGTACGCACACCAAAGCCCGGGTTCCCCCACGCAGGTATAGAGAAGTGTCGGCTCCGGCCGGCGATTCGGCCTCCATGTCATTGACGACGTACGGGTGGTTTTCCAGCAAAACTCTCCGTTCTGCTTCACCGAAGTCAGACATCCGATATCGGCCCGTAATGCTCTGCGTTGCGCCGCGAGTGTAGTCGCCGAGAATCACGAAGTGATCCTGGTCTGCTTCGACCTCGGCATAGCCGCAGCGGTCTACACCCAAGTGTTCCCCCAGCATTCGTACCGTGACGGCCACGATCTCTTTTGCGTCCGTTAGCGGCATTACGGCATGATCCAGGTCGGTCATAAACCTGGCGTCGTCCTCCGCATTCTTACGTTCCGTAATGTCGATTACTGTGCTGATGATCTCGCGCACGCTGCCATCTTGATTGCGACTAAACACCTTGTCGCGCGTATGAAACCAGCGCCAGACGCCAGTACTAACGGACCACCGGAATTCAAACTCGGCAGTTTCGTTCTCGCCCAAACCGCCGAATCCTCTTACGTGATCGACAAAGGGCTTCCAGTCGTCCGGGTGCATCACCGAGCGGATGAAGCCAGGCTCAGGCAGTTCCCCGTCCGAAACCGAGCCAAGCGTGTCGGCGACAGCGCGATTAATGAAGACGATTCTCTTCTGCCGCACATCATAGATGGAAATACCACTTGGCAAGGCATCGATGATGTTTTGCACAAAGCACTGGCCGTCGATTATTGCTTTAATTGCTTTTCTGGCCCTATCAAACAGGATGCTGAACACCGTACCGGTGAATCCCAAGCTGAGCGCTCTGGTTAGATCTGGAGGATTTGCGAACAGCAACGAAAGACCAGTGGCCAGCATGCCTGGACCCAATCCACCGGACGTGCAAGCCAGAGTTATCGGTAAGATGAAGAGGAATAAAGGTAGGTCTTGCGTCAAAATCGAGCGCAGGGCGATGCCGAGAGCAGCAGTAAGAATTACAGCCAGTATGGCAACACCGTATCGCTGGATTCTAGTTAACGAAAACATGCGGATAGCACGCTTATTCATGCCTGCGCAATGGATGTCTTATGAGCGTGCGCTCGACGCGGCCGCATCAGTTACAACCGGTCCAATCTCCTCATGTGGAATGCGGGTTAATGAAATGCCCAGTGGTTTTTAGCGCAAGTGGCTTGCTCCCTCAGGGAACAGTCAAGCAGATCGTTTGATTCCGCTTTGGAGATCAGAGTAGCGAAGGAATGACCGGATCGCTATCCGTAGTTCCCACGATTTCACACTGAGGGTTTACGGGGATCAACACGCCCAGGATGCTACCCAGCAGCTTACCCTGAGCCGCCCGTTACAGCACTTGCGTCTGGAGGCGGATGTGTCGGGCGCCCCAGCAGTTGTTTGGCAAACCGATACGCCGACCCGATAACCTTGGCGGCCAGTTGCGCCTGAGCGCGCGTGTGGGTCGCCATGACTTGCATGCGGAACCGAGACGCCCCAACAGAAACGGCCGGGAATTCGACCAAGCTCGCGAATACCCCATGGTCGAAACACAAGGCCGCCGTGATCCGTCCAACCCCCTCTGGTCCTAAGAGCACCGGCACAAGCGGTCCCGGCTTACCGAGGCACTTCACTCCGGCACCTGTGAGCTCTTCGCGCAGAAATTCGACTACGCCGCGCAGGTTTTGCCGCAACACCTCACCTTCGGAGCCCCGGACGATCTCGAGTGCCCTCAGGACCGTCGCGCACTGGGGAGGCGAAAGGGCGTTGGAAAACGTGTGCGACGGTGCATAGGGCCGCAAGTACTCGCGGATCGCGGCAGATGATGTGGACACGAAGCCACCGTTCGATGCGAAAACCTTGGAGAAGCTGCCGATGACCAAATCGACTGTGCCAACGAGGCCCTGCAGCCCGAGGGTCCCCGTGCCGCCAGGACCCACCGCTCCTAGATCGTGGGCGACATCAACCAAAAGGGTGGCCTCATACTCGCGGCAGGCCGCTTGAAGGGCTTGCAGATCCGGCGAATCACCGTCCATCGAAAAGATGCCCTCGGTAACGACCAGGATCGCATTCTCCGCGTCGGTCGCGCGGATACTACGGAGTTTCCGAACGAATGCATCGGTCGATAGGTGGCGGACTCTGTGCACATTGTCTGTCGAAGCCCTCGCTCCCTGGACGCAGCAATTGTGGGCGTATCGGTCAAGCACCACATGGTCCTTGCTCCTTATCAAGGCGGTAATGACCCCATAGCCGGCGGCCCAACCAGTTGGGAACAAGACAACGTGTCGGAGTCCGATCAGTTCTGCTACGGCTGCCTGCAGCCGTAATGACAGAGTCGAGTTCCCCTGCAACACCGGCGCCCCAGCGATGTGCGTGCCGTACTCCTTAATGGCCTCGATGGCCGCGGCTCGGACTTCAATGTGCGACGCAAGCCCAAGGTAGTCCTGCGACGCAAAGTTCACGCCTGTCCGTTCCTTCCCAGCCTCATCGATCACGGTGGCCTCGGGCCCGGGAGCGGACTGAAGCGCGGTTGCGAAAGGCCAAACGCCTTGCTTCAAACGATTGCTGCGCCACTCACAATAGCGTTGTGCCCGCACTTCCAGACTTTTGCCCTCGAGTTGCACAAAGTCAGCGAAGCTGCCTTCCAGCGCGCCACTCTCGAGCAACTTGGGGAGGCCGTGACTAAATTGATCAGAAAGTGTGCTCAAAATCTCTTTCAGACGGGGCCGGCCGAGTGAAGGTTTATCGGCGAGTCCCGTCCGACATCCTAATACAATTCGGCAAAATTTGCTGGCCCTCTGTTTAAAGCGTCAGTTCGTCGGAAAAAACCACATCCCTCCAGCAGCCTTTCGAATACTTCGACACAGCCCCGTAAAATGGCCCAGTTTATTGGTTGGGAGTTTTTAGGCGGATCTGTGAATTTTTCAGCGTCGTGACAGGTATTTCTCCGCGTTGAACTACGACGCACGCGTTGTGAGAATTGAAACACGGAGTGAGGTGCGGCGTATCGACGAGAGTACGGGAGTGTTTCCAAGAAGAGGCAAATCGACTCGGCGTCCATCCGGTCGCTCGCGCTCTAGCAGGGTCGCCGCGGCGATTGGTCTCGGCCCCACGCTAGGGGTGATCGCTGCCGCGACCCTGACCTTCGCACAGGTGCCAACGGAGAAGGCCCGAAGCGTCCTGATGAGCTCCGATCCACCGGTCGCCTCCGTTCCTGCCGAGTCCGGGCCCACAGCAGACGCTGATGCGCAGCCGATGCACAACGGGGCTCGACCGACGGCCGCACTGCTGACGTGGCGCAGACGTACGCCCGCCCGCGCTATCGGCAACAATGTCTCGGTGAAGGCGACCATCTCCAGCCCGATGGTCACAGTCATACCCAATTCGCAGCAGGGACTCGCCAACTCTTGCAACGCGGCCTCAACCAACACGCCGGTTTCAACGTCGCTACTTTCTTTGGTTGATGCGGCACCTACCTTCGTGCCGTTCCTCAACAATGGACCGGTATTCGGACTGCCAGGAACCATAGAGGGAGGCTTTTGGCGTCGTACTCAATTGATTGGCGATCCGGACTGCAAACGAACAGAACTTACCCGGCGCGGAGTCTTCATTGATCTGTACTCGACCAGCGCTTATCAGAAGGTGACATCGGGTGGCGTAAAAACCGGCAACTCCTACCTCCAAAACACCCAGCTTTCAATAAATCTAGACACGGGGCGAGCAGGACTGTGGCCTGGCGGACTGTTCCATTTCACCGTGCAGTCACGCTATGGAAGTTCGCTCAACAACACTTTTACGGCAGGGTCCTTCGCACCTGAATATACGGGACTCGAACTGCCTGGTGCTCTCTTCTGGCAGGATACTTTGCCGTCTGAATATTCTCTGATTCAAGGGGTGAGCAAGACCGTCAACGTTATATTGGGTAAGATCAACGGCTTCTTTATCGCTGACCAAACGTTACTCGGCGACCGCTTCAGATATTACTTTGCGAACTCCAACTTCAATAAGAACCCGATTTACAACAACTTTTTCAACACAACGACGATATCGGCTGTTGGAGTCTGGACGACGACACCTTGGTTAACCATCGCCGGCGGACTGCACGATCCCTTTACTCAGCCGGACAACTTCGCCAAAAACGCTTTTGAGAACGGAGATGTAAACCTATATCTGGAGGCGATCTTCACATATAAGGTTGGCAGCCTACCGGCCCAAGTCTCCCCTGCTTTCAATTGGTCCAACGCGCCAAAGATTAATCTTGAGTCACCATTCGGACCATTGTCAGCGGCGCAGATTCCGCAAGCGGTGAATGTACTGGTCGGTAATGATTCGGGCGCCGGCCTGCCGATCAATTTTAAGAACCGTAACTCTTTTGTGATTTCGAATTTCTCGCAATACCTCTTCGTAAAGGAGGAGGACCCTTCGGTGATTGAGGAAAAGCTGAAGACCGCCCAGCCGCTACGTGGAGTTGGGGTGTTCGGACGGCTTGGCTATGCTGCACCTGAAGCTTCCAATACGATCAATCGGGATGCGAGCGTGGCACTTCTTGCCCGTGGTCTCTTGGACAGTCGGCAATACGACAGTTTCGGCATCGGGTATTACTACAACCGGATCAGCAGGGGAGTGAAGAATAGCATCCGGCAGCTCACGGACGGTACGACCGTTAGAAACGAGAGCGGAATGGAGATTTTTTACGACTTCGCCATCACTCCGGCGATCAATGTGAACGCATCCTACCAGCACACTTGGAACCCCTTAGTTGCCAGCGTGACCGTGAACCGAGACCACGCAGACTTATTTCTGGTCCGTCTCAATGTGGTGTGGTGAGGAATTGGTCACTAAGCATAGGAGAATCCAACGCGGTTTTCTCATGAGCGTGGACAGAGATGCGGCGACCGAGCCGCGCAAAACCGGATTGTCGACTATTCGCGAGAGGAATTTTGGGGCCGCACACGGATTTACACACGAGGTTCCTCATGCAGGATCGAAACGATGGCAGCGTGCCGACACACGTCGGCAAAGGCGGCCGGTTCACCGTCAGAATTCGGTGAGCGTGGGTTGTGGGTTGCGGCGAGCCGGAGCCACAGGAGGGGGCCGGGATGGCAGGCCGAGGGAGTCGAGAGTCTTGCGGGCTACGACGGGATCCTCGATGGCTGCCAGAATTCGCATCCGCGAGCCGCAGCGGGGACACTCCAACGCCCAATGGATGCATATCTCTTCTCCCTATCAGGCTGCTGAAAAACCCATCCGAAACGACGAATGCGCTGTAGGGGCGGTCTATGGAGATGTGAACGAATTACGCTGGTGCGTTATTCCCCTCCGTATGCAAGGAGGGGAATATGCTCGATTCCAGTTCGTTCACACCTTCTATGACCGCCCGCACCTCGTTGATTCGCTGAAGAACGGGCGCTCACAGAGCGCCCCTACAGTTGCGCGGTTCGACTTCTTCAGCAGCCTGCTACCCGTAAGGTACCATTCGTACCTTGCCAACGCCACGGTCGGCTCCCTGCATCAAGGCAGCCGATAGGTGAGGAATGTGGACCCTGTCGCAATGGCAATGTACTGCTTACCATCCTTGCCCATATAGGAAATGGGATTGGCGTGAGCCACCTCCGCCGTTTTCACGCTCCACAATTCTACGCCCGTCTTTGTGTCGAAGGCCCGGAACATGCTGTCCAGCGCGGCTCCAATGAACGTGAGCCCTCCCGCCGTCGTCATCGGGCCACCGCCCAGGCTGGAACTACCAGTCTTGACCCCGGCAGGGACTCCTTCCATCGTTCCAAAGGGGATTTGCCAGGCGATATCGCCCGTGTTCACATTGATCGCGGTCAGCCTGCCCCAAGGCGGCGCCCAGCAGGGCCAACCCTTCACCGAGAGGGAACCACCGTCTCTCGCACCCACTCTGGAAGCAGGACGTCCGAATAACCGGGGAGATTCGGCAGGAGAATTGGGGTCGGAATCCTGCTGCCGGATGATGCCCATCTCGCCGGAATCCGTCGTATTGATGATGTAGTATCCGAGCGTTGGGTCAAACGCCCCGCCGCTCCACGTTGCGCCGCCCAATATGTACGGCATCACCAGCGCTCCCTCCGCCGAATAAGGCGTGAAGGGTCCGCGGTTGCGCCCGCCGCCGACGTTTTCGAGCAGCTCGCGGCACGCCGCAGTGTGTTCCGGTGTGACCTGCGCAAGGTCATCCGGATATTTGAAACTCAAGCGCACCAACGGCGGCGGCTTCACAGGAAAGGGTTGCGTCGGCGAATACCATTCGCCAGGAACATCGCCTTTGGGAACCGGACGCTCCTCGATCGGGTAGAGCGGTTCCCCGGTCACACGGTCGAACATGAACAGCAGCGTATTCTTTGTCATCGCTCCGACCGCGGGAATTCTTTTGCCATCCCGCACCACGTCGAAGAGCATGGGCGGAACCGGCATATCGTAATCCCAGAGGTCATGATGGACGGCTTGGAAATACCACTTCATCCGCCCGGTTTCCGCGTCCAGCGCAACGATGGAATTGGCGAACAGATTCGGACCCGGACGATCCACGCCGTAGTAGTCGTTGTTGACCGAGCCCAGGGGCAGGTAGATAATTCCACGAGCCGCATCCGCGCTGAAGAAGCTCCACACGTTGGCTCCGGACATTTTCTTCCACGCGTCACCGAGCCATGTCTCATGGCCCATCTCGCCAGGCCGTGGCACGGTGTGGAAGGTCCACACGAGTTTTCCGGTACGCACATCCCAGGCGCGCACGTCGCCCGCCGGCCCCTTGGATCCGGTTTCGTCCACAACGTGGGCGCCGGTGATCACGAGATTCTTATAGATGAACGGCGCGGACGTGATTCCATACTGGAAGTTCGTAAAGCCGTTCATAATTTCCGGCGTCTTCAGGTTGACGATTCCCTCATTGCCGAAATCGGGGTTGAGTTTGCCGATCTTGGCGTTGAGCGAATAAAGCTCGCCATCCTCAGTACCAAATAGAATCTGCGGGGACGTCTGCTTATCACCCGGCCAATAAGCCAAGCTTCGCATGGACCCGAGTGTTGTGCGAACTTTCGTGTTCCCGGTAAATTCCCACAGGATTTTCCCGGTCTCGGGCTCGATCGCAGCGACGTGGTTATAGGGCCACCCCAGATACAGTACGCCGTTCACCATGAGTGGAATCGACTGGCTCAGCCGGAACGGCACACCCTCTTTCCGCATCTGGAGGCTCCAGGCCGGAACCAGCTTGCTTACATTGGTCGTGTTGATCTGTTTTAGGGGCGAATAACGCTGGCCGCTGGGATCATGCCCGTAGGACGGCCAGTCGTTTTGTGCGTAGAGCGGCGGCAGCGCCAGGCTCGCGATAACCAGCAATTTTGAGATTTGCATCCATCTCCTGCCCATTTCAAAAGTACAGCATATTAGAAGTAGAACGCGGCTCCTAACTGAAGAACCCGCGGTTGGCGCGCGCCGATGGCTTGACCGAATTGGGAATTGATCTGCCTGCCCGCGCCGTCAAAGCGCGCCGCCGTATTGATCGCGTTGAACTGCGTATGGTTGAAGACATTGTACGCCTCCACGCGCAAACGGATATTGCGCGTGTCACTGTGGGGCAGCGGAATTCTCTTAATGAGGCTCATGTCCCAGTTATTGATGCCCGGGCCGCGGAAGTTGTTCGGCCCGCAGTTCCCAAATGTCCCCTTCGCGGGCATCGCGAACGCCGCGGGATTGAACCATTGCGAAAAGGTCTTAGGCCCGCTGTCCGCATCCACACCCGCGACGCAATCTGGACGCGCCAGGATATTCGAACCACTGATATCTCCCAATACGGAACTTGTCACCGTGACGGACATTGGTTGTCCGGTCGCAAAGGTATAGATTCCCGAGAGTTCCCAGTTGTCGAATGCGCCCTTGACCACCGGATTGGGCAGTAGCCGGCTCGCCCTGGGCAGACTCCACTGGTAGTTGGCTACCAGGACATGCGTTTGATCAAAGTATTGGGGTCCTCCTAACCATTGCTTCGTCGGCACGTACGGGTTGACAAAACAGGTGGTCGATTGATTCGCGTTGGTGACTGTACCTGGGTTATAGGCACAGGCCCCGTCGCGCTGGGCGGCGCCGGGTTCCGTCGTGAACGACTTGGAGAGGGTATATGACAACCCCATCATGAACGATTGAGTGTAGCGGCGGTTTGCCTGAACCTGTAAAGCGTGGTAGTTCGACGTTGCATCATTGGTCAAATAGGTCAAGAAACTGTACTCCCGGTAAGGCCGAATCAGACTATCGGGAAGGGCAACGCCGGTAGTGGGATCGATGTTTTGCGCCGCGAAACGTGCGCCGGGAGGTAGGGTGTTCAGATCCATTTGGCTCTGCACCCAGCGGTTCGTGTTGCCTACATAGGCGACATCCAATACGATGCTCGCGGGCAGACTGCGCTGAACGCCAATGCTCCAATTGTAGACACGCGGAACTTTTTGGTGTCGATCAAAGGAGGCCATCTGGCTTGGGAAAACGTAGCCTCTGCTGCTGAGCAGGGTGTCCAGGTTGCCGTTAAACTGCTGGGATACCACAACGTATGGCTGGTTAAAGCCCTGAAACTCGATGGCTGCGCCGGCCGCACCAATCACGTGTTTTCCGACACCAAAGCCGCCGCGTATTGCCGTTTTGCCGTTGCCGGAGAGATCGTAAGCAAAACCGAAGCGGGGCGCAAACTGAAGTTCCGGATGATCCGCCCAGCCCTGCGGGTACTTGCCGGCATAGACGTCTGCGTTGGTCACAACCCCGTTGGCCAGGTTGCCCGTGCCGGGGACGAACGCGCCGATCGCTTGAGCCGGCACCGTCTCTCTGGTTACGGGATCCTGCCCCACACGAACACCGTTCACGATCGCCGGCACGTACTGCCTGGGTGAATTCGCGGGGTTATAGTTCGGTAATACCAGAGCCGATCCAACCTGGTCCCCTTGCAGGTGATACCATGTGGGAGAACTGAACCGCGCACCGTACGTCAGCGTCAGCCTCTTGGTCGCCTTCCACTGGTCCTGCAAATAGAATTCTGCGAGATAGAACGCCGCATTGGCGAGGTTCCTGCGGCTCGCCTCCTGATAGGACTGGTAATTGCCGAGGAGCGCGTTTGCGTAGGGGTGATTGGTGTCGCCGGGATTATTGGGATCCCTATTGAAACTTATATTCCCCGCGAAATTGTTGGCACGTTGACCTTCGTTGGTCCAGATGTGATGGAGGTAAACACCGAACTTGTAGGCGTGGGTCCCTCGGTTGTAGCTAAGGTTATCCATGATCTCTCCGAGTTCCTCGGAGGCCTGGATGGGGGCGCGCCGGTCCTGGGTGAAAAGAACCGGGTTCGCGATACCCGTAAACGACATCTGCGGTAGAAGGTTACGGGGATTCGAGCCCGGGAATAGTTGCCCTAGTGTGATCCCGTACGTCTGGCGAAGAACCGACGTCTGTTCCCGGCCCTGCCTTGGCGTGCCGTCTTCCTTGGAGCCGGTGGCGGAGAAGGTGAATTCGTTTACGAGGTTCGGATTGATGATCCGCGTCCAACCGATCAACGCGTCGTCGTGGGTGAAATCGTAATCGTAAAACGTGAGCGGGAAGTTGTTATAACTGAAGATTCCAGTGTAGCTCCTGGCATCGGACTCCCACTTCTTCAGGCGTAGCGAAATCGTGTCCTTCAAGTTCGGCACAATGTCGAATTTGAGCGTGTGGGATTGCTTGGGAGTATCCTGAATATTCTTGAACTGGTAGTTGTAGAGTCCCCCCGTCAAACCGCGGTCGGTGGTATTGGGCAACGGGAACACGCTGAGCAGTTTCTGGCCATTGGAGCTGATCCGGTCCGCCGGTATTTTATTGCCCGGGAAGGGAAGGCCTGTCGTTGGGTCTTTGATCACGATCAATTGCCCGTTGGTATCCAGGCTTTGCGAGAAATCGCCCTGGCGCTCCAGGGCGGTGGGCACGTTATATTGCAGAACCGATGGCGGTGCACTAGAGGTAAGACCGGCAGGCAGTAAACTCTTGGTGATTTCCGTGTTCCAAAAGAAGAACAGCTTGCTCCGGTCGGCGTTCAACTTGCCAGGAATGTATATCGGTCCACCAACCGCGGCTCCCGCCGTAGTTAAGTGGTAAGGGAAGGCGCTCAGTCCTTGCCGGTTGACGAAGAAATCATTGGCATTGAGACCCTTGTCTCGGTTGAAATAATACGCGCTGCCGTGAAAATCCTTGGTGCCGGACTTCGTGGTCAGCTTGATGCTCGCTCCGGGGTTGGGTCCGGACTCGGGCAGATAGGCGTTGGTCACGATCTTGATTTCGCTCAGCGCGTCTACGGCGACGCCGGTGGAGAAGAAAGCAGGGCTACCGGGATCGTTCCCCCGGGCCCCATCAAGAGTTAGGTTGTTATACACTGCCCGGATTCCTGCGATGGATGGCGACTGAACACCGAAAATGCCTCCCGCTACGTCGCCCCCTCCTTGCTGGGCAACTCCCGGCAACAGTTTGACGAGATTCATGAAGTCGCGGCCCTTGATCACCAGATCGTTGATCTGAGAAGTTCCGAGCGTCGCGGTCACGTCGGCGCTCTCGGTATTGAGCGCGGCGACGTCGCTTGTTACCGTGATGGCTTCACTGGTCTGGCCGAGCTCGAGCTGGATGTTTCCGAGCGCCAGACGATCGCCTGCGGTCAACGTCAGACCCGTTCGCGTCACCTGCCGGAAGCCGGGCATCTCAATTTTCACGGAGTACGTCGTCGGCACCAGGTTCGTAAAAATGAATACCCCGTTCTCTGTGGTGGTCAGAGTTCGTTCCGCTCCGGTCGCCTCATTTATGGCGGTTACTTTACTACCCGCCACGATTGCACCTGATGAGTCCACAACGGTTCCCGTTATAGATCCGGTGACTGTTTGAGCTTGAGCAACGCCAGCCAAGAGGAAAACGCCTAATACTACGAGCGTGCCGAGCCTTGACGAAATTCGAGAGGGACGCATTGTCATACTTCTCCTTACGCCAGACCGCGAGTCAGCCTCGCGCCCGGCGCTACTGCACTCTTAAATTCGTTAAAAGGATTAAATCCGGGCATCACCTGGCCAGTAGGCCAGGCTTCGCATCCACCCGAGAGTTCCCCGAAATTGATTTGCTTCAGCGGCGAGAAGCGCTGCCCACTGGAGTCATCTCCATATACAGGCCGGTCATTTTGTGCAAGAACCACCGGTAGAACCAGGGTCGCAACGACCACTGCCCATAGGGTTCGGATCAATGCCATCCTCCCGTCACTTCAAGCCCTTTGCGGCTTCTCGTTCTTCAGCTCGAGCGCCGGAGAGAATGTCTATCATCGCGTAATTGGCTTCATGGCACGCATATTCGTAGAGAGGCCCTTTCGTCGACCTCATTGGGATTTCGCCAGACCACGGCTTTGTGTAGGTGCCTGGATCGTCAACCGTGAACTGGTAAAGGAGGATATCCGGAGCAGTCTGCGTGAAGCGTTCGATCACGCGCATTCTCTCATCCGGACGCTTTCCTCCTCCCCCTTCGGTCATTGCTATGCCAAACCAGTTTCGTTTCCCGTTAAAGTTTGTAGTTTCCACGACGAGCGTGTCGCCCTCCCAATGTCCACGAGAGTCGCCCGTCCATTGACGAACGCTCCCGTGCGGCCGCCCATCCAACGGAATCAGGCGCACGTCATGGATCATCTCGGTCAAAATCGCGACGTAATCGTGGGTCTGAACGATGTGATAGTTATTGTTGTAGAACGTGGGCAGCATCGGTGGTCCGCTGGTAATCCAGGTGATACACCGCTCGATCGTGGTCATGCCCTCCGGTCCATCGTGAGGGTGTTGTTTGTGGTACTCCTGATCGGCTTCAAATCTTTTTCGGGCTTCCGGCGTAAGAGCCGGCATCCGTCCGTCCTTGGGATCAGTAATGATGGAAGTGCGTTTGGTCGACACAATCCACCTGGAATCTTCTTTAAAGGCGGCATTATAATCGCCTACTTCACCGGGCCGCTGAGTCACTTGAAAGTCCGAAGCCTTGGTTCGCTCTCTCGACTCCCTTTCAAGCGCTCTCACTTCATCGTCGGTTAAGAACTCCCGCCCCGCAAAAGCCTGAGGTCGTTCGAAGGGTGTTGCTGTGTTGTTCGACCAGTATCCAATCAGATCCGGCCTGCCGTCTGCCAGACGCGGTGGCGTCCACGTTGTCGCCGGCTTTGTCGCCAGCGCGTTTCTTGCAGTCCGGCTGACATCCGCTGGGGCCTGGCCAGCAATCCCTGCCGGTAGGAGGAAAACAGCTGCCGAAATCACTGCAACAGCCGGGAGTCTCAGATTCATCGTTTACCTCCGTTTACTTCTTGTCTTCTTCTGGAGCGCCCGCACTCCCCGGGTCTGCGCCGAGGAATACTTTTCGGCCGTCGGGGAAGGTAAGATCTCGCGCGCTTCCCTTAGGCGACCCGTCCTTGGCCTGAAAGCCGTCAACCACGACTTCGATTCCAACAGGAACAGAACCTTTCGTAAGTCCCCGCCTGAATAGAACGTTGGGAGTACCCGCTTCCAGCATCCAACTGGTAACCTGACCATCTGCGGCCTTCACATCAACATGGAGCCATGTGTGGGGATTGACCCATTCCACTCTCGTCAGCACACCCGTAAAATGGATCGGTTTCTTTACATCAAATTCGGCGGAAAAGGAGTGGTGAGCCCAAACCTGTGCCGCGGTCAACAATAGAGTGGCAAGAGCCAACTTGCTTCTCATGTGGTTTGCCCCTTCCCAACTGGTTTACTTCGAAATTCTCCTCCACGAAGAGGGAGAAGACAACACCAGATAAATTACCTCCTTGGAGCGTAAGGCCCGGCTTCGGGTTTGCCCTGTGTGTCTTTCAGATTTCCAAGCTCCGCGGCCACTCCCCGGGCGATTGCTGCCGTCTCGCTGCCACTCTGGAAACATGTGAAGTCGGCGCGATCGCGCCAGGCAAAGGGTCCGCACAGCCGCTTGCCGGCCGCTAGAGCTGCATCATGCACGGCGTTGATCAGCCGCTCGTAATCGCGGTCGCCCTGTCTGTAGCCTGAAAAATTGCCGAGATCTCCGCTGGCTGCAAATACGGCATCCACGCCGGGAATCGTCGCGATCTCGCGGGCTTGGGCAACGCCGCCTATCGTTTCGATCATCTCGATCAGGACCACGTTGTCGTTGATAGTGTTGCGATAGCCGCCCGGAACGCTGCCCCAGAAGTCGGGTGAGAACGCGGGACCGCCGCCCTGGCTGCGTTTGCCGAGTGGTGGAAAATAAGTCCAGTCTCTTGCGGCCGTTCCTGAGTCGCATCGCTGGAGTCCTTCTTACCGCCAAGGGATCACGCCGACTCCCGTGCGCGTGCCGTCTCGCTCGGTGCCATTTCCAATTCGGAAGAATTAGAGGACCTCGAACGTATCCACGCTCTTGAGGCGGCGATCAAACGTGAGCGTCGCCTCAACCTGAAGCGCGATTTCGCCGGCCAATAAGGCAGTCCGAGAAGTCCGCCTTGATCTTTTTGTAATCCTCCAACGCGAGTTCAATGGAAGTCTTGTCCTCGAGCTGAAATTCCAATTTTACGGTCTTCCGCTAAGGAGTGCGTCGAACTAACCCAAGCCAAGATTCGGGATACATATGGGGCGGAATCTTAGGTGATCAAATGGATTACGACAGCCTTATGAAAACGGAAATGGAAGACGATCTCAATGTTCCGCAATTAGGTTTGTTCCATGGGGCGGATGCGATCTCAGAGGTAATCAGTGAAGAGTGCGACCCCGAGTAGACGATCAACGCGGCGAAGGACACCACCGACGGAAATAAAGGCAGCGCCGCTCCAGAATCTTCTGGCGAAAACGCAACCGAACCTGGAGTGCACATACATTGAGGAGCCCGAGCGTCCGGTTTAGTGAGAAGCCATGTCGGTTCAATCCGAAGGAATAAACCTGAAGGAAGGAGCACGAAGTTTGCATGAATTCCCTGCTGCCGCCATCCAAATTGAACAGCCTCTTTCTCGCCGTTAGCATTCACTCTCTTGATCATGTGCCTCGTCGTCACCTCGCGGGAGACCCACTTCCCTCCGATATTCCAGCTAATCCTCTTGGGATATCCATCCTTCGGAAGAAAGAAGTACCGACTATGCGTCGCGTCGAATCGGAGGTGGCGTCTATACGAACAGCTACGAGTTGGAATCGTAGGTCCAGCCGAAGCAATCGAAAAAGCCGCCGCCCTGAATGTCTTGACAACGCAGCTCATTTGGAACAGGACTCTCGCAGGAACTAAAGGTGTGCAAGATCTGCCACTCGCGCATGGAATCTTTCGGTGGCGTTGATGTACAAAGCGGGCATCATACCCTGGCGGCTTGCGGACACAATTGAGGGTTCCTGCTTTGTCGGAATTTCCTTCTTTCACGAAGATGAGGCGCGGTCTCCATTTCTTCGAACAAGTGTGGCACAACAGTTTTCGGAACACGGCGAAGGGTTTGTGTTGCGCGGCGAGCGGTTTGAGTGGAACCCGAAAGACAGTTTGGAGAAATCGCCACATTTGCCGGAGGAGCAAGCATCAAAGCTTTTGAAGCAGGTGCTTGAAGTTTACGAGAAGCAGGTTGGCACATATCCCCGCAAGGTCGTTTTGCATAAGACATCACGTTATACGCAGGAAGAGCGAACGGGCTTTGAAGATGCACTTGCTAATATTCGACACTATGCCCTGACAACGATAGGGCGACGTGGATTGTTCTGTCTTCGGCCTGGCATGAAGCCCGTCATCCGGGGAACCGCAATTCATCATGGAGATAATCTGGGCCTTATTTACACCACCGGATACATTCCCTTCCTCCGTTGCTATCCGGGATTTCGCGTGCCTCAGCCTCTCGAACTTCTAGAGAATTGGGCTCGATCCCTTTTTCCGAAACTGCTGCGGATATCCTGCGCTTGACTAAATTGAATTGCAATACCGCGGCGTTCAACATCCGCGGTCCCATTACGCTGGCATTTTCGAAAAAAGTTGGAGAGATCCTGAAATTAGCAGGAGACAAAGAGCCTGCAATTCATTACCGCTACTACATGTAAACCTTGCAAGCAGTGGGAGGAGCGTAGGACATGGCCCAAATTTTTGGATCACACAGCCAAAGGGACGAAGAGTACATCAGTTTCTTTTCTAAGGCATTTCTGGGTACAAATGTTCGCGGTTGTTTCAAAGAGTTCGAAAACCTTGTAAGCGGTAACGTGACAGCCGAACGGGTAGCTCGGGACATCGAGCAATCCAATGCAGTCTTCGTGATTGTCGTTACTGAAAACCTCGTCGGCCTTGTAAATGTTGAACTTCCAGCCAGCCGTTGCTAGCCTTCTCCGGCCGTGTTCAACCTTATATTAATAACGTTTCGTGTTGTGCTCACCGGCTTTCGCCAGCAAGCCAGGCTTCAAACCGAAATCATTGCGCTCCGTCATCAACTGACCGTGCTACAGCGAACTCCATATCCC
>Ga0209470_1000147_pt1 | contig 52474 bp, 40 predicted proteins | sample GraSoiAngelo_125_FD_185882 | JGI IMG/M metagenome (GOLD analysis project Ga0209470, IMG submission 185882) | Grasslands soil microbial communities from the Angelo Coastal Reserve, California, USA - 14_0927_05_40cm (SPAdes) (version 2) | ecosystem: Environmental > Terrestrial > Soil > Grasslands ... | reverse complement strand
AGGACTTTACGCAGCCGCGCCATTCATAGACAAGGTGTGGAGCGAAGCCAAACCATCGAGTCTGGCAGATTGGATTCGCATTACCCGCGACATCAGAAACCGTCAATTCGACATCGCGCTCTTGCTGCCGAATTCTTTCGAATCCGCCCTCATGATGCTTCTGGGAGGCGTGCCGCAACGTGTCGGTTATGCAACCGAGGGACGGCAGTGGATGCTGACGAACGGGGTCACGGCCGGCTCAAAATCGGTTCATCAAATGCAATATTATCTAGACCTCGTCAAAGTGATATCGGCAATAGTCGAATCCCCTTCAATTGAAATCGAAGCAACCGCTCATGAGCGGAATACGGCAAGAAGCCTGCTCGCTCGAGAGGGCATTCCGATCGAAGCGCCATTTCTCGTCCTGAGCCCGGGCGCTGCGTATGGGACAGCAAAACGCTGGTACGAAGACCGGTTTGCAAATGTAGCGGAGACTTTGGCGCGCGAACTGGGTTTTTATGTGGCGGTTATCGGATCAGAAACGGAGCGGCCGATTGCGGCTCGCATTTGTGAGCGAATTGTTTGCGCGACGGCGATTTTGGCGGGAAAAACATCGTTGGAAACGCTGATTGGCGTCCTGGCCGAATCGTCACTCATGATCACAAACGACTCAGGTCCTATGCATATTGCGGCGGCACTTGGAGTGCCGACGGTCGCAATATTTGGCTCGACGGATGAAACAGTCACCCGGCCCTATGGGCTGCGCACACGGATTGTCAAACATCCGGTCGAGTGTAGCCCCTGCCTGTTACGTCACTGCCCGATCGATCATCGTTGTATGAACGGCGTTACGGTAGATGAAGTTTGCCGGGCCGCACGAGAGTTGGTTGGAGCGTAATGCATCGAGCCATCTTCATGGATCGTGATGGAACTGTATCCGAAGACGTTGGTTATATGTACCATGCCGGCCTTTATAAGGTGTTTTCCTGGACGGGACCCGCAATCCGAAAGATTAATGACAGCGGGATGAAGGCAGTATTGATTACGAACCAGTCTGGGGTCGGCCGCGGATACTTCGACGAAGCCGATGTCGAACAAGTTCATCGTATCCTGCACGCCGAACTCGCCGTACACGGCGCGAAGCTTGATGGCGTTTACGTTTGCGTTCATCACCCAGCGGCGGGATGTGATTGCCGAAAGCCGAATCCCGGCATGCTGCTTCAAGCGCAACGCGAGATGAATATCGACCTCACGCAGTCATTCGTGATTGGTGACAAGTACGTGGACATCGAAACCGCTCATAACGCCGGCGCGAAAGGCATCCTCGTGCTGACCGGCTTCGGACAACAGGAACGAGAGAAGCACGAGCGGCATCTTCACCAACCGGATCTCGTCGTCCAGAATTTGATAGAGGCTGTGGATTCGATCCTCAACAGGGTGCTATGAAATTGCGGCGGCTTGAAGATCTGCCCGCCCTTGTTCAGGGCAAAAAGGTTGTTCTCGCCAACGGCTGTTTCGACCTATTACATGTAGGCCATCTGCGATATCTTCAACACGCGCGCACGATGGGAGACGTGCTGGTTGTCGCTATCAACAGCGACAAATCCATGGCTAGGATCAAGGAACCCGGCCGGCCGATTCTCGATGAGGCCGAACGCGTGTCACTGGTTTCTGCCTTGCGTCCGGTCGATTATGTCGTGCTGTTCGACGAGCCGGACGTTTCGCGCGTGCTCGAGGTGCTTCGTCCGGCAATCCACACCAAAGATCCGAAGAATCACTCGACTCGCGATATCATTAATCGGATTTTGTCGACCGAAAAATAGATGACCGTCAAATCAAAACCAAATCGGTTCCTGATAGTGAAATTCGGATCTCTGGGCGATATCGTCCACTGCCTGCCTTCGGTCGCGCAGCTACGCAAAGCGTTTCCCGAGGCCGAAATCGATTGGCTCATTGAGCGCAAGAACAAAGTCGCCGTTGAGCTGAGCGGTGTTGATGTTGATCTGGTTCCAATCGACACCTACCAATGGCGGAACAGTCCGGGTATCGGTAGCGCAAAGGAAATTGCAGAGTTCGTTTGGGCCCTCAGCACCGACGGGTACGATTGCGCTATCGACTTTCAAGGGCTGTTGAAATCGGCGTTTTTTGCGTATCTCTCCGGCGCCCCTGTGCGGATCGGATGGGAGCGGGACTTCTTAAAGGAATCCGTCAGCCGGTTCTTTTATACCGATGTCGTGACGCCGAAACGGATTCATATCATCGACCAGCAAATGGAATTGCTGAGGCCGCTGGGCATCGACCCGGATTGGTATATCGAAGTTCCCCTCAAGGCTCGCGACGCTGCGCGGCGGTCAGTAGCACAAAGACTCGCTGATCTCACAGATTACATCATCATCATCCCCGGCGGCAATGGACCCACGCAATGCTGGCCTTCCGAACGGTATGGAGAATTGGCCGCGCGGCTCATGAGCGACGGGTTCCCTGTCGTTGTGACATGGGGTCCTGACGAGGACGCCCTGATAAAGAAGGTTAAACAGAAAGCGCCGGAAATCCGCGAAATTCCCACAAGCCTTGAAGAGTTGGTCGCGCTTTGTGAGGGAGCCAGACTGATCGTGGGCGGTGATACGGGCCCGATGCATTTTGCCGCGGCCGTCGGAACGCCGATCATTGCGATTTTCGGTCCGACAAGCAGCGATCGCAATGGACCGTTCCGGCGAGAAGACATCGTCGTTGAACGGCGCCTCGCCTGCCGGCCATGTTACGAGCGTGACCGATGTCCTCTAGAACACTGGGAGTGCATGAAGGAAATCACTGTGGAACAAGTCTACGAGGCATGCCGCAAACGTCTCTTGATAGCTGACCGAAGCCCTTCGCTTCAGCCGCAATGAGCGTGGGGGACCGCAAACTGATTCGAGGAACTGTAGGGGCGGTCTATGACCACCCGCGATGTCTCCATTTCGACATTGTGGGCGGCCATAGACCGCCCCTACAGTAGATCACCTGAATTCCACAACGGCCGCATTCCGCCAGGGGGGAATGCGTCAGTACTCATCAATGCTTCAAAAGATTCGCGTTCCGCTAGGCTTCCTCCTCGCAGCGGCAGTGTTGTACTTCGCCGAGCCCACAGCCGCTTCTATCCTCACCGGCTTGCCCGTGGCTTTTGCTGGAGGCGTTTTCCGAGCCCTTGCCGCCGGCGTGATCAAAAAAGATAGCGTTATGACCACCGGCGGTGTCTATTCGCTGACGCGAAATCCGCTTTATTTTGGCAGTGCCCTGCTCGCCTGTGGTTTCGCCATCATGAGCTGGAACGAGATTGCGGCGATTTTGGTGTTGTTTCCCTTCGGCGTGATTTATCCTGCCGTCATCCTGCGGGAAGAAAGGCACCTGGAGGTGCTTTTTACCGATGAGTTCCGCGCATACCGGAAGAGTGTCCCGCGTTTTTTCCCGCGCTTTTCGCGCGGCTCGATATTCTGTTTTTCTTTCGGCCAGTATCTCGACAACCGCGAATACAACACAGTTCTTGGATTTGCCGGCGCCCTGCTTGTGCTCACGCTGAAGTATTGGCTGCTTCGCGCATCCAATTAACGGGTTGATTTAACCTTAGTCGAAACCTATACTTATTCTTTGAGCTGGCTCTTTGAGTGGGCGTTGTTGCCCACTTTTTTGTTGTATGAGCAAAGGAATCGAATGGGACCGGATTCGGCGGCTCATTCGAGAAGTCGTCGAAAGTCAAGGATATGAGCTAGTTGATGCGGAACTCAAAGGAGGGGGCAAAAGCTCGGTCCTGAGAGTCTTCATCGACAAACCGGCGGGCATTTCTCTCCGCGATTGCGAGTTGGTCAGTGAACAAGTAGGAACGGTACTCGATGTTGAAGACCTGATCGCGTTTTCGTACACGTTGGAAGTTTCCTCTCCTGGTCTGGACCGGAAACTGGCCAAAGAAAGTGATTATGCTCGCTTCGAAGGGAAATTGGCCAGAATCCAGACTCGTCTTCCACTGAATCAGCAAAAAGTTTTTCGAGGACGTCTTCAGGGGCTCTACGACGGAAAGATCCGGTTGGAATTGCGCAAGGGCGCTGTGCTCGACATACCCTTGGATGTGATCCAAGAAGCGAGACTGGAAATCGACTGGGCGGCGGAGATGTCCCGGCCGAGCGGCAGTCACAGGGAGTAATTTTAATGTCGAACGTTCTTTTTCAAACGATCGATCAGATCAGCAGAGAAAAGGGAATCGATCCTCAAATCGTGGTTCACGCGATCGAGGACGCGATCGTTGTAGCCTCTCGCAAGTATTTCAAATCGAATGAAGAATTGAGAGGCCGCATCAATCCGGAGACCGGCGAAATCGATGTCTATGCCATTCGCAAAGTCGTCGATACCGTCACGAATCCCGTCCGCGAAATCTCGCTCGAGGAAGCTCGTACGATAAAGCCCGAGGCTCAACTAGAGGAAGAAATCGAATTCAAGAAACCGACTGTCGGTCTTGGACGCATATCTGCCCAGATGGCGAAACAGGTCATCTTTCAAAAAGTCCGCGAAGCGGAACGCGAGAGCGTTTACGCCGAGTACCACAAACATGTCGGCGAAGTGGTCAATTGCGTCGTGAAGCGGTTCGAGAACGGGGACATGATCGTCGAATTGGGGAAGACGGAAGCCAAGCTTTCGAAACGCGATCAATCACGGCTCGAGAATTTTTCCGTCGGAGACCGTATACGAGTGGTCATCACCAAGGTTGAAAAGACGACCAAGGGGCCGCAGGTCATGGTCTCCCGTACGGATCCCATCCTGGTTCAGCACCTCTTTCAAACCGAAGTGCCTGAGATTTATGACGGCACCGTGCAGATCAAAAGCACCGCGCGTGAAGCCGGGGAGCGAACGAAGATCGCCGTCGCATCACGTGAGAAGGATGTCGATCCGGTGGGCGCATGCGTCGGCATGAAGGGAACTCGCGTTCAATCGATCATTCGAGAATTGCGCGGCGAGAAGATCGATATCATTCAGTGGAATGATGACGTCATTGCGTTCGCCACGAATGCAATAAGTCCGGCGAAGATCAGCCGTGTATCGATAGTCGAAAGCAACGAAAAGCTCCTGGAAATGGTCGTTGAAGACAGTCAACTGTCGCTCGCCATCGGCAAGAAGGGGCAGAATGTTCGGCTTGCTTCGAAGCTCATCGGCTGGCGCATTGACATCAAGAGTGAAGAAGAAAAGCGTGCCGAAGTCGAGAGCCAGATGCAACAGCTCCAGGAAGCTCTTCCGACTCCCGTGGAGAACATGCCCGGCTTGACGCCAAGCCTGCTCCAGAAACTGAATGCAGCCGGTATCACGACCGTCGAACAGCTTGCCAATCTCTCGCCGGAGGACCTGGAAAACATTCCAGGTATCGGTGAAAAAACGATCGAGAGAATCAGCGATGCGCTGTCGGAGTATTACACGCAGTCACCGGCGTACCAGGATCAAATGGAACGGCTCGCGCAGCAACACATGTTCAGCAAGGATGAACCCGCTGCGGAGCAAGCGGAATTGAATACCGAACCGGACAACAAGACGCAAGAAACGAGCGAACAGAGCGTACCTGAAGAGTAAAATAGATGATAATGTCCGTCGCTGCTGTAGCGGCGGTCTGTGACCGCCGGATATCCGGCGCTCCGCGAAGCGCAAGCGCGATAGCGCGCAGCCTGAAAAACGCGAAGCGCAAGCGCGATAGCGCGCAGCCTGAAAAAATAGAGCGCCGCTACAGTAGGGACAAACGGGTTTTGAACTGACGAATGCCAAAGCTTCGAGTCTACCAGCTAGCTCGCGAGTTGAATCGCGATAACACGGAGATCATTCGCGAATTACAGCACATGGGTGTGCCGGTAACGTCGCACTCCAACACGGTCGAGGACCGCCTGGCCGAACGGCTGCGGAGGGAGCTCGGTGTCTATTCCCCCGAGGAGGCGAAGCCGGAACCCCTGCCGGAAGTCATCGAAGCCGCGAAAGTCGAAGTGCCGCCTGCCCCGCCGGAACCTCCGAGGCCAGAGCCTGTTGTGCAGGTCGTCGCAGCACCGCCGCTCGTTGAAGCCAAACCAGAACCCAAGGTCGAAGAGAAGGCTCCGGCGCCTGCGGCAAAGGTCGCGCCACCGCCCGCAGCTCCTCCTCTGCCGGTGACTCCCCCGCCCATAGCTGCGTCGCCGCCCATTGTTCCGCCTAAGGTAGAGCCGCCAACCCCGCCGGCAATACAGACCACGCCGAGCGGTGGCAGAATCATTCCCCCTCCAACACGAATTGGTCCGGCCGTACCGCCCAGAATCGAGCCGCCGCATGAGGAGCGAAAGACGATGCAGCAGATCGTGCAGGAGCGGCTCCGGCAACAGCATCGGCTGCCGCCAACGCCGCCTCCGGGCCAGCGGAGACCGTTTGATCGCACCGGTCAGAGGCCTATGGGTCCTCCACAAGGACAACCGCGACATCCGTCCGCACCGGGATTCCAGGGCCGCTCGGCACCGCCAGGCGCCCCGGCAGGAACACGTACGTGGAATCGCCCCGGGGCTCCACCGATGCCGGCGCCTCCGGTGGTTGAGCAGCGCCGCCCGCCGGTACACGAACGCGTGGATCGTACGCAGCGCTACGAACGCCAGGCGGAAAAGAAGCTGGAATCGCCGTATATCCGGCCTCAACCCAAACCGGAACCGCCTCGCGAATTCCGCAAAGTCACATTGACGGAAGGTCTGACGGTTAAAGATCTCGCCGAAAAATTGGGCGTTCTCGCAAAAGACCTCCAAAGAAAACTGATGGACCGCGGCGTTCTCGCAACCATCAACCAGACGCTCGACAAAGAAATGGCCAAGGAGATCGCCAAAGATTTCAACGCGGAAACTGATTTTGTGACGTTTGAAGAGAGCGTCATGCTGGATGCCGTTGAAGTCAGCGCCACCGCGAACAACGTTCCGAGACCGCCGGTCGTTACGATCATGGGACATGTCGATCACGGGAAGACCTCATTGCTCGATGCGATTCGAAAGACTCGGGTCACTGAACAGGAAGCCGGAGGCATTACCCAACACATCGGCGCTTATCAGGTGAAAGCCCAAAATCGGAAGATCACCTTCCTCGATACGCCCGGCCATGAAGCGTTCACCTTGATGCGCGCGCGCGGCGCCAAGGTGACAGACATCGTTGTGCTTGTTGTCGCTGCCGATGATGGAGTGATGCCCCAGACCGTCGAGTCTATTGCGCATACAAAGGCCGCAAGGGTACCCATCGTCGTCGCTATCAACAAGATCGATAAGCCGGGTGTCAATCCCGAGCGCGTCAAACGCGAGCTTGCCGAGAAAGGTCTGCAGGCGGAGGATTGGGGCGGTGATACGCCGACCGTGGAGGTCTCGGCAAAAACGGGCAAGAACCTCGAACTGCTGCTCGAAATCCTTTTGCTCGTCGCAGACCTGCAGAACCTGAAGGCGGACCCGACTCTGCCCGCTATGGGCGCCGTGCTTGAAGCCAAAATCGATAAAGGCCGGGGCAACGTCGCTACCGTTCTCGTCCAAAACGGAACGCTCCGCGTCGGCGATAACTTCGTCGCGGGCGCAGTTTATGGCAAAGTTCGGGCGATGTTCGATGAGAACGCCAATACGGTGAAGGAAGCCGAACCGTCGACGCCCGTCGAAGTGCTGGGTCTGGAAGGTTTGCCGATGGCCGGTGACTCGTTCCAATGCATCGCCGACGATAAAAAGGCACGGCAGATTGTCTCTTATCGACAGGAAAAATTGCGCGACATCGCGTTGGCCAAAACTTCACGGCTTACTCTCGATCAGTTGCACAAGCAGTTGACCGAAGGCGAAATCAAAGAAGTGCCGCTTCTGCTGAAATGTGATGTGCAGGGCTCACAGGAAGCGCTCAGCGAAATGCTAAACAAGCTGAGCACCGAAAAAGTGAAGGTCCGCATTCTGCATTCGGGTGTCGGCGCCATCACCGAAACCGACGTGCTGCTTGCGGCGGCGTCCAATGCCATCATTATCGGTTTTAATGTCCGCCCGGAACGGAAAGCGTCCGAGTTGGCGAACCGCGAGAAGGTGGATATCCGGCTGCACACGATCATCTACAACGTAGTCGACGAGATCAAACGCGCGATGCAAGGAGTGCTTGAGCCGGTGGTCAAGGAAACCTACCTGGGCACCGCGGAGGTTCGCAATACGTTCCGCATTCCCAAAGTCGGCACTATCGCGGGGTGCTACGTCACGGATGGAAAGGTCACGCGAAATGCCGAACTTCGCTTGTTGCGCGACAACGTGGTCATCTTCGAGGGCAAGATCGCTTCATTGAAGCGATTCAAAGAGGATGCTTCGGAAGTCACGCGTGGCTACGAATGCGGTATCGGAATTCAAAACTTCAACGATGTGAAGGTCGGCGATACCATCGAAGCCTTTGTCACAGAAAAAGTGATTCCCGACGTCGGGGCATAGGCGTGGGCGGACCGGCCAGCAGTGAGGAGGCCGCCGAAGGCGGTGTACCGCAGCTATCCGGACGCGCGAAGCGCAAGCCCGATAGGGCGCAGCCCAAACAGAAAGGCCCGACGCTAACAATAGGCGGGCCGGATCTACTGTAGGGGCGGCCTATGACCGGCCGGGCGCTCACAGAGCGCCCCTACAGTCTAACCAAATGATTGTCATCGCGCTGCTCACGCTGGATATTCACATTCCCCACGCCCATTCCTTGAAAGATAAGCGGATGATCGTACGCAGCTTGAAGGACCGGCTGCGGGCGAAGTTTAATGTTTCGGTTTCCGAAGTAGACCATCAAGAGTTGTGGCAACGCGCTCAGGTGAGCGTGGTCATTGTGGGATCGGACGAAAGGTTCCTGCAGAAGGTACTTGAGGAAGCAGCCGGTGAAGCCGAACGAATCGCGCCTGAGTGCATGATTCAGACAAACATCGAGATTGTATAGGCGCGGCGTGGGGGGACCGGCCGGTAGTAAAGAGGTCGCGAAGCGACGTTCCCAAGCGATCCGGACGGTGGGCCCGACGCTAAAAGAACCCAAATGCAGAGCAGACGAATTGACCGCATCGAAGAACAATTGCGGATCGAACTAAGCGAGATCCTGGAGCGTGAAATACAGGACCCCCGCATCGGGCTGGCGACAGTCACTCACGTGAAAATCTCTCCCGATCTGCGACACGCGCGCGTCTTCGTCACTGTGCTTGGGGATGATGTCCAACGCAAAAAGACGCTCGAAGGATTGAGATCCGCTGCAAGCTACGTGCGTCACTCGCTCAGCAAACGCCTGCACCATCTCAAGCGAGTTCCAGAACTGGCTTTCGATTACGACGAAGCTTTAGAAAAGGAAATGCGGCTCGAGGAACTACTCGAGCAGATTAAGCATGAAGAAGAATGACCCTCTCCCTCTGGGAGAGGCCGGCGCGACAGCGGCAGGCTGACGCGCCGGGTGAGGGCCACGCGAAGCGCGAGCCCGACAGGGCGAAGCCTGAAGAGAAGTTTCGGCGAATCCTGAGCCCCTCACCCTTTTTTTGAGGGCGTCGTATCGGGCTCGCGCTTCGCGCCCTCTCCCAGAGGGAGGGGTGAATTTTCCGCAATTTCAATTCACATGAACGGAATCTTCATTATCGATAAGCCCGAAGGCATGACTTCACACGATGTCGTGCATAGGATTCGCAAAATCTTCAACGTCGGCAAAGCGGGGCATCTTGGGACGCTAGATCCAATCGCAACTGGCGTTCTGCCCATATGTATCGGTAAAGCCACGCGGCTTGCACAGTTCATTCCGAGTTCGCCGAAGGAATACACGGGCGAAATCCGGTTCGGGTTTTCGACAAATACTTACGACCGGGAGGGATCTCCGGCAGGTCCCGAGGTGCCGTTCGATCGAACCAAGGACGACATTCGCAGAATGATGCAATCCCTGACCGGAGTTCTCGACCAGGTTCCGCCACCGTTTTCCGCCAAGAAAATCGCTGGTGTGCGATCGTATAAACTTGCGCGGACGAATCGAACGATCGAAATGGCGCCGGTGAAGGTCGAGATACAGCAGTTCGAATTGCTCAGCCTCGATCCGCCGTTCGCAAAATTTATGGTGGTCTGTTCCGCGGGCACTTACGTCCGAAGCCTAGTGCACGATCTTGGACGGAAGGCCGGATGCGGCGCGCATCTGACCGCGCTTCGCCGGACGCGGTCCGGCGAGTTCCGGATCGAAGATGCCATAGGCTTGGACTGGATTACCGAAGCAAAACTGATTCCGATAAATCGTCTGCTCTCTTCGTGGCCTTCTATAGAGGTGTCGGAGGGCGACGAATCGCGGGTTGCGCACGGCAACCGGATTCGCAGCACGTGCGCCGGTGATTTCGCCCGCATCTTGAACAAAAGAGGCGAGTTCATTGCAGTCGCTTCCGTAGAAAGTGGTTGGGCACGTCCCAGACTTGTGCTAACTTCAATTAATTCGGAATAAGGCAATATGCTAGGCTGTATCATTAGATAAGGAATTGAATTGTAGCTAATGAGTCTGACGAAGGAAAACAAAGGAACGATCATCAACCAGTACCGAGTCCATGATTCAGATACCGGGTCCCCGGAAGTTCAGATCGCTTTGCTTAGCGAACGCATTAACTATCTGACTGAGCACTTCAAAACGCACAAAAAAGATCATGGGTCCCGGCGCGGGTTGTTGAAGATCGTCGGGAAGCGCCGGCGTTTGCTCGATTACCTCAGAATGTATAACGTCGATCGCTATCGGCAGGTGATTACAAAGCTTGGAATCCGAAAGTAGCAGCGGCGGGATCGCCGCAACATGACAAGAAAGACTGGAAAAACGAAGAACGACCCGGGGCATCGCTTCTCGGGTCGTTTTCGTTTTGTGGATCCACGAAGCCGTCCCGTAGAGTGGACGTAATCCAGTACGGGACTGAGTTATCAGAGAGGATTGGAAAAACATGAATGTTCACAAAGTCAGCACGACGATCGGAGAGCGAGAACTCTCGATCGAAATCGGAAAGCTGGCAAAACAAGCGCACGGCTCGGCACTGGTAAGCTACGGAGAAACCGTGGTGTTGGTGACGGCGTGCGCCGACAAGGAACCGCGAGAAGGACTGGACTTTTTCCCTCTCACGGTCGATTACCGCGAAAATTTTTATGCCGCCGGCAAGATTCCCGGCGGGTTCTTCAAAAGGGAGGGGAAACCCTCCGAGCGCGAAGTCCTGAACAGCCGACTGATCGACAGGCCGATCCGGCCGCTATTCCCCGAAGGTTACAAAAATGAGACTCAGGTAATCGCGCTCGTATTGTCGGCCGGCCCTGACATTGATCCGTCGATGCATGCCATCGTTGGCGCATCGGCGGCTCTCTATACCTCGACTATTCCGTTTGCTCATCCGATTGCGGCGGTCCGCGTCGGACTCATCGACGGCCGTTACTATCTCAATCCCACCTACACGGAACTGAAAAACAGCCGGCTCAACCTAGCCGTCGCGGGGATGGAAGATGGAATCGCGATGGTGGAAAGCGGCGCGAACGAAGTGTCTGAAGAGATTATGGTTGAGGCGCTGAACTTCGCGCACCAGGCGATCAAGCAAATCATCGAGCTTCAAAAGCAGCTTTACGACAAAATCCGTCCGCAGAAGCTCGCCGTCGAAGCACCGAAAATTGACGCGGCGGTCAGCAAGAAGATCGAGAAGGAGATCCGCGCATTGCTCGAGGACGCTCTGGATACGCACAAGTACAGCAAACTTGACAGTTACGCGCTTGTTGATGCCGCGAAAGAGAAGGCCATTGAGCTTTTCCCTGAAGCTGCCGAAGATGAAGAAAAGCTCGTCATGATCAAGCGCGTCTTCGATGCGCTAAAAGAACGGATCTTCCGCGACCAGATTTTGTACAAACGGGAGCGTCCGGATAAACGTGACTTCAAAACGATCCGGCCTATTTGGATTGAGACCAGTGTCTTGCCTCGTACGCACGGTTCTGCGGTTTTTACGCGCGGGGAAACTCAGGCACTCGTGACGGCAACCCTCGGAACCGCGGACGACGTTCAACGTATGGACTGGCTGGAGGGCGAGTCCTACAAGCGGTTCATGATGCATTACAACTTCCCGCCGTTTTCCGTGGGCGAAGTCTCGCCCTTGCGCGGCCCCGGCCGGCGGGAGATCGGCCACGGAGCATTAGCGGAGCGCGCTCTGCTGCCGGTGATCCCGAGCGAGGAAGCGTGGCCGTATACGATCCGTGTTGTGTCCGATATTCTCGAGTCCAATGGTTCATCCTCGATGGCGACCGTCTGCGGTGGCACGCTGGCGCTCATGGATGCCGGAGTTCCCATCAAAGCGCCGGTTGCCGGTGTGGCCATGGGACTTGTGAAAGAAGGCGAAACATATGCCGTTCTGACTGATATCGCGGGCGCTGAAGATCACTACGGCGATATGGACTTTAAAGTTGCCGGCACGCGCGACGGAATTACAGCGCTTCAAATGGATATCAAGATTCCAGGCGTGACAGCGCACATCATGTCGGAAGCCCTGGCGCAGGCTAAGGAGGGGAGGCTATTTATCCTCGATAAGATGCTCGAGGCCATCGCGGAAGTCCGTACAGAGATTTCTCCTTACGCGCCGCGCATTTATTCGATGAAAATCCCTACCGACAAAATCCGAGATGTGATTGGACCGGGCGGCAAGATGATTCGATCGATCATTGAGCAGACAGGCGTTAAGATCGACGTCTCCGACGATGGCCGGGTCAATATCGCTTCAAGCGACGGCCCGTCTGCGAATAAAGCGATCGAGATCATTTCAAACCTGACGGCGACCCCTGAAATCGGGAAGACCTACCGTGGAAAAGTGGTCCGCATCGCAGATTTTGGCGCATTTGTGGAACTGTTTCCGGGAACCGACGGGCTGCTTCACATCTCGGAAATCGACGAAAACCGAATCCGAAATGTCCGGGATGTGCTGCAGGAAGGCGACCAGGTGATGGTCAAGGTCGTTGGCCTGGAAGGCAACAAGATCAAGCTTTCGCGAAAAGCCGTTTTACGAGAGCAACGGCAGAAGCAGTAGCTGTAGGGGCGGTCTATGACCGCCCACATTAGCGACGGTCCGCGAAGCGCAAGCGCGGCAGCGCGCAGCCTCAAGTAAAAGACCGCCGCTACAGGGCTAATCCAAATCGATCGGCTTGATGGGCATGTCCAGTTCGTCTTTGCGTTTCATCGCTTCTTCGAACTTTTGGTCGATCACTTTCATATGGTCTTTCTCTTTCAGAAAGGCTTCCTTGAACCGATCCTCTGCCGATTCCTGATCCTGCTTCACCTTCATCAGCGCGTCTTCGAAGGAAACTTTTCTGCCCTTCGGTTTATCGGTAAAGAGGACTTCGCCGGAGGCTTTATCGACCGTCAGCACTGCTTCACAGCATGTGCATTTTACGCGGATGGTGGATGCTTTCCTGTCCATATGCGGACAGTATACTATGGCCGGCCGGTTTCTTTTGCCTTGAGAAGCTGATCGCGCATTTCGATCACGTCCTTGAGCTGGTCTCCGCGAGGATTCTCAGCGATATACGTATTCACCTGTTCCAAAGCATTGTCGTACCTCTGAAGCTTGAGGTAAACGTTTGCGAGCATCAGGCGCACGGAAGCCATTTTGGGTGCAAGCTCAAGGGCGCGCTTCAACGCAGCTTCCGCGCGATCCAGCAGGGCCGCTTTATACAAAGCAATACCGAGATTGAGGAAGGCCGCCGCCGAGCGTGAGTTCGCCTTGACCGCTTCTTCGCTGGCGCTGACGGCCCGGTCGGGTTTGTTCTCGTCGAGATAGAGTGTGGTCAAATTCAATAGAGGATCGAGATTCGTGCGGTTCAAATCGTGAGCTCGAAGAAACTCGTTTTCGGCGTCGTCGGTCCGCCCCACCTCCTTATAAACGAGGCCTAACTGATTGTGAGCCTGATAAAAGCCAGGAGCGATGTGAATTGCCGCTTCGAATGCCTTCATTGCGTCTTCATTCTCTTTCTGTTTCCGATATTCGAGACCCTTCCTGAAAGCGTCGACGGCCTTCTTCGGATATCCGTCCAAGATTTCCGTAACGTCGACAATATAGCCACCAGCAGCGCGGGATCGTGACCCTTGGCGAACCAGAGTAATCGTGACGGGGCCCCCGAGCCCCAAACCATCGCGGGCGTCTACAGGCTGATTGACGTCTTCGAAACCCTTGATTTCCATGTGGATTGTGTAGGAACCTGGTGCCACACCGCGAAATGTAAAATGTCCGCCGAAATCAAGATAGGTCGTGGAAACCGGACGGACCCCGTTCGCAAGCAGCGATACGACGCATTGATCACATTGAAACGGGCCGTGTTCAAGCATCAAAGTCCCGGAGATCGTTTGCTCCGGAACTGCCGCCCGGCTCAAAACTGGACAAGAAATGGAAAAAACAAATCCAGCCAGAACAACAAACCCCTTGATCGCCCTCATATTGCTCTCCGGTCTTCACGATCTCTCGAAGACCGGAGAGCAATTGCGCTGCCGCTGGACGTATACGATGGATCAGCTTCGCAATGCGCGAAGCGCAAGCCCGATACGGCGGAGCCTCAATGCAGCCTCAATTAGGATCAGATGTACGGCGCGACCAACACAGGAATACGCGTGCCACCGCCGTTTATACCGGCCTTGATAGATGGCGAAATTGGGAGATTTAAACCGGAGGGTCACCTGGACCTGGCACAGGTGCAAACGAACGCGATCTCGGGTGCCGGCGACGGGCCGTTGTTACTGATGGATCGATCGGTTGCGGGATCGACTCCGATCTCGGAAACGAGTGTTGGCCCGGAGAAGGAGTCGAGAAGGACGGTCGTCAACGCGTCACACGGCGAGTAGGTAATCGTCATCCAGCCGGAGGTGATCGCGCCGCTGATACTGATTTGTATTTGCCTGCTCTGGCCGCCATCCATTTTGAGATCGATCGTGCCCTGCGGGCCCTGATCATCGAACAGAACAGCGACCGGTGATCCGCTATCGGAAAACAAGGCCACATGCGCGGTGATCGAAGCAGAGTTGTTGTTCACGATTTGAAGAAGCGTTATGTAATGCGGCCCATTCGGATCACCGCCGGCGACAACGTGCGGGAAAGCAATTGTCACAGGCAGGTACGCACCTGAGCGGAGGCAACCCTGGCGCAAATCAGGACGAAGAGTATGGCGAAGTTCTTCATCTTCTTTCTAATTACCGGAGAACGCCGAGAACATGCCGAAACCCTTCGACTCACCCTGAAAGTGGTATCCTCAATGCTATCGGCTCAACACGTAAAACACGCTAGCCGCGCTAGCCCCTCCTCGCCGAGAATTGACTATGAAGAAAGCACGCAAACACGGGACGGCGAAGTCCAAGGAGTCTGCTGGTCAACCCACCAAAACTCAGGCCATTGCGGCCCAAAGGAGTGCCGAAGGCCAACCGTCCAGAAATGAACCCTTTCTGTTGGTTGGGATCGGCGCGTCGGCGGGCGGGCTGGACGCTTTCACTCAGCTGCTGAAGCATTTGCCGACCGACACGGGCATGGGTTTTGTGCTGGTGCAGCATCTGGATCCGGATCACGAGAGCGCATTGACGCAAATTCTGTCGCGAATCACTTCGATGCCGGTGCGCGAAGTCGCCAACGAACTGCGGGTCGCACCGAATCACGTTTATATCATTCCGCCGAATACCGACATGGTCACAACGCAGGGTGTGTTGAAGCTCCAGCGCCGGCAGGCCGGGCGCGCGCCGCATCATTCCATTGATTTCTTCTTTGAGTCGCTGGCCCAGGACCGGCACGAATGCGCCATCGGCGTGATTCTCTCAGGCACGGCCTCGGATGGGACGTTAGGGATGGAGGCCATCAAAGCTGAGGGCGGCATTACTTTTGCCCAGGATGAATCGGCCAGATATGACTCGATGCCGCGTAGCGCCATTGCGGCGGGCTGTGTGGATTTTGTCCTATCGCCGGAGAACATCGCCAAAGAACTGGTCCGCATTTCCCGGCATTCGTATGTGGCAGACCAACCGCTCACTCCGCCTCTCTCCTCCTTGGAGAGGGAGAAGCGTGAGGTTTTTGCGGAAAAGGGGGTTGGAAGACAAAACGGTTTCGAAAAAATTCTGCTTCTCTTGCGCAATCATTCCGGCGTCGATTTCTCACTCTACAGATCCAAGACCGTCCACCGCCGCATTGACCGGCGGATGCTGCTCAGCAAGATAGACAAACCGGAAGCTTATGCCAATTTTCTGCGGGGCAAGCCGAAGGAACTGGAGGCCCTCTACTCGGACATACTCATCAACGTGACCAGTTTTTTTCGCAACCCTGAAGCGTTCGAGGTCTTAAAGCAGAAGGTCTTTCCCAAACTCATCTTGGAGCCGCGCGAGAAACCGCTCCGCGTGTGGGTGGCGGGTTGCTCGACCGGCCAGGAAGCCTATTCCATTGCCATGTCGTTCGTGGAATTCTCCGGGCAGGCTGGCCACGCGCGCAAGCTTCAACTTTTCGCCACGGACGTCAACGAGGCGCAGCTCGATAAAGCCCGCGCCGGTCTTTATGCCAAAAGCCTCGTGCATGACCTCTCGCCGGAACGGTTGCGCCGGTTCTTCGTTGAGGAGAATGGCGATTATCGCGTCGCCAAGTTCCTACGCGAGATGGTCATCTTCGCTCGGCAGAATCTTCTGAGTGATCCGCCCTTCTCGCGGATGAACCTGATCGCGTGCCGTAATCTGCTCATCTATCTCGAACAGGACTTGCAGCGGAAAATACTGCCAACGCTCCACTACGCTCTCAAGCCCGGAGGATTTTTGTTCCTGGGCGAATCCGAGTCCGTTGGTTCGCTGGCGGATTCGTTTGAGCCAGTGGATAAGAAACACAAGATCTTTTCCAAAAAGCCTGGCCTGACGGCCCATCGATATTTTGTCCCCCGTCATCCGGCAGAGAAAAAAGAAATCCCCACTCCCAAACCGCACCGCGCGCCGGAAGGATTTCCCACTCACGTCGATACGCAGCGCGAGGCGGACCGCGTCACGCTCAACCGTTTCGCCCCGCCCAGCGTGCTGATTGACGCCCAATTGCAAGTCTTGCAGTTCCGGGGCGACACCAGCCTGTTTTTGAAACCGCCCAGCGGCAGCGCCAGCTTCCAGGTGCTGAAGATGGCGCGGGAAGGTTTGATGCTGCCGTTGCGCGCCGCCATCAAGAAGGCGAAGGAGGGAAACAAGGCCGTTCGCAGAGAAGGCGTGCGGGTTGCCCAGAACAGCGGGCTGCGGACGGTGAACTTTGAAGTCGTCCCGCTCACACACGTCAAAGAGCGATGCTGTTTGATTTTCTTTGAGGAAGCGAAAAAAGGCGTCCTTCAGAACGCTTCGGCGTCCGAAGCCGGACAGGCCGAAAAAATCCCAGGCCTGCACGCCCGGCGGCGGATGAAAGGCCGCGCGCCAGACGAATCCGGCCGCGTCGCCGAACTCGAACGCGCGTTGGCCGAGAGCCGCGGCTACGCCCAATCGCTCCAAGAGCAACACGAGGCAGCGAACGAAGAACTCCAGGCGTCCAACGAAGAAGTCACTTCCGCCAACGAGGAATTACAAAGCATCAATGAGGAACTGGAAACTTCGAAGGAAGAACTCGAATCCACCAACGAAGAGTTGACGACCGTCAACGACGAGATGGTCCATCGCAACGCTGAGCTAAACCGCTCCAATGCGGACCTGAACAATCTCCACACCAACATCAACATGGCCATCCTGCTGCTCACGCGCGACCTGGCCATCCGCCGTTTCACTCCGGTCGCCGGAAAATTGTTCAACCTGCTGGCTGGTGACGTGGGCCGTCCCTTGAGCAACGTCCGGCACAATCTCGATTTGCCCGACCTCGAACGATTGCTCCACGAAGTCATCGACACTACCAGCGAGCGTGAACTGGAGGTGCACGACAGTGAAGGCCGTTGGTATTCCCTGCGCGCCCGCCCCTATCTGACTCTGGATAATAAGATTGACGGCGTGGTGCTCGTGTTGGCCGACATCGATACGCTCAAGCGGAGCGAGCAGGAAATCGCGGCAGCGCGCGATTACTCCGAATCCATTCTCCGGACGATACGATATCCGCTCGTGGTCCTGACGGCGGAGTTGCGGCTTCACACCGCGAACGCAGCCTTCTACAAGACCTTCAGGGTCCTGCCCAGCGAGACAAATGGGCGCTTGATTTATGAAGTCGGCAACGGCCAGTGGAACATACCCAAGTTGCGCGAATTCCTGGAAGAAATTCTGTCTCGGAACAGTTTCTTCGATAACTTCGAGGTCACGCACGACTTCGAAAGCATTGGACGACGCACCATGCTGCTCAACGCCCGGCCGCTGAATACCGACGCGCGGGACGCGCCCAAGAGAATTCTTCTCGCTATTGATGACATTACCGAGGGCAAACAGTTGGAAGCCCTGCGCCTTTCCGAAATTCGCTATCGGCGTCTTTTCGAAGCGGCCACAGAGGGGGTGCTTATCGTGGACCCCGGTACACACAGAATTACGGACGCCAATCCGTTCATGACCGAACTGCTGGGTTACTCGCGCGAGGAATTCCTGGAGAAAGAGCTTTGCGAGATAGGGCTGTTTCAGAACCATGCGGCTTGCGAAGCCGCGTTCCGGGAATTGCACGCCAAACGTGTTTTCCGTGACGATGATGTGCCGGGCCAAACCAAAGCAGGCGAACGCCGGAAACTGGGATTGGCCGGCACTCTTTACGAAGAAGCGGATCACGAAGTCATTCAATGCAGCATCCGCGATATCAGCGAGCGCAAGCAGGCCGAGGAGGCGCTGCTGGACAGTCAGGCCCAGTTGGAAAGCATTATCGGTTCCGCGATGGACGCGATCATCACCATTGACAGCGACCAGCGGATCGTCTTCTTTAATACCGCTGCCGAGGCGATGTTCGGCCTTTCGGCCGAGGAGGCGAAAGGGATGCCGATCGGGCGATTAATCCCGGAGCGGTTTCGTCATGCGCACAGGGAGCACGTCCACAACTTTGGGAAAACCGGTGTGACGAAACGTTCGATGGGAACGTTAGGGGCCATCTACGGGCTGCGCCGCGATGGCGAGGAATTTCCGATTGAAGCCTCTATCTCGCAAGTCGAGGTCAAAGGGCAGAGACTCTACACGGTCATTCTGCGCGACATCACCGAGCGCCAGCAGGCGGATGAGGAACGCAAACAGCTACTGTCTCGCGAGCAGGCCGCCCGTGAAGAAGCTGAAGCGGCCAACCTCGCCAAAGACGACTTTCTGGCCACCGTCTCGCACGAACTCCGCACGCCGCTCAACCCAATACTCGGCTGGTCCACGCTGTTACGCACTCACAGTCTTGATGATGCGACGTCCGTCCGCGCCCTGGAAAGCATCGAACGCAACGCGAAGGTGCAAGCGCAACTCGTCGAAGACATCTTGGATCTGTCACGCATTATTGCCGGTAAAATGAGCCTTGAATTCCGCCCGCTCGAACTCGAACAGATCATAAATGCTGCTATTGATACGGCGCGCCCGGCATCTGATGCCAAGTCCATTCAGATCCAGACGCATTGTGACGCCGATGTTGGCTTGGTTTCAGGGGATCCGGGACGCTTGCAGCAGGTCGTCTGGAACTTGTTGTCGAACGCTGTCAAGTTCACTCCCAATGGAGGACGCGTAGACGTACGGCTAGAGCGCCTGGACTCCGGCGTCCAGATCGTTGTGAGCGACACAGGCAAAGGTATCAACGCGGACTTTCTGCCCTTAATCTTCGACCGTTTTCGCCAGGCCGATAGCTCCAGCACGAGAAAATATGGTGGACTCGGTTTGGGGCTGGCGATTGCGCGTCAGATTATCGAGATGCACGGCGGGACAGTTCGTGCTGAAAGTCGCGGAGAAGGACAGGGAGCAACCTTCACTGTCAGACTGCCGATCAGGGAGATCGGCAACAAAGAAGATACCACGCCAAGAAGAGGGCTCGTCTTCTCAACGGTTGCGAAGGTCCCGCCGTTCGTTTGTCCGCCTGAAATATACGGCTTGCGTGTGTTATTGGTTGATGACCAACCCGACACGCTTGAAATACTCAGAGCAGTAATGGAGCAGCAGTGCGGTGCGGAGGTAAGAACCAGTGTCAATAGTGCTACTGCTCTTGAAGTGTTCCGGCAATGGAAGCCCGACCTATTGATAAGTGACATCGCGATGCCCGGCGAAGACGGCTATGCGCTGATCGGAAAAGTGAGGACGCTTGAGCAACAGGCTGGTAAGCGAACTCCGGCGATAGCGCTCACGGCATACGTCAGAGTTGAGGATCGCGCGCACGTACTCCAGGCAGGTTATGACAGGTTCGTGCCCAAGCCTGTTGAGCCCAGCGAGCTACTTGTAACTCTGACGAGTCTCGTGGGCGCGGAGTAACACTCAGTCGTCACTGCGGCGTTTTCCGCCAGCTACCGTCCCAAAGCCGGCCGCTAATATTTCAGGCGAAGTTCAGAAGTCCTGATCCGTGGAATTCACGACGATCCCAACTGTAGGCGCGGTCACAGACCGCGCCTACAATCAACCGATCGCCATCTCAGCTCCTGGGCCGGTATCTGCCCGGGACAGAATGAAAGCGCCGGCAAGCGCCACAGCGGTACGACTCGCAAGGGCAACCGGTGGTTACGTCAAGCGCTGATCGAAGCCGCGCACGGCGCGGCGCGTAGTAAAGATACCTATCTCGCCGCCCAATACCAGAGGTTAGCGGCGCGCCGAGGAAAGAAAAGAGCCGCACTCGCCGTGGCTCACACCATTTTAGTCATTGCGTACCATGTGCTGCGGCGACGGCAGCCCTATCGAGAACTCGGCCCCAATTTCTTCGATGAACGCGACAAGACTCATGTTCAAAGGCATCTCGTTCAACGATTGGAAAAACTGGGCTTCACTGTCGAATTACACCCGGCGGCATAGTTTCAACCGAAACCGACGGCTTTGCACGCTCTGACTGGAAGTGTGTCTCCCCGAAGAAGACAAATTTTCATAGGAGACCCATTCTGCGACACTGAACGGCCGCCACCTGCCGACTCCCCCCGCTTTTATATTTCCTACATTCTGTCCATCGATCCACACGTTACCCGAACTCGGCCATTCCAGGCCGGCGATGATGCGCAGCAAAGTCGATTTCCGCAACCCGAGAGGCCTACTGCCGTAACGGTCTCGCAATCATCGATCTGCAGTGAAACATCGTCGAACGCCTTGAAAGTTCCGAAATGCCGGCTCACATGATCGATTCGAATCGCTGGCATGTGTTCACTAAAATCGTTTCACGAGCGTTCGATGGCTATCAACATTTCCTTCACAGGACATGCGGGGCAAGGGACAGCAAAAAAATACGGGGCCTTCCGGCCCCCGTTTAACGAAAGGAGAGTGAGACAAAAAAGAAGATCTATCCGGCGATGCGCTCCGCGAATTCAGCCGTCGGCATTTGCAACCGGCCGGAACGGATTGTGGCCATGCGGTTGTGGCGCAGCATCTGATTTTCTGCTTCAAGTTCCCTGACACGACGCTTCAGTACATCGATCCTGGCTTCCATGTAATCGTACATTTGAGCTGAATCGCGGTTATCAATAGTAAGTCCATTATGACCGGTCATAAGTGCCTCCTTTTGGCTTCATCCTGGCTCATCCGCGCCACGTTCCCCTATATCGCAGCTTGGATGCCGAACTTACGTCCGCCGCACGCGCTCCGGCCGAACCTGCCTGCCCGCAGCTATTTAGATTGCCGATTGCGATTTGAGCGGACGTATTCTGATCGAAAACGGCGCCCGCGAAAGAGTCAAAGGGTTGACTTATAGCGGCAGAACCTGACACGAGATCGAAGGCAATATCATGAATTCAAGCGACCTTGAGGCTGTCCCAAATCCCGGTAACATCGCTGAAAAACTGTCGGTGTTTTGACGATATGTCAATGCCGGATGAAATTTCCCCAGAGTTCCGGTTGAAAATTCCCCACCCCAGGTTTTCAGTATCGTTTGGACAGAAATTTCCTCGCGAGGTTCGTTTATAGACGACGTTCGGTCTCGGGTTGAACCTGGATTGGAGGTCATGGCTTTTTCCTGGATTTGGCGTTGCCATCGGACTCCGCTGCGTCCAAAACGCGCCGCCTGAGGGCGGCGCGTTTTGGACGCAGCGGAGTCCGATGGCAACGCGGGCGCGAGCGATGATGGTGCTTCCTGCTCGGATCGCGGCAGGAGTCCGGCACGGCGGCGATCCTTGAACCGATAACTCTCACCACGAATGTTGATCGTTGTGGAATGGTGCAGCAAGCGTGGTGAAGCCGGTCAGGTAACGCGGGATCCGCTCCAACGCCGACAATGACCGTGCGCAAGGCGTCGTTACTTACAATTGACAGTCGATAATCTGTATCCAAAACTCGGCGAAGTCTCTGAAGTGGCATCGTGCTCCCGGTCCGCGGTTTCACGTGTGTAAAACTGGTTACTACCCAGCGCGTTGTCCTAACGCGCCACGTCCTTCCTGAAAGTACTGCACATTCCTCTCGGTCAGATGTGAACCTTCCCCGAGGAATACGCCCTGACCAAGTCGAATTAATTTACCAACTCATAACCCAATGGTCGGAGTTCAAATCCTTCCCGTCAATTGAAGAATCATCTGTTAGAACCGCCGCTTTGGTTGCCGTTTTCATTTTGTGCGAGTTTTTGTACGCGTTCTGAAGCGTAAAGGCGTCGAAAGCGCGCCGTGCCATTCACGACCGGCTTTCGTGACAGTGCAGTCGTACCGGCGGGCTGATCGGACTGCATGTCACGCGAACCCGCTCCATAAACGGTAAGGGATCGCTGGCGTTGTCTGGATCGCCGTATTGGACCGTGAACGTGATCGTCTGGTTACGAAGGTCCAGGGCTGGATCGCCGATCAGCCGGCTGTCGAACATCTGCGGATCCATATGGTGATTGTGCTCCCGGAACCACGCCTCTCCGCGCTCCCGGTAAACGGCGGCGACGCGGTCGATGAAAGCCTGCCGGACCGGTTCGGTGGGAGTAGGAGGATAAATGACACGGTCCTGGCGCGACTCCGGATCAAAAACGGCGATTTCCAGCGCGTGCGTTGGCGCGAAGTGGACTTGATTGCGATGGTAAACGATGCTTTCGTCCGGCAGCGTCAGCAGCTCCCAGCCGTTTAACTCGCCGACAATCTTCAGGTCGCGTGAGATCACGTAGAACGCCTCGGCCGAAGGATTGATGTGATAAGAGGCCTGGAAATATTTTTTGCCAGGCGACGGAGTGACTGGAGTGTTCAGGAAGTCGTCGGGATATTGCCGCAGATCCGAAATGTTCGCGGCCGCGAAGACGTCGCGTACAGTTGGCGCACTTCGTTGGACCTGCTGGATCGGCGAAATGCCGATCCAGACGAGAATCAGTGCGCTTAAAATTGTCCCGAAATAGTTCATGACTGGCCGTATTGTATACAGCGGTCAGTAAATGGAGCGATGAAGAAACGCCGGCTCATCATCAAGATAATCGTTCTCGCCGCTACGATCGCGATCCTGTTCGCGCCACTGCCCTTCGACCATTCGACGCGAATTGAGAACTCGGTCACGATCGCCCGTCCTCCCGAAGCGGTTTATACATACGTCACAACTCCGGGGAACTGGCCGAAATGGCACCCTTCTTCACTCGCCGTTAGCGGCGCGACAGACCACTCGCTGAGTTTAGGCGAGACCGTGACCGAGGATTTTCGCGTCGCCGGGCGCACGGGTCGCGTGGTGTGGAGGGTGGTCGAGGCGGCGGCGCCGCATTCATGGACGATTGATGGAATGATCGGGAATCGCGCCGCCGGTACGGTGCGCTATTCCCTGGCGGCTCGGGCCGGCGGAACGGACTTCAAACGGGAATTTGTCTACCATGCGCCAAACCTGCTGTTCGTCGTCCTGAACCGCCTCTCCATTCGTGCTCAAATCGATGCGGAATCCGAACAGGCGGTGCGGCAGTTAAAGGTTGTCCTTGAATCCGGGCCGGGTTCCTGAGGGTCATCTGATGGAACGGGTCCTGGCTTGCGCGTGGCCTCCGCTGGCCGCGATCTCCTGAGCTTGACCCAACGAGCTGGCTTCTGCCAGCGTCGGATTGCTCCTATATTCAGATTTTCCAATTGTCGCGGGGCTATCGCTGTGGTCGGTATGGACTAACGAACGGCTTGCGTAACGTGGCGTTGAGTGAAACAAACGAAAACTGCCGGCCATTGGTGTGCCTCGTGTAGGCATAGTTTTGATCGACACGCCGGGGGTGCCCGACGGCTGCAATCCGCTGGCTCTCGAGATAACGCCTGGTATCGGCAAATCCGTTTTCTCCAAAGTCAGACGTGGCCTCTCCATGAGGCCTTCGACCGCTCGCCCGCAGCATGATGTCTCCCACAGCGACGATGGCCGCGGTCGCCGGACGTGGGACGTAGATCTGGGTGATTATCGGTTTCGCCAAGATGGTTGTGATCTGGGCTCATCACAATAACTCGTTTGTAGGAACCGCAGGACGCCAGGGCAAACGTGTGTGCGATGAGGTTCCGCGCCAGGAGGTGGTGGGGAACCGTAATGCCGGAAATGTGCTGTTGCGGCCCAGCGCCGGCTGCAGCCTTTGAGATCGCAGACAGAAAAATCGATTTGTCCGTAAATTGAGCAGGCACCGATGTCAGAAGCAACGCTGCAAGCAGGAATTGCACGAGGCCTATTTGGATAGAAGCGCGTGATAGGAAAAAGGCTTCAAAGGAAGTGACGAGGCCGTTTCGTAAACTCGTTTTTTCCAATCCTCGTCCGTTAGACGGGTTCCATTGCGTTCGCTGAATTCATAATGATTGAATGCCAGCCCCACGACCAGGCGCGGGCTGCTCTCATTATCGACAAAGGCAATCATCAGATAGGGCTCTCCTGTGGCTTCGTAGAGAACCTTGTTCTCGACAGCATCCGTGCGGAGGTCGGCGATCAGTGCGACCTGGCCGGAGTCGTCGTGCGGCTCATCGCTGCCGCTAAATGGAGCAGCCATGAACGACAATTGCGTCACGCGCAGCTTTTCAAATTCGTCGCCGGTGATCGCCTGTCCCTTCAGCTCTTTTTGTGCCAACCCCTCGTAGAAGGTAACGATTTGCTTGAACTCCTGAAGCCTCGATAATGCGGTGTGGTTTTGAAATACGTTGTTCGTACGGAAAGACTGTTCTGTCTGGCTGATCAGAGCAACCAGTCTCTTCCAGAAATCGAGATTGGGTTCGATGAACCCTTTCACGACGGGCGGAAGGGGTGACTCCTCGTCGTCCCCGGGACCTCCCTGTTCCGCATAGCTCTGTTTCGCGTATAACAATGTGTCGTGTTTGAGTTCGGTATAGGAACCCAGGAAAGTCTGGATTTGTTTGTCAGGAAAAACAGGGGAACGCATGTAGGCCGGATAAGCGGCATCGTTATACGGATGAGTCAGCGTCGATAAGAGATCGAGCCACGCGGTGCCCAGCGATCCTGCCCACTCCTCCGGCTTTATTTTCCGCAAATCGCTGGTTTTGTTATCCAATCGGGACAGGAATCCCGATACTTCGGCCGGACTGAATCTTTTTTCATTCGACAGAAATTCCGATACGTAGGTCCGGGCCCGGGCATCTCCAAGAGCTGCCGGTACGAAAAGCGCAGTCGGCGTCGATGGTAACTTGACGGGGGATGCTTCCTGCCCGGCAGTCAGGTCATTCAGGATCCAGGCATCGAAGGTGAATTTCTGGCCAAAGATTCGAAAACCCGAAGACGCGCTGAGCAAATCCGCCTTGGTCTTTGAACGGATACCTGGATCGATCACCACATCCGAAAGAATCCTGGGTTTCCGGAGCTGGTCGATATTGTCTTTGATCCTTCCGATAGCGGCATCACCAACCAGATCGCCGGAAGTTCCCGTGGCGTCTTCCAGAATATTGCCTAAAAAGGTGTGCCACTCGCTGTAAGTGACGTCGTCGGTTTTGCCGGCGTAAAAATCTGTGATATCGGTAATCTTTTGCCAGGACACCAGCGGCACGACTCCATCGTTTCCCTTTGCGGCAAAAAGACTCATCAGCAGATTCGCGTCCTTGATACCGACATCTTTACCAAGGAGATAACCGTTCCGGCCGAGATACATCATCGTCCGAAAATACGCTCGGAGGCCCGAATCTCTGGTGTAATGGCCGCGTGGCAGGTATTGCGTGTAGTCGGCCATCGAACCGTCTTTATATTGTTCCCACAACGGAGAGGGTGTAACCGCATCTGCGGTATAAATCAACCGGAGTTCTGCCAGTCCTTTACTGACAAGGTCCGGGGCGAGGGCTGAGGAATACTTCGAAAAGATGGTTTTCGCGTTGTCAAACCTGTCGATCTCCCGATCACCGGTTAAATACTTTTCTTCTTCGCCTGGATCGGAGAAATAGTCCGGTTTTACGCTTCTATTTTCCAGGAGCGCGCGCGCCACATTGATTTGGGCGAGAATGTTTTGATATCGGACGGCAATCTCCGGCGCAGCTCGACCTGCCGCCTGGGCGGCATTATTGGCGAGCCCGGTCAAGAATGTACGGAGGAGTGGAGACAGTTCGTTCGCCTCGAGCTCCATCAACGTCAGGTCGAAATACTTGTGGTAGGCATGCAGAACGATGTCGGGTGTTATCAGTTTGGTGTTCTGCGGCGTTCGCTGATGCGGAGAGTAGTCTCCTCCGATTCCATCAAAGTACGAAAGCATGTCGTCGAAGTTCTGATGATTGGGCGGACTTAGAGGAACAAGCAGAAACTTATTCTTCTCCAGGTAATCTGCCTGCTCCTGACTGAGCCGAAGTCCGTGCGCCGCTGCGATGGCGTCCAGATTTGTGGCGTGACCAACCGTGCTCGCGCCGGCCAGCAAAGAGGAAAGCTTTTGCTGTGACACAAGGGATGCCTCGGTTGGCAATGACTCCTTATGCGGCTTCGTAAGCAAGGACAAGGTTTCTCCGGCCAGGCCGGCCAGAACTGTCGCGATGAGGCCCATCAGAAGATCCCTGCGATCAGATTTCCTGAACACGGCCCGACTATAGCACCGGCGCACGAATTCCTATCAATCACAGGCCCGTAAATTCCTACTAGAAAGAACGAGACTTAAGGCAGGGGGTCGCGGACGGGTTCAAACTTGCCGTCCAGATCAGGTTCAAAGCGAAACCTGGTCATGCGGTTATTTCGAAGTATGTATAGGCCATTCGAAGGCGCCGATGAACAATGCGTCGTTTCGGCGAAGCATTGTGAGCGCGATGTCGGGGATGTCATACCGCGTTACATTGCGCGTTGAAAGGTTGTAGCTGATCAGACCACCGCTCCAAGCTGCGCCTTCTGGATACCTCGCCAGGCCTGCCCACACAACATCCGTTTCAACCAACAAGGCGGATACGGACCAGTCTACGAGCTCGGGAATCGAAAAGACAGTGAACCGTTTAGTGCGGGTATCGAAATAGCCAGGACCACCCACACCGTGCTTCCTTCGCCGTCATAAAATGTCTTTCCAAACCAGATGCGCTCGCCAAGCGAAACCGACGGCTTTGCACGCTCTGACTGGAAGTGTGTCTCCCCGAAGAAGACAAATTTTCATAGGAGACCCATACTGCGACACTGAATGGCCGCCACCTGCCGACTCCCCCCGTTTTTATATTTCCTGCATTCCGCGCTCGCCGAACTGACACGTTCGATTCTGAACCCATTTCATGTCCTCGAAATCCGCCGGCTCGCCCTGAAGTGGATTGTTCTAATTGTTGACTTCTCTTTGGCCCGACGGCATTAAGAATGCTTTGCCATTTCGACTTTGGTGACCCGAAGAGTCTTTCCGTTTGAGCATTGACCAGTGGTGAGGAGTTGATCGGCCAACCAGTCGAAAAGTTGGTGCCGGGGCGGTGATCAGGCAACGCACACCGGGCATCGCAACCATCGAAACCGACCAGGGAGGGTGGCTACGACGGCGATCCGCGACAGAATGAAAGAAGGCGGAGTAGAAGCTCAGGGCGCTTCTTTCAAGTGCTTGAACAAACTGTCACTGTACCTTAGCGTCCTTGTGTTCCTCATCGGTGCGCTGGTTTTGGGCGGTTCGTTCTTCCACGTTCCGATCCTCGTCACAGTGCAGCCCGGTCTTGCCTCGATGAAGGTCAATTCGGCCACCGCACTAATGCTTGCGGCGTTGTCGCTCTGGTTACTCCAACAGGACGTGCCCGGCATTCGATCCCGAATCGGAACAATTTGCGCCGTTATTGTCGGCATGATTGGACTGCTCACATTGACGGAGTATTGGTCCGGAATCGATCTCCGCATTGATGATTTGCTCCTGGCGACACCGCCGAGCGAATCAAATAACCCGTTTCCGTCGCGCATGTCGCCCATCACGGCGTTCTGTTTCGTTTGCGCAGCTATTGCCTTGCTTCGGCTGGATATCGGCTGGAAGCGTCTGAGAATTTCCGAGATTGCGAACGCAGCGTTGCTGGAGGCGTCGGTGCTGGGCTTGATGGGCTACGTCTACGGTGTCCCTTCGCTTTATCGCATCGGCTCCTACAATCCACTGGCGATCCATACTGGGTTTGCGTTTTTGATCCTCGGCGTCGGCATTTTCGCAGCTAGGCCCGAGAGAGGTCTGATCTTGATTCTGGCGCGCCGCACCCCTAGCTCGGTGCTGTTATGGCGGATGTTGCTCGCAGCCATCGTCGTCCCGCTGGTTTTCGGCTGGCTTCGCCTCAAAGGGCAACAGGCTGGATATTTCGATACACGGTTCGGACTGGCGCTTTATGCAACCTCCATGATCACAAGTTTTGTCGCGTTGCTCTGGTGGATGGCACTGTGGATTGACCGGGCCGAGATGGAGCGGCAGGAAGCGGAAAAACGCACTGCTGCTGACTTGCACGCCATGACACGCCTCAATGAGGTCGCAAATCGATGCATTGGCGAAAGAAATGAGCTGCATAAATGTCTGGTTGATATTGTCGAGACGGCCATCGCCATTACGGGAGCGGACAAAGGCAATGTCCAGTTGCTCGACTCAGCCTCCGGCGCCCTTACCATCGCGGCGCAACGCGGCTTCGAAGAGCCTTTCCTGAAGTTTTTTGCCAACGTTCGCAACGATGCTTCCGCGTGCGGCTCGGCCATGCAATCGGGCGAGAGCGTGATCGTCGAAGACGTGACGCGGAGCCAAATTTTCGCTGGCCAAACTTCGCTCAGCGTGCTACTCGATGCCGGCGTCCGCGCGGTGCAATCCACGCCTTTATTGAGCAGCACTGGGAATTTGTTGGGAATGATCTCGACTTACTTCCGCATACCTCATCGGCCGAGCGAGCGAGAATTGCGCCTCATAGATCTGTTGGCACGTCAGGCCGCAGACTACCTGGAGCGTAAGCAGACGGAAGACCAACGTGAACGGCTTCTGGCACGCGAACAGGTTCTGCGCGCCGAATCCGAACGGGTTAGCCGAATCAAGGATGAATTTCTGGCAACTATTTCTCACGAGTTGCGCACGCCGCTCACTGCCATCCTGGGCTGGTCTCAGCTACTAGGAAGGGGCGATCTGTCGCAAGCGCAAGCGGAACGGGCTATGGAAACTATCCAACGTAATGCCAAAGCCCAACTGAAGCTTATTGAGGATCTGCTGGATGTATCACGCATCATTTCCGGCAAGCTCCGAGTCGAGTGCCGTCCCGTAGAATTACACGAAATTGCCGCTCATGCCATCGAGGTGATCCTGCCGACGACACAGGTCAAAGGCGTACAGCTCAAAGTTGATCTGCAGCCAGGGATTCCAACCGTCAGTGGCGATCCTGACCGACTGCAACAGGTGATCTGGAATTTGTTGTCCAATGCCGTGAAGTTCACGCCAAAAGGGGGATGGGTACGAATCACGCTGGACAACCCTCCCGAAGGCGTTCGTTTAGTGGTTGAGGATTCAGGAGAAGGAATTGAGCCAGAATTTGCGCCCTATATCTTTGATCGCTTCAGCCAGGCGGACAGCAGCATGACCCGTTCCCACGACGGTCTTGGTCTAGGTCTGGCCATTGTCCGCCACTTGGTCGAGGCGCAGGGCGGTTACGTTTATGCCTGGAGTGCAGGCAAAGGCAAGGGAGCGAAGGTCACGGTCATCTTACCGGCTCAGGATGCACCAGCGAAGACTCCCCCCGCCTCGCAGCCGGTATCGGCCGAACGGCGACCGTTATATGGATGCCGTCTTCTCGTGGTCGATGACCGACCCGACGAATTGGAGTTGTTCAAAACGGTCTTACGGGCAGAGGGCGCGGAGGTAATCTCGGCCAACAGCGCTGCCTCCGCACTGGACTGGTTGCGAGAAGACCCCCCTGATGTTCTCGTCAGTGATATCGCAATGCCGGAACAGGACGGCTATGAATTGATCCGCAAGATGCGGAAGCTTCCGCAGGCAAAAAGCATTCCAGCTATCGCCCTGACAGCGTATGCTCGCATCGAGGATCGTGAGCGCGCCCTCGCCTCTGGGTTTCAGGCATACGTCTCAAAGCCGGTTGAACCTGAAAGGCTCATTGAAGTTGTCACCAGAGTCGCGCAGCGCGCGGGCACCAGAAGATTGATTCGCCTCACCAGAAGGTAACAAAGAACAGGCCGTTTGCCCGCTAAGGCTTCCGAAGCAGTGGGAAACGGACGCCATGGTCTGCATTCAGTTTCTGAGTTGCTTCAAGAACCAAATCTGCAATCGGAATTTGGGTGGAACTTCGTTCTGTAAAAGCCCAGAGGGTCTGCCCACAATCGCATAAGCTTGAACTTCCATCTGGCGACTATCATGGAATACCAGCACGGGGAGAGATGTTTCTCCAGCCTGTGTTCTGATATGGTTGTTAGGGCGATTTGCTTGATTTGCTCAAGAGAAGCGTCTAGGATCGGAGAAAATTGAGTCTCGCCATTCGGGGGAATTTTCTCCAGGAGGTTCGATATGAGGACTATTTGGAAGCGCCGGGACTTGGGCGTCCTATCTGTGTTGCTCGTATTCATCATGGTGAACACGGCGGCGGCGCAACAAGTCACCTTTACCAAGGACGTGGCGCCTATTCTGCAGGAGAAGTGTCAGGTCTGTCACCGGCCAGGCACCTTTGCGCCGATGTCATTGCTGACCTATGAAGAGGCCAGACCGTGGGCAAAGGCAATCAGGGAGAAGGTTTTCGCCCGGGAGATGCCGCCGTGGCACATCGACAAGAATGTTGGCGTGCGGCATTTCAAGAACGACCGATCGCTTTCCGACCAGCAGATCGGCACGATCGTGAAATGGGTGGACGGTGGCGCGCCGGGAGGAAACCCCGCCGATATGCCTCCACCGCGCGAATTCGAAGACCAGGACAAATGGCACATCACTCCGGATCTCGTCGTGGAACTGCCCAAGGACATTATCGTTCCTGCGAAATGGCCCGACCGGTGGATTGATGTCGAGGTGGATCCCGGCCTGACCGAAGACCGCTACATCCTGGCGATCGAGACCAAACCCACGAAGGGTTTCAGGGTCGTCCACCATGCCGTGACCTCCATGAAGCACGACGACGATCCTCCTGGCGATACTCGAGTCACAGCGCAGGGTACATTCCTTAACGAATACGCTCTCGGGAAAAACGCTGATGTGTTTCCCGACGGCGCGGGGCGCTTGATGAAGGCGGGAACCAGGATCAGTTTCAATCTCCATCTTCACGCGATTGGTCAGGAGACCGCGGCGAACGTGGCTCTTGGCTTGAAGTTCTATCCCAAAGGTTACGTGCCCAAGTTCGTCGAAATTACGGAACATGCCGGCGATCAGCCGGATCTGGATATTCCCGCGAACACCAATGACGTCCGGTCCGAAGGCTACACGACCTTGACAAAGCCGGCCCGCATCCTGTCGTTCCAGCCGCACATGCACAACCGCGGAAAAGCGCAATGCATGGAGGCCATCTATCCTGGAGGACGGAAGGTCGAAACCCTGAGCTGCGTCAGCAATTACCAATTCGCATGGCACCTTGTTTATCTCTACGCTGAAGACGAGCAACCGCTGCTTCCGGCAGGGACGACGTTGCACGTCGTCTCCTGGCACAACAACAGCGCTTCGAATCGCTTCAATCCGGACCCGGACAACCTGGTCACTTTCGGCCAGCGAACTATAGACGATATGGCCTTCGCGTGGATCAGTTATTACTATCTGTCCGATGAGGAGTACAAACAGCAACTCGAAGAACGAAAGGCCAAACAACAGAAGCCGACAGCCGGGAACTAGGATGAGAATAGGAAATAGCCACAAAAAAGCACAAAAATTTCTGTGTCTTTTGTGCCTTTTTGTGGCTTTTCCCTTGCTCGGTGTGGGAACGATTGCTGTGCGCGCGCAGATCAAGTACGCCCGAGGACAGAACGTCGCGCCAGCATTTGAAGGATGGGAACAGAATCCCGACGGAAGCTACAACTTCGTGTTCGGTTATCTCAACCGCAATTACGAGGAAGAAGTCGATATTCCCATCGGTCCGAATAACAGTATCGAGCCGGGTGGAGACCGAGGCCAACCCACGCATTTTTACCCCCGGCGGCAGCGATTCGTATTCCGAGTGACGGTCCCGAAAGATTGGGACAAGCAACAGAGAGTTGTTTGGACATTGACTTCGCGAGGGCGAACGGAACAGGCGAAGGCAGGGCTCCAGCCGGAATGGGAACTCAACGACGAGGTGATCTCAGAGAACAACGGCGGCGGCGTCCTTGCGGCCGGTAACGAACCGCCATCGATCACAGGAAGCCCCGCTCAAACGATCACGCTGCCCGATACTGCCACCCTAACCGTAACGGCCAAGGACGACGGGCTTCCAAAGCCTAATCCCCGTAGAACAACTGCGGCGGCGAACCCGGATTCCAATCCCGATGCCGAACGGCCTCGCCGCGATCCAGGCGTACAGATCAAGTGGATCTTGTATAGAGGACCCGGCGAAGTTCAATTTGATCCCCCGGCCAGTCCATACGTTTACGGCCAACCCATCACGCTGACATCGAAAATTCGTTTCAGCGCGCCAGGCACGTACGTGCTTCGAGCCGTCGCCAACGATGGGCAACTATCCTCCACATACCACGTAACGGTGACAGTGAATCCGGCGGGCCGCTGACGCGCAACAGTCCAGGTGCGGCCAGCAGTGCTAGTTTTTTGCGGTGTTTGGTATATTGTCTCCCCAAAAGCACCCAAGCGGGCGGAGGGTTACGATGGTCCATCCCATGGCCGGTACAGCAGGGAAAGACTCGCTGAAGGAGGTAGCCTGGGTCGTTGTCTTTCTCCTATCGACAGTGTTCGCGCTTCTGGCGTGGACGTTGCCTGCACGAAGCCAGGCAGCCAATGCGGCGCCTTCCGTGACGGCAAAGCCCGGGGAGTGGCGATATTTGAATGGCGATCCACAAGCGACGCGTTACTCGCCGCTCGACCAGATCAATAAGGACAATTTCAAGGATCTGAAGATCGCCTGGCGCTGGAAAGCCGCGATCGGGCCGGCGCCGTCCTCTCTTGGCGGCACAGCTCAGGGCAATGGAGATCCGGTGCTTGCCATGTATAAGAGCGAAGCGACCCCGATCATGGTCGGCGGCGTCTTGTACGAGTCGGCCGGCGGTCAACGCGTGGCCGTTGCCATCGATGCGGCCACGGGTAAGCAATTGTGGCTGTGGGAGGGAATGGACGAAGGCGGCCGCGACCGCAAGGCACCCAGAAGAAACGCAGGCCGCGGCGTCGCCTACTGGACCGACGGCAAGGAGGAGCGGATTTTCGTCGTCACCACCGGCTTCTATCTCGTGGCCTTAAATGCGAAGACCGGCGTGCCGGTGAAATCGTTTGGTACGGGTGGCGCAGTCGATCTCATGAAGGAGCTGCATGTCGACTTCGGCCATGTCTCGCGCATCGGCAACAGCTCGCCGCCCATGGTCTATCGCAACACGGTCATCGTTCCGCCCGCGCTCGAGGAGGGTTTCACGCCCGATTCGATGAGGAACACGCCCGGATACGTAATGGCGTTCGATGCGCGTAGCGGCAAACAGAAATGGTCGTTCCACACGGTCCCCAAGGATGGAGAATTCGGCGCGGAAACCTGGCAAGACCACTCCAACGCGTATACCGGCAACACCGGCGTATGGGCGCCGATCTCGGTCGATCCCGAGCTGGGGCGTGCTTATCTGCCGGTGGAAACGCCCACTGACGACTATTATGGCGGTCAACGTCTGGGCAGCAATCTGTTCGGCAATTCGGTTGTTTGCGTGGATCTCGAAACCGGCAAGCGCATCTGGCACTATCAGATCACGCACCACGACATCTGGAACTACGACCTCCCCTCCGCTCCGGCCCTCGTGAACATGACGATTGACGGCAAGCCGGTCAAAGCGCTGGTGCAGCTCACCAAGCAAGGCTACGCCTATGTGCTCGATCGTGTGACAGGAAAGCCGGTCTGGCCGATTGAGGAGCGAGCAGTCCCGCCAAGCGACGTGCCCGGCGAACGTGCGTGGCCGACGCAGCCTCATCCGAGCAAGCCCGCCGCCTACGAGCCTCAAGGCTATGTTGAGAACGACCTCATCGATTTCACGCCTGAGCTTCGGGCCGAAGCCGTCCGGATTGCGCGGCAATATCGCTTAGGTCCCCTGTTCACGCCGCCCTCGGAGATCAAGGAGGGCGGCACCAAGGGCTCCTGGTACAACCCCGGCGGTACCGGAGGCTCGCTCTGGCAGAGCGGCGGTTTCGACCCTGAAACGAATTATTTCTATATTCCTTCGAAGACCGGCCCTGGGGTCATCACCGTTCGCCACGACCCGAAGTCGGACTTGAGGTTCTCCCGCGGACCGGGCGGCGCCGATCTGTCGGTTCAAGGGCTGCCGATTCTGAAGCCGCCCTATAGCCGGATCACGGCGCTCAATCTCAACACTGGTGAGTTCGTTTGGGTTGTGCCGCTCGGAAGCACACCCGCCCGCATCGCTCAGAATCCGGCGCTCAAAGGGATCAATCTGCCGAACACCGGCGGTATCAATTTGCACGCCACGCTTCTCGTCACGAAGACGTTGCTCATCGCCGGCGAAGGCTGGGGCGGAGCGGGTGTCGTCCGCGCCTACGACAAGAAGACCGGGGCCGTTCTGGGCGAGGTGAAGATTCCCGGCATGATGGGAAGTATGCCGATGACCTATATGTTGAACGGTAAGCAGTACATCGCCTTCACCGTCGGTACGCCGACCGAACCGGCGGAGGTAATTGCGCTGGCTTTGGAAAAGTAGATTTCTGCCCGCTGCGTAGCAAGCCCGAACCGGACCGCAAACGCGACAGCCCGCCACTGGGATTCACCCGTGTTCTTTCTGTTTTCGGATGGCCCGGCGATATTCTTCGAAATCGTGGATGGGCGGATGCAGAGCTCCACTGGGATCATGTAATGCCCGGCGAAACCATCGTCATCGTTGAAGACAATCCTCTGAACCTCAAGCTGACGCGGCGTCTACCAAGCCCGTTACGTGCCGAAGTTTCCTAACGTGCTGTCCTGGACACTGCTATCAAGAAAAACATGTTGCGTACGACAGGTCCCCTTCTTAGCCTGTAATTCGTTATGAGAGTGCTTTTGGTAGAAGACAACGAAATGAACCGCGACATGCTCTCTCGCCGGCTGAGCCGCCGCGGATTCGATGTTCTGATTGCCGTAGATGGGGCTCAAGGTATCCAAGTAGCCAAGACTGAGTTACCAGATCTTATCCTCATGGATATGAGCTTACCCGTCGTGGACGGATGGGATGCTACTCGTCAGCTGAAGACAGACAAGCAAACCCAATCGATTCCGGTAATCGCGTTGACAGCCCACGCCATGTCGGGAGATCGCGATAAGGCGTTGAGTGCCGGTTGCGATGATTACGACACCAAGCCCATCGATCTGGATCGGTTGTTGGGAAAAATGGAGCAGCTATTGAAATAAAAATTATGACCGGATCGACCGAAAACGAAAGCATTGCGCATTTGCAGCATCAATTGCGGACGCCCATTAACCATGTTGTGGGTTATTCGGAAATTTTGATCGACGAGGCCACCAGACGCAATCTGCTCGGGTTGGTGCCGGCATTTGAACAGATCCGGGACGGCGGGCATCAACTGCTCAGTTCTATCCAAAAGGCGTTTAACGACCAGGGAGATACGGCCGGGGCACCGGCATTGGCCGCACTGATGTCAGATCTTCGCAACAAGGCGAGCGAGGTTCTGCATCATTCGGAAGTGTTGCGAGAAGAAATCGTCGAGAGCCATCAGCAAATGCTCGATGACGTCGACACGATAACTGGGGCTTTGCGGAATCTTTTGAAGTATTCGAAGCAGGACTACTTCTTACCGCCAGCTCCATCAGACGCAATCGTACCTTCCAAGAAACCGGCGTCGCGGCAAATGCACGATTCGCACAATCGTGCCGCAGGAACCATCGTCATGGCCGACGATGATGATGCAAATCGCAACGTGTTGAGGCGGCACTTGGAGGCCGAGGGTCATAAACCAATCGATGCAAGGAACGGTAAAGAAGTTCTCTCTATTCTCGAGACTCACGCGTGCGATCTCGTTTTGCTCGATATCATGATGCCGGAACTGGACGGTTTCGAAACGCTGCGAAACATGAAGGAAGACGTCCGGCTGCGTGATATTCCGGTGATTATGATCTCTGCCCTGGACCAACTCAGCAGCGTGGTGCAATGCATTGAGTTGGGCGCGGAGGACCACCTCTCCAAACCTTTCAATCGGGTCCTGCTGCGAAGCCGTATCGGCGCAAGCCTCGAAAAAAAACGGTTGCGCGACCGCGAGCGTCGCCAAACGGAAGAGCTCAAGGAGGCCTTGCTTTTGCTCGAGAAAGCTAAGGAACAACTCGCGTTGCAGGCAACGCAGGATGCGCTGACCGGACTGGCTAACCGGCGTTCTGTCGACGCCTACATCGACTTTTGTGTTGAGCAAGAGAAGCCGTTCAGTGTGTTTTACATCGATTTGAATGAGTTCAAGAAAATCAACGACACCTACGGTCACCAGGCCGGGGACGACCTGCTCAAACAGGTCGGCAGCCGCTTACGGCTGGCATTTCGCTCCTCCGACATCGTCGGACGCTGGGGAGGCGACGAATTTGTCGGAGTCATCAATGGATGCTTTTCCGACAACGAAGAAGATGTAGCCAGAATTGCGGGCTGTTTCAAAGACGAGTTTGTCATTGACATGGGAAATACGTTAATCCGGACGAAGGTCGGCGCGGCCATTGGAAACGCCGTCTGGAAACCCGGCGCCGACGTGTGTGAGGTGCTGAAGCGCGCGGACGCAGCGATGTATTCGACCAAGCGAGAACAGAAGAACACTGGATAGACCGTCGCCGGAAACCGGAAGGAATCATGTTTTTTGGCAGACGCTGGAAACCTCAATCCCGAACACGAATCGAGAATGCGAACGAGTAAGCATTTATTGGGAGAAGTTTTGGAGTGCGTATGTTCCAAGTCAGACGGCAACTGAGCATCCTCATATTTTGCTCCGGACTCGTCCTCTTAGCCCAGAACCTATCGGGCGAAGGAAGGGACATCGCGGTGGTCGTGCGCTCCGACAACCCGGTGGACGGCTTGACGCTGCCTGAGATACGCAAGCTTTTGCTGGGGGAGCAACAATTTTGGAATTCGAGCTTGAGAGTCACTCTTTTGCTGCGGGCGCCCGTGGCGGTGGAGCGTGAGGTTGTTCTCAGGGTCGTCTATCACATGAGGGAAGCCGAATTCAAACAGTACTGGATTTCTAAATTGTTTCGTGCCGAGGCCGCAAGCGGACCCAAGATCGTTTATTCCACCGGCATGGCTACTGAACTCATGGCCGCGCTGCCGGGATCGGTGGCTTTTATCGACGCAGCGCAAGTACCCAACGGCCTGAAGGTTCTGAAGATTGACGGCAAGCTTCCAAACCAGTCGGGGTATCCCCTCAGATGAGAAGATCCTCTATGAAAAAAATCCTATGTTTCCTGATGTTAGCAATGCCTACTGCAGGTCTAGCTCAAGAGCCGGGCCAAGGCTTGGATCACCAGTTGATCCTGCAGCTTTTGTCTCGCATTGAACAGCTGGAGTCAGAGGTCCGGCAAATGAAGCAAGCGGCCCCGGCAGGTACACCGACTCAATCCTCGGCGCCGTTTGAATCCAATCCCGCTGTGTCTACCGCGCTAGCGGCGACAGCTTCGGCTGGCGCAGCGCAGGCAGCTGCAGCAACGACGCACGAGTTGTCGGTGCCGGGATTGCAGCCGGTGCACGTTCAAGGTTTTTCAGACGTTCAGTATCAAGCGAGCGATCTCAAGGGCGATTACAATAGTTTCGGTCTGGGGCAATTCAACTTGTTCATTACCAATCGTCTTTCCAACAAATTGGGACTGCTCGGAGAATTGGTAGTGGAGAGCGACTTGAACAACACCGTCGGAGTGGAGTTGGAGCGGCTCTTGTTCCAGTACACTGCCAACGACTACTTCGCCTTGAGCGCCGGCCGATACCATACCGCGATTGGTTATTACAACACGGCGTACCATCATTCCTCCTGGCTCCAAAGCGCCGTAGGGCGCCCCCTTGTCTTCGCATTTGAGGACGGCGGCGGCATCCTTCCGATTCACAACGTCGGGCTTTCCGCGACGGGACGTCTGCCCCTGTCGAAGCTCGGTCTGCATTACATCGCTGAAATCGGCAACGGCCGCGCATCGCGCACGCCGTCCGATGAGGCCGTTCAGAACAGAACGGATGAGAACAACGGGAAAGCGGTGAATCTGGGAATCTACTCCAGACCGCAGGGAATCCCGGGTTTTCAGACAGGCTTCTCGTTGTATCGCGATTCTTTGCATCCAGAGGGGATCGGTAAGATCGGGCAAACGATCTTTGCAGGTCACGTCGTGTACCAGCAGTCGGGTCTTGAATTCCTGAACGAAGCGATCGTGCTCCGGCATGCCGTGCAGGGCGGTGGAGTATTCCACATTCCTGCGTTCTATTCCCAGGTCTCGAAACGCATGGGCGAGGTCAGGCCGTACTTCCGCTATGAGTATATGAACGTCCCGCGAGCGGAACCTCTGTATTCGGATATCGGGCTCCGCCACGGCCCGGTCGGCGGCCTGCGGTTTGACTTCAACGAGTTCGCCGCCTATAAGCTCGAGTTCTTCCGCGACATGGAGCGCAACGTGAAGAGCAACGGCCTGCGGACGCAGGTCTCATTTACATTCTAACTCCCGCACATGACGATCCGCCGGCAACTGACGCTTTCCTATTTGGGAATTCTCACATTACTGAGCGCCAATTTGATCAGTTATTTGTGGACCAATGCGAAGCGCAACGCCGCGTTCGAAGACCTGGGTCGCACGATGTTGCGCCAGAGCCTGATCAGTTGGGTTCAGGGGCAGGCCGGGGATTACCAGAAGCAGGTCACGCTCTTGAGCCAGCTCGCCGGAGAAAGCGACCTGAGGTCTCCATCCCAGGAAGAACTGGATGAGTTCAACAGGCATTTGGATTCGATTCAAGAGCAGATTCAGAACGTGCTGCAGCTCACAAGCGCCGAAGATCGGAAGGACATTGAAGAGTGCGCAAAAACGATGGCAGACCTGAACGCGTCGTGGAAATTCTTTTACAGGAATCTGGGCCGCAATCGCCAGGATGCCATCAAGGAATTGGTGATTCATGCCGAACCGCTTTCGCGGGCCGTTTTACAGGACATGCTGCCGCGCCTGCAGAATGACGAAAGGGAGATCCAGGCGAGAGCGAGAACCCATTTTTATGAAGTGACCACCCTTGCCGGCCGGACCACAGTTCTTGTCTTTGGACTGAGCGGAGTCTTAGCCGGCTTCATCGCTGTCGGTGTGTCCCGCCGTTTTCAGCGTGGCCTTCAGGTTCTCAAGATCGGAGCCGATACATTCGCGTCGGGCAACCTGGAATACGAAATTCCTGTGGTGAGCCAGGACGAATTGGGGAGCCTGGCTGAAGCCTTTAATCACATGAGCAGCAGCCTCCGGTTGGCGCAGACCGAAATCAGCCAACGCCAGCAGAAGCTGGAGCTGCTGAGCGAGGAGGCGGAATCCGCGAATCGAGCCAAGAGTCAGTTTCTGGCGAACATGAGTCATGAACTGCGAACGCCGATGAATGCGATCATCGGCTACAGTGAAATGTTGACCGAAGAGGCAGAGGATCTCCAATTGACGCAACTTGCCTCCGATCTGAACAAGATTCGCTCCGCCGGCAAACAGCTGTTGGAACTGATCAACGACATCCTGGATCTATCGAAGATTGAAGCAGGCAAAATTGAATTGCACAATGAAGCTTTCGACGTCAGGGAAATGATCGCTGACATCGCCGCCCTAAGCCAGCCGCTCGCCTCGAAAAATTCGAATCAGCTCATCTATCATGTTGGAGACGGCATCGGTTTGATCAACTCGGACGTGACGCGAGTCCGGCAGATCCTGTTCAATCTCTTGAGCAACGCCTGTAAATTCAGCAAAGTCGGGACTGTGGAATTGACCGTCTCAAGAATCCCGGGGGAGCAGGAAGATCAAGTCCAGTTCCAGGTAAAGGACTCCGGAATCGGCATGTCGCAAGCTCAACTGACCAAGGTTTTCGAAGCGTTTACCCAGGCGGATTCCTCGACGACTCGCAAGTATGGCGGAACAGGATTGGGCCTGGCCATCACCAAAAAATTTTGCGAAATGCTGGGTGGCTCCATAACAGTTGAAAGCGAGCTCGGACAAGGAACCACTTTCTCGGTGCGATTGCCTCTCAGGGCGAAGCAAGATGCGACGTCTATCGTTGGCTTGGGCGGAGATCCCGTGCCATCGCCTGCTGACGCAAGGCGCGGGCATGTGTTGATAATCGCCGACGATGCTGCGGTTCAGGACTTGATGAGTTCCTTTCTTACCGGGAAAGGTTATGCGGTGACACTCGCCAACAGCGGGGTGGAAGGACTGCGCCTGGCTCGGGAGTCACGTCCCGATGTCATTACCCTCGACATCGGCGCGCCGGAGATGGATGGCTGGAGCGTTCTTTCCACTCTGAAGCACGATGATTTGTTGCGGGACATTCCCATCATCGTCCTTACCATGTCGGACAGCAGAAACCGCGGATATGCGCTCGGCGCAACCGAGTTTTTGACGAAGCCGATCGATAATGCACGTCTGGCTGCCGTCCTCCGCGAATATGGCCGGCTTAAGAATAGTTCAATTCTCGTTGTGGAAGATGACTCCGCCACTCGCGATCTGTTGCACGCGACCCTTTCCAAAGACGGTTGGATTGTAGAGACCGCGGAAAACGGGCGAATCGCTCTTGAAAAAGCCGGGAACTCTCCGCCTGGAATGATTCTCCTGGACCTCATGATGCCGGTAATGGACGGTTTTACTTTTGTCGAGGAATTCCAAAAGCTTCCTTCATCCAAAAATGTTCCCATCGTCGTGCTCACCGCGAAAGACCTGACGCCGGAAGATCGCAAACGATTAAACAGTCATGTCGAACGCGTCCTGGCCAAAGGCAAAGAAACCGAAATTGTGCTCTCGACAGTTCTTGACTTTGTGGCACAGAGGGCCGTTGGGGCGACCCAGCAAGTTCAGACATCTTGATTTGAAGGGCCAACCCCCGCGGGACCGAACGCTTTCTCCCCAGCTACTTAGGTTTTACCAAATCCCCATGTAATGCCAGACGCTTCCTGCAACGTGGTTCAGGAAGTGGCGGAATAATGCTAGAGTTGACGCCGTGAGATATCTGCGTCTCGTATTCAGGAATGTCGTGCGCAACCGAAGGAGAACGATCTTAACGGTGCTCAGCATCACCATGTCGCTCTTCCTGATCAGCACGTTGAAGACATTGCTGGACGAACTTGAGAATCCGCCAACAACCCCGGAATCGGCGAAGCGTCTGTTTACGCGCCACAAAGTGTCGTTGGGAGTTATGATGCCGCTCGCGTATCGAGAGAAGATCCGCGCGGTGCCCGGCGTGGAGGACGCGACGACATATCAATGGTTCGGCGGAATCTACAAAGATCCGCAGAACTTTTTCGCGCAGTTTGCCGTCGATGCGGATCGGCTGTTTGCGATTTATCCGGAGTACAAGATCGACGATGCGGCGCACATTCAGGACTTCATCAAAGAGAGGACGGCGGCACTCGCGGGCGTCAAGCTGGCAAAGAAGTACGGATGGAAATTGGGAGACCGGATCACTCTCAAGGGCACATTCACGCGATTCGATGTGGAGACCACGATTCGGGGTTTCCTTGACGGCGGCGGATCCGAGAATACCTACTTCTTCCACTACGATTATTTCAATGAGCTGGGGAACAACGCCGGCCAGATCGGAACATTCTCGATCAAAGCGAAGTCGGCCGGGGATATTCCGGCGATCTCCGATTCCATCGACGGGATGTTCGCCAACAGCACCGCGCCGACAAAGACCGAATCCGAGAAGGCATTCTTTTTGAGCTTCATCTCGATGTACGGAAATGTGCGGCTGCTCGTTATGAGTATTTCGACAGTGGTGTTGTTCACGATTATTCTCGTGGCGGCCAACACAATGGCCATGTCGATTCGGGAACGCACTGGCGAGATCGCCATTCTCAAAACGCTCGGCTTTACTCCGGGCCAGGTGTTGGGAATGACGATCGCAGAGTCCTTATTCATCGCCCTTGCCGGCGGCCTGCTGGGTTCGCTGGGCGCGCGCCTGGCATATGGTTCGGTCGACCTCAATGACTTGAGTCAGGGATTGGTGCCTGAGTTCGTTGTCTCATGGGAAACCGTCGCGACGGCGGCCGGCATTTCCATCGTCGTTGCTTTCACGAGCACGCTTCTGCCGGCCTGGGGAGCCTCGCGCCTGTCTATCGCGGATGCAATCCGCCGCCGCGGCGAGTGATCGTTGGATGATTCCGATTAAATACAATTTTCGCAGTCTTGTTGTGCGCCGGGTCGGCACGATGATGACGGTCGGCGGCGTTGCGCTGACGGTGGGGATTTTCGTTTCGATACTCGCGATGGTGAACGGCCTCGAAAACACGTATGTCAACGGCGGCGAGCCATTGAATTTGGTACTCCTTCGCAAAGGTTCTCAGACAGAAACCAACAGCTATTACAATCGGAGTTTCAAAGGCATCGTCGAAACTATGAACGGCGTTCAGGCAGTCTCGGCCGAGATTCTGGTGATCATCAATCATCCGCGCGTCACCGGCGAGAGCGCCAATTTGATCGTCCGAGGCATTTCCGACAAGACATTCGAATTGAGGCCGAAGATCAAGCTCGCCGATGGCCGCATGCTGAAGACAGGCCTTCGCGAGGTTCTGGTCAGCCGTTCTGTGTCCAATCGATTCAAGGATGGAAAAATCGGGGGCACGATTCACATCGGCCGCACCGATTGGAAAGTTGTCGGCATGTTCGACGCGGCGCGAACGCCGTACGACTCCGAGATCTGGGCGGACTACGGCGACGTCGCGCAGGAATTCGATCGTCCGATCTACAGCTCGATATTGGTGCGCTGTGCCGATGAGGCTTCGCTAAAAGAAGTTCAGAAGAAAATCGTCGATGACCGCCGCCTGCAAATGGATGCTCCGCGCGAAACGGAATATTTCGAATCGCAGGTCGGCACAGCCGCGCCGATGAAAGTGCTGGGGTACCTGGTGGGAATCATCATGGCAATCGGATCCTGTTTCGCCGTCATGAACACGATGTACGCATCGACTGCCTACCGCACGCGCGAGATCGCCACACTGCGCGTTCTGGGATTCCGCCGGAGAAACATCTTGTTGTCGTTTATGCTCGAGTCGCTTTTGCTCGCGCTGATCGGCGGCGCGCTGGGTTGCCTGATCGCGCTGCCGATGAACGGAATGTCGACAGGCACAGCCAACTTTATTACCTTCTCCGAAATTGTTTTTCAGTTCCGGGTGACGCCCGGGTTGATGCTCACCGGATTGTTGTTTTCGGCGATCATGGGGACGCTTGGCGGCGTTCTGCCGGCTCGCCTCGCGGCGAGAATACCGATTACCCGCGCGCTGCGTACCGAAGTGTAGGCATGGATCATCTTTCGAGCGAACTCAGCAAACTCAAGATCGACCGGTCGCAGCGTGGCGATGAACCATCATCACGCCGAAGACTCTTCGCCGCGATTATGGCCGTCGCGATCGCCGGCGGCGGAATCCTCGCTGTTTTTGCGCTTCGCAACTCGACTGCGGCGCCCGAAGTCGAAACCGTGCGCCCGCGCGTGGAATCGGCCTCCTCGGCGGCCGTGCTGGTGGCGACGGGCTACGTCGTGGCGCATCACAAGATTCAAGTCGGATCGAAGATCGCGGGCCGCGTTGCGTGGATTGGAGTGGAGAAGGGCGATCGCGTCAAGCAAGGCCAAACCGTCGTTCGGCTCGAGGACCGCGAGTACCGGGCCCAGCTCGATCAGAACAAGGCCGCGCTCAATTCCGCGGAGGCGCGGCTCAACGAGCTCGAGCGCGGATCGCGGCCGGAAGAGATCGAGCGGGCGAAACACGATGTCGAACGCGCGGAAGCGCAACTCCGGAGTGAAGAAGCCAACCTCAAGCGCATCGAGGGCCTGGTGAAAGAAGGCGTCTTTCCACCGCAATCTCTCGACGATGCGAAAGGGCGCACCGACTCCGCCCGCGCGAACCTGGCTTCCCTGGGCCGCACGTTTGAATTGATTCGCCAGGGCCCGCGAAAGGAACAGATCGAGAATGCGCGCGCCGAGGTCGAGCGAGAGCGCGCGGCCGTCAACTATGCACAGACAATTCTAGACGCGACCGAGATCCAGGTTCCCGTCGGCGGAACCATCCTCGAACGGAATGTCGAACAGGGAGAGATGGTGACCACATCGTTCGTCGGGGATCGCGGCGCCAAGTCCTTCGTCGTCACTCTCGCCGACTTAAATGACCTGCAAGTCGAACTCGACATCAATCAAAATGACTTCAATCGCATCGGTTCCAATCAGCCCTGCACGATGACAACGGACGCCTATCCCGATCGGCCTTACCGCTGCCATGTGGCGGAAATCGCTCCCGAGGCAAATCGGCAGAAAGCGACCGTCCAGGTAAAGGTGAAGGTATTGATGCCTGACGAGTATGTGCGGCCGGAGATGAACGCGCGCGTTACATTCATGAGCAGTGATGAAGCGCAGAAAGAAGAAGAGGTAAAGCTCTACATCGTCCCGAAGCGCGGAGTCATCGAACGCGACGGGGGCAACCGCGTGGTCGTCGCCGTCGACGGCAAGGCGCAGACGAAACCTGTGACTGTTGCGCGCGAGGTCGGCGCGGATGTCTACATATCCGCCGGCCTGACTGGCAACGAGTCGATCATCGTCAGCGAGCCCGAAAAGCTGAAAGTGGGAGATCGCGTGGAGAGCAAAAAGTAGATATGGCTGCGGTCGAGATCCGTAATGTCAGAAAAATTTTCAAGAGAGAGTCCACGGAAGTTGTGGCATTGGAGAACACGAATCTTGCCCTGGAGTCCGGCGGCTTTCTTTGTCTGATGGGTCCGTCCGGATCGGGTAAATCGACGCTGTTGAACTTGATTGCCGGAATCGATCGGCCAACAAGCGGGGAAGTGATCGTCGATGGCAAGAACATTTCGAACATGACCGAATCGCAGCTGGCCCCCTGGCGAAATCACACGATTGGATTCGTGTTCCAGTCATTCAACCTGCTTCCGGTCCTGACGGCGTTTGAGAACGTCGAACTGCCGCTTCTGCTGACGAAGCTCTCGAAGTCCCAGCGCCGCGCGCACGTTGAGACGGCTTTGTCATTGGTGGGCCTGAGCGAGCGCTCTTTGCATTATCCGCGCCAGCTCTCCGGCGGCCAGGAGCAGCGCGTCGCGATTGCCCGCGCCATTGTCACCGATCCCGCATTGATCCTTGCCGATGAGCCGACCGGCGATCTCGATGCGCACTCGGCCGATGAAATCCTCACCATCCTGGAAAAGCTGAACCGCGATTCCCAAAAGACAATTGTCCTGGTCACTCACGATCCGCGCGCTGCGCATCACGCGAAGGTCACGCGTCACCTCGATAAAGGAATACTCTTGCCTGAAGGCGTCACCGCGTGACGGTGTTTTTCAGGGAGGCTATGTCGCGCCTTTCCAGAGGCGCCTTTTGACGAAAACTTGCCGCTACAGTTCGGATCCATAGCCCGCTACTTTGAAATCATTGTAAAATCCGTCTGTGTTCGCGATCTACGGCGGGAGGGTACTTCATGCTTGAGCTACTACTGGCCAGTGCGGCAGTGTTACTCGTTGCGGCAACCGGCGGAGCGCAACAACCGGCTCTGGTGTGCCCGCCGGGAGGCTATGTCCCGCCGATGTATGGCGTGTTCGGTCAGAACGGCGGTGGAGGCCAGGTTTCTTATGAAATCGCAAGCCCATGTATTCCAAAGGAAGTGCGGGATGCCGCCGAAGCTATCGGAATGGGACGTAACAAGCCCCTTGGAGTTAAGAACGTCATCACCATCATGTTCTCTGCCGAAGGAACACTCGCGGATCAAGGCGGCGCCGACAAGCTGAGCAAGGCGGACTTCCATATCAACTATGTCGTGCCCGCGATGCGAATGTTCCTTAACGGAACCCGCGCCGACGGTAAGCCTCTGGCAGAGATCCGTGTATTCGCCGACACTTGGGCGTGGAACGAAGTAAAGGAGGGAGCCGGCGCGACTCCGGCCATGGCGGCCCTTGCCGAGCGTGCGCCGCTGATCAAACTGACTCCATTTGGCGCCCTGTGGTCGATTATCGAAGCAGAAGGGCACGCTAAGATCGCCACCGTCGCGGGCAAGATGACGCTCACTGGGACTTCCCCATATGATGGCATGGAGGTGACGCTGGCACTGGACAACAAGCAGCGTCCGGAATCGGTTACGGTGAAGGCCAATGGCCACGTGTATGGGGCAACTTTCGCCGACTACCGTGATAACTGGGAGCCCGCCTACCTCGTTATCTTTCCGAGCGAGATTCACTGGACAAGGGATAACCGTCCGCTGGCCGACTTGAAGGTCACGGCGTTCAAGTCGAACCCTTATGTCGTCTTTCCCATACCCGAAGCGGTCAGGCAAAAATCCAATTAGAAAGGATCGGAAAATGATCAAGAAAATTCTGATGGCAGCCACGATGTTGCTCTCGATTCTGGGACTGAGCTTTTCTGTGAGTGCTCATCACTCTGCGGCCGCTCAGTTCGATGTCACTCAGGAATTTGTCCTGACGGGCGTCCTCACCGAACTCCAGGAGGTCAATCCACATTCCATCTGGCATGTTGATGTCAAGGGCGAGGACGGGAAGGTGACTTCGTGGAAACTTGAAGGCGTCAGCCCCAACGGGCTTCGGCGGATGGGACTGAGCATCAAGAACGACCTGAAGATTGGCGGCACCTACAGCTTCACGTGCGCACCTTCCCGCGACGGGAGCAAGTATGTTTTTCTCAAGGCAGTCACCGTCAACGGCAAAACTTATCAAATGATTCAGCTCTAAGCATCGTCTCGCGGAGGGCAATCGTGTCGCAAAATTTTCGCTTTTTCGTGGCCGCCGGGATCGCAATCGCGATCGGCGCGGCAGGACGTGTAACCCCGGCTTCCCCGCAGACGACATCGTATCAACCGCCGGCGAAGCGCGTGTCTCCGGCGGAAGGATTTGCCCGCCAGAAGTCATCACTTCCCACGCCGCGCGCTGCCGATGGTCATCCCGACTTGACCGGCATCTGGACGGGAGGTTTTCCGTCACCTGCGGGGCCCTATACGGTCCGGCGGATGGGAACCTTCGAACCCGATCAGGCGACAATGCAGCGTGGCGCGGCATGGAACAAGCCTATTTACAAGCCTGAATTTTGGGAGAAAGTGAGGAGTCTCGATTTCAGCAAGGTCGACGTCGATCCTGTCTTTCGCTGCTTGCCGGTCGGAGTTCCGCGCCAGACGGCGCCCGCGAAAATCATTCAAACACCGAAGGAGCTTGTCTTTTATAACGCCGGCTCAACCCGGTTCGTTCCGGTGGATGGACGCGAGCGCGACCCGCAGGACGCTGATTATTCGACGTGGTCGGGCATTCCGCTGGGCCATTGGGAGGGCGACACGCTAGTCGTGGAGTCGGTCGGCTTCACCGACCAGTCATGGATTCAGTGGCAAGGATATTTTCACAGCGATGAAATGAAAGTCACAGAGCGGTTGCGACGCGATGGCGACCTGCTTTTCTATACATTCACTATTGACGATTCAGTGGTGCTGGCCGAACCGTGGACATCGGATACTTATGTACGGAGGCTGAACCCGAATCCGAAGGCCCGCCTCGACGAGGCGCCTCCCTGCATCGAGCAGGATCTGAACTCCATCGTCGACAAATACTATCGAGGCTGACCTGACATTCCCCTCCTCGCAGAGGAGGGGTGGACGCGCCAGCTAATAGAAGCTGGCGCGCCGGGCGCGAAGCGCGAGCCCGATAGGGCGAAGCCTCAATTAATGGTCAGTTCGGCGAAACTGTTCAGGCCTGGAGATTTCGCCTAGCTGACCACTATTACGGCTTCGCGCTATCGCGCTCGCGCTTCGCGCCCGTCTGCGGCGCTTAAGGACAACTTACAAAAAAGGCAATCCTGACGATTTCTGTCCACTCCGGATGGGCGTCGTCGAAGTTCAACGATAGCTACATCGGTCTCCCGAAACGAGCGGTTAATCTCGTTGGGGCCGAAGGTTCCGTTAGTTATTATCTGAAACCTTATCTATATTTCCGGCCACATTTTGAATTCAGGAGTATCGCCAACGGAAAACTTCGACGGTATCTGGAGTCTTCTACCATCAACAGTTTTGGCCTCTCCTTGGGAGCCGAGTTCTAGACTAGCAGGCTGCTGAAAAAGTCGAATCGCGCGACTGTAGGGGCGCGGTGGCCTTTAGCTTGAAGTTCGCCTCGCGTAAAATAACGGATGAAGTTATCCGGACGAGTAACGCATAACTGCTAGAACAGCAACGAGCCGGATAGGAGCGTATCATGTCGCACACGCATCGTTTACCGAGACTCAAGCGAATAACATGGGCTATGATCGCGCTAGCCATTGCGGGCTCGATATGGTTTTCCTTGCCCGCATCGGCCGACATTGTGTCTGGCCGCATCTTAGGAGCGGACGAAAAGCCCATTCTGAACGGGACGTTCACTGCCCGAAATTCAAAAGGTGAATCCATAACGTTCAAGACGGACAAGTCGGGCAACTTCAGTGTGTACCTCGATCCCGGAAAGTACACCGTAAGTCCCAGCGCCGACGCTTCGTTGACAGGAGTCATTGAGAGTTTCCCGCAACCGAGGCAGCAAGATGTCCGTTTGAGCAAGGGGAAATAGACCATGGCCGACGATGGAACAGCGCCGAAACGCGCGAACGCGAAAGCGCGAATATTGGAATGGCTGGAGGTCCTTGCCAAGTTGTTGGGAGCGTCTGCCGTGCTGGTGGTCGCTCTTTTCGCGAATTCGCTTCAAAGCCGGCTCACCGGCGTCTCCATTCAAAGTCAGAGAGAACAGGCCGAAAGCCAGCTCCGCGCCAGCATGTTCAACAGCCTTATCAGTCCGATTGCGGGTCCACAAGGAGGCGAAAAGCCGATGCCGGCCGATCGTGAAATGATATTGACCGAACTGCTGGCTCTCAATTTCAACGAGAATTTTGAGATGAAGCCGCTGATGGAAGACGCCATCAGGAGGCTTATCACGGAAAAACCCGTGAAGTCCAAAAACGGGGAGGATCCCCGCGAACCGCTTTGGTCGATTGCGCGCCGGATCGCTGAACGGCAGAAAGCGTCGATCGCACGGGAATGGTCCGCCAGCGAAGCCGCCAAATCATCAGGAATTTTTTCGTTGGGATCATTCTTGCTTCCGTGGAAATCTGCCGCCGATTCCTCCCACGGATGCCAGGTTTATTACCTAAACCTAGACGCAAGAACAGAGCGGCATGCGGAGCCGGTACCGGCAGGTGCGGATTGCCAGGCATCCGCTGCTTTTGGCGACATCGTCGACTTGAAGTCGCCCGACGGGAATTACACGCTCCGTCTGGTGGCGGTTCATCCTGACTGGGAGGACCAGACCGTAAAGGTGAGCACTCAACCGTTCTTGTCGGAACAGACGAATCCGAAACCGACCGACACACAATACAATTTCACGTTGACCTGGCTCGACCTCCCTCTCACCGATAACACCCTGTTGTCGGACGGCAACCGTTACGCGGTGTACATTCGGAGTTTTTACAATGACTTTCAAACCGTAAGCATTACGATCATGTGGTTTCCGAAAGGCTATTTCACGCCACGCGAACGCCCGCTGAACTACAACGAAGTCCAGGAACTGCTGGGAAGAAGGCAGCCGTAGAGCAGGCTGGCCTGCTGTAGCGGCGCTCTATGCAGGTGTGAATGAATTGGCAATGCTGAGAAATGCGGCAGAATATTCCCCTCCTCGCAGAGGAGGGGAATAACGTCACTTCCAATACTCAGACCAACGGCGATCGACAAGTTTAATTATTGACTCGTCCATCACAAGCGGTGCCGGATAGCCTTCTTTCCAGGTGGCATCGATGCCGACGGTGCCGCGATAGACCGGACGGGCACCGACGAAGGTCTGTTCGCTGAACACCATGTCGCGGGCGGGATCAAAGCGAGTGAAGATTCCCCATTGAAGGTTTTCCTGATCATCAATAACCACATCGGGGCTGACCGCCACCACAAACCGTACACCCAAATCCGCCTTGATGATGCTCTGAAGGACCTCCCGAGGGTGCTGCCGGACAACGATTACCAGAAAACCGCCATCCAAGAGCTTGCACTTCTCAATACGCTGATCGTACGGGCGAGGATCGATGTCGACGGGGGGGGCCGCCTCGTTCATGATATCGCCGGCGGCATCGATAATGAGCTTGCTGCCGACGTGCATCTTGAGAGACGTGAAGTCGAGCGTGTCGAGCGGAGCAACCGGCAGCAGCCACATATGATCTTCAGGATCGAATCGATGCCACATCTCCCGAAGAACCGCTGGAAAATGATCTGTGGCCTGATGGGGGCCGATCATGATCAGAACCTTGGTTAAAGAAAGCTGCCCGGTACCGAGCAATGACATGGCTGTCTTCAATCGCTCTTGAGGATGACGTTCCTTCAAAGAGACAACGAGCAGATTGTGAAAGCCTGCTCCAGCGAAGGCGTGGAGACTGATGATGTTGGGATTGATGAGTTGAATTAGAGGCCCGATCATCTCGCCCGCTGCCTCGCCGAGACATTTGTCTTCCTGCGGAGGCTTTCCCACCACGGTTCCGGCATATATCGCATTCCTGCGGCGAGTCACTTGCCGGATGTGCATGACCGGAAATTCGGCGGCTTCCGAATAATGTCCGAAATGATCGCCGAACGGGCCCTCCATGCGGCGTTCACCGGCAGGCACAATGCCTTCCAGCACGATCTCGGCATTGGCGGGCACCATCATGTCTACGCTCTTTGCTTGAACCATCGGGACACCCCTGCCGCGCAGGAATCCCGCGAATGCAATTTCATCGGCATCTTCCGGAAGCGGAAGAATGGCAGCCATCATGAGAATCGGGTCCGCCCCGATAACCACGGCCACTTCCAAACTTTTTCCATGCTCTTCTGCGTTCAAATAATGAACTCGCCCGCCTTTCATGCTCTGCCAGTGCATGCCGGTCGTATCGTTCCCGAAGACTTGAAGCCTGTAGAGGCCGAGATTTCGTGTCCTCGAAATCGGATCGTGACTGATGACCATTCCGTACGTGATGAAACGTCCGGCGTCTCGGGGCCAACATTTGAGAATGGGAAATTGTGACAGATTCGGCGTTTCCACAATTTCCTGACATTGCGCTGAACGTATTTTGGGGGAACGGGTGAATAATGCGCGCTTGATAAGGGCGCGGGATTCCCAAATCGCTTTGAGCGAAGGAGGATTGATTTTGTGGAGGGCCGTAACCAATTCGTGTCCTATTTCGGAAGGATCCCGGCCCAAGGCAGCGCGCACGCGATACATGGTTCCGAAAAGATTCATCAGGAGCGGAACCGAGGATCCTTTCGGGCGCTCGAATAAAAGCGCCGGCCCCTCTTCACGAATAACGCGTTGCGTAATTTCTGTGACTTCGAGCTCGGGATCGACCTCGGCGCGCACGCGCTTGAGCTGCCCTTGCAGTTCCAAAAATCGGACGAACTCCTGCAAATCCGCGAAAGGCATAAGCCGCGACGATAGCATGTCGCCTTCTGCTGAAGCGACGCGATTCCCACTTTTGGCATTGACCAAGACGGAATTTCACATCAAAATTTTCTATTCACGAAATTGATCTATAGGAGGAGAATCATGTCATTGCGCATAAATGACGAAGCCCCGAACTTTACAGCCGAAACCACGCAAGGCCGGATTAACTTACATGAATGGATCGGAAACGGCTGGGCGATTTTGTTTTCACATCCAAAAGATTTCACTCCTGTCTGCACGACGGAACTCGGCTATATGGCCGGACTGCAACCCGAATTCGCCAAACGAAACTGCAAGATCCTCGGGTTGAGCGTGGACCCCGTCGGCAGTCACAGCAAATGGACGACAGACATCGAAGAGACGCAGGGCCACAAGGTGAATTACCCGCTGAT